>Ga0307505_10000155_pt1 | contig 84742 bp, 79 predicted proteins | sample 23_S_MG_FD_202183 | JGI IMG/M metagenome (GOLD analysis project Ga0307505, IMG submission 202183) | Soil microbial communities from Populus trichocarpa stands in riparian zone in the Pacific Northwest, United States - 23_S | ecosystem: Environmental > Terrestrial > Soil > Riparian zone > Trees... | reverse complement strand
GGGATTCGTTCATACGCGGTGCTGCTCGCTGTCGCCGATGTGGTGGGCTTTGCGATCGCGATCCACACGGGCCGACGGTTGGGTATTGGCACCCGCCGATTGTTGTTCGCCTTGGCTGCGCTCACGGTGGTCGCGTTCGGTGGAGCGAAGCTGTTCTCCCTTGCGCAGAGGGGGTGGGCGATGGGGTCGTTTGCCGCCGAGCTCGGCGCGGGCTACCGATTTCCCGGAGCCGTTGCAGCGCTCGCACTCGTACTTATGACCTGCCGGCGGTTCTCTCCCGTGCCGCCTGCTCAAATGGCCGATGCAATCACGCCGGCGTTCCCATTCGCGATGGCGATTACGCGTGTCGGGTGTTTCTTGTCGGGATGTTGTGGTGGCAAACTATGCGAACTCCCGTGGGCGGTGCAGTTTCCCGCGGCCACCCAAGTATGGGGTGCACAACACCGAGCCGGACTGGTCGATCCAGGGGCCACGCTCAGCCTCCACGTCCACCCGTTGCAGGTTTATTTTGGTGTATTCTCTCTCGCTGTTGGGATTTTCATTCTCTGGTTCTTTCCGAAGCGACGTTACGATGGTCAGGTGTTCTTGGTGTTTATTGCGGTCCAGGGAATTGGCAAGTTCATGCTTGAGTCACTTCGTTTTGTTGAAATGCCGGAGATTCGGTATGCCTCCCTTGTCCTCGGGCTCACAGCCCTAGGGATTCTAGGATTGAAAGATCGATCGCGCAAAGAGAACGTCTGCGGGCTTCCTCACGTGCCGGGGGCACGGTCATGAGAACGGTTCAATGTCTGCTGGCGGCGGCAATTTCGTTGGGACTGATGTCTCCGCTACAGTCGATCGCCGACGCATCCTTTCGCATCGAGATATTCGACAATCCAGATTTCGGCTTCAATGATCCTACGCCGGTCGCTCCGATCGGAGGGAACCAAGCAACGACCCTTGGGGAACAGCGCCTGAACGCACTGCGCGAGGCAGTGGCGATCTGGGCTGCCACGATCGACAGCCCCATCGAGATCGTGATCTTGACCAAATGGTGGGACGGCATTGGTGGACCATTAGCGTCTGCGGAGGTCGCATTTTGGATGCGTGATTTCGCCGGAGCACCGCGAGCCAACACGTGGTATCCGCTCGCCCTGGCGAACAAACTCGCGGGCGTGGACTTCTGTCCCCCTCCCGAAGGTGGCGATTGCGGCGGCGACTACGACGTCTTTATCGATTTCTTCTCCGAACATAGGTTCTATCTCGGCCTCGATGGTAACCTCCCAGACGACGAGTTCGACCTGGTGAGCGTCAGCCTCCATGAGATCGGGCACGGTCTAGGGATCACTACGAGGTTTACCTCCCCGCAGATGACCCAAGGGCCGCCAGAATCGCCGCGTTCCTCGAACGCGATTTATCACTACTTCCTCGAGCATCACTTCTTCGACCGAACGTTTCCGCAGATGACGTTCTTCGAGCGGTCGGTCGCCGCTGTCGGAGGTCGCTTTCTGCATTGGATCGGCCCGCGAGGCATGGCCGCCGCCGAATCCCTCACAGTAGGTCGAGACCCATCGGGCCATCTCTTGCTCTTCGCCGGCGCCAACAACGTCTCGATGATCCATCTCATCCACGATGTATCCCCCCCGAACTTCATGTCGGTTTCCCTTGCGGGATCGCCGCGCGACACGACTATCGCATACAGCATGTTGGCCGATCTCGGCTGGGAGGAGCACTGTCCCGGAGACTGCAATGCTGATGGCCGAATCACCATCAGCGAGCTCCTCCGGGCCGTGCGCATGGCGTTGGCGCGGGAGAGTTTGGTGCGATGCGCGATGCTGAACGTCGACGATGACGGCGTGGTGAGAGTCACCGAACTGATTCGCGCAGTGAACTCGTCTCTGAACGGTTGCGGCGGCGCGTCAGTGCGATTGAGCGCGGAGGATCGGGCCGTATCGATCGAGGTCGTTCGCAGAGATCCAGCGCAGAGTACGGCTGTCGGTCAACCGGTAGGAGAAGAGTTCGAAGCCCAACTGAGCGGACCGGCCGGTGGCGTACTTGGTCGTGAGGTAGGTAGCGGCTACGCGATGAGGCCTTACGTGGACTCTCACGGGAGGGTATGGGCGGGTTGCGGTGGGGGAACAGATCCGTCCCTCGATTGAAGCAAGCCCTTTTGTGACTAGTCCTGCAAAGAGATCTTCTCCTAAGCCTGCGTGATTCCGGCAGAAGAGGAGCCGGAGCGCGAAGCAACCTGTCCGGAGAAACCCGCCGAAACTAGGCCAACGGGCAGAGCTAAAACCCTCCGGCGAGATCTTGACCGGACGGTATAACACTGCGAGGCAGTCTGTTGTCTTCCGTCGCGAACTCGGCGGTGTCTCTTCCGGAAGCCCGACGAACTAGCCAAGCAGCCAAGCTACGCGTGTGTCCTCGGTTCAGGGGCAATTATTGAGCGCGTTCACCACCGCCGCTACCAGCTCGTTGATCGTCACCGATCCGTTGCGGTCGGTGTGACCTGTCCCCCGAGTCCGTCCGGGGATTATGAGAGTTCTCTCGATATGTGATCGTTTGCAGTCGGCGCGGAAGGAGCCGTAGGCGACTGTAGGTGCGCCCGGCATGGGCGAGCAATTGGAGGTGAAAGTCCTCTACGGGCCAACTGGAGGGAACCGTGAGTCGGAGGCAGCTGCACGAGCTCGGAGGGTCGGGAGAACTTCTTCGGAAGTTCGCTACTCCCGTGTGGCCCGAGCATTCCGCGAGGACGTGTGGGATGGAAGCCCGAGACGAACCGCAGCACCGAACGAAAGTGAAGCCTCGTAAGGCCGGTCTGATCTGGGTGAGTGCGCCTAGCAGCACGACGCCCGAAATCCAGTCGAGACAGGACGGTAATGAGGACGGGAGCGGCGGGACATTGCTCCGTGGCGGTGAAGACTCGATGAACCCCTAAGCGGCGCCAGCAATCGGGTCGCGAGGCTAAAACGTGTGGCCAGAGAGCGCCTCATTAAACTCACGAACGGGAGCGAAGAATAATCTTGACAGGAGGTGCGCAGCACGCTATTTGCAATTTGAAATTCAAATTGCAAATAGCGGGATTACTCCTGCGGAAAGGAAAAGCAGATGACGTCTCATCGACAACAGGAAGAAAAGTTCGACCTTGCTTTTGAGCCAGCTACAGACTTCGACGCTCGTGAGTTTGTAGGGAACGCAGTGTTGGGATTGCACCATCACATGGCGCCACCGGACGAGCCGCTGTGGCCCGCTGAACCAGTCTCCTGAAAGAAGACTCGCGCCTCACCCGCGGAAGGGGCTTTCTGTGAGTATACCTGCAGAGATGAACGAGAGCCTCATCTCGGACGAACGATTTGGGGACTGGCGGAAGATCACCAATCGAACGCTCACATTCTATGACCAGGGTCTTGGGCTGCTCGAGTCGGAAATTTTAAGTCCTTTTAAGGAAGCGCTCGGAAACTCGAACTCGGAGCGGCGCTACCGAGTTCTAGGGGACCCGGTGATTAGGTCCTCGCTGAATACCGCCCTAACAAGGGTTTCGGCAGGGCGCCCTGCTTCCCAAGAACACCTGGATCCCATTCTCAAAGCAACCGGATTACTTAGTGAAGCGGCGCGCTTGTCCCCAATTGAGGCAGGTGCGCCGCTTCATCCGAGGCTCGGCGGAGAGCCCAATCATGTACCCATCTGGCACGGTGATGATAGGGCGGACGATGATGTTTTTGGGCACTCTTTCCAAAGTCTCTTCATTCGAGAAATCGCGTCGGGCATTTCCAGTCAACAAGCTGTGCTACGAACCCCGACGGCCGCCATGCGCGACGCGCTCGAGGCAGGGTATCAGTTTCTGATGGATGCGGTGCCGGAGGTCGCAACGAGCGTGTTGCGGCACGTCCACCTCGTGGCGGTGGTGGATGTAGCGGATGAGAGCCAGTGGAAGTCGGATGTGCGGAGAGACTTGTGTCAGAACGTTTCAACACACGCCATCCCGGGAACGATCTTTCTTTCGCCGTCCGTACTTAGAGATCCCTGGCGAACTGCGGAGGCGCTACTACATGAGGCGGCACACAAGAAGCTTTCGGATCTGGTCTTAACCCGAAATATTTTCCGGCCAGGTTTTGAACCTAATCCAAGTACGGTGGTGACGGCTGTCTGGAACCGAAGTCTATCCTGGAATCCGAACGACTGGACGGTCGATCGCGCGTTGTTTGCGGCCCATGTGTATGTATATCTGACCGTTTTCTTCGAGACACTGCGAGAACGACACACCGACATTGGAGCGACTTCTCCTGAGGTTGTGGCGAAACAGTGCTACTATAAAGCTGCGTATCTTCTCGCTGAGCTCCAATCGTTTTCGGAAACAGAGCTTGGAAGTGACGGTCTCGATTTACTCGGTTGGTTGGATGAGAGTTTGCAGCTGGTGGCAGATCGCTATCCGAAACACGATCCTACCGTTTTTCTTCTGCTCGAACGGTACGAGCGCGAAACGAGGCAGATTGGCGAGCTGATCTCACGTATTCCCAACGAAGAGAATTTTAGCCAAGGCAGCCTTGAGGCCGATGCTCCACCAGAGCAGTGGGGGAGCTCAAGGATTGTGGACCACCTTGTGCATAGCGAGATTGTCGGGGCGTTCCGAATTCTGTCGGTTCTTGGCGAAGCGTGTCCCCCACAGTTCCAGTTCTATGATGGTGACCGCTGGTCGGTGTTAGCGAGCAGCAGAGCCCCATATGGGGTGCGAGCCGCGGTTTTTCAAGGCGTACGACAGTTCGTCATCTCTACCCTCCGAGAAAGTGATGCGTCCAGCTTCGATAGGGTGTGCCATACAAGGAGGCGAAAGAGCTTGAGGGAGTTGTTCGCTGATGTGGTAACTCACGCCGAACGACATCTCGACACCCTAATTTTGAAACTTCGGGAACTCGAGCACCAACAGAAGGCCGTGTGGAAACTACGACGTGAAGATCCTGGCACTGGATGAATGGGAACGGCAGCAAGGATCGCCGAGCGACCCCTTCCACGCGCTGATCGAGCATCTGCGTGGCGGGAGGGGAGGGCTGCCTTGGTGTCGGTGGGTCGATATATCGTTGGGGAAGAAGCAGTTTCTGGTCAGCGATGGTCGCTGGACAGAATGTGAGTTCCGAGAGATTATCCAAACAGCAGCGAATGCCTTTTTCGACGAAGTGCCCCCGCCAGTGTGGGGAAGGGGTGATGCGTGGGTATTGACCGTTCTGCTTGGCGCAACTACCGTTTACGAAGAGGCTGAAACGGCACTACAAGAGGAACGAGCTAGTCTCCTCTCGTCAGGATTGATGGGGGCCTTACTCCATCCTGAATCGTGTCACAATTCTCTGACGCCTGGGCCTCCGGGGTTCCCTTATCGTCTAAGGAGTCCGTTCTTAACGCTCCGCTGGGCGTCTCCGAATGACGAGCTGTTCGTCGCGATTAATCCGGTTCTTCACGAGCTGTGGAAGGCCTGGTTCAGACTGCATGAAGAATGATCCAAAACCAAAACAGTATGTATTGCCCCTGAGTGCTAAACTCCGGACGGAAGATGCGGGAGGGAAGGGAGCAAACTTGGCAGCCTTGCGGCGTGCCGGTTTCAATGTGCCAGATGGCTTTGTTGTGACCACTGAGGCTTATCGGCATCAGGTGGAGCAAGTCCGTCGCCGGTGCGGAGACACTCCGCGGAAGGAACTAGGCAGAGAACTCCTAACAGAACCGATAGGGGAGTTGCTCGATCGAGAGATCAAGAACGGGTGGAAGAACAGCATCAAGGAACGTGCAGCAGTTCGATCTTCGGCCTTGGCAGAGGATACTGGGACTGATTCCTTCGCAGGACTATTTCACACGGTCTTAGGGGTGAGCAGGTATGAAGCCCTAATCCAAGCGATCCGAGAGGTTTGGCGCAGCGCTTCGGATGATCTCGGAATTGAGTACTCGTCGGGGCGCGGGAAGACAGGCGGCGGGGAGATGGCCGTAGTGGTGCAGGAGATGGTGGAAGCCGATTGGGCCGGGGTAGCGTTCAGCCAGGATCCCACCGCTTCCGATGAAGAGGTGCTCTACGTTGAGTGCGTTCAGGGGCTTGGGGAGAGGTTGGTTGCCGGGGAGGAAGTGGATGCGAGGTTTTGGCTGACGCCGACGGGCGATATTCGCAGAAGCGACTACCTTTCGAAAACGCGTTTGCCGGCTCAGCCGGAATTGAGAGACTTGGCTGTCGTTGTGAAGAAAGTTGAGGATCTCTTTGGCGCGCCACAGGATGTTGAATTTGCCTGGGCCGAAGGGAAGCTGTTTGTGCTCCAGTCGCGACCCATTACGACGAAGTTATGCATCTCTTCCGGGGGGCCACCGTTGTGGATTCTTCCCGGTCGTCCTCGAGCAGGGTGGACTTCGCAACAGCAATCATTCTTCGATCTTTGGGACGAGTACAACGCGCCGGCGGTTCGTCCGTTGGAGTTGCAATTGTTCGTCGGAGCCGTGTGGCAGGCGAGTCTGGATATGCTCGCTCCGGACGGCGGTGCACCAAGACTCGAAAGATCGCTGGTTATGGTTGACGGCGTCCCGGTAGGAGTCGATCCAGCGGAACGTCAGAATGGTACGATTGTCGTGGAAGGAGTTCATGGCCGCTGGGCAGATCTCGATGAGGCCGTAAGGTGCTGGCGGTCAGAGACGAAGCTACTTAGTCGGAGAGCAGGCGACCCTGCACTGCTTTCCGATCAAGCACTCCTGCGATTGGTCGACGAGGTTGCCGAACTCTATCGGGAGGCTTGCGTTATCCGCCTCCTCAATATGCACCGCTGGATCGATGGAGAAAGAAAGGCAAAAGAAGACGTCGAAAGTCTGGTAGGGGTTCCACCAGCAGAATTGGAACGGTTACTAGAAGCGTTCGTTGGGGGTGTGCCGCATGAAACGCATCGGATGCTCGGAGCGATGGAGAAACTGGCCCAACGCGAGATCGGAAATCGAGAGGAAGAAAGGGATGCCATGCTTGAACTGTTCATGTCTGAGTTTGGGCATTTTCAGTTCGACGGCAAGCCTCTCTATGGGCAACGCGAAATTCTTATCCGACAGCTTGACCACCTTAGGGGAGGTCGGAGAAGGAGCGTTCGATCCGTGGAGGAGAGTGCCCAGAACGCGGAACGTTCCCTCTTGAAGGCCGCGCACAACCCGGAAGAAGAGGACGAGCTGAGACGGAGTCTCGCCGAACTAAGAGGATGGGTTGAGCTCCGGGAAAACAGTAAGACCGAACAAGAAACCCCCCGGGTACTCCTCAACCGACTCGTCGATGAGTTGGGACAAAGGCTAGTTCGTCGCGGGCGAACGGCAGAAGTAGAAGAGGTGTGGTATCTAGACCTGAGCCGCATCCGCAAGGCCCTGACGACGAAGGAGCCTGACCTAAAGGCTTTGCTTGAACGCCGCAAGGCTCTTGTCGAATGGAAGAAGAGCCGTAATTGGTTGCCAATTGGGTTCCAGTCGCGAGAGTACACAGACCAGGATGTTCTCCTAGAGGGGCTCCCTGGAAGCCCTGGTATTGTGGAGCGGGGGCGAGTTCGAGTCGTTCGCGGACCAGAAGACTTTGGCGACGTAAGGGCAGGCGAGATCGTAGTCGCAAGATCTACGAACCCTATTTGGACTCAACTTTTCAGCCGGACTGCTGCGATCATTGTTGAAAACGGAAGTCGGCTCTCGCATGCGGCTATTGTAGCGCGAGAGTTTGGGATCCCAGCTGTGGTTGGGGTTCCTGGGGTATGCAAAGCACTCTCTACAGGCGATGAGATACGTGTGAGTGGAACTGACGGAAGAATAGAAAAGTTGTCCGAAGAAAGGTCGAAAAGTTGATGGCAGAAAAAGGCAAGTGGCCGAGACGGCGGCTCACTGTGGCTCACATTCTTGAAGAAACAATGACAGCCAAGGGGCTTTCGACGGAGGATGTTGCAAGTCGATGCAAGGCGAGCTTTCAGACGGTGAAGAACATTTTGGACGGGAAATCGATCTCAGCCAGAATCGTGAGAAACCTCATAAATGAGCTTGGATGGGATAAGGACCCCGAAGTATTAAAGGATGTCCTTTTAGGAACTCTCGCTCTGTACTTTGAAGACGATGGCGAACTGAACGCGAAGGCTGGTTTGTGGGCCAAATGAGGGAAGTAGGCGCGGCATTGTCTAGGCAATTTCATTTGGTAGTTTTCATTTTGTAGGCGAGACTGTAGTCGCAATGACCGTTCCTGTGGCCTCAGCGCTCGTGCAGGATGCAGTATCCAGTGCCTCGTTCTTCAGTTGTTTCAACTGTGATCTTGAACCCAGGCGGAGTACGGAACGGGACGTGTTTTGCCTAGGGTGTGGTTATCGTGCGATACCCTCCGTAGTGCTTTCTCAAGACGAAACGGGGATTCCCAGTCGAATGGCAGAGTCCCCCGCCCCAGGGTTTATCTGGACACTCGATAGCGAGGATAGGAATAGTCCTCGCAGGAAGGAGTGTGTGGGGATGGCAGGAAGAGGACGGAGTGGACGCGCATCGGAAGGCGCCCGTAGGGCGACCGGAGATGCGCGGGCGGCGGGCGAGAAGGGGCGCTTTTCGGCGCAGCGGAAACGGGAGGCGATCTTGCGGCTTCTTCGCGGAGAGAGCCTCGAGGCCTTGTCACGCGAGCTCGGCGTGACGGCAGCCCGACTGTCGCAGTGGCGCGATGCGTTCGTGGCCGGCGGCACGCAAGGTTTGAAAAGCCGCGTGGTCGACGACGCAGACGACGGTGAGCGCCAGCGCCTGCAGGCGAAGATCGGCGAGCTGACGATGGAGAACGAACGGCTGTATCGGAAAGTCGATCTGCTGGAGGGCGGCCACCCTTTGGCGATTCGGAGGTCGAGGCGATGAGCTCGTTGGTCTCGCCCTCCGTGAACCGCCGCTATGGGCTCGATCGCGTCTGCAAAGTCTGGCAACGATCGCGATCGGCGATCTATGCGCGCTGGGTGCGCCAGCGCCCCGACGCGCCGACGCCGGGTCGTCGCGCCCCGCAGGGGCCATGCTCTGACGCGGAACTGCTCGCTCGCATCCGCAAGGTGATCGAGGACTCTCCGTTCACCGGGGAAGGCTACCTCAAGATCTGGGCTCGCCTGCGCCATCGCGGCACCCGAACTTCGATCGAAGGAGCGGACGCGGCGGTTGATGCGCGAGCACGGCCTCCAATCGCCGAGTCGTCCGTTGGGGCCACCCGAGCAGAAACTCCACGACGGCGTCATCACCACCGAGACACCGAACGAGATGTGGGGCACCGACATGACGACCACTGCGACGATCCTCGATGGTCAAGCGGCGATCTTCATCGCCATCGATCACTGCACCGGCCAGATCGTCGGGATCCACGCCTCCAAGCGTCAGGACCGTTTCGAGGCTCTCGAGCCGATTCGCCAGGGCGTCGCGAGGCACTTCGGCGAGTTCGAGGCCGAAGCCGCTTGCGGCCTCAAGCTTCGCCACGATCACGGCTCGAACTACATGGCCGACGACTTCCAGAGCGAGATCAAATTCCTCGGCATCGAAAGCTCGCCGCCGTTTGTGCACGAACCCGAGTGCAACGGCTGCGCCGAACGCTTCATGCGCACGCTCAAGGAAAACCTCCTCTGGGTCCGGCACTTCGAAACCATCGACGAGCTGCGTCAATCGCTGCTCGAGTTTCAGAATCTCTGTAACTCCGAGTGGCTGCTCCAGCGTCAGGCTACCGGACTCCCAATCAGGTCTTCGACGACCTCACCAACAACGCGCTTGCCTCGGCAGCATGAGTCGAATTACACGTTTTCACGTGTCCAGCGGCCCTGGGGCATTACAACAGGAAGAGGAGAGTGACATGCTGCGGAAAGGAAACCAAGAAGTCACGAGCAAGAAGGCCGCGTCGGCTGCCGGGAAGGTTCTCCAGAACCCGAAATCGACGAAGGCGCAGAAAACAGCCGCAGCGTCGGCCTTAACCCAACGCCCGAACAAGAAGAAGAGGTAGACGACATGACCTCTCGTTGTCCGAGAACCGACTGCCCGGGCACGTCGTTTGAGATGAAAGAACTGAAGGTGCTGGGCGCTAAATTTCGGCAGATGGCTATCCAATGCTCGAGCTGCGGGGCTGTCGTTGGCACCACGGACTTTGTGAACGTTGGAGCACTGCTTGAGAATTTGGCCAACAAGTTGGGCGTGTCGGTCACATAGGGCTCAAGGTGTCTTCATCGGAGGTTTCCCGGCGTTGGCGAGTTTCTGATCGAGCAGGGCTCTCTTAGTAGCACTGCGCGCAGGCTGCGTGAAGTAAAAGTCGAACAGTCCCTCCAACACGTCCAGGTTCCATTCGGCCTCATTTGGCTCGACGGGAAGTATGCGGTCCGTTGCTTTGTCCTTCATGGGATGAGCAGCGAAATTGCCGACGTTGCGAATGCTGTCGAGGTTTTCCGCTACGTGGGGGGGTAAGGTCTTGCTGTCGAGTACCTGTTGAATCTCATCTGCGAGGTTCCCGGATTTCACCTGGGCGGCCATTCGCAAAAGGTGCTGGAGGCACCGGCGGCTTAGAGCGGCGGACGCCGTCGGACTATCTTCGATGACAAGCGCAGCCTCGTGGAAATCCCCCGCGAGTTCCAACGGAACCTCGGGCGGACAACGGCGCTGAGTACCTCGGGGACGGATTAGGCGCCGGGTCGCGACCTTGTGGATTTCGGAAAAGGTTTGAGGACCGCTCCCGTCCCAGCCGTACGATGCCTCACCGGAGAGAAGAACCAACACCGCGCGTTTGCACGCCGGACAAATGCCTGACTCGATGGCCCAATGCCCTTCGTCGTCCTTTCCGATGAGGATCTGTCGCGGTTCATAATGGACTGCGTTGAGACAATGGGGGCATTTCATACGGCGTCGAGCATCTGGTTCTCACACCGGCGTCTCGACATGGGCCGGCTTGTTTGAAGGATTACCAGGATTCCTGGACGTCGGGCTCGGCGACCATCATCGGGGGGACTGTCGGGGGGGAATCGAGGGGTTGCACCCAGATCGCCCGGCCGTCCTTTCCGAGAAACTGCATCGCGACCCATTCGCCGTCTGGGGAAAGATATTTCCCGTCCACAATAATGAATGGGTCCGCACCCGCGCCCAGGAGAGGAACGAAGGCCCACACCAAGCTGCCACCCTGCTGCTCCACCACGCGCGAGCATCTTACGTGCACATTTAGATTGTCCGCCATCGTTCCGCCCCTTCCTTTGGGAATTGTCTCTGCTGCTATTACCGCATGGCGTGGATTTCGACTAGTCGTATCGTTTTTCGCGCGAAAAGAAAAAGGCCAACCGTGTGAAGGGCTGGCCTGTGGAAGGTAGGCCTGAACACCTACCAGTACCCATCGTCGACGAAAGAGACGTAGCGACCCTTGCCGATGACGATGTGGTCGAGGACGCGGACTCCGACGAGGTCTCCGACCTCGCGGAGACGACGAGTGATCTCCAGGTCTTCCCTGGAGGGAGTCGGATCGCCCGACGGATGGTTGTGGACGAAGATGACCGCCGCGGCGTTGTCCCGGATGATGCGGGTGTAAACGTCGCGAGGGTGAACGATCGAGGAGGTGAGCGAACCTTGGCTCACGACCACATCGCGGATCTTGCGGTGCTTGTTATCGAGAAGAACGGCAATGAAGAACTCGACGGTTTCCGAAGCGAGGCGTTCCCGGAAGTGGGCGTAGACGTCGTGGGACGCGCTGAAGGGGACGCCAGGCTCCCATTCCGTCTCGCCGTAGCGCCGAGCCACCTCCAGCACGGCTTGGAGCTTCTCGACGACTCCGGACGTAATTCCCGCCTCTCGTAGATCGAGCGGGTGAACGCCGGCGAGTTCGCGGAAGGTGCGGTAGCGACCAGCGATTTTCTCGCCGGCGACAGGACCAATGACTTTGCCGAGCAGTTCGGCATCCGTCATCTCAGTCGCGTTTCCTATAACCCGGAAGGCCATCACCCACAGTCCTTCAAGGGCTTCGGCGACCAGTGGAGGTCGCGCTCGATCCGAAGGCCACCAGGTCCGCGGATCTCTTCGAGTTCGGCGAGTGAGAAGTACCCGTACTCGCGCTCGAAGCCGACGACGATACCGAAGCAGAGACGCTCAGCAGGATCGTACTCCGAGACGTACCAGGTCCAATTCGACCACGGTGTGAAGAGCTTCACCTGGGCGATCGCCTCGTCGCCTTGCTCCTCGTTGGCGTAGAGCGGCGGCGTTTGCTTGGCGACCTCGGCCGGCATCAGAGTGTGCGCCGCGGTTTTGTGGGCAAGCAGTTCCTCTTGATCCTGCTCGCATACCACCGTCCCTTCTTTGGTTGCGGTCCCGGCGATCTCCGACGCGACGTAGGCCACGGCGCGACCGGAGTCGTCGTCGACGAATAGGAGCCCACAGTCCCGGCCGAAAACACTTCTGCCGACGTCAATTGCGGTGGGAGCGCCATACCGGCGACGCAACTCCGGAAGCCGATCGGTCGAAGTAACGACTTCGACGCCGTACTCGGCGAGAACTTGTGCACTCGGCGGTCTGCCCGTCGAGAGATGCGGCCAGAGGGCCGCTTGAGCTGGATCGATTCGACCCATTGAAGAACCTCCTCTCAGGTTGGTCGGGGTAAATTCCCCCGGCAGTGCCGAGCTCGCGGCACTAGCGGGGAGATCCGACCGGGAGAGGAAGGTTCCCGGGAGCTGAAGTTGGGGGTTACGGCGACTGTTTCGGCCCAATCAAAACTGGTCGAGATCCGTGGTCGGCACCGAGTAGCGCTGAACTAGCGGAAGAAGTCGCCGACGGCTTGGCCGTGGGCGCACCGGGTGTTCGGGGTCCCGATGTTCGCCAATTTCGTGGCGCCAACTAGTGATCTCCAGATCTTCCCTGAGAAGCCGGGCGGGCGGCCCCCGAAGTGCAGGGACGCGTCCGGTCTTGGCGAAGGACAAGCAGTCAATTCATGGGCGGAAGCGTTTCGGCGGAGAACGGTGTCGCCGGGCCGCCGTCCACTAGGAGCTTTACATAGGCGCGATAGTTCGGGAGATTCATAAGATCGATCCCTTTTACTTGAGGCGCGAACTCTTCGGCGAGGATCTCTGCGTCGGAAGGACCAACGCGGAAAGCGATGAGGCTCCCGACGTTTCCGAGGATCGCCTCTCGTACTTCGGGCTGAAGTTGTGCCAGGTGCTGGTGACTGAGTGTCAGGCCTACCCGGTACTTGCGAAGCTCCGAGAGCATCGTGGCGAGACTCAAGGTTGTGAACGCGTGAAACTCATCGAGGTGGACGAAGAAGTCAGTTCGCTCGTCTTCCGCGAGATCGACGCGGCTCATTGCAATCCAGGCGAGACTCGAGACGAGAAGCGCACCCAAGAGTGTTGCCGTGTCTTCGCCGATCCTGCCCTTGGCGAGGTTTACGAGAAGCACCTTCCGCTCGTCCATGACGCGCCGCAGATCAAGCGGGCGTCCGGGTGTGGTGAGGATCCGGTAGAGGAGCGGATTCGAAAGGAAGGCTCCGACCTTGTTCTGGATGGGAGCGATCGCTTCGAGTCGGAACCTCGCCGGATACTTCTCGTACTCCTTCAGCCAGAAGGCGCGCACCGGGAAACTTGAAACGTTCTTCATCGCCTCCCGCCGGTAGGCGTCATCGGAGAGGAGCCGGAGTACATCCGCGAGCGTCGCTTGCGGCTGGTCGAGAAGGGCAAGAAGCGCGTTCCGGAGAATGTGTTCCAGTCGCGGTCCCCAGGAGTCGGCCCAAATCTTCTTCATCACTTCGAGGAGTCCCGAAGCCGCGACTACGCGCTTTCCCGGCGGCACGCCGCGAAGGGGATTGAAGCCCCATTCGAGTTCCGGGTTCGGTGCGTCGAGAAAGACGAGGTCTCGTTCTCGGGCTGCAGGCAGCCGAGCCAAGACGCGCGCGACAAGATCGCCGTGGGGGTCGAGTAGCGCCAGGCCGTGGCCGTGCATCAGGTCCTGGCGAATCAGGGACTCAAGGAGCGTCGACTTTCCGGTTCCGGTCTTCCCCACCAAGTAGAGGTGATGGCGTCGATCGGCGACACGCATCCCGAACGGGCGGCGTTCGCCTCGGAAATCGGTGCGTCCAATGATGGTCAGGTGAGTGTGTCGAAGAACCATCCCTCATGATCGCCGCGTTCTTCTGGCCGACGAAGACTGAGACGTCTGCCGCTTCCGGCAACCTGCTCCGTCTTTTGGTGAATCCATCCTTCCGTACGCTGAAGGGCAGTCCTTTGACTGATCCCATCACACGAAAGGAGGAACGAACGATGACCGAGCGAGAGCTCACCACCCGCCAGACGCGTGCCCATGCAGAGGCGCTCGTTATGGCACCCACTGAGGACGGCATCCGCGTTTACGCGGCGGCCGACCCCAAGAAGTCCTACCTCGTTTCCGGACTCCCCGAGGCGCCTCACTGTACCTGTCGGGAGTTCAACCAATCGGACAACTCCGATTGGCAGTGTCCGCACATCCTAGCCGTTCGCCAACGCTTCTTCGGTGGTAACGGTAGGGGGCGAGACTACGACGCTGAGGAGCGGCGTGCGATCCAAGACGAAGCACAGGAGACACGGTCGTCCTCCGACTCTGCGGAGAGGGCCTCGGCAGTGCTCATGCTTCTGAAGCGCAGTGCAAGCCCCGACGGACGGATCGACTCTCTGTCGGTCGAGTTCTCCTGCCCAGTAGCCGGCACCCCGGGAAAGGTGGAGAAGAAAGCCAGGCAGATCTTGGCTCTTCAAACCGCCATCATGAATGGCTTCCTCGAGACCCATTCGGGGAAGGCGAACGAGCGGGGAAACGGAGGAGTAGCGCAACATCCTCAGAACGGAGAGGGGCCTGTCCCAGCCCGACTAGTTTCGATCGGTGGGATGGATGGCCGCTACGGTCGCCGACTCTTCATCGTGGTGCAGGTGAACGGCACCACCACCCGTCTCTTTGGGAACAAGAAGCAACTCTCGGAGGCTCTTGCATCGGCCGGCTATGCGGGCTTTGCCTCGCAGGTTGCTGAAGGTGTCCCTCTGGGCGTTCCCTGCCGCGTCCTGACCAAACCCAGCGACGATGGCCGCTACCTGAACGTCGAGCAGGTGCTCCCTCCCGATGGAAACGGGTCGCACCGATGAGCGACGACCTACCCTATCTATCCCATTCCCGCATCGCGAAGTACTTGCACTGTCCCGAACAGTACCGGTTCTACTACGTGGAGGGCCTCCGTCCGCGGAGGCCCGACGCGGCCCTTGTCTACGGCCAGGCGATCCACGGAGCACTCTCGGCGCTATTCCGGAACGGCGATGACCCGATCGAGGTCTTCCTCCGAGACTGGCAGGAAGTGGAGATGGTCGACATCGCGTACGGCCGGGATTCTTGGGCGAAACTCAAGGAGACGGGCCGGCTCCACCTCACGCTCTTTATGGAGAGGGAGTTCCCCAAGCTTATGAATGTCCGTGCCAGCGAGAGGTCCTTCACTGTCACAGTGACGAGCCTAGGTCTTCCCCTCGTCGGTGTCGTCGATCTCGTCGCCGACCTAGGCGGAAAGCAAACCGTCGTCGATTTCAAGACTGCGGCGTCCGCGTATCCGGCGTACGAAGCGGCGATGAACGACCAGCTCACCGCCTACCAACTGGCCGAACCTGAGGCCGAACAGAGTGCGCTCTGCGTCTTCGTAAAGGTCAAGGAGCCGCGCATCGACTGGCTTCTGGGCGCACGTCGACCCGCCCAGGTCCTCGAGTACCTGAAGAAGGTCGACGTCGTTGCTCACGAGATCAGCGCCGGCCGCTTCTTCAAGCGTCCCGGTCGCTGGTGTAGCTACTGCGACTATCTTCCTGTCTGCCTGGGCGACCAGGCGAAGGCCGAGGAGACCCTGGTCCGGGTCGCTCCTCGCCCGTGAAACACCCAGAGCCAGTTGGCATATGCCGCTGGCTCTTTTTTTTGCTAGATATTGAGGACACCACAATATGTAGGGGGATATATACCCCAAAATAACAATACTTTGTGGATCCGGACGAGTGTGATAGAAGGCGAAACATGAACTTAGGGGCGCACGAACCGAGCGTCTTCGCCACAAGAAAATGAGCCCAGACACTATGCGATGTCTGGGCTCCGTTGAAGAGATCCTCCCTCGAGCGGACTGACGTATCCACGGAAGAGAAAGGGAAAGACCTAAATGAATAATATCATTTGGTGTCTGGCGGAAACAAGAAATTTGTCCACAGGTGAGGAGGAGTTCAGATATCGCCGCTATGTCGATTGGATCGGAAAGCTGAATCGGTTGATCGACGACAACCGCAGCTTGAGATTCGGGCCTGCCGAGCGTCTACCCCCCTGGGGTGTAGTGACGGAAGCGCAGAAGCGGAAGGCGCTATAGCGTTCGTTGGGATTGGCAGTGCCGGCGAAAAGACCTTCGCTGCATTGGAAATGGTCGGAGCGATTCGGAGTCAGATCTGCGATTGACTCGGAGCCACCAGTGCCTTGATCTCGGAAACCGTGACTGGGAAGCCACACGGGTTGGTGACCGCATCGAAGGCGTCGGTTTCGATGTGTCGGTTGCCTGGATGCCCGTCGGTAGATAGCTTGATCGCTTGCAAGGACAAGCCGTGAGGCGATGGCCAGCTGGTACAGCATCCTCTGTGAAGATTGTGGGTCCGAGGTGCGTGTGTGCGAGGACTGGGATCACGTTCCACGCTTCTGCAAGTCCTGCAAGGCCGAGCGAGACGCTCGATGGTACGAGGTCTCTTGTGAGGAGTGCGGCCGGACCATTCGTGCTCATCAAGACTGGGATCGGCCACCTCGATTTTGCCCGTCCTGCAAGGAAGCTCGTGCCGCGCAATGGTATGAGGTGCAGTGCGGGAGCTGCGGGGTGTCCATTCGCTGCCATCGGGATTGGGATCACTCGCCGCGGTTTTGCAAAGAGTGTACTGCGGAACGCGCCGCTAGGTGGTTTGAGAAGTCGTGCGCTCATTGCGGAGGCACGATGCGAGTCTGCCGAGATTGGGATCGCATCCCCGACTACCATAAAGAGTGCGCTTGGACGGAGGTCGACTGCGAGTTGTGCGGGAAGCCGTCTCGGGTTCATCGCGGATGGCCTAACCCGCCGCGCTCCCACAAGGAATGCCGCGCCGAAGTGGCGCCGAAGGAAGTTGCCTGCGCGCAGTGTGGCCAGTGTTTTACGGTCTCCTCCGGCACCCAGATCGCCTGCCGGAAGAACGGATGGGAGCTTCCTCGCCGTTGTCCCGAGTGCAAGCACGACGCTCTTCTCATTAAGGGCGCCATCGGAGCGCTGAAGGGGCAGTTCCCGTTTCGTCTCGAGACAACCATTGAACAACGCGGTTTCGTCTTCACGGACAAGGTGGCGATTGTGAGGAACGCCCGCACCGGTGAAACAGTCGCTGAGGTCCGAATGGACGAACGTGGTTTCATCCTCACGGAGCGAGTGGCGCTGGCGACCGCTGTAAAGACCGGTGAACGAATCTCCACGACGCGTGATGGGCGCGAAGGGATGTTTTTTCCGAAGCGGACGGCCGATACCTATGATTCGCAAGACCGGCACCGAACCCACCGGACGCGGATGGTGCAGAAAGGCGTCCTTGTTTCAGAGCGCGTCGCCGAGACGACCGGTCGTGACGGCAAAGAAGCAGTAACACGAACGCGTACAAAGGGGACCTTCTTCCCGCGGCGAGTCTATAGGACTGACCGCGAGTAGCTTTATTCCTGGACCGCGGAGCGGAGATCAGATTCTTCGGCCTCCAGAGCGGCCAATGTTCGGCGCGTCTCGTCTAGCATCCTTTCTAATCGTTGAATTTCCGCTTCAGTATCAGCCTTCATTTCGGCGAGCTCGACCAGTCGATCGGGTCGACCGGCCTCGGGCGATTCGGGGAGCATGGTTTATGGTTGGAAGTAGGAGTCACGACGTTTCTGTAATCGTAACATATTAATTAATTGGTACTTTCCCCGAGGGAGTGTGTGGGGGTGCTTCCCACGTTTGACAGCGGAAGTCCGTCGGCTACAATGGGAAACATAAGTGACAGAATTGTCGCCATAACGATGTCCAGACCAAAGAAATTCACCAAAGAGCACATTCTCGATGCCATCAACAGGCATCTCGTTGTGCATGGCGTCCCGCCCTCGGTCGAGGAGCTCCGCCGCGCGTTGAAGGCTGGCTCTGTACGGACGGTGCTTCGCTACCTGGCGTGGCTCGAAGAGGAAGGTGACATCGATCGCTGGCCTGGTGCGCGCGGCATGCGTCTCCGGAAGCTCCCGGGGAAGGGCCTCTCCACGCGCTCTGTTCCAATTGTCGGCGAGGCTCCCGCCGGCCCGCTCATGACTGCTGAGGAGAATCGCGAAGGATCGGTGAGGCTCCCGGAAAGTTTTCTGCGCCCCACGGATAGCCACTTCTTCGTGCTTCGCGTCCGGGGCGACTCGATGAATCGCGCCAAGATTGCCGGCGAGCGGATTGAGAACGGCGACCTGGTTCTCGTCCGACAGCAACCCGCAGCCGAACCGGGAGCAGTTATCGTCGCACTCATCGACGGCGAGGCCACGATCAAGCGTCTAGCGCGGGGCTGCGGATACTACCTACTGAAACCGGAATCGACTAACCGCGACCATGAACCGATTCTTGTCGACGGAGACTTCCTGGTGCAGGGCGTGGTGAGTCGAGTGATAAAGCATGGGACGGAGATGATCGATTACGATCGGTCCTGAAAATGACGATTCCAAACCCGAGGAAACGGAATGGCCGAGGAAGATCACGAAGAGTGCGCTATCCCGACTTGGCGAAGGCGTCGTGGCGGAGTGAGTGAGGATCAAGATGGGTAGTTCCGCGGTCGACTTGGGAACATTGTTGGAAGACCCCGAATTGCTACGTGAGGATATTCTTCATCGTGTTTGCGCTTCGATCCAGCTCACCTCCACTCAACGCGAGAGAGCGGAGACTGCTTATCGGGGAGTTGGTCGATGGCTGGATGCGGAGGGCAGTCCCTTTGCGGCGCTTGGCCCGACTATTTATCCGCAGGGGTCCATGGCGCTTCGAACGACCAACAGACCCCTCGCGCAGGATGAACATGACCTTGATATCGTTGTCGAGCTGGATTCGGACGGCCGGTACGGAAAGTCGGTTGATCTTCTTGATGACACGCGCGACTGGCTCCTTGAGCATCGTGAGTACGCCAGCAAAGTCGACAAGGAGGACCGTCGCTGCTGCGTTCGTCTCAACTATGCGGGAAACTTCCACCTCGACATCGTTCCAGCGTTCAGGGACGTCAGTCAGGCCGGGACCATTTGGGTCCCGGACCGCCCAAGCGGTGGCTTCGAGCGAGGAAACCCCAAGGGGTATGTCGCGTGGTTTGAAGAGCAATGCAGGATTGAGGTCGCGCGGGTTCTCCTGAAGTCCGTGGAATCCCTTCCAGACTACGACGCCCCGGAGATCGAGTTGCCGCTGAGGCGATCCGCACAGCTCCTGAAGCGGTGGCGAGATGTCGTGTTCCAGGACTGTGCTGACGCAGCACCCAGCAGTATCTTGCTCACGACTCTTGCCGGGAATCACTACGGCAACGAATCGTCAATTGGAGCGGCAGTCTCTGGAATTCTTGATCGACTGCTAATTCAGGTGAAATCGAATCCGGGGCCGTTGGATGTTCGGAACCCGATATACAGCCCCGAAAGGCTGAGTGAACCCTGGATTGAGGACGAAGGAGCATACGTACTTTTTGTGACAAAGCTCCGAAAGTTCGCGAGCCAATGGGAATCTTTGGCGACGACGAGCGGCCTACATAACCTGAGCGCTCTGCTCGAGGATCTCTTCGGCGAAGCCGCGACTCGGTCTGCGTTGACCGGCCACCAGGAAGCATTAGTGAACGCGCCGCGACGGCGGGGCGAGTTGGCCTTTGTTCCTGGTGCCGCGACCGTGACGTCAAGCGGTATTGGGCGTCGCGGCACGCCTGGCAACACTTTTTTCGGTGGCTAAGTTTCGGTGGCGCAATGCCTTTGGGATGCCGGGGCAGATCGCTTCAATGAAGAAGCTATTCCCGAGATTTATTCACAAGTCGTGGGGCGTGTGGGAAGGAGAGATCTTACCTGGTCCGCTGTGCGAGTGGTACAGAATCAGAGTCGTGTACAGACTCAAGCAGCCGCCCCGTGCTTATGTCCTTAAGCCCGCACTGGTTCCGGATGCAGACGGCAATATTCCACACACATACCGAGACCGGTTTGGGCGCCTTTATCCATGCCTCTACCTTCCAAGGAAGCACGAATGGATGGATTCGATGCCGATCGCTGAGACCATCGTGCCGTGGACCGCACTGTGGCTCATTTACTACGAGCATTGGCGAGCAACAGGTGACTGGTTGGGTGGCGGCGAGCACCCGCAGGTGGGAAGGCGGGGGATCCGGGGAGGACGTAGGAGACGCCGTCGCCAGGAGCGTCGGTCGGGTTCGCTTGCCGACGTGTCCACAAGTTCTCCAAGTCTCGTCACCCCTAACGGCCTCGCAAGTAGTTGAACCACTTCAAAGCCGATGGCGCCCAGTGAAGCTCGGAGCGATCGACAACGTGTGTATTAGGGAGTTTCCCCAATTGTCGATACTACGGATTTGCGCCATAACTCGATCATGACAGACCTTAAGCCCAAGATCTTCATTGGAAGCTCTTCGCCTGGATACTTCGTTGCTGAAAAAGTGAAGGATAACCTTTCTTCTGTTGCAGACTGCGTTCTTTGGAAGGATCCACTTGTATGGGAACCGAATAGGAGCACATTCGACAATCTCCTTCGCATCGCTGGATTCTTCGATTTTGGTGTGTTTATCGCGACAGTGGATGACCTGACCTGGACTGGTGATGCCTGGGTGATGGAGCCACGGGACAACGTGATACTGGAGATGGCAATGTTCCTAGCAGCCCGTTGAGAAAGACCTAGTTCCTGCCGTAGCCACTCGCGGAGGCCGGATCGGCGAACCCGGCCGAGAAACCGCACCCGAGTTCATAAAGTCGCCCGACAGCGATCCAGAATGCCGCAAAGAGCTCGCGAGAGGCCGCGAACAGGGACGAAATCAGTGCCTTCACCCCCTGCAGGGCCCTCGGCGTGCCGACTCCGAACAGCGCGAGCATGATGAGGCCGAGGTTGTGCGCCGTCGCCTTCATCAGGTGACTCTTCGAGACGTTTGCCACTCCGCGTAACCACGCCCGCCGCCCTCCGCCGGTCTCGCAGACATGAGCAAAGGTGCGCTCGGCGCGCTCGCTGCGTAACCTGCCGAGCCTGCGGCCTCGTCGTCCGCGGATCCGTCGCCGGTTCCCGTACACGGCTCGCCGCTGCTCTTCCGGTTTGTCTTGCCACTTGCGGCGACCGTGTCGCTTCGGTTCCGCCGCATACGGCCGGACTCCGTACTGATTCTCGAGCTGCGCCAGCGTCTCGGCCTTGTGGTAGCCCTTGTCCAGCACCACTTCCTCAATCGTGCTCGGGCTTCCTGCATCGCTCAAATTCTGTCGGCTCAGCTCCACTGTAACGGCTACCGTGTCTGGGTCCGCGTCGTCAGCTCGGTGGATCACCGCGCCGACGATCATCTCGCTGTCGAGATCGACGGCGTGCTCGGCCTTGTAGGCCAGGTGCGTGCGGCCATCCTTCATCCGCGTCACCCGGCTGTCCTTGTCCGTTGCCGACTTCCACTCCTTGTTCGAGGCCTTCTTCCCCTTGCGGTTCTTGTCGAAGCGCCGCAGATCCTCGTCGTTTGGATCCTCGATCCCTTCTTCCTCGGCCAGCCGCTTTACGTACGTTCTCCAGTCCTCTTCCGTGTCCCGGCGCACCAACGACTTCATCGCCGCGTTCGCCTCCAGCGTCGTTGCATCGACTGCGATCGTCTTCCCCTTCAGCAACCCTCGCTCCGTGGCCACTCGCAACGCGAACCGAAACACCTGCTCGAACACATCCTCCGGAAGTCGCTGACGAATCCTCGTCATGCTCGAGTGGTCCGGGCTCTCCTCGTCTTCGTTCAGCCCCAGAAATGCCCGCAGCGACAGACTATCGGCACATCGCCACGCGATCGCCCGCTGCGCCCCCAGCCCCTCGAAGTACCCCACGAACAACATCCGGAAGTACACGCCGGGCTCGATCGACGGCCGCCCCATCGCATCCGCGTAGTGCGGCGCGCACAGACCCTCGACATACTCATCGAAGCCGCCCGCTTCCAGCACCGAGTTCAGCTTGTCGTAGAACACGTGCCCGGGTGAGCGCGGCATCTTCGTCGCCGACACCCACAGACCCTTCTGCTTCCCACTCCGCCGCCGCCTCATCGCCATCTGAAGCTTCCTCCCAACCGCCGCCTCTGTTATCACAACTCGCGGCGCAGGGCAGACTTTTTCAACGGGCTGCTAGGGGCCCTCGGCCGGGCGAAGTCGTACCTGCTGGTTGAGGAAGGGGTAAAGCTGCCATCGGACTTTGCGGGAATCTTCATGCCTCGGTTCCGCCGTGACGACGACGCTTCCATCGGGCAAGCGTGCGCCGAGTACGCGGAGCGCATTGAGGAACACTACCAGCTTGGTCACTTCAGCCTCTACCCAACAACCGCCTTGGCCATTGGATATTACAAGAACTTTCTTCACCCATTGGTTGATAGTGCGCAGAACGCAGACCCGCTTATCTTGGATGGAGTCCGATATGACGAATTCAAGATCAACGTTGTGATGCCGACAGATCTCACGGGGCAGATCCGAGAAAAGGCCGCCCTGTTTTACAAACGGCATGGACTGGTCGAGGATTCCTTGAAGACGAAGTTCCGGCGTCACAACGTATGGTTTCGGATCGACCCTGCGCAGGCGCCGGTCGCAATCATGTACGATATGCCGAGCACGCTGACTGGGATCGATGACGCCATCGAAGTCATACTGCAAACGGGCTACGTAGGTAAAGCAAAGCTCCAGAGATTAATTGAAGAACGGGAGTTGAACAACTTTCGACGAGTGCTTCAAATGAACCTCGATGCGAGTCCGTACGCGGCACAAACAGTAGAGATCATTGATGAGTTCTAGAATGTGAAATTCTGCTCGCACGGCATTGCGAGCAGTAGTAGTCATGTCATGTTGTAATACAAATCTTTCCGACCTGCCCAATCTATCGATGCCAATCGAGTACAGCATTCAGTGCGAAGGCTGCGGTGTCGAGGTCCGCGTCTGCGACGGCTGGAATCACACCCCGCGCGTTTGCAAGCTCTGCAAGGCTGAACGTGACGCCAAGTGGTACAACGTCGTGTGTGAGGAATGCGGCAGCACGGTTCGGGCCTGTCGGGACTGGGAGCGGGAGCCGCGGTTTTGCAAGTTGTGCCGAGCCGAGCTGGCGGCGCGCTGGTACGACAAACCCTGCGCCTACTGCAGGGAGCGCGTCTGCCGCGACTGGGACCACATTCCCGACTACCACCGTGCCTGTGGTTGGATTGAGGAGACCTGCGAGATCTGCGGCGAGACGCTTTGGATTCACCGCGACCGCGTCGATCCGCGGCGCTCGCACTGGCAGTACCGGTGGGACGAGTTCTTGCGCAACGGTGCAGTCGGGCGATGCGCAATCGCTTCGGCTGCGATCTGGAGACGACAACCGAGCGCCGCGGCGTTTTCTTCCCTGAATCTGTCGCTGTCGTCGCCGACCGCCGCGCCGGGAAGAAGCTTGCCGAAGTGCGGATGAAGGAATGCGGGGTCGCCTTCCCCGAGCGCATCGCGGAGGCGGCCGAGACGAAGACCGGTCAGCAGATGTCGATCACCCGCGAGGGGCGTGGGGGGTCTTCCTCCCGCAGCGGACAGCCGACATCTACGATGCCGCCGACCGCCGCCGAACCCATCGGACTCGGATGGTCGAGAGAGGCCTTCTCGTCCCCGAGCAAGTTGCTGCGACCAGGGGGCGCGACGGGACCGAGGTCGTGACCCGGACGCGTACGGAAGGGGTCCTCTCCCCGCGGCGGGTTCACCGCACCGAGCGGACCTAGCCAGTTGCTTACCTTCGAGGCTTAATGCGATTGCTGGCCGGCGGTAGTTTCGACTCCGTTGCCGCGCAAGAGCACTTGTACCGCCTGGCGGACTGAGGAGTGAAAAGTGGGAAGTGACTGGAGCGGAAGCAGACGAATGAATGGCCACCGGAGCGGGACGGTGGGCTGGAGCGGTCGCCTCGCGACTTTCCTTGGCGCGCTCGTTCTCCAGCTATCGCTCAATGGTTGCGACACGGTCGAAGACGCTGTTCAAGCGACGTTCCCGCCCCTCGATGTGTCCGAGGCCGTCGGTAGGGCCAAGGAGACGTTCAAGGAATCCGCATTCCCGGAGCGTAGCGGCCACGTTGCGCTGTGGGTGTCCGCAGAGGAAGTGAAGAGTTCGATTCACTGGCTCCTAGGTCAGGTAGAAGGCGTTGACAATATCCACGTCTCGCTTCGCGAGCAGACAATCGAAGTCTCCGCAGACTTCGTCCTCGATCGCAAGTTACCAGATTCGGCGATCGTGCTGAAGGACAATTCACTAACAGTGACAGGTCGCCTGCGTGGGGTAGTGACGCCGCGTGGAGATCTGGAGACCAACCGAATTCTGTTCGACTACCTGCTCGATGCGGTTGAAATCAACAAGATCACCATCGCCAACAACACGGCGTCAGAAGCTCTGGAAGGAATGGTCGTTGCCGCCCTAAATTCGTTTCTGAACTACATCAACGGGTTCTTGAATCGAGAATGCAAGCAGCCGGAGGACGATCGTCGCGCACCTGTTCCTCCCTGCTTCGTTCTTCTCCCGAACCCCTTGGTTCGGGAGTTCCGCCTCGCCGAAGAAATTGAGGGTGAGGACATTCAGGCAGTAAGCGCGCGACCCGTAGTCGTGTTTGGGACCATCGACCGGATCGCCATCAAAGTGTCGCCGAGGGGGCTGGGTGTGTTGGCCCGGTTCGGAATGCTGGCGTCCGGCAGCACAGGGGAGATTCCGAAGAACTCTACACTCTCGTACGCTGATGTGTCGAAGTCATTCGACGACGAACTAATTCGACTGTTGGGAGACAGTTCACAAGCACGCGCATCGGCGGCCGTCGATACGCGCATTGTGGCGTCGATCGTCGATCATTTAGCCACCTCGTCGGATCTCTCGATCCAAGCGAAGATTGCCCCTGAAACCGAGCAGTTCTCCTCGAAGGTTCGTCTTGCGAAACAACCTCAGTTTAGTTGCGATCCCGACATGGACTGCAAGCGCGAGAACTGCAGAAAGGTCAAGTGCGAGAAGAAGAAGGAAAGGAAGTGCATCAAGGCAGGGGGAGATATTGCCAAGGCCCTGAATGAGGTCTGCAGGACGGTCGAGAAGACGGTCTGCGAAGGCGGCAAGGCAGTTGATTCGCTTGTCTGCGAGGTCGCGGTTTCTCTTGAGAAGGGTCTATGCGAATCCGCGAAGAGCCTGAAGAAAGCAGGATGCGAAGGGAACAAGGTATTCGTCGATAAGGTGCTCGGCAGGGTCGGGAACGTTTCTGGCGACTACACGGTGCGAGGTGCCTATGCGATAGGGCTCAACAGTACAGACACCGACGACAATCTTCGCGCATTACGAGCGAGGCTGAAAGCGGCTGCGGCTGCGCGCGTTGATGGGAGCCTCAAGTTCACACCAGTGGATCACGGACACCTGTTGGTGTGCCAGCATCAGTGGAAAGAGGGATTCGATGTCGGTGTCGTCGTGACTCCCTTCGAGAAGGAGCTGAGCGCGACGCTCGCAAGTTCACGCTCTGGCGACGACGGCACCCTCACCCTCAAGTACGAGGTCGATGCCTTTAAGCTGAGCGGCAGGGTAACGCCTTCTCCGTTCTCGGCTATCTTTGATCAGCATCCACACCTGCGAATCAATTGCGCGATTCCTGCTGCGGCTGGTGACCTTGCGCGATTGGTCTCGCTGGTGGACGGAGAATCCGACATCCTGCCAGATGAGCTAAACGAGATTGTGACTGGGGAGGTGAAGCGGGAAATCAAGCGCCTAACGTTCGACGTCGATATCCCCCCTTTGGAAGTTGACGCCCGTCCCGAATCTATCCGTCTCGCTCCGCACCTGGGTGATCAGAGCCTTGTGTTCAATTGAGAGCAACGTGACATTAACATCCTGGATAGCAGGACACTGCGAACGTGGCTGGCCGCCCTAGTTGCGTGGTGAATGAGCATGGGCGGCTGTTCCGAGATGCGCCTCAGCGTCGTGCTCTGGGTCGTGGTCGCGCTGGTGGTTGCTTCCGCGCCGTCAGAATCAGGGCAAGCACCAAGCGCATTGAGGCTGTGACCGCCAATATCAGGAAGAAAACTATCGCGGCGTCGGTCAGGATTGGCTTGTATTCGATACCAGCTCGGTCCCCGAGCTGGAAACAGTAGTCCATCCAGGCGCAAGTGTCAGTGATGCTTGTGAACCGTGCGCCCATGGGCGTTCCGGACAACGGAGTGCCGTCGTTGTGGCGGACAATGGGGGCATGCCAAAGGACAGCCGACATCGCGATTGCGCTGAGCCACGGCACTCCAACATATGCGATCAGCCCAGCGATAGTGAGGAGTCGACTTCTCTCGGTTGGTTTTTCGAACTCCGGGAGGGGTGGTAGGCGCTTCCACCAGGGCGATTTCCCTGCGCTGAGACGGACATGGGTGCTGCCGGCCCATGCCACCACCGCGATCCCCAGCAGTGACCCCAAGACGCCCCAATAGCGCGTTGAATCCGCATTGCCGCCCAGGAGACAGACGTCGAAGGGGCATGCCAGGCGAGGGTTCCGACTGGCGAAGAACATGCCCAGGGAATAAAGAAAAACAGCCGTTCCTGCCTTCCCCCAAACGGCGCGTGCGCTCGCTATCGACATCGGTTCGGATTCTTCCTGGTTCCCACTCCGGCAGCAAGGCGGTCCGAAGAAGTCATGGCTGAGTTATCGATGGACTGATCATCAGGTCGCTTTCGGCAACCTTCTTCGTCTTCTCGCCCGGAAGAACCGCTCTAAGCTAGAGACATCTGGGAACACCTCTCTATTGAGGCCCCAGTAGATCCACTACCTTCCGGACGATAGCCTCCCAGGTTCGAACGTCGTCTCTTTCTCTCTCCCGCCGACGCAGTCTTGACACGTCTTGCTATTGTATGGCTTACGATGGGAACGGGCGCATTGTCCGCGAATGTCGTGTCGCTGCCTGCTGTTGGATCGAGCGCGTAATCGTGAAATTGCCAGGGAGCGGGGGAACGTTAGTGATTTCTTTGACGTCCAAGCCAGCTTTCCATACTATTTAGTAGTCATTCTCGTAAAGATCTTATTTTACTTATGGATAAAGGTGCCCACTTCTACAGATGTGATTTTCAAGTCCACACTCCGCGTGATCGCAACTGGAATGGCGCGGATGCAATTTCGCTCGCCGAGAGAGAGGCCTATGCCGAGGAGCTGATTCTTGCGTGCCGCGCCAAGGGCCTGAACTCTATCGCAATCACCGACCACCATGATTTTGTATTTTTCCCATATGTGAAGGCCGCAGCGGGAAAGGAGCTTACGGAGAAGGGTCAACCCATTTCTTCACAGGACCGAATCGTCATTTTCCCAGGGCTCGAACTGACGCTTACAGCCCCTGCCTGCCAAGTCCTTCTTGTTCTGGACGCCAATTTTCCGGAGAACCTTCTCCAGAGTGTCCTGACGGCGATGGCCATAACGCAAGCTCCGGAGAGTAATCCAAAGGTCTCCCAAGTCGAGCGAATTCCACAGAACGTCGTGGGCGATCTCGCGCAACTTTATGAAAAACTGAACAGCCACAGCCACTTGAGAGGCAGGTTCACGGTGTTTCCTAACGTTTCCGACGGTGGTCACGGTACCATGTTACGGTCCGGATTTGGAAACTTCTACAAGACCATGCCCTGCGTGGGTGGATATACGGATGGTCCAGCTGTCTTCGGAGTCGGGAATGAGGGAATTCTTCGTGGCGAGAATCGAGATTATGGATTTAAGTCACTCGCCGTATTTCAAACATCCGACAATCGACGCCGGGACCACGCTGACCTTGGCAAGCACACGACTTGGGTGAAGTGGTCAGAGCCGACTGCGGAAGCACTGCGGCAAGCTTGCCTCGCCAAAGAGTCGCGCCTCTCGCAAATTGAACCGCAACTGCCGAATTTATGGATCTCTTCGCTTAGTGTTTCGAACTCCAAGTTTCTCGGGCGCGTCGACATCGAGTTCAATCGCCAGTACAACGCTGTTATCGGCGGGCGTGGGACTGGAAAGTCTACCCTGCTCGAGTATCTGCGGTGGGGTCTTTGTGACCAGCCGATGGCTGAAGTAGAGGAACTTCCTGTCGTCCAGGCACGGAGAAAGAAGCTGATCGACGACACGCTTCAACGCTTCGATGGCGAGGTAGTCATCACGTTCTTTCTGAACGACGTCAGGCACGTTTTGAAACGAAATGCGAAAACACACGAGATATTACTCAAGATCGGCGATGCCCCTCTTGCGACGACTACGGAAGGGGAGGTGCGACAGGTTTTCGCGATACAGGGATACAGTCAAAAGCAGTTAAGTAGCGTAGGTGTCCGGTTGGATGAGCTAAAGCGGTTTGTTGAGCTTCCAATCAAGCAAACACTCGATGAGACCCGCGCGGAGATTCGTGCGGCTGAGGCAAATCTCCGAGCCTCTTACGGCCAAGTGATACGTAAACGGGAGATCGAATCTGAAGAGGCCAGGTATACAGTAGAAGTCATTTCTCTTACAGAGCAACTCATGTCACTTCGCAAGGGCCTCAAGGGACTATCTCAGGCCGATCAAGCGGTTGTCGATGCCAAACCGAGATACGACAACGAGGAGACTGTCGTAAACATCCTCAAGGGTGAGCTTGTCGCGATTGACAGTCGCGTTCGTGCTCTTCAGGAGGGCCTCGGGTCGCGGGCAGAGCACGACTTCTCGGACCTCGAGGTTGAGAACATTGAGTTGATCGACAAGATCCGATCCGAATTCGATGCAAAACTTGCTGAGATTAGGCGGAAAGTTGGCGATCTCGTCAGTATAGCTGAAGTATCTGCGGCATCGGCTCTTGAGCAAGCACTTGCGAAGTGGGAACGACACAAACGGGAGTTTGAAGGAAAGTACGAGTCAGCGAAGAAGGCAGCGACGGCCAATGAAAAGCAACTTGATCAGATTCGCAGTGTCGAAAAGCGAGTCAGTGAAATCAAGAAACTGCGGTTGACGAACAGGCAGGCATTGACCGCATTCGGCGACCCGGAGGCGACATACAGGACCTTACGCACCAATTGGAGCGAACTGCATCGGAGAATGCTTGAGATTCTAGAAGGGCAGTGCTCGAAGTTCTCTGAGCTATCCAATCAGCTAATCAAGGCCGATGTTCGCGGAAACGTCGACACCGAGGCCCTTAAAGAGAGGCTCCGGGCGGCATTTGCGGGTAGGAACATCAGGGAACAGAAAGTCGACGACCTGTGTCATGCAATCGCGACGGCCGCAGATCCTGTGGCCGAATGGCATACGTTACTCGATGAATTAGAACAGTTGGCAGTTTACGATCCATCGGGGCCCCAACCTCTTCCCGAGACGCCAGCTTTGGAACGGGGGGCATTTCGTGATGGCGAGAAAAAGCGGCTCACGATTGGCTTGGACGCAAAAAGCTGGCTAGACCTGTCGTTAACTAGCCTTGAGTTCAATCCGAAATTTCTTTACTGCACGAACCGTGACACGGCTGAGTATATCGACTTTGGTGATGCATCGGCTGGGCAGCAGGCGACCGCTTTGCTCGCAGTGCTTTTGAACCAAGAGGGCGGACCGCTATTGATTGACCAGCCTGAAGATGACCTCGATAGCAAAATGAGTCCGGAGATTGTCCGCCAGATCTGGCGGGCTAAGAGTGGTCGACAATTAATCTTTGCCAGTCACAATGCCAACTTCGTCGTCAACGGAGATGCAGAGCTAGTGATCTGTTGTGATTACGTTAAAGCCGGCGACCAAACGGGCGGCCAGATTAAGGATTCTGGAGCAATCGATAATATTAGTATTAAGGAAGAGATAACCACGGTCACGGAGGGCGGAAAAGAAGCATTCAAGCTTCGCAAGGAGAAATACGGATTCTAGGGGACTTGACGGAATCGTAAGAAAGTCTAATATCTACATTAGTTCCATCTATGGGTGAGGCTTGGTCTCCTCACCTACCATTCATTTACCATGTACCACCGGGCCGTCATTCCATTTGGGATGGCGGCCCAAATTCTTTCTTTGTCGAAATGAGATCTCTTGCCAGGGCCGACCTGGGTTTATAAAAAGGAAACATGCTGAGAGTAGAGAAGGGAGGGTCTTGGTTGGCAGAAAGAAGGTAAATGAATGGAAGATCTGCCGTTGTGGCTATATGTGATCGGGTACGTTTTGGTACTGTCAGGTGCAATAGCTCACCTCTACTACCACTAACCGATTGCAGCGGTAAAACAGGCCATGATTCTCAAGAGGAGATGACGTCTTCTTAGTCGTTTCAGCTTAAGTAAACTATTCCATTTCATATACCTCCTTCTGATTTACGGCGGTATGGGCAGACCACCAAATAAGGCCCGGTTTCACATAGACCAACAAGCGCCAGCCTAAGACTCTCCTCTGTCTACTCTGATCGATCTCAAGTCGGAAGCAGGCTTTTGCGAATTCTGTCGCGCTCGATTATGCCGCCTTCGACAACTTCCTCTGTCTTTGTCTCCGAAGGAACCGTTCTACACTAGAGACATCTGGGAAAACCTCTCTGTTCAGGTCCCAGTAAATCCACACACATACCTTCCGTACAATGCGTTCCCAGGTTCGAACGTTGTCCCTTTCTCCCCGCCCAGTGGGACGATAGCGCGCGCTCGCGCGATTTCGTCCAGTCGCCGAGCGACAATCCGTAGGTTCGAGAGGCCCGTTCGGGCTCTCGCTATCAGGATGAGATTCCGGGAAGAACGAGAACGGTTCGCGAGCTTGAATCCTTACCGTTTTCGCCTGCAACGTTAGGTTCGAACCTACTTCAAGCACGACGCTTTTCATGTCTTCGGGCGCGCTTCTCTCGAAGCGACGTCGCAGTTCATGCGCCAAAGTGAAGGTTGCCACCGCACGACTACGCGCTTCGGCAACTCGATCATCTCGCAGCACGGCTGTTGCAAGACGATCCTTCCGTTTCAAGAGGGTGAGGCGTTGCACGGCGTACTCCTCATCTGTCAGAAGACTCCCGTCGATATTGGCTGGCGATGTCTTCAGCACGAGGAGCTGCTGCAGCCGTGTCGTCGTCTCGACGAGCGCCTGTTGGCGCGACTCTGAAACTGCCGTCGTAATCGCGGCAAGCTCGGCGCAGAATTCAGGAGCCCGGCGAACTGCATACTCCTTGAGGGAATCCGGAATGGTGATCCGCCCGAGAAAGTCGGCGATCTGTTCCATGATCTGAGCTTCGGTGACGCTTCGCTCGACGCAGCGGGGAGTCTTCCTCCGTGTGCAATGGTAGTAGGTGTAGGTGAGGCGCTTCGCGTGCGGCATCCGATCGATTTGCGCAGCGCAGGAGGGACAGCGCTCCTTACCGCGTAGCGAGAACTTTGTCCGGCATCCCGCGCAGATCAACTGCTCCTTTTTCTCGGCGGTGACCGCTGCCCCGCAGGTCCCGCAACGCAAGAGCCCGACGAAAGGGAACTGGCGCTTTTGAGCGCGAGGATTGCCCTTCCGACCGAGGCGCGTTTGTACGACCCGGAACTCGTCCTCGGAGATCATCGGCGTGTGGCGACCTTTCCACCAACTTCCGCTTCCTCTCGGATACTCGAACCAGCCGTAGTAGAAGGGGTTGGTCAGGATGCGGTAGACGGTGCTCCGCGAGATCGGCCGATTGCCGAGGCGTCGCGTGCGTCGTGTCCGGAATCCCCAATCGTCGTTGGCGAGCGTCCAAATCTGAGGTGGCGTGTAGCGACCGCTGAGCGCGGCTTCCCAGATGCGCTTGACGAGAGGGAATCGAACGGGATCGATGTCGATGCGACTCTCGCCGGTCTCGAGAGAGCGCTGGTTCAGATACCCGAGTGGTGCCACTGTCGGATACCATCCCGTCTCAAGCTTCGCCCGCTGGCCGCGTTTCACGTTGCGGCTCAAGTCCTCGATGTATTTCTGCGCCATTCCGAATTCGATGTACATGAGGATGGTGTTCTCGTCGGCCTGGCGGAACGATTGGGTCGGCGTCAAGATCTCCACGCCATGTTGTTTCATTGACCAAATGACGGTCCCGCCGTCGATGGGGTTCCTCGCGAGACGGTCGAGTTTCCAGCAGATGACACCCTGAGCCTCACCTCGATAGAGGCGCTTCATCATCTCGTTGAAGATAGGTCGGCCCGGCTCTTTGGCGGAGCGAGCCTCCGTGAGTACCTCGATGACATCGAGCGATCGAAACGAAGCAAGGCGGGTGAGCTCCGACCGCTGTGATTCGATGGAGAGCACCTGGCGGTCTTCGGCTTCGGTCGATTTGCGGCAGTAGATGAAGAATCGTGGCATATCATTGAGAATGCTTTGCGACCCTTCATGGTAAGGGTGCACACTGCTCGCTGTCAAAGTTCGTCCCGCGGATCGTTGGCAGCGTCGACCACATCTTGCAGGGGAAGCGCCACGAGCCGAATCAGACGTCCCGCCTGTTCGGTCGCTTCGCTTTCCGAAAGCTCCCGTCCGAATTCTCGGGAGTAGATCTCTTGGTACTCGCGGACCGCTTCTCGGCTGAGGTTCATTGGTTCGAATCGTAGCGCCTCCCGTACGACGGTGAAGACTGCGAATCCTGTCGGGGAGGACAAGTTGCTCGGTCTTTGTCATCGGCCAAGGTCGCCCTACGCTGAAGTCCATGACCCAATTCAATGATCTGGTGGCACTCGCCACCGAGTGGCATCTCACGCTCCCGCCGCGCATCCGGACCTACCTCAACAAACGCGGCATTACGGATCAGGTGATCGACCTTCATCTGCTCGGTTGGACGGGGATACGGATCTCGCTACCCGTCTTCAATCGTCACGGTACGCTGAGCTTTTTCAAACTCGCCAAAGATCCAGTCGATCCAGCGCCGTTGCCGAAGATGCTCGCCACTCCCGGGAGTTCCGTCGAGCTTTATGGCTGGGAACGCGTGAACGCCAAGCCCTGTCGGATCGTGATCTGTGAGGGTGAGTACGATCGTCTGGTTCTGGAAAGCCACGGAATCGCGGCGGTGACCTCCACCGGCGGCGCCGGCATCTTCCGCCCGGAATGGGCTGATGCTTTTGCCGAGATTCCAGAGGTGGTCGTCTGTTTCGACCGCGACGAGGCCGGCCGGGCTGGTGCGCTGAAGGTCGCCCGTCTCATTCCCCAGGCCCGGATCGCCGAGCTGCCCGAGGACGTCGGAGAGGGCGGTGACGTCACAGATTTTTTCGTTCGACTTGGAAAGGACGTAGGCGAGTTCCTGGCGCTCATCGATCGTGCGGAAACTCCGTCCGAGATTCCAACCGAGGACTCCTCGAAACGATCGCCAGTCCAGCGTGCCCCAGAAGCCGCGGATCGGATCGCCCGCCTCAAGACGGCCGTGCCGATCGCCTCGGTTATTGAGACCTACGTCGACCTCCGTGTTGCCAGCGATACGCTCCGTGGCCTGTGTCCCTTCCACGACGATTCGACGCCGTCCTTTGTCGTCTACCCCAAGACCCAGACCTTCCACTGCTTCGGCTGTCAGAAGCACGGGGATGTCATCACGTTCCTGATGTCGATCGCGAGCCTCACCTTCCCGCAAGCCGTCGAAGCACTGGAACAACTGTCGCGCCATGAAGGAGAAAGTGACGCGCGCCGTTGAGGCGGACAAGGCTGCACGATCGGTCCCGGGTGTTTCCGCTATCCTTCCTGACGGCGCCATCGTCGAGCTCGTCTACCGCCCCGCAGAACAGCGCACGGCATTCGTTGTAGGTCATGATGGCGAGTGGCAGCTCGAGCCGCACGTTGCTTTGTCCAAAGGACGCCGGTTCGTACCGTACTCGCCCCACAACAATCTGCTTCGGAACGGCGTGGTGCTCTTCGCCGCTGAGCCTGAGGAGTATGAGACCGAGGCCGCACTTGTGGGCGCTATCCGTACGTTTATCCACCGCTATGTCGACCTTTCGCCGCTCTTCGAGAAGTTGGCGGCCTACTACGTACTCTTCTCCTGGCTCTACGACGCCTTCAACGAAGTGCCGTATCTTCGCGTGCGCGGCGACTACGGGAGCGGCAAGACCCGCTTTCTCCTTGCCGTCGGCTCCCTCTGCTACAAACCAATCTTCGCCAGCGGCGCCTCCACGGTCTCGCCGCTCTTTCGCATGCTCGATACTTTTCGTGGAACTCTCGTCATTGACGAGAGTGATTTCCGCGTCTCAGACGAACGGGCCGAGGTGGTGAAGATCCTGAATAACGGAAATGGTCGCAGCTTCCCCGTACTCCGGAGCGAAGTGAACACCAAGGGTGAGTACAATCCCCGCGCCTACCAGGTCTTTGGTCCGAAGCTCATTGGAACGAGAGGGTTCTTCGACGATCGGGCCTTGGAAAGCCGGTGCCTCACCGAGGAGATGGGCGACCGCCCGCTTCGTGACGATATTCCGATCAGCTTGCCCGACGACTTCGGCCGCGAAGCCCTCGCACTCCGGAACCGTCTTCTCCTCTTCCGACTCCGGAGTCGTGATCGGAGCGCGCCTGATCCGGCGCTCGTCGATCGGGCGATCGAGCCGCGGCTTTCGCAAATTTTCGTGCCACTCCTCTCCGTGATCGATGACGCCGTCACGCGGCAGGACCTCGTTGAGCTGGCCCGCCGCTACCAGCGCGATCTCGTTGCCGACCGTGGGCTCGACACCGAGGCCCAGGTCCTCGACGTCATGCTGGAGCTACTCCTTACGATCGAGGAGCCGTACCTTCCGGTGCGCGATATCGCGGAGCGGTTCGCCGAGCGGTACGGCGACGACTATCAGCGCAAGGTGACCCCGCGCTGGATCGGTGGCATCCTCAAGCGGAAGCTCCGCCTCCAGACCGAGCGCCGCCACGGGAGTTACGTCGTTCCGAGAGAAGCATTTCCGAAGCTGAAGCGTCTCGCCGCGAGGTACGGGATTGAAGCGAATCCAACCATGTTGCCGGACGACTCCGGGGCGACGTTGGGGGACGTTGGGCGAGGTTGAGAAAATGTCTCGGTTCTTCTGTTGATGGGTTGGTGATGATCCGATTGCCGTGGAAGTGCGAGGTCGGGTTCCTTCCGAGGAACCCGACGATCTCCCCCAACGTCCCCTTACGTCACCTTGCTTGTTGTGGGTTGGTATATTGGTCGTAGGCGCTGGCGAAACGCGGGCAGGGCGGCGCGCTAGCGCGTTCCGCACGTCGCTCGGGGAAAGTTGCCGCTTCCGACAACCTGCTCGGTCTTTGAACATCGAGGATTACGCCTGAAAATGAAGAGATGGGAAGCAGTCGATCGCACCGTCGAGGTGCGCTAACCAATTATTTGCGCGCGGAACGGAAGCGCCTCGGTCTCTCGCAGGATGAGGTCGCTTTCCTTCTCGGATGTCGCGACGGTGGGAAGCTCTCCCGCTACGAGCGGTTCCAACGGGCGCCGAACCTGGAGACCGCCGCGGCCCTGGAACTCATTTGCGGCGTTCCAGTGCGTGACCTCTTCGCGGGCGTCTACGAGGATGCCGGGCGCGTCGTCAGTCGACGCAGCCGGATGCTTGCGCGTCGCCTCAGACGACGCGCTGAGGCAAGCACGAAACTCGTGCGGGTCAGAGCCATCGCCGACCGTGCCAAAGGGACGGAGGAGTATCAATACGAAGCTCTCCAGTGAGGCACCGTGGACTCCGGCGGCGGATGCTCGCCATTGATCCGACCTCGCGCGGGTTCGGCTTTGTGGTTCTAGAAACACCGGACCGCCTCCTCGATTGGGGGCTGCGCCAACGGCTCTTGCGCTCCGTTGCGGACTTCCAAGTGCTCCTCGATTTCTACCACCCGCATATCTTGGTTGTTGAGAACTGTTCAGCCCCTGGTGCTCGTCGCGGAGAACGCGCGCGACAGCTCATTGCGGAGGCGACGACAATCGCCGCCGCCGAGCGTCGGATCGCCGTGCGCGCCGTTGCTGCTCAAGATGTGCGCAAGGCCTTCGGGAAACAGAGTCCAACCAACAAGAGTGCGATGGCCGCCACGCTCGTCGAGCGGTTCCCCGAACTCGCACCGCATCTGCCTCGCCGGCGAAAGATTTGGATGAGCGAGGATGAGCGGATGGCCGTCTTCGACGCGCTCGCACTCGTCATGGTCTCGAACGAGATCGTCGGTCTCGATCGCGGAGAAGCGTAGACGAGTACGGCCAGACGTTACAAAAATCCGCCTGGCTGGGGTATCGTCTCGGGACTCACCCGGAGGCGAAACACGATGTCCGTTGCGCACAGGCCCGCGACCAGCACTAGGCAGCCGGAACCAGAGTCGAAACAGGTCGGCATCTGGCTCAGGGTCTCGACCGAGGACCAAGCCCGGGGCGACAGCCCCGAGCATCACGAAAAACGCGCGCGTCACTACGCCGAGGCGAAGGGGTGGTCCGTGCGCGAGGTCTACCACCTCGAAGCCGTGAGCGGGAAGGCCGTGCTCGATCATCCCGAGGCGCGGCGGATGCTCGACGACATCGCCTCGGGTCATATCACCGGCCTGATCTTCTCGAAGCTCGCCCGCCTGGCGCGGAACACCCGCGAGCTCCTGGAGTTCGCCGACCGCTTCCGCGACCACGACGCCGACCTCATCTCGCTCCAGGAATCGATCGACACCTCGACGCCAGCAGGGCGCTTCTTCTTCACGCTCCTCGCCGCCATGGCCACCTGGGAACGGGAAGAGATCGCCGATCGTGTGGCCGTCTCGGTTCCGATCCGTGCCAAGCTGGGGAAGCCGCTCGGCGGTGCCGCTCCCTTCGGCTACCGCTGGGAACGGCGGGAGCTGGTGCCCGATCCGAAGGAAGCGCCGGTCCGAAAGCTCCTCTACGAGCTTTTCGTGGAGCACCGCCGGAAGAAGACTGTCGCCCGACTCCTGAACGCAGCAGGCCATCGCACGCGGAACGGCTCCAAGTTCTCTGACACGACCGTCGACCGCTTGCTCCGCGATCCGACGGCCCGGGGAACTCGCCGGGCCAACTACACCAAGAGTCTGGGCGACGGAAAACGCTGGGTTCTAAAGCCCAAAGAGGATTGGGTCGAGACTCCCGTACCGGCGATCGTTCCAGAGGAACTTTGGGACCACGCGAACGCGGTTCTCGACGCGCAGCGGAACGGCCGCAAGCCGGCCAAGAAGGCGACCTACCTTTTTTCCGGCTACGCCGTCTGCGACTGCGGGCAGAAGATGTACGTCCCGACGGATAGCGTGAAGTACGTCTGCTACCGCTGCCGCAACAAAATCCCGATCGCCGACCTCGAAGCGGTCTTTGCCGAGCAACTCCGCCAGTTCGTCTTCGCCCCTGGAGAGATCGCCGGACACCTGGCCTCAGCCGACGAGGCAATCAAGCACAAGGAAGAACTCGTCTGCGGGCTGGATTCTGAGGCGCAGCGTCTGCGAAAGGACATGGACCGGACGCTCCGGCTTTACCTCGACGAGCACATTTCAAAGGAAGGATTCGCGCGCGAGTACCGGCCGATGGAGGAGCGGCTGAAGCAGCTCGAAGATGAGGTCCCCGTGCTTCAGGGAGAGATCGACTTCCTGAAGATCCAGTACCTCTCGCGCGACGAGATTCTCTCCCAAGCCCAGGATCTCTACGGACGATGGAGTGATCTCACCGCTGAAGAGAAGCGCCAGATCGTCGAGCAAATTGTTGAGAAGATTACGGTTTCGAAGGATGAGGTCGCGATCGACCTGGCCTACCTCCCCACCGCCCCTCCCCAAAGCGCGACCAAAAGGCAACGCAACTTCACGGGTTCATGGCGGCGACGAGCATGACATCCGCCGGGTACGTGACGGTACCCGCGACGCGCGAGATGGTGATGCGACCTTCTTCGAGCGGTTGGCGCAGGACTTCGAGGACGTTGCGACGGAACTCGGGCAACTCGTCGAGGAAGAGAACTCCGTGGTGAGCGAGCGACGCCTCGCCGGGTTTTGGGTTGGTCCCACCGCCAATCAGGCCGGCGTCGCTGATGGTGTGATGCGGCGCGCGAAACGGCCGCGTCGTGATCAGGGATCTGCCGTTCATCATTCCGAGCACGCTGTGCACGCGCGTCGACTCGATCGACTCCTGCACGGTCAGCGGCGGCAGGATCGTGGCGAGACGTTTCGCCAACATCGTCTTGCCACTTCCCGGCGGTCCCACCATCAGGATGTTGTGGCCGCCGGCGGCGGTCACCTCGAGTGCGCGCTTGACGTGTTGCTGGCCGCGCACGTCGGCGAGGTCGAGCGATGAGGCGGCGCCTTTTTCGAACAGCGCTTGGATGTCGACCCGAACCGGGCGAATCACGCGCTCGCCGCGCAACAGATCGAACGCCTCGCTGAGGCTTTCGATGGGGATCACGTCGATGCCGTCGATCACCGCCGCCTCGGCCGCGTTGACCGCCGGCACGAGAATGCCGCGCAGTCCGATCCTGTGGGCGGTCGCGGCGATCGGGAGCGCGCCGCGGATCGCCTTGACCCGACCGTCGAGGGACAACTCGCCGAGCGCGGCGAAGTCCGCCAGCTGTGTCTCGGGGAGGGCGCCGGACGCGGCCAGGATTCCCAGCGCGATCGGCAGATCGTACGCGCTGCCCTCCTTCCTGACGTCCGCCGGAGCGAGGTTGACGGTGATTCGCCGCGGCGGGAAGTCGTAGCCGCAGTTGCGCAAAGCGGCGCGCACGCGATCTTTGCTCTCGCGAACCGCGGCTTCGGGAAGGCCTACCACGGCCATGCTCGGCATTCCCATCGCCAGGTCGACTTCGACCTCGATCAGGAGCGCGTCGATCCCGTTCAGGGCGCCGGAAAGTACTCTGGACATGCATGCCTTCTCACAAGCATTGCTGTGATAGTTAAAATAGTATCTATATTATCTACTGAATGATTGTAATTCAAGGAGAGTGGGCGCCGTGGGTCGCGCTGCGGTCGATCCGGGGAGTGGGGAACATCGTCGGGCTGGGGCTGATCAAGGTATTCGGCGGCCCGCGCCAGGTGCTCGAGGCGGGTGCGCAGAAACTCGAGTGCGCCGGGGTCCGTCCCGGGTTGGCGCGGGCGATCGCCCGCTTCGACGAGTGGCGTGGGGTCGAGGATCAGTTGCGCCGGCTCGAACGAGCCGAGGGACGATTGGTGACGTGGCTCGACGAGAGCTATCCGGATCTTCTCCGCCAGATCCACGACCCGCCCTTGTTTCTGTTCGTCCGAGGCGACCTCGAAGCCTCTGTCGGCAATTCGGTCCAGGCGGTGGCGGTGGTCGGCTCGCGATCGCCGTCGTCGTACGGTCGGCGGATGGCCCGAACGCTGTCCGGCGGGTTAGCCGAGCAGGGTGTGACAGTGGTGAGCGGCATGGCGAGAGGAATCGACGCCGAGGCGCATTGGGCATCCCTGCGTGCCGGTGGGCGGACGGTCGCGGTTTTAGGGTGCGGGATTGACGTGATCTACCCGACTGAGCATCATCACTTGATGTTTCGCACCGCCAAGAATGGCGCGGTAATCTCGGAATTTCCGATGGGTACCCAGCCTGACGCCGAGAACTTTCCCGGTCGGAATCGGATCATCAGTGGGTTGACCCTCGGTACGGTGGTGGTCGAAGCGGCTGAGCGAAGTGGATCTCTGATCACCGCCCGCTTCGCTTTGGAGCAGGGGCGTGAGGTGTTCGCCGTACCCGGCCCCGTCAGCAGTCTCAGCAAGGGGCCTCACAAATTGCTGAAAGAAGGCGCGGCTTTAACGGAATCAGCAAACGACGTTCTAGCTGAAATCGCTCCCCATCTCCGGCGTGCCGAGGGTCGCGCGGTCGAGCCGCTCCTGCCGGCGGAGGCCGCCGTTCTAGGTTGCCTGGGGGATACGCCCGTTCCGATCGATGAGATCGTTGACGCCAGCGGCTTGAGTCTGCCGGCGGCGATGGAGACACTTCTGGCCCTCGAGATCAGGGGGCTGGTGCGCCCGCTGCCCGGAAAGTGCTATGCCGCCGGAGATCTGGCTCGCCGTCGCGAGACATCGGAGTAGATAGGAACCCCCCAATGGCAAAGAACCTGGTCATCGTCGAATCGCCGGCGAAGGCAAAGACCCTCAGCAAGTACCTGGGCCGCAATTACACGGTCAAAGCCTCGGTGGGGCACGTCGTCGACCTCCCCAAGAGCAAGCTCGGGGTCGACATCGAGAACGATTTCGCTCCCGAGTACGCGGTCATCCGGGGCAAGTCCAAGGTCATCGCGGAGCTCAAGAAGGCCGCCAAGGGCAAGGAGAACATCTATCTCGCGCCCGACCCGGATCGCGAGGGGGAGGCCATCGCCTGGCACATCGCCCAGAAGCTGGACGGGAAGAACAGCACGATCAAGCGTGTGTTGTTCAATGAGATTACCAAGAACGCCGTCCAGGAGGCGATCAAGCATCCCATCGAGATCGACCAGAACCGGTTCGAGGCGCAACAGACCCGTCGGATCCTCGATCGGCTGGTCGGCTACCAGATCAGCCCGCTGCTTTGGGACAAGGTGCGTCGCGGCCTGTCGGCGGGGCGGGTCCAGTCGGTCGCCGTGCGCATCGTCTGCGAGCGCGAACGCGAGATCCGCGCCTTCGACAAGAAGGAGTATTGGTCGATCACGGCGCAGCTCGAAGGGGAGAATCCTCCCGAGTTCGCAGCCCGGCTCCTGAAGATCGGCGAGAACAAGCTCGATCCCGACAAGTTTCGCCTCGAGGACGAGACCGCGGCCAACGATGTGGTCGCGAAGTTGCGCGGGCGCGATTTCAAAGTCGTCAAGGTCGACCGCAAGGAGCGCCGCAGGTTCCCGACGCCGCCGTTCATCACCTCCCGTTTGCAGCAGGAGGCGTCGCGTAAGCTCGGCTATACGCCGTCGCGGACGATGCGCATCGCCCAGCGGCTCTATGAAGGGATCGAACTGGGTGACGAAGGGCCCGTCGGTCTGATCACCTACATGCGCACCGACTCGGTGCGCATCGCGCCGGAGGCGCTCGATGGCTTGCGCGCGTTCATCGGCGCTCGATACGGCAAGGAGTATCTGCCGGCGGATCCGGTCGCCTACAAGACCAAGAAGGGCGCTCAGGACGCCCACGAAGCGATCCGGCCGACGTCGCTGGAACGACCGCCGGACTCCGTTCAATCCTTCCTCAATAAAGAGGAGATGGCGGTGTACTCGCTGATCTGGAATCGCTTTGTGGCCAGCCAGATGACTCCGGCGGTGTTCGACCAGACGTCGGTCGACGTCGAGGCCGGCGACATCTTGTTTCGCGCCTCCGGTCAGATCATGCGTTTTGACGGTTTCATCCGCGTATACAGCGAGGGTGTGGACGACGAGAAGGCCGCCGACGACGACAAGGATCGGCGGCTGCCGCCGCTGCGCGAGGGGGAGTTGCTGAAGCTGATCGAGCTGAAGCCCGAACAGCACTTCACCCAGCCGCCGCCGCGCTATAGCCAGGCGACGTTGATCAAGGAGCTCGAGGAGAAGGGCATCGGACGTCCCTCGACGTACGCGTCGATCATGTCGACGATCATCGCCAAGGAGTACGTCGCGGAGGAGAATCGCCGCCTTTCGGCGACCGAACTGGGTTTCCTCGTCACGGATCTGCTGGTCGAGGCATTTCCGGATTTGATGAACGCCGAGTTCACGGCCGGAATGGAGAACACGCTCGACGCCATCGAAGAAGGCAAGCAGCCGTGGCTGGAGGCATTGCGCAACTTCTACGAGCCGTTCTCTCGCGACCTCGCCAGGGCCGGCCAGCACATGCGCGACGTCAAGCGCGAGGGGCAGCCGACCGATATCGAGTGCCCGAAGTGTCAATCGCCGATGGTGGTGAAGTGGGGACGCGCCGGAGAGTTTCTCGGATGCTCCAAGTACCCGGAGTGCAAGAGTACCACCAACTTCAAGCGGGACGAGGAAGGGAAGATCGTCCCGGTGGCCGAAGAGGTCATCGACGAGGTGTGCGAGAAGTGTGGGAGCGCGATGAAGATGCGCTTCGGCCGCTACGGGAAGTTCCTCGGCTGCTCCGCCTATCCGGAGTGCAAGAACATTCGCTCGCTCAATCGCCCGACGCCGACCGGGGTCAAGTGCCCGGACTGCAAGGAGGGCGAGATCATGGAAAAGAAGTCGCGCGGCGGCAAGATCTTCTATTCCTGTGGCCGCTATCCCGAATGTCGGTTTGCGACGTGGGAGCGGCCTGTGCCGGAACCCTGTCCGGTCTGCGCCGCGCCGTTCATCGTCGAGAAGACGACCCGCAAACTCGGGACCGTTCGCCGCTGCCTCAGTGAGGGCTGCGAGTACAAGGAAACGGTCGAAGAGGCTGAAGCGGGCTAGTAGCCCGTTGAGAAAGCAGGCCGACCGGCTGACGAAAGCCGCTGCGACCGCCGATACGACGAGCGGATACAGTGTTGTCGCCCCGACTCCGCTCGCGTCGCGAGTCGCGGGCGTCGGATGGCGAGTTGGCGGAGCGCCGCCGGATTTGGATTGGATCTACGATGATGAAAACGAGCGAATGCATCACCGTGGTCGGCGGCGGTTTGGCGGGTTGCGAGGCCGCGTGGCACGCCGCCAGTGCGGGTTTTCGGGTGCGGCTGTTCGAGATGCGGCCGGTGCGGCCGACCGAGGCGCACGCTACCGACCAGCTCGCGGAGTTGGTCTGCTCGAACTCCTTTCGCAACGCGTCGCTCGAAACGGCCGTCGGTCTGTTGAAGCACGAGATGCGCCGGCTCGGATCGTTGATCATGCGGATCGCGGACTCGACCGCCGTTCCGGCAGGTGCGGCACTCGCCGTCGACCGCGAGCGTTTCGCCGAGGGAGTGACCAGGGCGATCGCCGAACACCCCGGTATCGAGATGGTGCGCGGCGAGGTGGAGCGGATCCCCGACGGAATTTGCGTGATCGCCAGCGGGCCGTTGACGTCGCCGGCGCTCTCCGCCGACCTGCAGCGCCGCCTGGGCGAGGAGCACCTCTACTTCTACGATGCTATCGCGCCGATCGTGACCGCGGAGTCCGTCGACACGTCGGTCGCCTTTCGCGCGTCGCGCTACGACAAGGGCGGCGACGACTACTTCAACTTTCCGTTCAGCGCCGAGGAGTACTACGCGTTCGTCGACGCGATCATGGCCGCCGAGAAGGTGCCGACCCGCAACTTCGAGCGCTGTGTGTACTTCGAAGGATGCATGCCGATCGAGGAGATGGCGCGTCGCGGCCGCGACACGCTGGCCTTCGGCCCGATGCGCCCCGTCGGATTGATCGACCCCCGCACCGGTCGGCGCCCGCACGCGGTCGCGCAGGCGCGCCAGGACGACGCCGCGGGGACGCTCTATAATCTCGTCGGCTTTCAGACGAAGATGACGTACCCGGAGCAACGTCGCGTGTTTCGCATGGTGCCCGGACTGGCGAACGCGTCGTTCGTGCGCCTCGGCAGCTTGCACCGCAACACGTTCGTGAATTCACCGCGCGCCTTGCGGGCGACTCTCCAGTTGCGCAGTGACGAATCGGTGTTCCTTGCCGGTCAGATCGTCGGCGTCGAGGGATATGTCGAATCCGCCGCGACCGGCATCCTCGCGGGGATGAACGCCGTCCGCCGCGCCCGTGGCGCGCAGATGTTGGTGCCGCCTGCGACCACCGCGCTGGGGTCGTTGCTGCGCTACATCACCGATATGACGCGCGTGGAGTTTCAGCCGATGAACGCCAACTACGGCCTCTTCCCGCCCTTGCCGGACAAGCCGCGATACCGCGGCCGCGAACGCCGCGACCAGATGGGCCAACGCGCCCTGCGCGACGCGGCAACCTGGATGGCGGAGAGCGACCTCGTGGACGCGACGCTGCGAACGGCGCAGGGACAGTAGTCGCCGATGACCGCTGCCAATTGACACCCGATTCCCCCTCCGTTAGCTGTCGCGCGGTGGAAAAGTCGCAGTGGATCTGGCTGGACGGAGAGTTGGTGCCGTGGGATGAAGCTCGCGTCCACGTCCTGACGCACACCTTGCACTACGGCCTCGGGGTGTTCGAAGGCATCCGCTGTTACGACGGCAGATCCGGACCGGCGATCTTCCGCCTCCAGGACCACACCGAGCGGCTGCTGGCCTCGGCGCACATCCTCGGCATCGCGATCCCGTTCTCGGCCGCTGAGATCAATGCCGCATGCCTCGAGACCGTCCGGGTCAATCGACTGAGGTCGTGTTACATCAGGCCCCTCGCATTCATTGGCGATGGCGAGATGGGCCTGTCCGCCAAGACAAACAAGGTCCGGCTCACCATCGCGGCTTGGCCGTGGGGCTCGTATCTCGGTGACGAAGGCGTGAAGAACGGCATCCGCGTGCGCACGTCGTCCTATCAGCGGTTTCACGTCAATTCTTTGATGAGCAAGGCCAAGGCGGTCGGGCATTATGTCAACTCGATCCTCGCCAGTTCCGAGGCGCGCCGCGGGGGATACGACGAGGCGCTGCTCCTTGACTCACAAGGGTTTGTCGCGGAGGGCAGCGGCGAGAACCTGTTCATCGCGAAGCGCGGCATCGTCAAGACGCCGCCCCTTACCTCGGCGTTGTCCGGCATCACGCGCGACACGGTGATGCGCCTGTTGGCAGACGCCGGTGTGCCCGTCGTCGAGCAGTTCTTCACCCGCGACGAGGTCTACATCGCCGACGAAGCGTTCTTCACCGGCACCGCCGCGGAGGTGACCCCTGTTCGCGAATTGGACGATCGACAAGTCGGGCCGGGCCGTCCGGGGCCGGTCACGCGGGATGTCCAGGCGCAGTACGATCGCGTAACGCGCGGCGAGGACGAACGGTACACGGAGTGGTTGGCCCCGGTCGGGTAGCGATGTGAAGCAAAACGACGCGCCGATGCATCTTCCTGGGGCGGACGTGCAGTTTGGGGGCATTTTTCCTTGACACGATTGGGCGGGGTTCACTATAAGCAACGGCACTCCGGACTCGGGGGCGTGCCGAAACGCACCGCCCCCGTCCATGCAAGGAAGGCGAACTCCGGGGCGATTCGGGAGCTCGGCGGTGGCACGATGAGGAGAGGATCCGTAGATCGGGCGCGCTCGATCGCGCTGGCGTTTGTGTCAGTTGCGTTTGCGCTGGCCCTCGTGCCGGCGATCGCCGCTGCTCGGACGACGACGGAGCAACCCTCCTCGATCCTGATTTTCCCCAAAGTGATCGCCGACGGCACGCGCGACACGTTCATCCAGATCAGCAACACGGCGAACTCGGTCGTTCACGCGCATTGCTTGTACGTCAACGCCTACCCCACGTGCCAGGGGATCGGCGACTGCCAGGAAGGGACCTGTTCCGGGGCCTGCGTGCCGCAGTGGCAGGAGATCGATTTCAACATCTGGCTCACGAAGCAACAGCCTACACACTGGGGTGTGAGTTTCGGTCGTCGCGACGGGGTCGCGGCTCCTACTTGCAACCGCGATATCAGAACCGGCGAGCGCGAATACGACTGTTACGACGCGGGCTTGAGTCCCGGATTGGTCCCGCCGGTCCCGCTTCCCTTCGAAGGGGAGCTTCGCTGTATCGAAGTCGACCAGTCCGGTGCGCCGATCAGCGGCAACCATCTCAAGGGCGAGGCGACGATCATCTCGCGGGACGGCGACGCCAGCAAATACAACGCGGTCGGCATCCTCGGCGAACCCTTTACGAACAACGGCGACAACGTTCTCTGCCTGGGCGGTGAGCCGAGCGCCGAATGCCCGACCGGGGCGGAGTACCAAGGTTGCCCTGACCGATTCTGGATTCCGCACTTCGCCTCAGGCGCCGACAATCCGATCTTCGGCCCGACGTCGACGGTGCGGACCGAGTTCACGGCTGTGCCTTGCCGCGTCAACTTCGAGCGGGCGTCTCTGGACCCGACGCGGGTGACCCTCCAGTTCTTTGTCTTCAACGAGTTCGAAGGAAGACTCTCGGCCTCGACGCAGGTGGAGTGTTGGCGCAGCTTTTTCTTGGAAGATGCGAATCCGATTTTCTCGGTGGCCGTACAGCAAACCCGGCTCGTGCAGACGTCGGTGAGGCCCGTGGTCCCGTCCTCGGGGAGCGGGTCGTCGGTAGCGATGGTTGTGGAAGAGTTCCACGCATTGCCGAACGGGAGTACGGCTCGGGCGGCCTACAACGCGCACGAGAGAGGCGAGTTCGGTGGCAGCGAAGTCATCGAACTGCCGGCGGGGCCGTGACCATGAGTATCACCTGCGAGCCTTTGGGATTCCGGCCAATGCATTCCGCGCGGTGCTCTCGGACCTCGTCTGAGAAACGATCGCCGTTGGACCGAGCCGTTGGCCTCAGCTGCGCTTTGTTGGTGGGCCTGGCCGTTGCCGTTTCGCCAGTTGCCGCTCAAGTCACCTCGGATCGTCCCGCCGCGGTCTTGGTCTTTCCGAAGGTCATCGTCGACACCGGCGGGCCGGACGGGCGGCTGGACACATTCATCACGATCAGCAACGCGTCGGCGCAGCCGATCAACGTGTTGTGCTACTACATCAACGCGACGGAGCGGTGCGACAATCTCAGCGGGGCGTGTTTCCCCGAACGGACCTGTACGGGGAACTGTCTGCCGCAGTGGCAACAGACCGATTTCCGCTTTCGCCTCACGCGCGAGCAGCCGACTGGATGGCTGGCATCGACGGGAGCCGGCGTTGGCTGCAATCGCCTCGGGCGGTGTTCGAACGACGGTACGACGGTTTGCGAGGACTTCCAGGACTGCCCGGTCGGGGCCCGCTGCTCGCGTCCGCCGTGCCTGCCGCTCGACGGCGGAGTACCGGGTAACTTTCCCGAGCAGACGAACCAAGGGAGTTTGATCCCGCCGTCGCCGGAGGATCCGTTCATCGGCGACCTGACGTGCATCGCGGTCGACGAGACCGGTGCGCCCGTCGACCGCAACGACCTGATCGGCCACGGTCTCGTCGGCTTCATCCGGGCGGACGGGGAGTTTATCGACGTCGCAGGTTACAACCCAATTGGCTTCCCTGCGATCGAGGGGGCGAACAACCGCAACCTCACACTTGTGTTGGGCGGACCTACGGGTGCGAACCCGGCTCAAAATCCCGCTGACGCCGCGTGTTTGGCGGCACAGCCCCGGACGTGTGCGGAGTACGAAGGCTGCCCGAACATTTTGATCCTCGACCATTACTTCGACGGCGCCGTCGATCCACAGGCTCTCAACCGATGCTTGCCGGAAGGGACCTGCGCGATCAGCGGGCAGGCGTGCGGCAACGATACGGATTGCATCCAGAACGTGTGTGATCTCGGATCCTCGACGTGCACGGTGACGGGGACGGTGTGTGCGGCCGATCTGGACTGCCAGGACACCTGCGATGCGGTTACGGAGCGTTGTACCCTTTCCGGGCAGAACTGCGGTCCCTTCGGGTCGCAGGGCGTCTGCTTGCCGACGACACTCGACGTTCGGGTTGTCACCGAAATCACGATGGTCCCCTGCTCGCGGGATTACGAGGAGGGGACCGCGTTCCCCAGCCCCGGAGAAACGACGGGATCCTCGACGACCGTCGTCCAGTTCCTCGTCTTCAATGAGTTCGAGCAGCGCCTGTCGACGTCGACACAGCTGACGTGCTTCAAGGAGACCCCGCTGTGGAGGCTGCAGGCGCCGAACGACCCGGAGCTCTCGATCTTCAGCGTCGGCGTCGGCGGTACGCTCACCGGCCAGACGAGAATGCGCGGCGTGGTCGGCTCGGGATCTGGAAACAAGCCCCGTGGCAACGCGCTGTTGGCCATCGCTGAGGAGTTTCGCTGCGCGGGGCCGATCTGGGAGTTCCCGACGTGCAACTTCGTAAAGACTGAAAAATTAGTAAGTTCGGCGGCCAAGAACGTGCACTTCCAGGGCCGCCGGCCGCAGAGCGACTTCATCTATTTACCATTGCAGTGAACTCAGGAGACCCGCCGGCACAAACAGACCCGTTTTGACTTGACATCTTCCGGGTGCGTCGATATAAGGCCGGCACTTGTGTAGGGAGAACTCCGCCACGGCTTCTAACGACGCGTTGGTGTTGGCGGTAGGTATTTGAAAGGAGGAGGCAAATGCGTAGGCATCGAGGACGAGTGGGGCTCATGGTGATGGCTCTCGTGGGCGTACTGGTCAACGGCGCTTCGGCCGACATTGTGACGGAGAGAAGCGCATCGGTGCTGGTCTTTCCGAAGGTAGTTGCCAACGGGACGAGGGATACGTTGATTCAGATCACGAACACCTCGAACTCAATGGTACATGCGCACTGCTTCTACGTGAATGCAGCGCCGACCTTTTCGGACCGACCGCCCCACCCGATCGACAATCCGCCACTGTGGCAGGAGATTGACTTTGACATCTGGCTGACGAAACAGCAGCCGACGTACTGGCGTGTATCCACCGGCCGTCAGAACAACTACGTGCAGGGGACGGATCCCCAGTGCTCGTTCAACCCGTTGGTTCTGGACTGTCCGGACACCGGGTTCGATCCGGGCGCGGTTCCGCCGGTGGTCGAAGACTTCATCGGCGAGTTGAAGTGCGTAGAGACCGACCAGACGGGCGCCCCGATCAGCGGCAATCACCTCAAGGGTGAGGCGACGGTGATCACGTACGACGTCTGTAATCCGACGACCGATCCCCCGAGTTGTACGGTCAGCGGCACGGCTTGCTCGACGACGTGCACGGACGATTTCGACTCCGCGAAGTATAACGCGGTCGGTATTCTCGGAAACGAATTCAACAACGGCGATGGAGTCCTTTGCTTGGGCGGTACGTCGAACGATGTGTGTCCGGATCCGGAGTACAACGGTTGCCCCGATACGTGGATCCTGAACCACTTCTCATGGGAAACCGCCAATCCGGCCCTCACGGAGGATTCAGCGGTCCGAAGCAGTATCACAGTCGTTCCATGCACTCAGAATTTCGAGCTTCAAAACCCGCTCGAGGATCCGGGTGTCGTGACGCTGCAACTGCTGACGTACAACGAATTCGAGCAGCAGTTGTCCGCTAGTGCTCAGCTGGTCTGCTGGGAAGATTTTGACCTTCCCGAGTTGGGCGCGACCCAGTTCAATGTGTTGTTCGAGGGCGACACCTATCGCCAGACATTCATCCGATCGACCGCCGCGTCGTCCGGGGTGATCATGGTCGCCACGGAGGCTCATCAGGTGTCCGAGGGCGGCCGAATTGGCACGGCGTCGTTCAACGTACATCACCAGGGCACTCGGCCGGGACAAGACATCATCACCATCCCGGCTGACCAGCTTCAGTAATGCTAGCGGCTGAACAAGAGTTTGAGCGGAGAGGAATCTGGATATGAGAACGATGAAGATGATGTTCCTTGGTGCCGCAGTCGCTCTCTCGGTGGTGGCTGCTAACGCAGACGTGGTCTCAGACCAAGCCGCCGCGATTGTGATCTGGCCGGACATCAAGGCCGATGCTGAAGCCTCGGTCGATACGATCGTCCAACTCAGCAACACATCGCAGACCCAGTCGATTCTGGTGCACTGCTTCTATGAAAACGCGAACTCGCACTGCACGAACAACGGGCAGGTTTGTGACGAAGCGATTGACTGTTGCGAACTGGGCGTAGGCTGCGGAACTTGCCAACCGGGCTGGTTGGAGACCGATTTCCGCGTCCGGTTGACGCCGCGGCAGCCGTTGGGCTGGAGTGCCGCGACGGGTCTGGTCGACTTTCCTCTAACGGGGAGGTTCGGTAGTGTCGGTCCGGACGGCAGCAGCAACGCCGGTAGCCGGATTCCACCGACGGCCGAGGATCCGTACACGGGCGCTCTCAAGTGCATCGCGATCAACGACGACGGCACTCCCTCGGATCGCAACGTTTTGAAGGGCGAGTCGACTCTGGTGACCCCCAACGGTGACGTCGCGAAGCACAACGCGATCGGCATCCAGGCGATTGAGGGCGCGGTCAACGACGACAACGTGTTGGTGTTGGGCGGCGAAGAGGCCGAGTACAACGGTTGCGCCAGCGTGTTGATTGTCAATCATATGTTCGACCTCGGTATTCACCCGGTGATCGACGCTGTTGACGTGCCGAGCGTCACGAACATCGTGCTCGTTCCGTGCACGCAAGACCTGCTGCGACAGGTTCCCGGCAGTGCGGTGGTTCAGTTCCTGGTGTACAACGAGTTCGAGCAGCGCCTGTCGACAAGCAGGACCGCCAACTGCAAGGCTGACTGGCAGTTGTCGACGATCGACCAGGCGACCGACCCGACCCGGTCGATCTTCAGCGCGGCGGTTATGGGTACGCTCGTTGGCCAGTCGCGTCTGCAGCCGATCGGCAGCGGTTTGATCGGTATTGCCAATGAAGTGATCGGTGACGATATGTCGCCGTACAGCAGCATGTCGTCTTTCAATCTGAATATGCAGGGCGATCGCGCAGAGGCGGACCTCATCACTATTCCGTAATCTGATCGTCTGGCTGTTTCGGGGGAGCACACTTCGGTGTGCTCCCCCTTTTTTTTGTGTTCGGCGGGTATTGGCCGAGGGCGTGCGTGGGGGGTGGCGGCCGACGGGCCGGGCCCAGGAACCGTCGGTTACCGCCGCGTGTTCTCGCCGGTGATTCGACCCGGCGGGGAGAGGCGGCTCGATCGATCGGCCGACGGCGTAATTGAGACCGGGCCGGCTCCCGCAGTCGAGGGCGCTTCGGGGTCCAGCATCCTGCTACGGGGGGATACTGGTGTCTGCGGCCGGTGCGAAGACGCGGACGGTGGTCCAAGTGCTTTCAGCAGAGTGACACCCCCGTTGGGCCGAAGTTCACAACAGGTCGGGCGAGAACCATGCGGTTCGGTAGCTTCTGCCGCAACGGGTCGGAGCGAGGAGCCCGGCGTCGCCGCCGGGGTTCCTGAGGCGCGGTAGTTTGGCGTCGGCTTGTCGCGGCTGCCGTCGCCGCTCGCAGGTTGGCGATTGTGCGCCCGAGCGTTCGCCTAGACGTTCACCAGGGATACGGGCTAGTCCACGTATGTGGGTCGCCCGCCACCCGTGTCGGTGGGTGGCGGGAGCGAGTTGCAGGCAAGTGCGAGGAGGGGGACTTGAACCCCCACGGGTGTTACCCCACTAGGCCCTCAACCTAGCGCGTCTGCCGTTCCGCCACCCTCGCGTGCGTTGGTGCTGGTTCGATGAAGTCGTTGGTCTCTACTGCTCCGGCGCTGGGGGGGCCGGTTCGGCGGGGGCTACCGGAGCAGCCGGGGCCGCGGGTGCCGGCACGTCATCGGACGCGGCGGGCGCTGCGGGTGCGGATGCCGCGGGTGCGTCATCGAAGATCGTGGCAACACCCTGGCGCGAAGAGAAGTAGGTAAGGCCGAGGGAAGTGCACATGAAGAGAACCGCGATCGCCGTCGTGAGTCGGGTGAGGAAGTTGCCGGCTCCGGAACTGCCGAACACGGTGGAACTCGCCCCGCCGAAGACGGCGCCCATCTCCGCGCCCTTGCCGGTTTGCAGGAGTACGATGACGATCAGAAACAGGCACGCGAGTACGTGAATGACGGTGATTACGGCTTCAAACATCTCAGGGCTCCCAAGAGTAAAGAGGGCATTGTCCGGTTCTGCTCGCGGGAATCAACCGAGGAACGCGACGATCCGGGCAAAATCGTCTGCCTTCAGGCTCGCTCCGCCCACCAGGGCGCCGTCGATGTCCGATTGCGCCATCAATTGGTCTACATTGTCGGGCTTGACGCTGCCTCCGTAGAGGATGCGGCACTCGGTGGCGACGGTCTCTCCAACGAGGTCCGCGACGATCCTGCGAATCGTGGAATGAACATCCTGTGCCTGAGCTGGAGTCGCAACCTGGCCTGTTCCGATCGCCCAGACAGGTTCGTACGCGAGGATCATGGTTCCGAGAGCGCCGCCGTCGAGGTCGGACAGAGCGCCCCGGACCTGGCGCTCGATCACGGCGAGGGTTTCGCCGGTTGTGCGTTCCTCGAGAGTTTCGCCGACGCAGACTACCGGGACCAACCCGTTGCGTAGGGCCGCTTTCAGCTTGAGCGCTACCCTTCCGTCCGTCTCGCCGAAGTACTGTCGGCGCTCGGAATGGCCGACGATGACGTGCGTACAGCCGACAGCGGCCAACATCGGTCCGGATACCTCGCCCGTGTACGCTCCGCTGTCGTCCCAGTGAAGATCTTGCGCGGCCAGACGGTAGGTCGAGCCCTCGAGGGCCGCGGCGACCGCGGGCAGGGATGGAAATGCCGGTGCGATGAGGACTTCGCGGTCGGACGGGGAGCCGATCGCCGCCCGAAGACCGACGGCGAGCGCGACTGCTTCGTCGGGCGTGCAGTGCATCTTCCAGTTGCCCGCCAACATCGGTGTTCGACTCATCGCATCATCTCCCCACCCGCATTGCGTCCGTCCGTTTATCGGTCGACTACTCGAGCGCGGCCAGTCCAGGCAAGGTCTCGCCCTCGAGAAACTCGAGCGAGGCGCCGCCACCAGTCGATATGTGGGTGATGTCCGATGCGCGTCCCGATCGGTTCACCGCCGCTACGGAGTCGCCGCCGCCGACGATGGAAATCGCGTTGGAGTCAGCCAACGCGTTGGCGATCGCCATCGATCCCGTGTCGAATGGCGGCACCTCGAATACTCCAAGCGGGCCGTTCCACACCACGGTGCCAGCCCGCTCGATCACCTGACAATAGCGGTCCACCGTCTCCGGACCGATGTCCAGTCCCATCTGGCCTGCCGGGATCGCGCCCGATACGGAATGAGCATCTTCAGGCGATTTGGGCGACGTCGCCACAATGTGATCGGTCGGCAGCAAGAGTTCCACGTGTCGGCGGGCGGCTTCCTCTCGTAGGCGCGCGGCCAGCGGAAGGTGCTCCTCCTCGACGAGGGAGTTTCCCGTGGCGACGCCCTCTGCACGCAGAAACGTGTACGCCATGGCTCCGCCGATCAACAGTGAATCGACTCGTTCGAGCAGGCTTTGAATGACGACGATCTTGTCGGAGACCTTGGCGCCGCCCAGGATGGCGACCAGAGGTCGCGCGGGATTGGACATCACCATTCCGAGGTACTTGATCTCGCGATCCAGGAGGAAACCCGCCGCCTTGACGGCCACCACTTTGGCGATTCCCGCCGTCGAGGCATGGGCTCGATGCGCCGCGCCGAATGCGTCGTTCACATAGACGTCGGCCAGCGCGGCGAGTTGAGTCGCGAAGCCGGGATCGTTCTTTTCTTCTTCGGAGTGGAAGCGGAGGTTCTCGAGCATCAGCACGTCGCCCGGCGCCAGAGCGGCAACCGCGCGCTCGACGTCTGGGCCCACGCAGTCCGAAGCCAATCGAACCGCGACCCCCAACCTCTCACCGAGCAGCCGGGCCACAGGAGCCAGGCTGAGCGCAGGATCCGCCCCGCCCTTTGGCCGGCCCAGATGCGACGCGAGAATCACACGCGCACCGGCGGCACGCGCGTGATTGATGGTCGGCAGCGAGGAGTCGATTCGCGTCGCGTCGGCTACCGCTCCGGCCTCGAGCGGAACGTTGAAATCGACGCGAATGAATACCCGCTTTCCGGCAAGGTCGAGCTGGTCAATGCGCTTCATCGGAGGTGCGCGCAGCGGATGGCGCTCAACGCGCGATCAGTTTGGTCACGTCCACCATCCGGTTGGAGAAGCCCCACTCGTTGTCGTACCACGACAAGACCTTGATGAAGTTTCCATCCATGACCTTGGTGAGGCTCAGGTCCACAGTCGACGAGAAGGGGTTGTCGTTGAAGTCGATCGACACGAGCGGCTCGTCCGTGCAATCCAACACCCCCGCGAGCGGACCGGCGGCAGCCGCAAGCAGGGCGTCATTGATCTGGGCTTCGGTCACGTCTTGTTTGAGTTCCGCAACGAGGTCGACGATCGACACGTTCGAAGTCGGCACTCGAATCGCCATCCCGTCGAGTTTGCCCTTGAGCGAGGGAAGGACTTCCCCCACCGCGCGAGCGGCCCCGGTCGTGGTAGGAATCATCGACATCGCCGCTGCGCGGGCTCGCCGCAGGTCCGAGTGCGGTAGGTCGAGAATCTGCTGGTCGTTGGTGTACGCGTGGACGGTGGTCATCAGTCCGCGCACGATGCCGAAACTTTCGTCGAGGACTTTCGCCACGGGCGCGAGGCAGTTGGTGGTGCACGACGCGTTCGACAGCACGTGGTGCTTGTCCTCCGCGTAGTCGCCGTGATTGACACCGTAACAGATCGTCATGTCCACCCCGCTCGCGGGTGCGGAGATCAATACCTTCCGCGCTCCCGCGGTCAGGTGAGCCGACGCCTTGTCGCGGGAGGCGAAGAGCCCCGTGCACTCGAGCACGACGTCGACGCCCGTGGCGGCCCAAGGGAGCTTCGCAGGGTCGCGCTCGGAGTAGACCTTGACCCGGTCGCCGTTGACGACCAGGGCGTCGCCATCAGTCGTAACCGTGCCGCCAAACCGGCCGTGGACCGAGTCGTACTTCAGCAGGTGCGCGAGGGTTTTGGCGTCGGTGAGATCGTTGACACCGACAAAGTCGAAATCGGCGCCGGCGGCAATCGCCGCGCGCATGACGTTACGACCGATGCGACCGAACCCGTTGATCCCGACCTTGATAGCCATACTCGTGTCCCTTCTCGCCAGCGGTGCGTTCCCCGGTGACGGTGCCGAAGCCGGTCGGAATCCCCGGTCCAAATCCGATTGAGGTCTCTCGTGCGGCGCGCCAATTGCGCGGGCTCGACCGAAATTCCCTTCCACGTTCGCTAGATTGAGTCAACCGGGAGGCGGTCGTCGCGAACACACGCGGTAACGACGGTCGTGGACGCGCGCGCCGATCAGGCTCGGCGCCATAGCGGCACGCCTGCACCGACCCGCCCGAGGTCCTCGCCGATGTCGGCTGCCGACGAGCCGGCTTGGAGCGGCTTCTGGCACATGGTATACGAGCGCGTTGCAACGTGGCGTGTTGGGTGGAGCGCGGGAAGGGTGTGTTGATGGGCGAGGCTAACCTGCTGAGCATGGTGCTCGGCTCCGGTCTGGTGGTGCAGGGAGTCCTCTACCTCCTGATCTTCTTTTCGATCGCCAGTTGGGCCGTGATTCTCTACAAGGCCCGCCGCGTACGCTCGGCTCGCCGTCTCAGCGAGAAGTTTCTCGAGTACTTCTGGGAGACGAAGAACCTCAGCTCGGTTCACGATCGATCGCAGGACCTGCGGGGGAGCCCGGTGGCACAGGTGTTCCGCGCCGGTTATCAGGAGCTCGTCAGGCTCACGCGGGCCCGACAGGCGAAGGCCGACACGGACTCGCTCAGCACGGATCTCGGCGGCGTGGCCAATGTCGAGCGAGCGATGCGTCGCGCGACGACGCAAGAGTTGACCGAGCTGGAGCGGTCGTTGACCTTTCTCGCCACGACGGCCAGCGCGACTCCCTTCATCGGGCTGTTCGGTACCGTCTGGGGGATCATGAACGCGTTCCTGGGACTGAGCACCACCCAGACGTCCACCATCCAGGCGGTCGCGCCCGGTATCGCCGAGGCGCTGATCGCCACCGCGACGGGTCTGTTCGCGGCGATTCCGGCGGTTGTGGCCTACAATCACTTCATGCGGCAGATCCGCGTTCTGGCGGCCGACATGGAGAATTTCTCTTTCGAATTCCTCAATATCGCGGAGCGTCATTTCCTCAAGTAACAATGGCCTTCGACGGACGCAGCAACGAAACCCTTTCCCAGATCAACGTCACCCCGCTGGTCGACGTGATGCTGGTGCTCCTGGTGATCTTCATGGTCACCGCGCCGATTCTCCACCAGGGAGTCACCGTCAATCTCCCCACCGTCGGTGCCGGACCGTTGAACGGCGACGAGGCGCCGTTAGTGGTCAACGTCACCGCCGCGGGCGATGTGTACTTGAACGACACCCGCATGTCGGCACCTGAGTTGCGAAACAAACTCACCGCGATCGTTCGCGAGCGGCCGGACCAGCAGGTGTTCCTGCGCGCCGATACCAAGGTGACCTATGGTGTCGTCGTGGCTGTCATGGGCGCGCTCCGCGAGGCCGGGGTGCTGCGGCTGGGGATGGTGACGAAACCGCCGGAGACGGAATGAACCGCCCGCGTCGCCGCCGGCGACTCGACGGCGGACTCCTCTGGACATTGGTGGTATCGGCGGCTGCGCACGCAGCGTTGCTCGGCGTGTTCCTGATGGCTCCGAATCGTTACCTGGCGGCGATTTCAGCGCCGATGGAGTCATACACCGTCGACCTCATCGCGCCGGGCGCGATCGGTGGAGACAGCGGTCCTCGCGGCCAGGGCAGCGAACCGGATTTACCCGTCGCGCCGCCAATGCCGGTCGCCGAGGTGGAACCCGAGCCCGAGCCGCCTCCTCCCGATCCTCCTCCCGCGGAGGAACCTCCGGTAGCCGAAGAGCCACCCGCTCCGGATGTCGCCGCCGAACCGGAGGCCCCGCCGGAACCCGTTCCCGACAAGGTCGAGGTCGCTGCCGTGAAGCCGGACCTGGTCGAAGCGCCCGTGGCGACCGCCCCACCGAGCCCAAAGCCGACGGCCGTACCCGCCCGGAAAGCGGCTACCAAGAAACCCGCCCCAACCGCGGTCCCCAAACCGGCGGCACCGACGGCAGCGGCGCCGCCGAAGCCGACCAAAGTTCCGGCGACGGCAACTCCCGATGCCGCCGCGGCTCGCGACCGACAAATCGCGGAGGCCATCAAGAAGCGTGCGGGCGCGGTTGAAAAGCCCCCTGTGGAGGACCAGATCGCAGCGGCCGTCCGCAGACGAGCCGAGCAACTAAGCGGCGGCGGCGAAGGGGTGTCGGGCCCGCTCTCGTCAGGGCCGGGCAACGTTGCTGGCGGCGGGACGGTCATCGGTGCGGAGTACATCCTCTTCAAGCGTCGAATGGAGGCGCGCATTCGCGAGGCATGGGTATGGGCCGGGCCGGAGGAGCAGTTGGAGTCGGTAGTGCGTTTCTCGGTTTCTCCGGATGGCGAGATCGGCGAGGTGCGCACGACGCGGTCCAGTGGCGACCCGGCTTACGACGCATCGGCGGAGCGCGCGGTCCGAGCCGCCAACCCCTTGGGAATGGTGCCACCGGCGTACCACCAGGAATTCGCCGACGTGGAGCTGACCTTTCGAGCCCGCGACCTGCAGCGGTGACGCGTTCTGGTTTATCCATCGAGATGGTGCGTCGTGCCGGCTTTCGCCCGCGTGACGCCCGTGCGAAGGCTGCGGTTGTCTTGGGTCGTGAACAAATTGTCCACCGACCCGTCTCATGACGGTGCGTGATTTCGAGCTGGAGGAGGTGCGGCTGTGGTAAAGGCGATCGAGAGAATGTGTGGCGTTGCGAACAGATCCCTGTCCGTTCGTATCGCAGCTTTCATCCTCTGCTGGACGGTGTTGCCGACGTTCGCGGCCGCGCAGGTGAAGTCGACCATCATAGGCCCGGGATCCACGCAGTATCCGATCGCGGTGTCACCGCTTCGGACGTCGGGCGCGGCTGGCGCATCCGGCGAGCAGTTTGCGGAGCGCGTCGTGCGCAACCTGCAGCTCTCGGGACTGTTCCGCGTCATTCCGCGCGACACCTATATCGAAACGCCGCAGTCGTCGGGGGTCGAGGCCGAGTCCATCAGTTTCGAAAATTGGTCGGTTCTCGGAGCCCACGCTGTCGTAAAAGGCCTGTTGACGGCGACCGGAGACGATATCCTGGTTGAGGCGAGACTCTTCGACGTGGCCCGGAGAGCTCAGATCAGTGGTCGGCGCTATCGCGGCACCCTCGCGGATCTCGATCGGATCGCCGATCGCTTCGCCGACGAGATCCTCGACGCCCTCTCGGGGCAGCGCGGGCCCTTCGACTCGCGCATCGCCTTTCTTTCGACGCGCGGAGGGCGGTTCAAAGAGCTCTTCGTGATGAGCGCCAACGGCCGAGACCTGCGGCGGCTGACGAAGACGCAGACGCTGAATCTCGCTCCTCGATGGGGACCGCGCGGCGACCGACTGATGTTCACCTCGTACCGCGATGGTGATCCGGACCTGTTCTCGGTCTCCTACCCACGCGGCGAGTGGACCCGGTTGAGCAGGGCGCCCGGAATGAACGTCGGCGGCGGATGGTCGGCGGACGGAGAGACGGTGCTGACGACACTGGAGTTCGATGGCAACTCTGAGATCGCGTTGCTCAATCGCGATGGATCCGTCCAGAGCCGACTGACCAACCATCACGCGATCGACGTGTCGCCGACGTGGTCGCCCGACGGACGGCAGGTCGTTTTTTGCTCCGATCGCGCCGGCAGCCCACAGATCTATGTCATGAATCGCGACGGGTCGGGTGTGCGGCGAGTAACCCGGCAGGGGACCTACAACTCATCTCCGAGTTGGTCGCCGCAAGGGGATCGAATCGCGTACGCCTCGCGCGTGGGGGGCCGATTCCAGGTGTTCGTCGTTGGCATTGACGGCGGTGGGGCGCACCAGGTGACGACGTATGGAAACAACGAGGATCCGACCTGGTCGCCGGACGGGCGGTACCTCGTGTTCAGTGCGACCGACCGCAGTCGCCGGGGATTGGTGCTGTCCGATGTGAGCGGAATCCATCGCGTTCAATTGACGGACGGAGAGGGCGATGATACGAGTCCCTCTTGGTCGGGTTGGCTCGACTAACGGGTCGTTTCGTAAAGGAACGGAGTGCCCCACAAGGAACGGAGTGCCCCATGAGGATGCGTTGGTTGGGTGGATGTGTGGCGGGGTTGTTGGCCGTGTTGTTGATGGCCGGATGCGGTGCAAGCGACCTCGATTCGGATGTCGATGGCGCTCCGGGGAGCGGCTTGGATGAGTCCGGGCTTGCCGGTGGTCAGGGAAGCCTGGCCCAGCACCAAGCTGGGACGTTGGGGCTCGGAGGGTCGGATGGCCCTTTGGAGGACATCCACTTCGGCTTCGACGCGGATGATCTCGACCAGCAGGCACGCGATACTCTCCAGCGCAATCGCGATTGGTTGGAACAGAATCCGTCCGCCCGAGTGGAAATCGAAGGGCACACCGACGAGCGTGGGACGATTGAATACAATCTCGCGCTGGGTGCGCGCCGTGCGGCCGCGGCCAAGGACTACCTGGTCGCGTTGGGTATCTCGGCGGGTCGGATCACGACGATCAGTTACGGTGAAGAACTTCCGCTCTGCCGCGAGCCGACCGAGTCGTGCATGCAGCGAAACCGGCGGGGGCACTTCGTCGTTCTCGGCCAGTAGAAACGGAGAATCGCGATGAGGTGGCTCGGATGGTGTGCGTTACTCGGCATCGCTGTCGCCGCGGCGGGGTGCACGTCGCGCGCTGATTTCGAGCGACTGCGTCGCGAGCAACGCGAGTTGCGGGCGCAGATCGCGGACATGCGCGCCAACATGGACACGATGCGTCGCCAGGTCGATACGACCGGCGAAGACGACAGCTCGTCACGAGCTCTTGCCGCCATCGATTCGTTGGACGGGAGGGTGGCCAAGCTCGAGGCGACTCTGAAGACTATGGCTGCGGACCAGTCTCGCGCTCCGGCGGGTGGTCTGCCGGGCGGCGGTGACGTCGCGGGGTTGCCGAGCGGAGTGCCGCGAACCAGGGCTGCCGGGCTCGCGTGGGAGCGCGAGTCCGCGCTGTTGCAGAGCGGCAGCGTCGATCCGAACTACCAGCGCGGGCTTCAACTATATCGCGAAGGGCAGTCGGAGCAGGCGGTGCGGGCCTTGCGAGAGTTCGTGAACGCCAACCCGAAATCGGATCTCGCCGACAATGCGCAGTTTTGGTTGGGCGAGGCGTACTACAGCCGAGGCGACTACAATCGCTCGATCATCGAACTCAACGAGGTCTTGCTGAAACACCCGCAAGGGGATCAGATACCGGGGGCGCTGCTGGCGCTGGCGACCGCGTTTGCCAACTCCGGGGACAAGATCGATGCCAGGCTGATTCTCCAGAAGCTGATCAGCGACCATCCGGACAGCAAGGAAGCGGCGATTGGTCGCGAGCAGCTGACAGCTTTGGCGAACTGAGATTCGGAAGCGCGGGATCCGAAGGGTCGCGTCGCGGAGGGGAATCGAGTATTCCCGGTATGTGCGCGTCTTCCGCCATCTGAGCGAAGCCCCACGTGGTGCTTACCCGGTTGTAGCGTTCGGGGCGTTCGACGGTTTCCACCTGGGGCATCGGCGCCTGCTCTCGGAGCTGTGCCGGCGGAGCGGTAACGCCGGACTGGTCGTCGTTGACGAACGAGAGGTTCCCGCCCTTCGACTCTCCAGCCGTCGCAGGTGTCTCGAAGAGTGCCGGACCCGTGGGGTGGCGGCAGCTCTGTTCGTGCGCGCTGGTGACGCCGAGCCGGCGGCGCTGATCGGATCGCTAGGCGTCCGGTCGGTGATTGCGGGAGCGGGTGAAGCGGTCCCGACGTCGCTGCGGTCCGACGGTCCCCTCCAGGAGATCCCCCCTGTCGTGGTGGGCGGCGAACCAATCACCGCCGCGAGGTTGCGCGCTGCGGTCGTCGTCGGCGACCTCGAGGCGGCGAAGACGATGCTGGGTGCGCCCTATCCTGTTGAAGGGCGAGTGGTGCACGGCTTCCATCGCGGTTCGACCATCGGGGTGCCGACGGCCAATCTGCGCGTGCGCGGATGGCAACTACCTCCGGACGGCGTCTACGCCGTCACGGCGAGCACGGGCGGCTTCGTAGGTTCTGGCGTCGCCAACCTCGGGACCAATCCGACATTCGGCGGCGGCGTTCGATCGCTCGAGACCAACATCTTCGACTTCGACCGCGACCTGTACGGGGCGCGGCTCGCGGTCGGCTTCGTGGCGCGACTGCGGGGCGAGAGGAAGTTCGAGAACGTCGACGAGTTGGTCAGCCAGATCCGCCGCGACATCACCGACGCACGTCTGATTCACGCGCGTCATGGGTGAACACTACGAGTGGCTCGTCGATCCGAGTGCGGCCAAGCGGCGCTTGGACCACTTCCTGGTCGAGGCGGGCGTTCTCGGCTCGCGGTCGCAGATCCACCGCATGATTTCCCAGGGGTTGGTGAGGCTCGACGGAAGCGAGACCAAGGCGGGAGCCCTTCTCCGTGTCGGCCAGCGCATCGACGCGGAAAAGCCCGCGACGCGGGCCCGGACCGCGACCGCCGAGGAGATCCCGCTGACGGTGCTTTACGAGGATCCCTACCTGCTCGTCGTCGACAAGCCGGCTGGGTTGGTCGTTCACCCAGCGCCCGGCCACTGGAGTGGAACGCTGGTGCACGCTCTGCTCCATCGATGGGGCGGGGAGCAGCCGACCGCGGATCCCGAGCGCTGCGGCATCGTTCACCGTCTCGACAAAGACACGTCGGGAGTCCTTCTGGTCGCCAAAGACGTCGCGACGCACGAACAGCTGGCGGCGATGTTTCGCCGGCGGGAGGTTCGCAAGCAGTACACGGCGCTCGTATGCGGGGTGGTGCGCGAGGACTCCGGTGATATCGCCGGACCGATCGGGCGGCACCGTACCGATCGCAAGAAGATGTCGATTCGAGAAGGCGGTCGAGAGTCGCACACGCGCTTCGAGGTCGCGGAGCGATACCGCGGCGCATCACTGGTGAAACTGTTCCCACTCACCGGTCGGACCCATCAACTCCGGGTGCACCTCGCTTCGATCGGCCATCCCGTGCTCTCCGATCCCGTGTACGCGCGCGGTCACCACGGGCCTCACTCGGTCATCACGAGACAGGCACTCCACGCGGAGCGGCTTCGCTTGCTTCACCCGCGATCCGGCGAGGTCCTCCGCTTGCGCTCACCATGGCCGGCCGACCTGAAATCCGCTGTCGAGCGACTGCGCGAAATCGCATGACCGCCGGCGTGCCCGGCATTCCGCGCGCGTTTGACATCAGCGACATGCCTGACTAGCGTTCGCGCCGTTCGTCGGCCGTTGATGCGTGGCCCGCGAATCCCCCTTGCTGCACTCGATCCACCCCACTCCTTGAACACACAAACAACTCGAACTACGCCCTCAGTCCGCCACCGATCCGGCGCGAACTACGAGGATTCTGGTGCCTGGATGAGGCCTGAAACCGGAAGCAAAGTCGTGAGTTTCATTGAGGATTCAACCTCGTGTGCGCCGGTGCTCCGCGATCGGCTGCACGGACGCGCGCGGCGCCTGGACGTCGTTGCACCGCGCATCGACGACCGTGGGATGAGCCATGGGCGCTGAGGCACCCGCCAAGCGTGGGACGCCCGCCGATAGCGAGCGCCAGCAGCCAGATGTCGAGTTGGCCGAGGAACCGGGCGGCGCCAACGGCGCACGCCTGGATTTGATCGCGCTGAAATCAAAGAAGATCGGCGAACTTGCGGCCCTCGCCAAGGAGTTCAAGGTCGAAGGCTTCTCCACCATGCGCAAACAGGAGTTGATCTTCGCGATCCTCGGCGCGCAGACGGAGGGCAGTGGGCACATCTACGCCGAGGGCGTGTTGGAAACGCTCGCTGACGGTTTCGGGTTCCTGCGCGCTCCCGACTACAGCTACCTGCCCGGGCCAGACGACATCTACGTCTCTCCGAGTCAGGTGCGTCGATTCAATCTGCGCACCGGCGACGTCGTTGCTGGACAGATTCGCCCGCCCAAGGAAGGGGAGCGTTACTTCGCGCTCCTCAAAGTCGAATCGATCAACTACGAGGAGAGCGGTCGCGCGCGCGACAAGATCCTCTTCGACAATCTGACGCCGCTGTATCCTCAAGAGCAGTTGCGGCTCGAGCACTCCGCCGAGGAGGCCACCACGCGGCTGGTCGATCTCTTCACTCCGATCGGCAAAGGCACCCGCGGCTTGATCGTCGCGCCTCCGCGGACGGGCAAGACCACGATGTTGCAGAACATCGCCCACGGCATCACGCAAAATCACAAGGAAGTAATCCTGATCGTCTTGTTGATCGACGAGCGGCCCGAGGAAGTGACCGACATGGAGCGCTCGGTGCAGGGCGAGGTCATTTCATCGACGTTCGACGAGCCGCCGACCCGTCATGTGCAGGTCGCGGAAATCGTCATCGAGAAGGCGAAGCGTTTGGTCGAGCACGGGCGCGATGTCGTCGTCCTCCTCGATAGCATCACGCGACTTGCTCGAGCCTACAACACGGTCGTACCGCCCAGCGGCAAGATCCTCTCCGGGGGCCTCGATTCCAACGCTCTGCACAAACCGAAGAAGTTCCTGGGAGCGGCCCGCAACATCGAGGACGGTGGTAGCCTGACGATCCTCGGAACCGCGCTCGTCGACACCGGCAGTCGAATGGACGAGGTGATCTTCGAGGAGTTCAAGGCGACCGGCAACATGGAGATCCATCTCGACCGCCGGCTGGTGGAGAAGCGAACCTTCCCCGCGATGGACATCAACCGAAGCGGTACGCGGAAGGAAGAACTGCTGCTCGGGCAGTCGACTACGAAACGGCTTTGGATCCTGCGCAAGCTGCTGGCCCAACTGAACCCAGTCGAGGCGGCGGAGTTCGTCCTGGACAAGATGCGCGGAACGTCCACAAATGCTGAGTTCCTCGAACTGATGAACTCATGAACCCCCGACCCCGCGGCCTGGCCGCGGCCACCCGCTCGTCGGAGCGCCACCTCAGGGCACCTCGAGCCTCCCGGACCACTGGCAGGTGGGGGTCTTGGGCCCGCTCGGTATTTCTGCTAGGGGAGCGGATCAACCTGAAACTCGCTAGGAGCTTTGAATGGCAGAAGTGAGCATGAAGCAGCTCTTGGAGGCCGGGGTACACTTCGGTCACCAGACGAGCCGCTGGAACCCGAAGATGAAACCGTACATCTTCGGTGCCCGCAACGGAATCTACATCATCGACCTGCAGCAGACCGTGACCATGCTGCAGGATGCGTGCGCTTTTCTGAGGGATCTGGCCGCCCGTGGCGGCCATCTCTTGATGGTGGGAACCAAGAAGCAAGCGCAGGACGCGGTGATGCAAGAGGCGGAGCGGTGCGGCATGTTCTACGTCAGCAATCGCTGGCTAGGCGGTACCCTCACGAACTTCCAGACGGTCAAGCAGAGCGTAGAGCGCCTCAAGAAGCTGGAGGAGATGCTCGAAGACCCGGTGGTCGCCGACGCGCTGAAAAAGCGCGAGCTGCTCGAGATGAGCCGCGAACGCGATCGCCTGATCCATACGCTCGGCGGTATCAAGACGATGCGGAAGGTTCCGGACGCGTTGTTCGTGATCGACACGATGAAGGAAGAGATCGCCGTCAAGGAAGCCAACAAGCTCGGCATCCCTGTCGTCGCGGTCCTCGACACGAACTGCAATCCCGATCCGATCGACCACCGCGTACCCGGCAACGACGACGCGATCCGCGCGATTCGCCTCTTTTGCGCCGCGGTCGCGGACGCGGTCCTCGAAGGCCGCGACAACTACGCGGCTCGCAGCAAGGCGTCGGACACGGAGTCGTCGCACGATCAGACGGGAATGGCGGTCGCCGGCAGCGAGGCTCCGATGGGGGGCACGGACGCCGGAGCGAGCGCAGCGGGTTCGCCGGAACCCGCGGTCGAGGAGGGTGCGGCGTGAGCGAGATCACGTCGGCGATGGTGCGGGAGCTGCGCGAGCGTACCGGCGCCGGGATGATGGATTGCAAGAAGGCCTTGAGCCAGGTCGGCGGGGATGTCGACAAGGCGCTGGTCTTCCTGCGGGAGAAAGGGCTCGCCGCGGCGGCCAAGCGATCCAGCCGTACGGCGGCCGAGGGGGCCGTGGGGTCGTACATCCACGCGGGTGGCAAGATCGGCGTGTTGATGGAAGTCAACTGCGAGACCGACTTCGTCGCACGCACGGACGATTTTCAGGGTCTGGTTCGCGAACTCGCAATGCAGGTGGCGGCCGCGAACCCGCGTTATCTCCGACGGGAAGAAGTGCCGGCCGATGTGCTCGAACAAGAAAAGAGCATCTTTCGGACACAGGCCGCCGAGTCGGGGAAGCCGGAACAGGTGATCGAGAAGATCGTCAACGGCAAGATCGAGAAGTTCTTTGCGGAGATCTGCCTGCTCGAGCAGGTCTACATCAAGGATCCCGACAAGAAGGTCGGAGACCTGGTGACCGACGCGGTGTCGAAGATGGGGGAGAACCTCGTCGTCCGGCGGTTTGCGCGGTTCCAACTCGGTGAAGAGTCGACGAACGAGGGCTGAATCGGAATGAGCGGTCGGGGCTCGGACGGCATGACACGAACGGCATCGTCCGGCGCCCTGCCGTACTCGCGCATCCTGCTGAAACTGAGCGGGGAAGCGCTGATGGGCGATTCCAACTATGGAATCGACCCTTCGACCATCCGCAGCGTGGCGGCGGAGATCGAGCGCGTTCACGCGCTCGGCGTCGAGCTGGCGCTCGTCATCGGCGGTGGCAACATCTACCGCGGCGTGAAGGCTGCGACCGAGGGGGTCGAGCGCGCCACCGGCGACTACATGGGGATGCTCGCCACCGTCATCAACGCGCTCGCCATGCAGAACGCACTCGAGAAGGAGGGTGTTCAGACGCGGGTGATGTCGGCGTTGGAGATCCGCGAGATCGCCGAGCCCTATATTCGCCGCCGTGCCATGCGGCACCTCGAGAAGGGGCGGATCGTGATCTTCGCCGCCGGCACGGGAAATCCCTACTTCAGTACCGACACGGCCGCCGCGTTGCGCGCCGCCGAGATCGGCGCACAGGTCATTCTGAAGGCCACCAAGGTGGACGGTGTCTACGACTCCGATCCCAAGATCAATCGCGATGCCGTTCGGTTCGAGGAGTTGACGTACGGGGACTTCATATCGAAGGGCCTCAAGGTCATGGACGCGACGGCCGTGACCATGTGCATGGAGAACGGTCTGCCGATCAAGGTGTTCAACCTCCGTGAGGCCGGCAACATCGAGCGCGTCGCCCTCGGCGAGGCGATCGGGACGTTGGTGCACTAAGCTCCGCCCCGGAGCTCGCCGGGACAGGTTCCCCCCGGGAGCTCGCCGGGACAACTCGCCCCCGGATCTCCGGCACCGGAGTTCGCCGGTTGCGTCGGCGTGGACCTCGATGCCCTTTAGCGCTAGATAGGTCGCCATGGTGGACGACGTCGTCAAGAACGTGCGCGAGGAGATGGAGCAGACGGTTGTCGCGATGCGCCGCGAGCTCGGGCGCACTCGAACCGGCCGCGCCTCCACGGCTCTGCTCGAGGGAATTACAGTCGAGTACTACGGAGCGTCGACACCGCTCAACCAGCTCGCGACGCTCAACGCGCCCGAGCCGCGAATGTTGGTGGTGCAACCGTTCGACCGCAGCGTGCTCAACGACATCGAGCGCGCCATCCTTCAGTCCGACCTCGGGTTGGTCCCTTCCAACGACGGCAAACTCATTCGTGTGCCGATCCCCGAACTCACCGAAGAGCGCCGTCGCGACCTGGTGAAACACGTCCGCAAGGTCGCGGAGGACTTCCGGGTATCTCTTCGCAGCCACCGCCGCGACGCCAACGAGATGCTCAAGGTGATGCAGAAGGACAAGGACATCACCGAAGACGATCAGCGGCGTGGACAAGACAAAATCCAGGAGTTGACCAAGGAGTTCACGGACAAACTCGACGCCGTCTTGAAGGACAAAGAAGAAGAAATCATGGAGATCTGACGGGCGTGATCGAGCTCGACACTTCGCCTCTGGACATGACGCGGTTGCCACGGCATGTCGCGGTGATCATGGACGGCAATGGCCGCTGGGCCCAACGGCGTGGTCTTTCGCGCGTCGAGGGACACAAGCGCGGCAAAGACTCCGTGCGCACCGTCGTCGAGGCGACTCGCAAATTGGGGATCCCCTATTTGAGCCTGTTCGCGTTCTCCACGGAGAATTGGGATCGACCGCACCGGGAAGTCAACGCGCTCATGAGTCTCCTGCGCCGGTACTTGCGCACGGAGATCGACCGCCTCATGCACAACGATGTGCGCGTCGTCGCCATCGGCGACGTCGATCGGCTGCCCGCGTCGGTGCGAAGCGAACTCGACGGCGCGATCGAGCGGACCCAGAATAATCGGACCCTGACGGTCGGACTGTGTGTCAGCTACGGAGGGCGCGAGGACATCTTGCAGGCGGTACGAGCGATCGGCCGCGAGATCGCCGCCGGGCGAATGTCCCCGGACGACGTCGACGAAGCCGCCGTTTCGGCCGCACTCGGGACAGGCGCGATCCCCGACCCCGATCTCCTCATCCGCACCAGCGGCGAGATGCGCATCTCGAACTTCTATTTGTGGCAACTCGCGTACACGGAGATTTTCGTCACCGAGACGCTATGGCCTGATTTTCGCGAGGCCGAGTATGTCGCGGCACTGGCGGAGTACCAACGACGCGAGCGGCGCTACGGCAGGGTGTTGGGCGATCCGGAGTCGCGCGGCTCGGTCGGCGCTGCGCGCCGGGCCTGATCGCCGTTCATCATGCTCGGCGCCCGACTGGCCACTGCCGCCGTCGCAATTCCAATCCTCCTGGCGATCATCTTCGCGGCGCCGCCGGTGGGGATGTCGATCCTGATCTTCGTCCTGGGCGCGATCGCCGTCGCCGAGTACATGGGAATGGCATTCGCCGGAGCTTCGTTCGATCGTTGGATCGGCGCGACGTGCGGCGTCGCGGTCATCGCGGTCGCCGTGGCTTCTCGGAGTCCTGGTTTGGCGACGACGGCGGCGACCACCGCGGCGATGGCCGTGTTGCTTGCCGCGGTCGTTGCGCGCGCGGAAGACCTGGCCGTTGGGCTCGAGCGCGCCGCGGTGAGCTTGCTCGGGATCGTGTACGTGGCCGTGCTCGCCCACTTCGTCTGGTTGCATCATCTCGACGACGGGCCGTTTTGGGTTACCTTTGCCGTCGCCAATGGCATGGCGAGTGATACCGGCGCCTACTTCGCCGGCAAGGCGTTTGGTCGGCGAAAGCTGTTGCCTCGGGTCAGCCCGGGCAAGACGGTCGAAGGGGCGATCGGAAATCTCGCCGCCGCCGCTTTCGTCGGCCTGTTGGCAGGTTGGCTCTTCTTTCCTCAGGTAGGTTTGCGCGTGATGGTCGCCCTCGCGGTCGTGCTCGCCGCGGTCGGACAGGTCGGCGATCTATCGGAATCGGCGATCAAGCGCGCGTTCGGCAGCAAGGAATCCGGTGCGATCTTCCCCGGGCACGGTGGGGTGCTCGACCGCATCGACAGTCTGCTTTTCCCGGTGGCCATCCTGTATTACTATCGGGCACTGTCGTGAAACACTTCGGATCGTCGTGATGGGAGTCACCGGAATTCTCGCCGCCATTGCCGTGCTCGGCATCCTGATCGTGGTGCACGAGTTCGGCCACTTCATCGTGGCGAAGAAGTCGGGGGTTGGCGTCCTCAAGTTCTCGGTCGGGTTTGGGCCGAAGCTGTTCGGTCGCACCGTCAACGGGACGGAGTACGTACTCAGCGCGATCCCGCTGGGCGGGTTCGTCAAGATGGTGGGAGAAGATCCCGACAGCGACGAGCCGGTGGACGAGTCGATCTCGTTTTCGCACCAGCGACTGTGGAAGCGCTGCGCCATCGTCCTGGCAGGGCCGATGTTCAACCTCATCTTCGCCTTCATCGCCCTCTCGTGCATGTTGTTCGTCTACGGAATGCCCGTACCAAACGAAACCGCGAAGGTCGGGATGGTGCAGGAAGGAAAGCCCGCCGCCGTGGCAGGCTTCGTCAATGGAGACGTCGTCACGGCGATTGATGGCGCGGCGATATCGTCGTGGGAGGAACTGTCCAAGGCGATCCGCGCCAGCGAAGGGAAGTCCCTGGCCGTGGATGTCCGGCGCGGCGACGAGGCCGTGTCCCTCGTCGTGACCCCGGAGTCGCAAGAGACCAAGAACCTCTTTGGGGAAGTGACGGGCCCGAACTACTTCGCGATCGGCATCGGTCACGCGTCCGACCGGCGCCCGGTGGGATTGTTCGAAGCGATCGCGGCGGGCTTTGAGCAAACGGTTTGGTGGATCACGACGATCCTCATGAGCGTCTACAAGATGGTTCGCGGCCACATCCCAGCCGCGGAGATCGGCGGGCCGATTCTCATCGTGCAGGCGGCCGGCACGCAGGCGCAGGTCGGGTTGGAGGCGCTGATCAATTTCATGTCCGTGATCAGCATCAACCTCGGCATTCTCAACTTGTTGCCGATTCCGGTTCTCGACGGCGGACACCTTCTCTTCTTCCTGATCGAAGCCGTCATGCGACGACCCCTCGACTTGCGCCAGCGTGAAATGGCTCAGCAGGTGGGGCTGGTGATTCTGATCGGGCTCATGGCCTTCGCGTTCTACAACGACATCGGGCGGATCCTCGGGAGTTGGGGCTGAGCGCGCTTCCCCGCAGTGCTCGATGTGAGCCGAACGTCGTCCTCGGTATCGACACCTCGACGCGGACTGCGAGTATCGGACTCCTCGACGGGGAGGCCCTCCTCGCCGAGATATCCCGTCCCGCGGCACGCGACCTGGCGGCGGTCTGCCTACCGCTGCTGCGGAGTGTGCTCGACGCGGCGGAACGCACCGTCGACGACATAGATCTGATCGCGGTGTCGGTCGGCCCTGGGTCCTTCACCGGCCTGCGCATCGGACTGAGCATCGCGAAGGGGATCGCGCTCGCAACCGGGTGCTCCGTCGTCGCGGTTCCATCTCTCGAGGCGCTCGCCTACGTCGCGCCCGAGCGCGGCGGTTTGATCTGTACGGCCCTGGACGCGCGAAAAGGGGAGGTCTATGCGGGCCTTTTTCGTTCCACCGGCGACGGACTCACCCGCGTCGCGGCCGATTGCGCGACCACCCCTGAACGACTGGCGGCGCTGATCGACGAACCGTGCGTGTTCATCGGCGACGCTGTCGACCCGTATCGCGAGGTTTGGCAAACGGCGTTTCAGGATTCCGTCGAACTTTTACCGTTTACGGAGTTCCACCCCCGCGGTGGAGCGGTCGCTCGCCTCGGCCGGAAGCAGTTCCAGTCATGCGGAGCGGATTCGGTAGCGGCGCTCGTACCGCGGTACTGTCGCCTGTCGGAGGCGGAGCTTCGGCATCGCGCGCGGGGCGAGACGCCCAGCCCCGTATGTGACGGGGGTAAAATTGACAGCGTCGGTGGGCTGGGCTAAACCTCGCGATGCTTTAGCCGGGAGTGTTGGAAATTGGAGAAACGAGACGAAGAGCTGATCAAGACGCTGGTCGACGAAGATCCTGAGCTGCGTAGGTACTACGAGGAGCACGTGGATCTGGAGCGGCAGCTCAAAGGGCTCCAACACAAGGCCGTTCTCACCCCCGAAGAGGACCTCGAGAAAAAGCGGATCCAGAAGGTGAAGTTGGCTGGTAAGGATCGCATCATGGAGATTCTCGCCCGGCATCGCGCTGCGAGCGCTTGATTGTTTGGGGCGGGGGCGGGCCGACCGGGCCGCCTGCGCCGCGATACTGCCGTGAAGGGGCGAGGCTGAAGATGCGACACACCATATCGGTCCTCGTCGAGAATCAGTTTGGCGTACTCGCCAGAGTGGCGGGCCTGTTCAGCGGTCGCGGGTTCAACATCGAGAGTTTGACCGTCGCCGAAACGCTTGACCCCCAGGTTTCGCGACTGACGTTGGTCACCCGTGGGGACGACCAAGTCCTGGCCCAGGTGACCCAGCAGCTCAATAAGCTGATCAATGTCATCAAGGTCATCGATTTCATCGATGCGAGCCACGTCAAGCGGGAACTCGCCCTGATCAAAGTCAAAGCGGATCGCGAGAACCGAACCGAACTCTCTCAGATCATCGACGTGTTTCGCGGCCGAATCATCGATGTAAGTCCCGAGTCGTTTCTGGTCGAGGTGACCGGGGACGACGACAAGATCGCGGCTCTCATCGAGTTGTTGGTGCCGCTCGGAATACAAGAAATCGCGCGCACCGGGACGGTGGCGATGCACCGGGGGATGCAGTTGCTGAAGACCGCCCGGGAAGAAAAGGAGAAAGTTGCATGAAGATTTACTACGACAAGGACGCCAACCCCGCGGCGCTCGACGGCAAGACGGTGGCGGTGATCGGATACGGTAGCCAGGGCCACGCCCATGCCAGCAACCTTCGCGACAGTGGAGTGAAGGTCGTGGTCGGGCTCCGCAAGGGCGGCCCGTCGTGGGCGAAAGCGGAGGCCGCCGGGTTCGAGGTTCTCGAACCGGCCGCGGCCGCCGCGAAGGCGGACATCGTCATGATGTTGGTGCCGGACGAGATGGGTTCGGAGATCTACAGCCGCGACATCGCCGCGGGCATGACCAAGGGGAAGTACCTGGCTTTCGCGCACGGCTTCAACATCCATTTCAAGCAGATCGTGCCGGATGCGGGCGTAAACGTCTTCATGGTCGCGCCGAAGGGCCCGGGACACCTGGTGCGCAGCGAGTATCAGAACGGTCGCGGCGTGCCCTGCCTACTGGCGTTGCACCAGGACCCGAGCGGCAATACGCGCGAGGTAGGCCTCGCCTACGCGAAGGCCATCGGCGGAACCCGCGCCGCTGTTCTCGAGACCGATTTCAAGGAAGAGACCGAGACCGATCTCTTTGGCGAGCAGTCGGTCCTCTGCGGCGGCATCACGGAGCTGATCCGCGCCGGTTATGAGACCCTGGTCGAGGCCGGCTACAGTCCCGAGATGGCGTACTTCGAGTGTCTCCACGAGGTGAAACTCATCGTCGATCTCATTTATGAGGGCGGGATCGCCAACATGCGCTACTCGGTGTCGAACACCGCCGAGTACGGTGACATGACTCGCGGCAAGCGGGTCATCGGAGCCGAGGCGCGCAAGGCGATGAAGGAGATTCTCGGTGAGATCCAAAGCGGCAAGTTCGCCGAGGAGTGGATGACCGAGCACCGCGTGGGGTCACCCCACTTCGGTGAACTCCGCAAGGAAGCGGAACGGCATCCGATCGAAGAGGTCGGTACCAAGCTTCGATCGATGATGCCTTGGCTCAGCTCGGGCCGGTTGGTGGACCGGGCCAAGAACTGAGACTCCGCGATGGCGGCGCGGAGCGATCGGTTGCGCAAGGTGCCGGAAGGCTCGCCACTGCGGGGGTTCTATCTACTCCCTAATTTGCTGACGACGGCGGGCCTGTTGTGCGGCTTCTACTCCATGGTGGCGAGTATGCGGGGCCAGTTTTCCGTGGCCGCGATCGCCATCATGGGGGCCAACGTCTTTGACGTGCTCGACGGGCGCGTCGCAAGGGTGACGAAGACGACGTCGGAGTTCGGGTCGCAGTACGACTCTCTCGCCGATCTGGTGGCTTTTGGGGTGGCACCGGCGTTCTTGTTCTACCGCTTCGCCCTCGAGCCGTGGGGATCTTTGGGCTGGCTCGTCGCGGCGCTCTATATCGTCTGTGGTGCGTTGCGCCTGGCGCGATTCAACGTCCAGCGCGACACGGTGGCCAAGCGATACTTCGTAGGCTTGCCCATTCCGGCCGCGGCCGAAGTCATCGCGTCGTCGGTTCTGCTCTATGTCTATCTCTTCTCGGTGGCACCGACCGCGGGAATCGACGTCTCCCGCCGGTTCGGCTGGCTCATTGCCTGTTGCCTTCTCTCGATCCTGATGGTCAGCGGCGTTCGTTACTTCAGCTTCAAGGAGTTCGGATTGTGGCACCGCCAGTCGTTCTCGGCGCTGCTCGCCGTCATCGTGACGATGATGGTGTTTCTGACCGAGCCGCAGCTGTTTCTTTTCGTCGGCGCGACGGGGTATGCGCTGTCGGGCCCGGTGCGATCGATCTTCGGGCGGACGGATTGGGGACGAGGTCGCGGCGGCAACAGCGACTTGACAGGCTCGGACGACTCCTCTAGCGTCTCCGCCTGATGTTCTACTCGGTCACAGTCCCGCAGATGCGGACAGTAAAGGAAGGAGGATCTGCGGGCTTTGCCCGCGGGTCCGAGCCCACCGGAGCGCGAAGCGCGCACGGGGGCGTTATCGAAAAGGATTCAAGGCGGGTCGGCCTCGGTCTCGTTCTCCTTCGAAGCCCCGGTCGCGGTGTGCCTGTGTCGAGCTGACGTCTCCCACATGCCACGGGCCGGGGATTGCCCGTGGCGTTGTTAGACGGTCCCTTATTGGCCACGGGCAGTGCTCGTGGCTTTTTTTTTGATCGCTTCCGCTCTTTCCCCGGAGCGGAACGGCTTCCAGTGAGCAGAGGGGAAAGACGATGACAACGAATCAAACGGATCGAGTACGGATTTTTGACACGACACTGCGCGATGGAGAGCAATCGCCCGGCGCGACCATGACCGTCGATGAGAAGGTCGTCATCGCGCGTCAGCTCGAGCGGCTGGGCGTCGATGTGATCGAGGCCGGCTTCGCGGCTGCCTCCGAAGGCGACGCCGAGGCGGTGGCCAAGGTCGCGGAGGCGGTGCGGACCCCCATCGTGCTGAGCCTGGCGCGGACCAAACAGGGGGATATCGAGCGCGCCGTGCGCAGTGTGGAGAAGGCGCAGCACCCCGGAATTCACATCTTCATCGCCACCTCGGATCTCCACTTGCAGCGCAAGCTGATGATGACTCGCGAAGAGGTCGTGGACGCGGCCTGCTGGGCGGTCGAGTTTGCAAAGAAACACGTGGACTACATCGAGTTCTCCGCCGAGGACGCGTCGCGTAGCGACCGCGACTACATGTCGTACGTCTTCGCGCAGGTGATCAAGGCGGGCGCGTCGACGTTGAATGTACCGGACACGACCGGGTACGCGATGCCGACGGAATTTGGCGAGCTGATTCGCTCGCTGATCGAAAACACCGAAGGCGGCCGCGATGTCGTTTGGAGCGCCCATTGTCACAACGATCTGGGCTTGGCTGTCGCGAACTCGCTTTCCGCCGTGCGCAACGGTGCGCGCCAGGTGGAATGCACGATCAACGGCATCGGCGAGCGGGCCGGAAATACGTCGCTCGAGGAAGTCGTGATGGCGCTGGCGACACGCGCCGACAGCTTCCCGGGGATCACCGTCGGCGTCCGCACCGAGCAGATCTATCCGTCGAGTCGGCTGCTGTCGCAGATCACCGGAATCGCGATTCCGATCAACAAGCCGATTGTCGGGGCCAATGCGTTCGCCCACGAAGCCGGCATCCACCAGGACGGCGTACTGAAGGACAAGGCGACGTACGAGATCATGAAGCCGGAGTCGGTCGGAATCGAGAGCAACCGCCTCGTTCTGGGGAAGCATTCCGGTCGCCACGCGTTCGCCGATCGGCTGAAGGCACTGGGCGTCGACCCGACAGAGGTCGACGTCGCCAAGGCATTCGATCGCTTCAAGGCTCTGGCCGATCGAAAGAAGCACATTTACGACGAGGACATCCTGGCGTTGGTCGCGGAGGAGAGCGTGCGCGCTCCCGATCGTTACGAACTGGTCGATCTCAGTGTATTTCACGCCGCCGCCGGATCTCCGGAGGCGACGGTCCGCATGAGAATCGCTGGCGAAGAGAGGATCCAACACGAGACCGGCGATGGGATGGTCGACGCGTGTTTCAAAGCGATCTCGACGATCGTGGGAGAGCGTGTGACGCTGGAGCGCTACCAGGTGAACGCGATCACGGGCGAATCGGAGGCGCAGGGCGAGGCGACGTGTTCGGTCAGCAGCGGGGCGATCCGCGTCAACGGCACCGGAACCCACACGGACGTCATCATGGCGAGCGCCCTGGCGTACGTGAACGCGCTCAACAAACTCGACAACCGCCGCCGTCACTACAAAGTCCAGCCAGTCGAAGGCCCCTGACACTCCCACTGGGTCGAGCAGCAGATGCGAAGCGCCCACTGGGCTGAGTATAGGAAGGAGGCTCCGCGCGCTTAGCTCGCGGAGCCGAGCCCATCGGCGCGCGGTGCGCGACGGGGGCAATTTCACAATGCGCGCGATTATTGGAAGGAGGCTCCGCGCGCTTAGCTCGCGGAGCCGAGCCCATCGGAGCGCGAAGCGCTCACGGGGGCAAATTCACAATGGAGGTCTAGATGACGGAAGTATTGATCGCGGTTTTGCCGGGCGACGGGATCGGCCCGGAAGTGACGGCGCAGGCGCGCGCGGTGCTCGAGCACTGTGCGCGGCGCTTCTCGCTCGGCATGCGTTTCGAGGAGGCCACCGTCGGCGGCGCTGCCATCGACGCCACGGGCGCTCCACTGCCCGCGGAGACATTGGCTCTGGCGCGTGAAGCCGACGCGGTGCTGTTGGGCGCCGTCGGTGGTCCGAAGTGGGACGATCCGCGCAGCGAGGTGCGCCCCGAACAGGCGCTGCTCGGGCTACGGCGCGAACTCGGACTGTTCGCCAATCTGCGACCGATCCAGGTACACCCCCGGCTGATCGACGCGGCACCGCTGCGGCGCGAAGTGCTCGAAGGCGTCGACATTCTCTTTGTGCGCGAGCTCACGGGCGGCGTCTATTTTGGTCGGCCGAGTGAGCGGCGACAGGGGCCGGCGGGTAGGGAAGCCGTCGACACGATCGTGTACGACGAGCGCGAGGTGCGCCGGGTGGTCGAGTTGGCTTTCGCGATTGCCCACCTGCGGCGCAAGCGCGTTACGCAGGTGGACAAGGCGAACATCCTCGCCACCTCGCGACTATGGCGGGAGGTGACCCACGAGGTCGCGGCGGAGCATCCGGACATTGTCCTCGAAGACGTTCTCGTCGACGCGATGGCGATGCATCTGCTGCGCCGACCTCGTGACTTCGACGTCGTCGTCACCGAGAACATGTTCGGCGACATCCTCACGGACGAGGCTTCGGTGTTGTCGGGCTCGCTGGGGATGTTGCCGTCGGCCTCCCTCGGCAGCGCGCAGAATCGGCTGGGGCACCGCGCCGGCCTTTATGAGCCGATCCACGGCTCGGCGCCTGATATAGCGGGGCGAAACCTCGCCAATCCGCTGGGGTCGATCTCCTCGGCGGCCATGCTGTTGCGCCACTCCCTCGGTCACGAAGACGCGGCGGCGGCGGTGGAAGCCGCGGTCACGGCGGCGCTCGACGCCGGCTTGCGCACGGCGGATTTGCGGCAGCCGGACACGCGTCAGGTGGGATGTGTGGAAATGGGTGCCGCCGTGCTGGAACGACTGCCGTCGTAGCGACCATGGACGAGCGCGGATTTGTTGTGGCGATTGTCGGGGCCGCCTCGGAATTGGGACGCGACCTGCGCGAGGTGTTGGTGGAGCGCGGGTTCCCGGTGTCGGTGTGGCGCCTCTTCGACGACGAAGAGGCGATTCTCGCCCTCGACGAAGACGTCGACGGCGGGGGAGTCTCACCGTGTGCCGCGATCGATCTGTCGGAGGCGGACTTCGTCTTCCTCTGCGGCGCTCCCGAACAGACGAATCGGCTTCTGCCCGAAGTGGAGGCGAGTTCGGCGATCGCTATCGATCTCGGTCAGACCCTCGCGTTGCGCGACGATGTGGCACTGGTCGTGCCGGAGGTGAACGCCGATGTCGTTGATCTGGCGATCGACGAGGGCATGCTGGCGACTCCGCTGCCGGCGGCGACGGCGCTTGCGGTTGCCCTCGGACCGATCGAACGCGCAGTTCGGTTGCGTCGCCTGACGGTGACCTGTCTCGAACCTGTATCGACGACCGAAGGCGGCGTGCAGGAGTTGGCGCGGCAGACGGCCGACCTGCTCGGTGGTCGGGAAGCCGAGCCGACACTGTGGCCGGTCAGGATCGCCTTCAATCTGATTCCCCAGGTTGGAGACATCGGAGGCACCGGCGCGACCGAACGCGAGTGGCAGGTGCAGCGGCAGTTGCGGCGCGTCCTCGACCTACCGGACTTGCCCATCGCCGTGTGCGTCGTGCGGGTACCCACGTTCTACGGGCAGGGGCTGGTGGTTACCGTCGAGACCGAGGATGCCCTCGATACCGAGGCGGCCCAGGAGTTGTTTCGCGAAGCGCCGGGGATGTACCTGCACGAGGGGGCACGGCAGAGCGACAACTACCCGACGCTGAGTGATGCGGTCGGCTCCGAGGCAACGCACGTCGGGCGCGTTCGCGAGGATCCCACTGTGCCGTGCGGGGTGAGCTTTTGGTTGACGATCGACGGCTTGCGCAAGGGGACCACGGTAAACGCGGTGCAGATTGCCGAGTGCGCCGCGCGCGAATTGCGCAAACGCGCTTGAGGCGGCGATGCAGTTCCGCATGGCGGTCGAGTACGACGGCGCGGGGTTCGCCGGATGGCAGATCCAACCGGTTGAACGGACGGTGCAAGGGGAGATCGAGGCCGCACTCGCGCGTCTGTTGGGCCATGACACGCGTGCCATCGCCGCCGGCCGCACCGATGCGGGCGTCCATGCGCGTGGACAGGTCGTGTGCTTTCACACGGACCGGTTGCTGTCGCCGGATGTCGTGCGGCGCGCCCTCAACGCTCTCCTCGACAAAGACCTCGCGATCCGCGGCGTGGACGTCGTCGCCGACGATTTCGATCCACGGCGGTCCGCACGCCGGCGCAGCTACGAATACCGCATCTGGAACGAGCTCGTCCGCTCGCCCTTCGCGACCCGCCACGCGTGGCACATCGCGCGCCCCCTCGATGTCGAGGCGATGCGGCGCGCGGCCGCGCACTTGGTCGGTGAGCAGGACTTCAGCTCTTTTCGCGCCGCCGGCTGCGACGCCCACCACCCCGTCCGGCGGGTGTTCGACAGCGACTGGACGCGCGACGAGCAAGGCCTTCTCGCCTACCGGGTGACCGCCACTGCGTTCCTTCGCCACATGGTGCGCAACATCGTCGGAACACTGGTCGAGGTGGGCCATGCGAAGCGCGCGGCCGACTCGGTTCCGGCGTTACTCGCCGCACGCGACCGCGGTCTGGCAGGGGCGACGGCACCCCCCCACGGACTCTGCCTGACCGCCGTCGAGTACTGACCCTCGGCGGGTGGCCATCCGGCCTTCAGATGGATGCCGGCTTTCGCCGACGTGACCAGAGGTGGAGCCGCCGTTCGCGGCCGTGGGCGTCCGACGGATGCGGACTAGAAAACGGTGAGGTCGACCACCACCGCTGCGCCGATACCCCACTCCCAGGCGTCGCTGGTCAACCCTGCCAGTCCCTGCGGTCGGATGGTGACTCGCTCCGTGACGTTCAAGTCGATGCCAGGCCAGAGGGAGACGTCGTTGAAATCCTGACCGAAATCCTTGAAGAAGCGCCCGTTCAGTTCCAATCGAAATGCGAGGATCTCCGTGGCACGGGCGATGACGAAGGTGCTGTAGTTGAACACGTCCGCGGGATCGCCCTCAGATATGGCGAAACCGAGGTGTCCGCCGACCGCGATGCGCCCCCAGGTGTGACGGGCGTTGACGAACGGGTTGAATGCCAACTCACCCGTTCCCAGTCGTTTGCGCTCCGACCCGGTCGGTACCGACAATTCCAGACCACCGCCGACGCTGGTGTTGTCAGCGACCATCTTGCGGAATTTCGTGTAGATCACGAGATCGCCCACGTCGCCGGTATTCTCCGTCGGGGTGTCGCCCTCGAACCTGAGCGATTGAGCGAAGAACGGCATGTCGACGCCGAACTCCGCGTAGGGCCCCAACCCGTAACTCCCGACGAGGTCGAACCGCAGCGCGTCGATGTTCTCAACCGTGTCGGGCGTGCCCGCGATCTCGAGCGCCTTCTCGAGGTCATCGACCGGGAATCCCGTCATGTCGACGGTGCGATCGCGCGTCGATTTGTTGATCGCCAGCCCCTGCACGGCCAGTCGCAGGTTGCCGGAGCCGACGTGCGCTGCTTCTCGGGTGAAGTTCACCCACAGGCGGTCGCGCTCGGTGACCTGATCCGCGGCAACGGGGACCTCTTCCTCCTCGGCGAGAGCCGGAGCCACCAGTAAACAGAGCGCGAGAATATACCTGGTCAACCCGTGCATCGCCTCTCCTTAGAATCGCGGCGGGCTTTGCGGTGTTCGCAAACGCCCGCCGCGGCGTCCCCCCCAAGAACCGATAGGTCGCGGGTGTAATACGGGAGTTCCGGCGGTGTCAAGCTCCGGGCCGCGCTCGTCGGGTCGCGCGCGGGGCCGCCTTGCGGCTCTGCGCGATCAGTTCGCGCGCATAGCGAGCGGCCTCACTCGAAGACGCGCCACCCAGCATGCGCGACAACTCGGCGACGCGATCCTCGCCCTCCAGCGATCGCGTCTCGCTGACGGTGCGTCCGTCGAGATCGCGCTTGGCGACCGCGAAGTGCCGATCGGCGTACGCCGCGATCTGCGGCAGGTGCGTGATGCACAAGATCTGCCTTCCCTGGGCGAGGATGCGCAGTTTGCGAGCCACCGCGTCGGCGATGGTTCCGCCGATCCCAGCATCGACCTCGTCGAAGATCAGGATCGGCGTCTCGGCAATCCCGGCGGTCAGCGTCTTGAGGGCCAGTAGGATACGCGACAACTCACCCCCCGAAGCGACGCGGGCCAGCGGTTGCGCCGTCTCGCCGCGGTTGGCGCTCAAAAAGAACTCGACGCGATCGGCGCCGCTGGGGCCGAGATCTTCCAGCGTGCGCATCGCCGACGTTTCCTGGGCCACCCGAAACACGCCTCCGTCCATGCCGAGGTCGGCGAGCTCGCGTTGCATGTCCACGGCGAGTCGGGCACCGGCCTGCTGGCGGTCGCGGCTGAGCGCCGCCGCGCATTCGGCGGCGGTGGCGAGGCGCGCCGACACCGCATCGGCAGCGCTGGTGCGCTGCTCGGCGTGCCCCTGCACGACTCCCAGCTCTTCTTCGACCGCCGCCAGGACCGCCGGTAGTTCGGAGGAGGGCACGCCGTATTTCTTGGCTGTGCGAGTGAGTACGCCGATGCGCTCCTCGATCTCGTCGAGGCGCCCCGGATCGGCCAGCGTTTGGGCGGCGACCGCGCGCAGTTGGAGAGCCGCCTCCTCGAGGTGAAGGCGGCCTTGTTCGACCAACTCGGCCGGCGACGACAGATCCGGAGCGATCGCCGCGAGGGCCTCGAGTTCAGCGGCAAGCCGCGCCAAGCGAGTCACCATGGCGTCGTTCGACGAATAGAGGGCGTCTTCGCCCTCGTCGCAGGCGCGCGCGATGCGTTCCGCGTGCCGCAGCCGTTCGCGATCGGTGCGCAGTTGGGGCTCCTCACCCGGTTGCACCGCGGCGGCGGCGAGTTCCGATCGTTGAAACTCGAGCAGTTCGCGTCGCTCGTTCGATAGGCGGGCGTGTTGGTCCAGCTCGTCGAGCCGTCGCTGCGCTTCCTTCATCTCTTCGAACGCCTTCGCCATCGCGCGGCGCTGCGGGCGGGTGCCGCCGAAGTCGTCGAGGTAGTCGAGGTGGTTGGAGGCGCGCAACAGAAGCGCCTGCTCGTGTTGACCGTAGATATGAACCAGGTGGGTGCTCAGATCGCGCAGCATGGTCGATGTCGCGGCCGCGCCGTTCACGTAGCATCGGGTCTTGCCGTTCCGGTTGACGTGGCGGCGAACGATGATGGCGTCCTCGCTCGGGTCGAGCCCCAGCGCCGCGCGGAGCGCTTCGTCGACGTCGACCTCGAAAACACCCTCGACGATTGCTTCATCGGCGTTGCCGCGGATCAGGTCCGCTCCGGCGCGATCGCCGCAGAGCAGCCCGAGAGCGCGCAGGAGGATGCTCTTACCCGCGCCCGTCTCGCCCGTGATGACGTTCAGTCCTCCGCCGAACTGCAACGTGAGATCGTCGATGATGGCCACATCTTTGATGCGGAACTCGCGCAGCATGTCTCCTCAACTCCCACTTCCCCGCATGGCCGCCGAGCATTCACGGCGGGCGCCGCATGGACCGCGCCCGGTCATCGCTCGCCCCAGCGCAGCTTGCCGCGGAGGACCTCGAAATAGCTGCGTCCGGCCACCCGTACCAACGAAACCGACTCCGTGCTCTTGCGGATCTCGATGGTCTCGCCGTTGTGCAGCGAGATACCCTCCTGCCCGTCGAGCGTGACGTCGATCGAACCATCCGGAGAGTTCACCCTCACTTCGATCGCCGCCGACCCGTCGAGAACGATCGGCCGCTGGGTCAAGGTGTGCGGGCAGATCGGCGATAGAAGGATCACGTCGAGCGACGGGAACACGATCGGGCCCCCTGCGGACAGGGAGTACGCCGTCGACCCGGTCGGGGTGGCTATGATCAGCCCGTCCGCTTTGTAGGTGCAGACGAGGTCCCCGTCGACGAACGTCTCCAGATCGATGATGCGGGCGAGCGCACCGCCCTTCGAGATGACCGCGTCGTTCAGGATGCGGCGCCTCTCGCCGGTTGCGGGAATCCGCACCTCGAGGGTCATCCGGGATTCGATCTCCGCCCGACCCACGAGCGCATCCTCGAGCAGCGAGAACAACTCCTCGGTGGCGACCGCGGTGAGAAAGCCGAGAGCCCCGAGGTTGACCCCGAGCAAGGGAACGGGGCGGCTCTGCAAGCGACGCGCGGCGTTGAGGAGAGTCCCGTCGCCGCCCAGGACGACGACGAGGTCGGCCGTGTTTGCGATCTCGCTCGCCTCGCCGGCGGCGCATGCGAGCAGGTCGGCGGCCGCTGGTTCCGCGATGGGTTGAATACCCCTGGCGACCAACCACGCGACTACCTCGCGGCCTAGTTCGATGGCCGGCAGTCGGTCGTGCATGATGACGAGCCCCACGGTGCGCACGGGCGCAACCATAACTCGCCCCCGAAACCGGCGAAAGCTGACGCGACCACTCCGGTCGGTTCCCAAACGACGGAGCTTCTCGTATGACCGGTCGAGCCATGAGTCAGGGGACCCTGTTCGGCGCCGGTTCGGATACGGCGGACCGCGTACCGGCGGACGCACCGCTCGCTGAGCGCATGCGCCCTCGCGACCTGTCGGAGTATGCCGGCCAGGAGCATCTCGTCGCGCCGTCTCGGCTGGTCGGCGAGATGATGCGCGACGGCGTGTTGCAAAGCCTGATCCTGTGGGGGCCACCCGGAACCGGCAAGACGACGCTGGCGCGATTGCTCGCCGCTGCGACGCGCGCGACGTGTATCCACTTCTCGGCGGTGACCGCTGGCGTCAAGGAACTGCGCCAGGCCATCGCCGACGCGCGGGCCAGCCGGGCGCGCACCGGCGTCCGGCCCGTTTTGTTCGTCGATGAGATCCACCGCTTCAACAAGGCGCAGCAGGATGCTCTCTTGCCGCACGTCGAGAGCGGCACGGTGACCCTGATCGGCGCGACGACCGAGAACCCTTCCTTCGAAGTCATCGCTCCGTTGCTTTCGCGTTGCTCCGTCGTCGTCCTCGAACCGCTCGGTGAGACGCACCTAGCCGCGCTGCTGGAGCGGGCCCTGGGCGACGCCGAACGCGGCCTCGGGCGGTTGCAACTCACGTTGGACGCCGACGCGCGATCGTTCCTGGTCGATCATGCGTCGGGCGATGCCCGAACAGCGCTGAACTCGCTGGAGGCCGCGGCGTCCCTGGCCACCCGCGCTGGATCGATGATCACCTTGGCAATTGCCGAGGAGGCGGCCCAACGCCGCGCGCTCCTGTACGACAAGGCCGGCGAAGAGCACTACAACGTGGTGTCCGCGTTCATCAAGTCCATGCGGGGCAGCGATCCCGACGCGGCCGTGTATTGGCTGATGCGGATGCTCGAGGCCGGCGAGGATCCGCGCTTCATCGCGCGCCGGATGGTGATTTTCGCTTCCGAGGATATCGGCAATGCCGACCCGCACGCCTTGCCGCTGGCCATCGCTGCGCGCGACGCCTTCGACTTTGTCGGGCTTCCGGAGGGGCGGATCCCGTTGGCACACGCCGCGACCTACCTGGCGGTCGCGCCGAAATCGAACGCCGCGTACATGGCGATGCAAGCCGCCGCCGCCGACGTGCGCAGCCATGGAGCCCTCTCGGTGCCGCAGCACCTCCGCAATGCGCCCACCTCCCTGATGCGAGATCTCGGCTACGGCGCCGGCTATCAGTACGCGCACAATCAAGCCGGCGCGGAAGTAGATCACGCGCACCTCCCCGACGCTTTGCGGCGGCGGCGCTACTACGAACCGACCGAGCGCGGTGCCGAGGCGGATATCCGTGCCCGGATGGCGGGTCGTAAAGCAAAAAATTAGCGCGGTTTGGTGAGGTGCGTGGCTCGTAAGTTGATTCCCGTGCCGCATTCGGCTATCCGGATTCGCTGCGCGTGGGTTTGAAGCTCGCGGGGCTGTAGCTCAGTTGGGAGAGCGCCTGAATGGCATTCAGGAGGTCGTCGGTTCGACTCCGATCAGCTCCACTTCCCCGCACCGGTTTCCTCGAGAACGATGTTTTGTCGAGGTGTCGGGTCGCGGCTACCAACCGGCTCGTCTACCAAAAATCCTTGACATTGAGATCGAGCGTTGTAGTGTTTGGCTCGTTTTTTTCCCCTTGTGACAGGGGCGCCTAAAGGCGGTATAAGGATTGGCACGAAAGTCTGGTCCGGGTAGATGGCAGCTCGGGCCTACGAGACGAAGTCGTCAAAACGATGTCGAAGTCGCGGATCGCGTTGGCGTCCCTCTGGACACGGCGGCGGATCTTTGGAGGTAACACGGAATGAATGGCCAATCAGGTGCGGTGACGTGGACTGGCATTCGGGTGGTTGGACTGGCTGTGGCGCTTGCTCTCGTGGGCTCACAAGCCCTGGGTCAGGCACCGACGATCGTACGGCGAAGTGTCCGCCCTGATACCGGACTACAGGCCAACGGCCCCAGCAGCGGCCCGGTCTGCAGCAATGGCGGCGCGTGCGTTGCGTTTTACACGGACGCAAGCAACCTGCTCCCGCAGGGCCCCGCAGGGGACAACAACGGATATACCGATGTCTACTTGTACGACGGCGGCCTGCGCCGCATAAGCCAGACCCCGGACGGGATGAGTGCCAACGGGCCCAGCATGGCGCAGCGTTTTCGACCTTCGATCGACGACAACTGCAGTTGCGTCGCTTACAGCACGGACGCGAGCAACCTGGTGCCGAACGACACCAATGGCCGGACCGACGTGGTCCTCAGCACCCTGACGACGCCGCCGACCAATGAGCTGATCAGCGTTGGGCTCGACGGAAACTCGGCCAACGGTGCCAGTTCGTACTCCAGCGTGAGCGCGGACTGTGCGCGGGTAGCCTTCCGTTCGACCGCCAGCAATCTCGTCGAAGGCGATGATAATCAGGTCTCCGACGTATTCGTGCATGATCGCGCCACGGGTGCGGTTACCCGCGTAAGCGTCCCCGACGGCGGCGGCGAAGCGGATGGCGCCAGCACCACGCCCTCTATCAGCGGTGACGGCCGGTGTGTCGCCTTCGCATCGTTGGCGACCAATCTGCTCGCCGGCGACACCAACGGAGTCTACGACATCTACGTTTCTTGCGACGGTGAGATCAGCTGCCGCGCCAGTGTCAGTTCGGAAGGCCTCGAGGCGAACGGCATCAGTTTCCATCCCGCGCTGAATCAAGACGGCACCGTCGTCGCATTCAAGTCGGAAGCCTCGAACCTGGTTGCGAACGACTTCAACGGGCAGCCTGACATCTTCGTGCACGACTGCGTTGCCGGTACGACGGAGCGGGTGAGCGTCGGCCCGGGCGGGCGCGAGGCGGACGACATTGCGATTCCGCCGAGTATTTCACGCGATGGCCGGCGGATTGCCTTCGGTTCGTTCGCTACGACGCTTGCCTCGATTCACACCGGCGGTCGTTCGCAGATCTACGTGCGCGACCTCGACGAGGCGGCGACCCACCTGATCAGCGTGAGCCCCACCGGGGTGGCGCAGAACGGAAGTTCTCCCGACCTGCCGCCGAGCATCTGCCCGGACGGAGACCTCGTGGCTTTCGCGTCGGCGGCGACCAATCTGGTCCCGGGCGATACGAATGGTTTCCCCGATGTCTTCATCGGCTCGATTGACGGGCCAACGACGCCGAGCCCGATTCCGGGAACCCCAACGCCGCCGGTGCCTTGTTCATCCGACACGGATTGTGATCCCGGGACGGTGTGCGGCGACGACGGAATCTGTGTTCCCGCCCCGACGCCGACG
>Ga0307505_10000154_pt1 | contig 84896 bp, 67 predicted proteins | sample 23_S_MG_FD_202183 | JGI IMG/M metagenome (GOLD analysis project Ga0307505, IMG submission 202183) | Soil microbial communities from Populus trichocarpa stands in riparian zone in the Pacific Northwest, United States - 23_S | ecosystem: Environmental > Terrestrial > Soil > Riparian zone > Trees... | reverse complement strand
GCGGGATAGGTCGCACTCGCCTTCATGTTGTGTTGAAAACCGAGTGTGTGACCGACTTCGTGCGCGATGACGTAGCGGACGAGCTCGCCCATCAGGTCATCAGGCAACGGGAGTTTCTTGGCGCGCGGATCGAGTGGTCCAACCTGAAGGAAGTACCAGTTGCGCGCCAGGTTCATCACGTTGTGGTAGTACTGAATGTCCGACTCGAGAATCTCGCCGGTACGCGGATCGTGAACGTGCGGACCGGAAGCATTTTCGATCGTCGATGGCAGGTAACGGATAACTGAATAACGCGCGTCTTCCGCATCCCAATCAGGATCTTCTGTTTTTGACGGAGCTTCCTTCGCGATGATCGCATTCTTGAATCCGGCGGCTTCAAACGCGGGCTGCCAGTCTTCAATTCCCTTTTTGATGTACGGAATCCACTTCGTCGGCGTCGCCGGATCGACGTAATAAACGATCGGCTTAACAGGCTCGGAAAGCCCGGCGTTCGGATCTTTCTTGTCCAACCGCCAGCGTGTGATGTAAGTGCGTTGCGGCGCGCGATGTTCGTCGATGCCGTAGTCGAACTTCCGGATCGAGAAGTAACCGACACGCTCGTCAAACAGACGTGGCATCATCGGGTTTTCCGGCAGCTTCACCATGCTGTAGTGCATCACCACAGTGGCGTTCGTACCGGCGCGCATTCCCGCGGCAAACGGGTTCGGTTGGGGTTGTGGTCCACCACCGCCGCCTGCGGGAGTCATGTCCGGAGGCGAAGTGTAGGTTTGCGACACTTCGACCTCGATGTTGGTTGGAAACGATTTGGTTTTCTCGATGAACGAGCGAGTGGCGTCGAAACCGCGTGCTCGTAGACGCGTGCGGGCGCTGAACTCAGTCACTTCAGTTGTGAACAAACGCGTCACGTCGATCACCGCCGCATCGTCTTTGCCGATGGCCTCGACGTTGAACGCCATGATGATCGTGTCGTTGTTGGCAGCCTGGACGGCACGCGAGACGGGCAGTTTCGGATCCGCGACGACGTCGTATGCAACGTGGCGCAACAATACGCGATTGCCTCTGCGTTCCCACCTCACCACACGATTGCCGGCGGCTTGTCCGCCGTAGCCGACACCGAGTGTGGTCCTGGCAATCTGGCTCACCCAAAGAAACTCTTTGTTGAGTTCGCTCTTCGGGATTTCATAGTAGACCTTGTCTTTGATCGTATGGACTGTGAACACGCCCTCGTCCGACTTTGCTTCTTTGGTGATGACTCGATCGTAGGGCCGGGGTTCACTTGATTGATCGGGTCGGCCCGGGCGTTCCTGACCGGGTGCGCCTGCGGGCGGCGTTGGTGGATCCTGGGTTTGACTTATGGCCCAGGTCCGGGGCGCCAGCACAAATACAGAGATGACTAACGAAAGAACAAAAAGAGAGAGAGCGAGAGACCGGGATCGCATTCGCATGCGTAGAACTCCTTCCGCCGATGGGTATTGATATTGGAGAGATCGCTTGAACTTCGCGAACAATAAGGTCAACGACTGTGTGTAGTCAAATGATTTGCGTCGCTTAACCCGCGTCGCGATAGCCCAAATGCTCTTTCAAATGTTGCGGCATCGGCGGACGGCTAGTCCGCGGAATGAGAAATGTAGAAACCCGTGAAAACTCAGGAAAGAGCCGATACTCGCGAGCGGTCTTTGCAAGATACCCGTAGCCCTTACCTCCGGTGCCGGGCTTTTCGCCGATGATTCTCAGGACCATCGAGGAATGCCACGTTCTCCACACCGAAAACAGTTCGTCGAGTTCTTTCAGACTCTCCAGCAGGTGATGTGGCTGCTGTAAGATCGGTTCGTCACGATAAAGATGAATGAATAGAGCCGCCAGGAAGGCGTGGTGCGACAGTCCTTTCCGTTCCGGGTCACCAACGTTGTGATTGATCATGTCGATAAAGTGGCCATAGCCGCCGTCGCTCTTTCCGGGCTCAAAGATTTGTTGCAGGTTTCCGATTGCCAGGTTTACAGATTTGTATTCTGTCGCGGGCACTAACTCGATAATGGCATTATGAAACCAATCTCCAGCGTCCTCCGGTTTCACGTAAGGCGTTCTTTCCAACCACGCTTCGACATGATCGAATAGTGAGTCGTCCTTCTCGGCTTGTTCCAATTCTTTCAGGTGCTCTGCGGCGAGTTCGTTCACGCTATACTTATCCGGTCCCTTTTCGTCGATCCCCCATCTACATCCTGTGCCGCGCTGGAGTCTGAGTCCAAGCTTCACTTCGATTAACCGAAACTGAAGGCTGTCATAGCCTGACGCGGGCTCTAAATAATGGCGGAAATCCATGAAGTCCAGAGGCGTTAGGGTTTCCATGGTTTTGACCTGGGCCACCAGCAATTTGAGAATCTCGATAATCCGGTTCAACTTACCGACGATTCCACAGACGTCTCGCTCGTCTACTCCCTTGGGTTTTCTCTCGCCGTCCTTGCCAACTACAAGCTCCTCGCCTGCTTTGAAGGTTGCCTTTACAGAGTCCAGTTCAAATAGGATCGCCTTAAACCACAGCTCGTACACTTGGTGGATGGTAATGAAAAACAGTTCGTGATATTGAGGATTGCCTTGCTTCTCGCTCTCGAGTTCCTGAGCCTTCAACACATCATTTAATTTCAGGTAGTCGTAATATCTGGTCATGGCACACTCCTTCGTTGCATGAGAGGACTGCCTATCGTATGCACTACTTAACGAACGGATGACGACAGTCGTAAAGGGAGCGAGGAAAGCTAGTAAGGCCCGACAGGTATACAGCGCCCGGTGGCGGCTGTCAACGTGCGAAGCGTTTTGAGTTTCGCGTTTTGAGTTCAGCCTTTAGGCTGCTCCGACCGCAGGCTAAAGCTTGAACTCTTGAAGTCAAACCTGAACTCAAAGTTACGCTTTTCTGTTGACCAGACGTTGGCGTGTTGTGTTCTCTCTCGTCATGCGCGGCGCGGTGCGGTCGGTCAGGAGTGGTAACGGATTGATTGCGCCTGTCGTCGTGTAGACGCCGAAGTGAAGATGTGGCGGCGTGCCGACAGCGTTTCCGGTTGTGCCGACATAACCGAGCACGGTGCGCGTCGTAACCGCGTCGCCGACTTCGATGTTCGGTGCGTATCGATCGAGGTGTGCGTAGTAATAAACCCGGCCGCCGGCGCTGATAACTGAAACGGTCTGGCCGCCGAGATTATTTTGACCGATCTTGTAGATGTAGCCATTGGTGGCGGAAAGGATCGGCGTACCTTTCGGAGCGAAGATGTCCTGGCCTTCATGCGATCGTCCGGTGCCGCGCGGCGCGCCCCAGGTGTCGGCAATTTGTCGTTTGGTAACGTCTTCTAAAGGCATTGCGATCTTGCGATCGGGTTCTTGCGTGTAGAGATGGGCCACCCGCGCGTAAAACCTGAGATTATCGATCAGCATGCCACCGATACCCGTAACGGCCAGCAGCAATAGAACCATAACAAAACCAATTGAAAGCTTGAGTAATGAACGCATTCGAGGTTTGTGATGCCCGCCGTTGGGTTTGCGGTTCGCCGGAATCGTTTGGCGGTTCGCTGGAACTCCGACCTGAAATCTCGATGGACCGCTCATGGGCTGCTAAACGAACTTTCCCCGCTATGAGTTCAAAAGATCTGCCCGTCTGGGCTATTATCAAGCAACCAATTCACGACCATGACTTATCAGGACTTTCTTCGCGACTTCGAGGAAACGATCCGCAGTGCGACGGCTCGTTTGCAGGAGATTCCCGCCGGTAGAAGTAATCAGAGCGCTGACGGCGAGTGGAGCCCAAAGCAGATTCTCGGCCACTTGATCGACTCAGCCGCGAACAATCATCAGCGCTTCGTGCGCGGACAGTTTACTGATCATCTCGAGTTTCCCGGTTACGAACAAGAACAGTGGGTAAGCGCGCAAAAGTACAACGATGAGTCGTGGCCGGCGGTGATCGACTTGTGGCGCGCCTACAATACGCACCTGCTGCACGTTGTCTCCGTCATACCGCACGACGTCCTGACAAGGGAAAGGAACAAGCACGGCCTCGACCGCATTGCTTTCAACACAGTCGAGCGCAGTAAACCGGCAACGCTCGAATATCTGATTCGCGATTACCTCGATCATCTAAAACATCATCTGGACCAGATTTGGAGACGTTCATGGCATACACCTACGAACAACTAAAACACATGGCTCAAACGACGGATCCACAAAGCAACTGTCTAACTGTCTTTTAATCTGTATAATCTGTGGACTAACTTTCAAACGAATCAAAAGTGAGGTAGCGCATGAACAAGGCTATCAATCTGACCGTAAATGGTGTCTCTCGCGACGACGAGGTCGAGCCACGCATGCTCCTCGTTCATTACCTGCGCGACGTTGCCGGTCTGACCGGCACACACGTCGGCTGCGAAACGTCACTCTGCGGCGCGTGCACAGTCTCGCTCGATGGACAGGCCGTCAAGTCATGCACGATGTTTGCCGTGCAAGCTGACGGCGCGTCGATCACGACTATTGAGGGTCTCGCGACTAACGGCACACTGCATCCGGTCCAGGAAGGCTTCTGGGAATGTCACGGATTGCAATGCGGCTACTGCACGCCGGGCATGATCATGACCGCGGCGCAGTTGCTTGAGCGCAACGCAAATCCGTCGCGCGAAGAAATCTGTCACGGTCTCGAAGGCAATCTGTGCCGCTGCACCGGTTACCAGCACATCATCGAAGCAGTCCAGTACGCCGCGAAGAAAGCTTCCGGAGCTTAAATGGGCCACAGACTTACACAGACAACACGGACAAAAACTGATTGACGGTAAGTCGGTGTTAGTCCGTGTAATCCGTGGCTAAGTTCAGTTGGAGAACGAACATGCCTGAAAAATATGTTGGCCAACGAGTGAAACGCACCGAGGACCCACGCCTGATCAAGGGTCTGGCGCATTATGTCGACGACATCAGCCTGCCGGGCACGCTTCACGTCGCGTTTGTGCGCTCGGTTTATGCGCACGCAAAAATCACCAACATCGACACCTCGGCAGCGCTGGCTACACCGGGCGTGATCGCCGTTTACACCGGACAGGACGTCGGGCAAGTTGGACCAGTTCCCTGCGCGGGCGCGTTGCCGGGATTGAAAGTGCCGGATCATCGCGTGCTTGCCGGCGAAAAGGTTTACTTCGTGGGCCATCCGATCGCGGCGGTCGTCGCTATGGATCGTTACGCCGCTCGCGACGCAGTAGACCTCGTGGTTGTGGACTACGACGACTTGCCCGTCGTGTCTGACGTCGAAGAAGCAGCCGCCGGCGGCACGGTCATTCACGAATCATTCGGCGACAACATCGCCTACAAAATGACCGCCGGTGAAGGCGACATCGACGCCGCTTTCGCTTCGCCCGAGCGCACGGTCAAACAACGCATTCTCCACCGGCGTCTCGCGCCAATTGCGATGGAGCCACGCGGCGTACTCGCGCGCTATTTCCCCGGCGAAGAAGAACTCACGCTCTGGTCGTCAACGCAGATTCCGCACCTGATGCGCACGCAAGTCGCCTTGATGATCGGCATGCCCGAAAACAAGTTGCGCGTGATCACGCCGGAGGTCGGCGGCGGCTTTGGTTCGAAGCTCAACGTCTACGCCGAAGAAGCGCTGCTCGGCTGGATCTCGATGCAACTTCACAAGCCCGTGAAATGGATCGAGACGCGTCGCGAAAACATTCAAGCGACGATTCACGGGCGCGGACAAGTCGGCGACATTGAAGTCGCTTTTAAGAACGACGGCACGATCACCGGCCTGCGTTACAACGTGATCGCCGATCTCGGCTCGTATCACCAACTACTGACTCCGGCGATTCCGACGCTCACCGGCCTGATGCTTTCCGGCGCGTATAAAATCCCCGCAATTCAGATCAACATCACCGGCTGCTTCACGAACAAGATGGCCACCGACGCGTATCGCGGCGCGGGCCGTCCGGAAGCCACCTACGTCGTCGAGCGCGCGCTGGATCTGGTCGCCGTCGACCTGGGCGTCGATCCGGCTGAAGTGAGACGAAAGAATTTTCCCGGGAAAGACGAGTTTCCGTTCCATACCGCCACCGGTCTCGATTACGACAGCGGCGATTACGAAGCAGCACTCGACAAAGCGCAGCAGATTGCCGGTTACACGCAACTACGTGAAGAGCAGAAGAAAGCCCGCGAGGAAGGCCGTTTGATTGGTATCGGGATTTCGACCTACGTTGAAATCTGCGCGCTTGGACCATCACAGGCGATGCCCGCTGGAGGTTGGGAAAGCGCGACAGTGCGAATTGAACCGACCGGCACAGTCACAGTGTTGACCGGCGCGTCACCGCACGGACAAGGCCAGGAAACTTCATTTGCACAAATCGTTGCCGACGAACTCGGCGTCAGCATCAACGATGTAACTGTCATCCACGGCGATACAGGCATCGTCCAGTACGGCATCGGCACGTTTGGCAGCCGCGCCACAGCCGTCGGCGGAACCGCGGTCTACATCGCGGTGCAAAAACTGAAAGAAAAAGCCGAGAAAATCGCGACGCACATGCTGCAAGCCGGATCTTCAAAGGTCTCGTTCGAAGGCGGCAAGTATTCAGTCGAAAAAGCCGCTGCCGCAGGCGCGGCGGGAACATCGGAACCCGTCATGCCAGTCGGCGAAGCGCCCGCGGCCGCATTGCCCGAACCGCAGACCGAGGGCCGCACGAGTCTGACGATCGCGGAGATCGCGCTTGCTGCGCACCTCGCGAAAGAATTACCACCCGACACGGAACCGGGTCTTTCCGCAACTTACTTTTTCGAACCAAAGAACTTCACGTTCCCGTTCGGCACACACATCGCCGTCGTCGAAGTCGATCGCGAAACCGGCGACATCAAGTTTCTGCGTTACGTCGCCGTTGACGACTGCGGCAAAGTCATCAACCCGATGCTCGTCGACGGGCAGGTTCACGGCGGCATCGTGCAGTCGATCGGCCAGGCAATGTTTGAAGAGGTGGTCTACGACGAGCAAGGACAATTGATCAGCGGCACCTTGATGGACTACGCGATCCCGCGCGCTACGCACATCCCCAACTTCGAATTGGATCGCACGGAGACGCCGTCGCCGGTGAATCCGCTCGGCGTCAAAGGCGTCGGCGAGGCCGGAACGATCGGCGCGACGCCCGCGATTGTCGGCGCGATCGTCGACGCGCTGGCGCCGTTCGGAGTCAAACATCTCGACATGCCAGTCAAACCGGAAAATGTTTGGCGAATCATTAATGAGAAAGGCGGTAACGCATGATTCCCGCACCTTTTAATTATCAAGTGCCGGCGACTTTGGAAGAGGCCGTGTCGTTGATCGCGGCGGATCCGGACAACGCAAGGGTTTTGGCCGGTGGTCATAGTTTGATTCCGGCGATGAAACTGCGTCTCGCACAACCGCAACTGCTCGTCGACATCGCGCGCATCAAATCGTTGTCTTACATCCGCGAAGAAGGCAACCAGATTCTCATCGGCGCGACGACGACACACTATCAGCTCGAATCGTCAGACCTGTTGAAGCAGATCTGCCCGCTGTTGCCGGCGTGCGCGAAGAGCATTGGCGACGTGCAGGTGCGCAACAAAGGAACGATTGGCGGGAGCGTAGCGCACTCCGATCCGGCGGCTGATTGGCCGGCCGCGATGTTGGCGCTCAACGCCGATTTTGTGCTCGTTGGACCAGGCGGCGAGCGAACCGTCAAAGCCACGGACTTCTTTATCAACCTGTTTACAACAGCTTTGCAGCCCGGTGAGATCCTGCGAGAGATCCGGATCGAGAAACCGTCCGGCCGTTTCGGGCAGGCTTATCAAAAGGTGCCGCATCCCGCTTCAGGATTTGCGGTTGTCGGCGTTGCCGTACATCTCGTGTTGAACGACGACGGTTCGTGCAAGGCCGCGCAAATCGGCGTGACCGGTGTCAGCCTTAAAGCTTATCGGCCGCAAGCGGTCGAGGCGGCTCTGGCTGGTTCGAGTCTCGACGAGCAAACGATCACTGCTGCGGCGGCGCATGTGTGCGACGGCGTCGATCCCAGTTCAGACTTGTACGCGTCCGGCGAGTATCGCTGTCATCTCGCGCAGGTACACACGCGCCGTGGGATTCAAGCGGCGAAGGCTTCTGCGTAATCTGTGGATGGTTTTTATTCCGACTGCCGCCGGGCCTTCGCGATGAAGTCCTCGATCTCGTTGAGCTTGCGCGGCAACGCCTCGGTCATCCACTTCACACCGTCAGCAGTAATCAGCAGGTCATCCTCGATCCGGACGCCAATTCCCTTGTATTTTTCAAACGCCGGCCGAACAGCGGCTTTAAATTTATCCCAGTCTTCCTGTTTCCAGCCGGGGTTCTGGTCCAACGCGTCCGGCCGGATATAAATTCCGGGCTCGTTTGTGAAAACCACGCCGGGCACGATCTTCGCTGGTCCACCAACGTCGTGTACGTTCATTCCCAGCCAGTGTGACGTGCCGTGCATGAACCACAGGCGGTGTTGCATTGAATTGCGATCGGTTATCAGGCCGACCTTCAGTAAACCATCCTTGATCACTTCAGTGCCCGCGCGACTCACATCTGACAACGTTGCGCCGGGTTTCGAAGCACGAGCCACAGCCTCCTGTGCGTCGTAAACGATCTGATAGAGGACTGCCTGATCGGGAGTGAACTTGCCGTTCACCGGGAAAGTGCGCGTGACGTCGGCGGTGTAGTGATCGTATTCAGCGCCGACGTCCATCAACAGCAAGTCGCCGGGTTTCACCGGACCTTGCGACTCGATGTAGTGCAACGTCGTGGCGTTTGGACCACAACCGACGATGTCCGGATAGCCCCAGTTGTCGGCGTTCCGCAGCTTGAACGTGTAGGCCATGATCGCATCGACTTCATATTCCCACTTCGCTTCACCGGCGATGGCCCACGCGCGCTGGTGCGCCTCGATGCTGATATCGATCGCGTGTTGCAGGATGCGCTGCTCCATCGGCGACTTCACCAAGCGCATGTCCGTGAAAATGGGCCATGCGTTTTTCACGCTATAGCCGGAAGCAGTCTGCGCCCAGTCCGCAGCGAAACGTTGCTCTTGTTTGTATTCGCGGCTCTCGCCGTAACCACCCGGCACGAGCATGTACAGTCCCGCTTCGTTTTTGCCTGCCGCGTCGAACAACGCTGTAAAGCCGTTATTCTCGTTAGTTAGCGGCATGTCCTTCGGCAGATCCGACATGAAGATGTTTTCCGGCCGCGGGCGATAAGGCTGCCGGTTGCGCATCGCTTTGATGAACCCGTCAAACTCGCTCGACTGCCAGATCTCGCGAACGCCGGAGAGTTGGTTTGCTTCTTCCGCACTGTACATGTGGCCGGTCCACGTTTCGGCGAGCGCGTTGCGGCGCGGCAGGAAAAGTATCTCGCGGATCTTCGTGTTGCCCGGGAGCAGGACGAGTGTCGCGCCTTTTTGCTTCAGGTTGGTCAGGTAATAAAGATTGTTTTCCTGACGGTACGGATAATCTACGTCGTTGGCGTAAACGCGCGGCTCGGTGCTGAACAGGACCAGGAATGATTGCGAGCCGATTTTTTCAGCCACACGCTCGCGCCGCTGCGTTAACTCCGCGACGCGTTCCTTGTCGCTGAAGACGGGCGCCGGTGGAGTTAATCTGATATTGGAAGGAACGGGCGGCTCACTCTTCGCCCCCACTCCCACGCCTGCGGGACTCAGCAGCACAAGCAATGCACAAACGGCTAGTAGAGCAAAAGCGACACGAGTAGTTTTAATATTTGGCATTAGTTTGTCCTCGAGAGATGCTATCGAACGCGAGCAACGCGAAGAATCTCGTTTTGAGTTCAAGCTTTAGCTTGTGTTTGGAGCTGAAGCTTGGACATCACGGCGAGGGGGTTGGAGCGGGCGTGCGGCGGTTGCGCGGTGGGACCACCGTCCGGCGGCCGTCCGGGGCAACGTAGATGCGCGTGCCGTCGCGCATGTTGATTATTTGCGAACCGTCCGGCAAAACCCGCATCACTGTACCGCCAGGCAACACTCGCGTCTGCGGCCGGCGCACGCGAGGCACGCCGTTCGGCCCAACATTCGGAGGCGTCGGAACTTCCGGCGCCTCTTCCTCATGTGTCTGTACTTCAACCTGAACGCGCGGTTCGTCAGGACGCGGATTTCGCTTCTCTTCTTCGTTGCGTGAAGCACGTTCCTGTTTCTTGGGTGTCGGCGCGGGCTTCGTCGTCGTCGCAACCTCATCGTCCTCGTCAGGCGCTGTGTTCTCGTTCTCACTTTCAGACGGCGAGGTTGTTGGCTCCGCAACCGCAGGACTCGCGGCCGGCGTCGGCGTCGGAACGGTCACCTGCACGACATTGGGGCCGTCTTTCTTCTTCCACATGAAAAATCCAAACACGCCGCACGCCAATATCAACAGCGCCACCGCCGACAAAGCCATCGGCAACAATCGTCTTCCCGGTCCAGCATTGACCGGTCTCACGACCGTCGTCTCCCCCGACTTGACCGTGTTATGCCCCACTGCTGTTTGCGTCGGCGCCGCGACTGTTTTCGCGGGCGCTGCGACCGTGTTCGAAGGCGGTGGAAACAGCACGGTTTGTGCTTCGGCGCGATTCCCGATGGTCGTTGCCTGATCGGTCTCGTGTAACGCCTTGCGCATGTCGGCTGCGGTCGCGTAACGCTGCTCGCGATTCTGCGCCATGGCCTTGGCGAGCACCGCATCGACGTCCCGCTCGACGGCCGGATTGGCTTCACTAGCGGGCGCCAATGGATCCGGCTGGCCGTTCACCAGCGCAGCCGCGCGCGTTAACGCGTCAGGCGGTTTGACGCCGGTAATCAAGTGATAAAGCGTAGCGCCGAGCGAATAAAGATCGCTGCGTGAATCAGTGCCGAGACCTTGAATTTGTTCGAGCGGCGCGTAGTTTGGCGTGTAGCCGAAAATGCTCGCGGAAGTCGTGACGCGCGAGATGTCGCCGGCCTGTCCCTTCGCTAGACCAAAGTCCAGCAGAATGATCTGCCCGCGCGACGTGAGTTTCAGGTTTTGCGGTTTGATGTCGCGATGAACGATCTGCGGGTCCTGTGTGTGCAGGTAGTCGAGCGCGTCGAGCAGTTGGTCCGCCCACGTCAGCACCTGGTCCGCCGGAAACGGCCCGCGCTTGCGGTTCATCATCTCCGACAGGTCATCGCCGGGGATGTACTGCATCACGAGAAACTGGCCGTCGCCTTCCGAAAAATGGTCGCTGACGCGCGGCAACGCCGGATGATGCAAACGGGCCAACAACCGCGCCTCACGCTCAAACTGCTTCCGCAAACGCTCGTCCGAAAACAACGTCTCTTTCAGTGCCACGGTCGTGTCGAGACGTTGATCGATCGCCTCGTAGACGGCACCCATGCCGCCCTGCCCGAGCTGGCGAATAATGCGATAACGGCCCTGAAGAATTGTTTCCGGCTGAAGCATCAGTAGGTAAACACCGCGACTGCACAAACCGTGCGATTATACACGCTATCCACAGATTACACAGATTCCGTGTATGCTAGCGGGCATGAGTTCCAAGGCGCGCAACGCGAAAGTGATCGACGTGACCCCACGCCGGCGGCGGTTATGGGTCTGGGGTCTGATTGCCGCGGTGCTGCTGTTCGTCTCGTTCTCGCGCATAGTCTCAATCTACTTGTCGGCGCTCTGGTTTAACTCACTTGGCTACTCATCGGTCTATTGGTACGTCTTCAAAGCCAAGGCCCTGCTCTTCATCGGCTCCGCTGCGCTGACCGCGCTCCTGCTTAGCGCAACGTTCTGGTTGTTTCAGAGACTCTTCGGTGCATACGCCTTTGAAAACCGCACGATCGTTCTCAACAACCAGCCGTTTCAGTTTTCACCGGCGAGATTTATCCGGCCGCTCGGTTGGATTGTTTCGGCGGTTGTCGGACTGATCTACGGCTTCAAGTTGAAAGAGCAGTGGCGGCAGTTCGCGCTTTATTTCAATCAGCCGTCGACAGCGACGCACGATCCGATCTTCGGCAAGTCGCTCGGGTTCTATCTGTTTTCGCTGCCGTTCTACGATCTGATCAGTTCGTGGTTGTTTGGCGTAGCGGCGATCATTCTTATCGCGGCGCTGGCGTATTCCCTTCTCGGCCTGCCGCAGACGGTGCTGAAGCCGAGCGTGCGCTGGTCGTCAGGGGCTGCGTTTCGGGCGGTGTGTTGCGCGCTTGCGCTGGTTTTGCTGGTGTTGAGCTGGCGCACGTATCTCTCGCGCTTTCCGTATCTCTGGCAGGATCATCAGATCTTTGCCGGCGTTACCTACACGGAAGCGCATTACACGCTTCCCGCTTTGCTCTTCGTAACGGTAGCGCTGATCATCGGCGCGATCGTCTCAATCGTGAATGCGTTCAGCTTCCGGCGTTTTAGCCTGCTGGTTATCGCGTTGGCGCTTCCAGTTGCGATCTACATTCTCGGCGTAGTGCTCGTGCCCGGTTACATTCAGAGTTTCATCGTCAAACCCAACGAACTCGATCGCGAAACGCCGTACATCAGCCACAACCTTGAATGGACGCGCCGCGGATTCGGACTGGAACACATCGAGCTGCGCGACTACGAGGCGGAAACGTCTATCGCCGCGCTCGATCTGCAAAACAATCGCGCGAGCGTCGATAACATTCGCCTTTGGGACTGGCGTGCGCTGCAGGACACGTTGCGCCAGATTCAAGCGATTCGCACTTATTACGACTTTCCCGACGTCGATGTCGATCGCTACGTCGTCGGGGGCCAAACGCGCCAGATGATGATTGCGCCGCGCGAGATCAACGACGCGAAACTGCAATCGTCGCTGAACTGGATCAACCAGCGACTCATCTACACGCACGGCTATGGCGTAACGATGAACGGTGCGAACGGTTTCACGCCGGAAGGACTGCCGCAGTTTGTTCTTTCAAACATGCCGGTCCAGTCAACTGCACCGGACATCAAAGTCACCCGCCCGGAGATCTATTACGGCGAACTGACGGACCGCTTCGTTTACGTCAACACGAACCAACAAGAGTTCGATTATCCGCAGGGCGACACGAACACGTACACGACTTATCAAGGCACCGGCGGGATCAGAATCGGCAACCGCTTGCAGCGCATGCTGCTGGCGTGGAGTCTTGGCGATCTTTCCAAGCTGCCGTTCTCGAACGACGTGCGGAGCGACAGCCGTGTGCTGATCAATCGCAATATTCGCGACATCATCAACGGAGTCGCGCCGTTCTTAACGTACGACAAAGATTCCTACATCGTCGTCAGTAACGAAGGCCGGCTGTTCTGGATGATCGACGCGTTTACCGAGTCGTCATACTTTCCTTACTCGGCTCATCACGACGTCGCCGGCAATTCCGTCAATTACGTTCGTAACAGCGTGAAGGTCGTGATCGATGCTTACAACGGCTCGGTAAACTTTTACGTGTTTGACAAGCAGGATCCGCTGATCGCTGCGTATCAGCGCGTCTTTCCCGGGCTGTTTCGTGACGCGAGTGAGATGCCGGCGGATTTGCGGGCACATGTGCGTTATCCGGAAACGCTGTTGCGCGCGCAGGGCGAGGTTTACAACCTCTATCACACGCAAAACGCGAAGACGTTTTTCCAGCGCGAAGACGTTTGGAATATCGCAAACCGAATCACGCTCGATAAAGAGGGCAAGAAACAGACTACGCCGATCGATCCTTACTACGTGTTGATGCAATTGCCGGGTGAGCCGCAGTCGATGGAGTTTGTGTTGATCCTGCCGTTCACACCGGTCAACCGGAATAATTTGATTGGCTGGATTGCGGGACGCAGTGACGGCGAGAACTACGGCAAGTTACTCGCGTACAACTTCCCGAAGTCGCGGTTGATTGATGGACCACTGCAGATCGACGCGCGTATCGATCAGAACGCGCAGCTTTCGGGGCAGTTTACGTTGTGGAATCAGCAGGGTTCGCGTGTGATACGCGGGCATCTGTTGGTGATACCTCTGGGGCGTTCGTTGTTGTTTGTCGAGCCGATCTATTTGCAGGCGGAGCACAGTCCGATGCCGGAGTTGCGGATCGTGGTCCTGGCGACGCACGAGAAGCTCGCGTACGGAGCGAACTTCGGCGAAGCAATGACGAATCTATTCGGCGACGCCGCACAGGCAACACAACCGGGCGCACAACCCGGTCAGATTAGTACACAACCCGGCCAAACCAGTTCTCAACCTGGTCCAACGCCATCTCCCGGTGGACCAACGCCCTCAGCGACGCCCTCGCAAAATTTGCAGCAGTTAGTAAACCGCGCGATTCAGGAGTTCGACGACTATCAACGCCTAACCGCGGAAGGAAAACTCGGCGAAGCAGGCCAGAAACTCGAACAACACCGCAAGACCCTCGAAGAAATTCGCCGCCTCACCCGACCATAGCCACGGATTTAACGAATCTTCTCCTGTAGTTTCTGTGCCTTCGTGACGGCGTCTTTGTGTTCCGCCGTGTATTTCGGATCGGGGGTCGCCGAGATGATGGTCTCGATCTGTTTCTTTGCTTCGGCGCCGCGATTGGTTTCTGAGTAGGCTTCGGCAAGGTGCAGGCGCATCACGGTGTTGTTGGGATTTAGCTTCAGGCCCTTTTCCAGGTACTCAATCGCCTTTGCCGAATCACCGCCCAGCACGCGCGGCGCTTGCAGATAAAGACGGCCCAGACCCACGTACGCGCTGTAGCCCTGGTAACTCTCTTCAATCTTCAATACCGCTTCCATCTCGCCCTTAATGTCCTGAAAACTCGAAAGGTTTGCGAGCGTGCTGTGTGCGGCAGTGCCGCCATAGTTCGCCCCTAACCAAAAATGGCCGTCCGGTTTGTTTGGCTGGAGCCCGACCGCTATCTTCCCGGACTCGACGCCTTCGCGAAACATATCTTCCCGTTCGGAGTCGCTATCCGTGCGGTCCCCAACGTAAAACGCCGCGCGCGACAGTTTCCACGCAGCCTCATAGTTGGCGTAATCAGCCGTTCTTGCCTGTCGGAGCGCTGCCACCGCGACTCTCGCCTTGTTGATGTCTTCCCGGCCCTCGTAAAGCGCGTCCGACTCAGCGATCCGGTCCGCGGCCGCTTTCGCGTCGCCCGTATCGATCGCCAGGCGGTCTGTCGTCGGCGCCGTCTGGCACGCAAGACCCGCAAAAACAAGCGAAACAGCCGCCGAAATCATCATCACCGAACGTACTTTTTCGCCACTTTTCCTAAGATTTCCCATCAACCGACCCCCGATTGTCTAGCATCGCCATACAGTTTGTAATACTTTTGCTTTCGCGTTATCGAAACGGCTCTTAATACGGTATAGTGGCTCTCGTTTCGGCGCCATAAGCAGCAATTCACGCCGGGTTTAACTTGGAGGAGAGCTTGGCAGGGGCAGCATTCTACGATCTTGAAGGAACTCTGGTGAGCACCAACCTGGTGCATACGCTCTCTTTTTACGCCAGTCGCCAGCAGGGACTGGTGGCCAGTCTTAAAAAGAGCGCCGCCACGTATCTCAGCCTGCCTTTGTTCGCAGTGACCGACCAGTATAGCCGAAAAGTCTTTAACGACCTCTATTTCAAGCGTTACAAGGGCCAGTCAGAGGACCGCTTGCGCTACTTCGCGCAGGAACTATTCGACGACGTGATCAAGCCGGCTGTCTTTCCCGGCACTTATTCGCTCATCGACAAATCAAGAAAACTGGGCCTGCGCCAGGTAGTGATCACGGGCGCGCTGGACCTCTCGGTCAAGCCGTTGATGGAACATTTGGGAATCACGGAGTTTGTAACGAACCGGCTGGAGTTTGTAAACGGGGTCGCGACGGGCCGGTTGCTGCCACCGGTAATGGCCGCCGCGACGAAAGCCTCGTGGATCAGGACCTACACCGAGCGTGAAGGCATCAGCTTGAGCGATTCATACGCATACACGGACAGCATGAGCGATCTACCGATGTTGTCGATCGTGGGCCACCCGGCGGTCATTAACCCCGACATGCGCCTGCGGCAAACAGCGCTGCACCATGACTGGCCGATACTGAACCTAAAATGAGCCACAAAAAGGCACAAGAAGCACGTTAATGGCACTACAACTCAGACGTAAAACACACGAATCCGTCGTCTACATCGACCGCGACAGCGCGCCGCGCATCATTCCTTCGGGCGAAGACTTCATTCTCGAAGATCTCCCGATCGGCACGCGCGTGATCTATCCGAATCCGTCGATCAAGGGTCTGCCCAATCGTGAAGCCGCGATCCGTTACGCGCTGAATCATCCACACGACTGCGATCCGCTGTTTGCGCAACTCGAGCCGGGCATGAAGGTGACGATCGCGGTCGACGACATCAGCCTGCCGCTGCCGCCGATGGCGACGCCGGACATCCGCCAAACAATCCTCGAGGTCGTCTGCGACATGCTCGCCGGTCACGGCGTCGACGACGTACACATCATCATCGCCAATTCCCTACACCGGAAGATGACTGAGTGGGAAATGAAGCGCATGGTGGGGCCGCGCATCTTCGCCGACTACTATCCCGATCGTTATTACAACCACGATGCCGAGTGGTCCGACGGGCTGATCCAGATCGGCGAAACCCGGCACAAAGAACCGCTGGTCCTGAATCGCCGTGCCGCCGAAAGCGATCTATTGATCTACGTCAACCTCAATTTCGTGCCGATGGACGGCGGTCACAAATCGGTCGCCGTCGGGCTCTGCGATTACGAGTCGCTGCGGATGCATCACGATCCACAAACGATTCGCGATTCAGACAGTTACATGGATCCGGCCCGCTCAGCGTTGAACCACAAAGTCATTCAGCTCGGAAAGATTGTCGACAAGGAACTGAACGTCTTCCACATCGAGACGGCCATCAACAATCGCATGTACGGCGCGGACATGGATTTTCTGCTTCGCAACGAAGACGACTTCACGGCGTTCGATCGCATGAAGTTTGAAGCCATGCGTTACACGATGGGCAAGTTGCCGCGCGCCGCGCGCCGCAAACTGTTGCATTCGCGGCCGTCGCAATACGAGATGATTGCCTGTCACGCCGGCAAGACCGAACCCGTACACAAGAAGATCGTTGAGAAGGGTTTCGAGCAGTACGCCATTCCGATTCGCGGCCAGGCTGACATTCTGATCACCGGCATTCCCGACATCTCGCCGTACAACGTCTATTCGATCCTGAACCCGTTGCTGGTCCAGGTGATGGCGCTCGGTTATCACTTCAACTTCTATCGCAACAAGCCGCTGCTGAAAAAAGGCGGCGTGATGATCCTGCACCATCCGTGCTACGACGACTTCGATCACGATTTTCACCCGAGCTACATCGAATTTTTCCATCGCCTGTTGCCGGAGACACGCGATGCTTTCACGTTACGTGAGAAGTACGAGCGCGAGTTTGCAAACAATCCGAGCTACATCGAGATGTACCGGCGCGGCAACGCGTATCACGGCGCGCATCCGTTTTTCATGTGGTACTGGGGCGAGAACGGCCGTCAGCACGTTGGAAAAGTGATCGCGGCGGGGGCTGAAAATGCGCACGTGCCCGGGATTCTGGGTTGGGAACGCGCTGACAACTTGACTGAAGCGATTGCGATGGCTCGCAGTTACATGGGCAGCTCCGCCGAGATCACGATGCTGCACCAACCAATGATCGGCATCGCAGATATGGAATAGAGGAACTTTGAACTTAGAACTTTGAGCTTTGTTAAAAAGATCAAAGAACCAAGTACCAAGGTCTAAAAGTTATGAAGCTATCTCCAACTGAGATCTACAACGACAGACGGATCTTTTTGATCGGCAGCACCGGCTTTCTTGGCAAGGTTACGCTGAGTATGTTGCTGCATCGCTTTCCCAACGTCGGCAAAATCTACCTGACGGTGCGCGCGCGCTCGCAGGAGGAGTCGGAGACGCGCTTCTGGAACAACATCATTACCGCGCCGCCGTTTGATCCGCTGCGTGAACGTTACGGTTCCGCGCTCGAGGGCTTCATCAGAGACAAGGTCGTCGTCAGAGGCGGCGACATCGCCGATAAGAACTTCGGCTACAGCGAAGAAGAAGCGCAGGCGATTGCCGACGACGTCGACATCATCATCAACTCCGCCGGCAACGTCACGTTCAACCCCACGCTCGAAAGCGGTCTGCGCACGAACGTCGTCGGCACGCAAAACGTGATCGCCTTCGCCAAGCGAATGAAACGCCCGGCGCTGGTCCACGTTTCGACCTGCTTTGTCGCAGGCAATCGTTCGGGTGCGGTTTGGGAAAGTGACGATGTGCTCGGTTATTTCCCGCGCCGGCACGAGATGCCGGGCGTCGAGTTTTCCGTCGATCAGGAAATCGCCGACTGCGCGAAACTTGCGGAACGCGTTCGTGATGAAGCGCGCGACGCGATGATGGTGGCAAAATTTCGCGAGCTCGCACGCAAGCGTCTCAGCGAAGAGGGCCGTGACGTTGACGATCCGGACGCGCTCGGACTCGCTGTTGCTCGCGAGCGAAAGGTTTGGACGCGAACGCGGTTGACCGATCTCGGCGTTGAGCGGGCGGCTTACTGGGGTTGGCCCAACATCTACACGTACACGAAGTCGCTCGGCGAACAACTCGTCGCTGTTGAGACCGGGATCGTTAGAAGCATTGTCCGCCCGAGCATTGTTGAATCGGCGATGTCGTATCCCTTTCCGGGTTGGAACGAGGGCTTCACGACAACTGCGCCGATCATTTTTCTGATCCGTAAGGGTCAAACTCAAATACCTGCCGATCCGAAATTAATACTCGACATCACGCCGGTGGACCAGGTTGCGTCAGTGATGCTCGCCGTTTCGGCGCAAGCGTGCGTCGAGGAACCGCGGCTCGTGTTTCAAGCGGCCACCGGTGATGCAAACGCCAACAACATGGAACGGATCGTCGGCCTCTGTGGTCTCGACAAGCGCCGTCACTTCGAAGAGAAAGACACCGGCGTCAAGATCCTGAACCGCATCGCGGCGCACATGGAGCCGCGCGTGGTCACCACGTCGAAATTCGATAACACGTCCGTGCCGATGTTCAATGCGACCGCGAAGAAAGCGTCGTCGTTGCTCGATCGGATGCGGCCGCGTTGGGGCGGCGGACGTGTCGGCGAAGTGATCGACATGGTGAAGGATAAGGTCGAACGCGTCGAGGAGATGACGCGCGAAACGACCGAAGCTTTTGACATGTTTCGCCCGTTCACCGTCGAGAACGCTTACGTGTTTCGTTCGGAGAACGTGCGAACGCTGTTTGATCGAATTAGTGAAGACGAGCGCTCGCTGCTCACGTGGAATCCCGAGCAGTTTGATTGGCACGACTACTGGCTCAACATTCACCTGCCGGGGCTGACGAAGTGGGTTTTCCCGACGCTCGAAGACGAGATGCGCGCGCAACCGAAGCGCATTTACACGTATCGTGATCTTCTGGAACTCTTCGAGACTTCAACCAAACGTCACTCCACACGCGTCGCGATGCGTATCGAACGCGACGGCCGCAAAGAGCAGTACACCTACGCCGATCTGCGCGAGCTCGCGACGCGTGTCGCAGGTTTTCTCGCAGCCCACGGGATCAAGCAGGGCGACCGCGTGATGCTGGTTAGCAACAACGCGCCCGAGTGGGGCATGACTTATTTCGGCGTGCTGAAAGCCGGTGCAACTTGCATCCCGTGCGATCCGGAAAGTTCGACGAACGAGATTCTCAACTTCGCGCGCGCCGGAAACGCCGCCGGAATCATCGCCAGCGAAGCCGTTCTCGACGAACGTCCCGATCTGCGTGAACGGTTGCAACAGGAAACTACTGCGCGGCTCTGGACTTACACCGAAGTCTTCGAGATGCCGGATGAGCAAACCGAAGACGAGCGCATAGCGTTGTTGCCGCAACGCGTGACCGCGCAAAGTGTTGCTTCACTGATCTTCACTTCGGGGACGACAGGACAACCAAAAGGCGTGATGCTCTCGCATCGCAACCTAACGAGCATGGTTTCGATGTTGTCGTCGGTGTTTGATATGTCGACGAGCGACGGCGTGTTGTCTGTCTTGCCGCTGCATCACACGTTTGAGTTTTCGACCGGATTCCTGACGCCACTGAGCCGCGGCGCACAGATCACCTACTTGCCGGAATTGACGAGCGACGCGCTCGCAAAGGCAATCAAGAACGGTCACGTCACCGGCATGGTCGGCGTTCCGGCGTTGTGGGAACTGCTGCACCGCCGCATCAAGAATCGTCTTTACGAGCGCAGCGATTGGATTGGTAAGACTGCCGACAACGTGATGTGGGCCAACGCGTGGCTGCGCGACAAGACTTCGGTCAACCTGGGCCAGGTGCTTTTCTATCCGATTCATGAAGGACTCGGCGGCCGCATTCGCTACTTCATCAGCGGCGGATCGGCGTTGAGCGAAAAGATTCAGCGCGACTTCCACGGTCTCGGTTTCACGATTCTAGAAGGCTACGGACTTACCGAAGCATCACCGGTGTTGACCGTCACACGGCCTGAAAACCGAATGCTTGCGGGAACAGTCGGCAAACCTCTGCCGGGTGTTGAAGTACGCATCTCCGATCCCGACGCGAGCGGTGTTGGCGAAGTGCTGGCTCGTGGTCCAAACGTGATGCTCGGTTACTACGAGAACGAAGCCGCCACGCGCGCGACGCTCATCGATCGCTGGCTGCACACAGGGGATCTCGGACGCGTCGATGAAGACGGCAACCTGTATCTCGTTGGCCGCTCAAAAGAGATCATCGTCGACACGAACGGCAAGAACGTTTATCCCGACGAACTCGAAGAAGTTTATGAAAACTCGCAATACGTGAAGGAGTTGAGCATTGTCGGTTTGCCGGACGGACCCGGTGAGAAGGTCGCGTGTCTCGTCGTGGCTGACGACGAATACGACATTTCACTTTCGCGCGCCGAGTTGCATCGTCTCGTCGAAGAACATTTCCGCGAAGTGTCAGCTTCCCTGCCCTACTTCAAGCGCGTGAAGGTCCTGCATTTCACGGACATCGAACTGCCGCGCACCGCAACGCGCAAAGTGAAACGGCGCGAAGTCGTGCAGATCATGGAGACGCTGGAAGAGAAACAGCGGTCCGGCCGGCAGTCGCTCGCGCAGAACAGCGCCGACGCTGATTCAGTGTGGCTGATGGGCATCGTTGCGACGGTCGCGAATCGTCCGCGTTCGGAAGTTTCAATCGAGACGCGTTTGAGCGATCTCGGTTTTGACAGTCTGATGTTTGTCGAGCTAGCGACGGCAATCGAGAACGCCGGCGGCTCGATTTCGGCGCCCGAACGGTTCAACGAGATTCAGGACCTGCGTGAGTTGCTGACTGTGGTGAACCGCCGTCCCGGCGCTTCGGCGAAGCGCGAGATCCGGCCGGAAGAGCGCAAGAAAGACGACGAGATTCACATTCCGTCGTTTGTCAGAACAGCCGGAACAAAGACCGGCGACTTCCTGCAACAATTCCTGTACGAACGCTTTCTGCGTACGCACTACGAAGGGCGTTCAAACATTCCGCCACACACAAACTTCATCGTCGCCGCGAACCACTGTTCGCACCTCGACATGGGCCTGACGAAGATGGCGCTCGGCGAGTACGGCACTGACATGGTTGCGCTCGCAGCCGCGGATTACTTTTTCGACACGAAGTACAAGCGCGCCGTGATGGAAAACTTCACGAACCTCGTGCCGATGGAACGCACGGGTTCGTTGCGGCAGTCGCTGCGGCACGCAAAATCATTTCTGGATCGTGGTTTTAACGCGCTCATCTTCCCGGAAGGCACGCGCTCGATGACCGGCGTGCTGGCCGATTTCAAACCCGTCGTTGGTTACCTCGCGTTGCACGCGCGCGTCGGCATTCTGCCGATGTATCTCGACGGCACGTACGAAGCGATGCCGAAAGGAACGACGCTCATTAAGAATCGCGACGTCGGCGCGCGCATCGGACACTTCCTCTCGTATGAAGAACTGGAAGAGATGACTCGCGGTCTGGCGCGCGCGGAAGCGTACCGCCTGATTGCCGCGCGTATCAGACATGAAGTCGTGAACCTGCGCGACCGCACGCGCGCGCCGTTTGATTGGAAAGCTTTGCGCAAACAGTGGCGCAGCGAGCGCAAGGTGCAGTTAATCGAAACCGTCGAGGAGACTGTCGCCGTTTAATGGCTATCAAATCTTCAGGCAAATCTCCAGGCAAACGTACTGCTCGCATGACGCCCGTCCCGTCGGGCACAAAGCGCCGCGCGGCGATCGAAAAGCGCCAGCGTGCGACGACGCTAATCACGGGCGGCACGGGTTTTCTCGGCTCGCATCTCGTTCACCAATTGATCGACGACGGCGCCAGAGACATTCGCGTCATGGCGACTTCGATTCCCGATTGGCTCGTCGATCTCGGCGTAGAGACTTTCGAGGGATCAATTACTAACGCCGACGACAACAAGCGCGCGGTTGAAGGCATCAGCGAGATCTATCACCTCGCGGGCAAGGTCTCGCGCGAGCAGAAAGACTCGCGCTCGATGTATGACATTCACGTCGAAGGCACGCGGCTGCTCTGCGACGCAGCGAAAGCGGCCGGAACGAAGACGATCGTGCTCGCCTCGACGAGCGGTACGATTGCGGTGACTAAAGAAGGGGACGTTACTCCCGACGAAACTTATCCGCAGCCGCTCGAGATCATTTCGCGCTGGCCTTACTACGCGAGCAAGTCGTATCAGGAAATGGCGGCGCTGGAACGTTTCAGTGGTAAAGGTTTGCGGCTCGTGATCATGAATCCGAGTCTGTTGCTGGGGCCGGGCGACGACCGTTTGAGCTCGACCAAAGTCGTGCTCGATTTCATGGCGCGCAAGATTGGCGCGGTGCCGACCGGCGGCGTGAGTTTCGTCGATGCGCGCGACGCTGCCAAGACGTTTCGCATGGCGATGAAGAAGGGCCGGCACGGCGAACGTTATTTGCTCGGCGCTGCGAATTGGACCTTTGCGAAGTTTTTCGGGCGTTTGGAGCGGCTGACGAAAGTCTCGGCGCCGTGGATTGCCTTGCCTTCCCGATTTGCTATTAGAGGCTCGCAATTGCTCGATTCGCTGTTCAAGCAGTGGGACATGACCTCGCCGGTCGAACCGGGCGCGATCGAAATGGCCCAGTACTTCTGGTATCTCAACTGCTCGAAAGCCGCCCGCGAACTCAGTTTCAAACCCCGCGACCCCGGCGAAACTCTCCACGACACCGTCACCTACCTGCGCGAGAATTTCCTCGGCGGCAACGCCTTCGCAAAATAAGCCATCCACAGATTACACAGATTTTTCTCTGCGTAATCTGTGGATGGCTTTCTCTTGGGAACTCTTTGCATACGTACGGCGTCTTAACATCCGTAATCCGTTCTAGCAACCAAAACTGGAGATGCACATGCGTCAACCGGGTCAACTAAGGGCACTCCTTGCCGCGTCCTTCTGCTTCTGCCTCCTGACCAACGTGGCCGTCGCTCAGCGTGGCACCGTCATTTACACTTCCGAATATCCTCGTCCCCCGCAGCAGGGCCAAACCAGAACCATCTATGACGGCCCAACTCTTAAGGTCGGAACTCCCGTCGAACGTAAAATCGGTCCCGCCGAGGCTCACGCCTACAGCATCACGCTCGAAGAGAACATGTACGTTCAGATCGTGGTCGAGCAGCGCGGTATCGACCTCATGGTTCAAGTCACACCGCCAGCAGGCAAGAGCCTCGGAGACTTCGATTCACCAAACGGCACTGACGGACCGGAGAACGTTTCCTTTGTTGCCGTAACAGCCGGTGTTTATCGCGTTGTAGTGGGCCCTCTGAACGGGCAGGACCAAACCAGCGGCATGTATGAAATCAAGATTGTCGAACTGCGCCAGGCCACCGAACAGGAGATCAAAACGAGCAGGAGCCTGGAGGTGGTTAAAGCCAAAGGTCTCGCCTTGCTCAGCGACATTGACGGCATCATCGCGGAGGTGCACTCGCCACAAACCCGCATCCGGGCGCAACTGCAAGCGGCGCAAATGTTGTGGCCGGTCGACGAGAAACTCGCCGCCAAGTATCTGAACGACGCAGCCGACGGTGTGAAGGAATTTCTTACCGTCGATCCCACCAGCAACGAGTACGCCAGGAATTACTCAGTCATAACGAACCTGCGCGCCGAGATCATCAGCGTACTCTCGCAACGCGATCCCGAAGCTGCACTCGATTTTCTGCGCTCGAGCCGGATGCCGCTCGATCCTTACGGCAACGAACGCGAGCAGACAAACCAGGAGATTGCGCTCGAACTCAACATTGCTTCGCAGATCTCGGCCAAGGATCCGAAACGAGCGCTTCAAATCGCTCGTCAAAGTCTCAAGAAGGGCTACTCCTCGAATCTCAATCAAGCGATCTACATGCTGAGACAGAAGAGTCCCGAACTCGCCACCGAGCTCGCGAACGAAGTGACTGCCAAGCTCATGGGCGACAAGCTGCTCAAGTCCGGCTACGGCGCGTTTTTAGCCAGCAGTCTCATGCGTGGTTGCAGGAACTCGCCAGGAGATCCACAAAAACCGGGACTCAACGAGCCTTCCGAACCACGGCTGTTGTCGATGGAGGCATGCCGTGATCTGTTGCAAAAGTCGTATACGGAAGCGCTCTCTTACAGATCGCCGTCGGGGCATAACTACACACTGGAAAAAGAGGCAGCGCAACAACTGCTGTACGGACTGCGCTCGATGGGACCAGAGCTCGACACGTTGATAAACGGCGGCTCTGCTGCCGTCACGAAAAGGCTAAGCGAACTTGACGGGTCCGTGAACACTCAAGCCGCCTATCAACAAGCGCAGCAGAAAATGAATGAGAATGGTCCAATGGACGGTGCGCTCGAGATGATCGAAAAGGTGCCGGAGGACTTGAGAGAATCGCTTTATAGCCAGTACGCCAGCAACACCGCTGTACGGGGCGACGCCGCGCGCGCGCGACAAATCATCAACGAGAAGATTTCCAATCCTTTTCAGCGGCGCCAGGCGTTGCAGAATGTCGATTTACAAGAGGTCTACCAGTTTATGCAGCGCGGAAAGGTTGAAGACGCGCTAAGGGCGATCGGCGGATTCCGAACGCCGCGTGACCGTGCAAACTTGTTAGGACAAATTGCGCGACAGATTGGACCGGGACAAAAGCGCGCGGCAGCGATGAACCTGCTGGAGCAGGCGCGCGCCCTCTTGGCGCCCGGAATGCAAGCACAGGATTCGGAGCAGATGAATGCGTTGCTCGAACTGGCGCGAGCGTTTGCGCGATACGATTCAAAACGCGCTTTTGAGATCGCAGAACCGCTGGTGGATCAGGTAAACAACATCTGCGCGGCGGCTCGCACGCTCGATGGGTTTGGTCCGGAGTATTACCAGAACGAGGAGTTGGATCTGCAAAACGGCAACAACGTGGCAAACGTGGTGACGCAAGTTTCCGGCGCGCTCGGCACCCTGGCGATCAGCAACTTCGACCGAGCCAAAACAACCGCCGACCGGCTGCGTCTACCCGAAGCGCGCCTGCGCGCCTACCTCGACATCGCGCAACAGACGATTCAGGCAAAGTAAGCCGCAGACTACACGGATGAACACGGAAAGTTATTCAGCGAGGGCAGCGTATTTAAATAATCGGAAACGATAGCGCTGTTGCGCGCGGATGTTCGCGGCGATTATGCCGTGAAGGTTGTCGTCCCACTGGGTGTATTCGTCGATAAACTTGTCTGCTCCGGCTTTGTCGCCCGCGTATTGAACAGCCAGCGTGCGCTCCAACATCTTCCCTACCACTTCGTGATACTTGCCATAGTTAATGCGCAGCGTCTTTGTGGACTGGTCGAAACTCAACAGCCCGTTCTGTAGATAGAAGTTCCACTGCATCAACTGCATCGTGTTGTAAGGCTGATCGCGGCGCGGCTTGTTGTTCTGCAACACACGCAGGATGCCGCCGGCGTAGACGCTTCTCAGTTGCGCGTCAGTGTAGTAGCCCTGTTTGTGCAGCGCTTCGGCGACGAACAGTGACACGAGATCCGCTTTCATCTCTTCCATCGTGTTGGCATTGTCCTGTAGCGCTTCGTCGAGATCGCGTCCGTCCTTCGTGCGATCGACGCCGAGGTAGTGGCCCACTTCATGCCAAAGCGTGCGGTAAAAATTGCCGTCAGACGTCAACTCTTTCGCCTGTGCTTCACCAACAGCGGCGGCAAACGTACTCGAAGTGCCTTCGAAGATGTTTGGATCGCGCATGATGTTGGCGCGCAACAGGATCGTGCGGCCGTAACGGCGCGCGAGATAGCTTTCGTTCGGCAGGATGGTCGCGGTGTTGCCGCCGCGCGACTGGCCGAAGTCAGCCACCACGTCGTAAACGCCCACCGGAATATCTTCGCGCACCTTCTTGTGATGCTGATACGGCAGCGAATCTTCGAGCGTCTGCAAGCCTTTCATCGCCTCACGCAACGCAGTGGTTTCCTGCTGCCTGCTTTTCAAGAGGCAGAACGCAAAGAAAGTCTTCACGCCGTACAACTCGTCGTCGTACGTTTCATAAGATCCAATCTGTGCATTCAGGTTCTTGAATCTGCCTGTAACCCAACTCGCATCGCCGGATTCATAATCGTTTGACAAGAGATCGCGCGCGCGGTTGCGAAGGAATCGCGCAAACTCTTCATCGTCCTTCGCCACTGCGTCCGCGGCTTCGTTGAGCAGTCCGTACGCCTTAAACAAATCGTCCGCGTAAGCGAGCGAGTAAGGCACTGCATACAAGGGGACCTTTGCCGTTGCTGCTGCAGGACGTTGAGCAAGCTGTTGCAAATGGCCCAGGAGTTTCGGATGCAACGTTTGCAACGCCGGATATTTGTTGAGCTTCGCAATGTCTTCACGCAGGTTCTTCGCGTTTGCGGTGCGAACGACGGTGCGCAGATCGAGAATCTCGCTACGCGTCTCGTCGGGGTTCTTCGAAGAGCTGATGAACTGCTCGACTTCCTCTTTCGTGATGGCCCACGGATACATGTTTTTGCCGGGCTTCAGCGGTTCGACCGGCAGGAACGGTTCGCGCTTGTTGTCGAGTGTAGTGGCGATTGGTCCCTGAAAGAGCCGGTAGAGCGTCAACAGGTTCTGCGTCGCCGGTGTGCCGTTCTGTTTGTTCGACTGTTCGAGCGCACGATACGACGAGAGTGCTTCCGGGTGGCGCTGTAGCTCGTAGAGTTTCTGAAAGATCTGGCCCACCTCGATTAGTTTAGCGACGGCTTTACGTTCGCCTTCGGAGAGTTGCGAAATGTCCGGCGCCAGTCGAATCGTTTGCGTCTTCTCGACGATGGGCTGGCTTTTTTCGAGTGGCCAGTAACCGTTAGCAATGAGCAGCGACATGATTAAGCCTGCAGCGAGTTTAGTCATGGACGCATTCTGCCACAGGGAGTTAGCCACAGACCAACACGGACGACACGGAGAAAAGACGAAGGGAGCAGAGTCCGTGTTCGTCTGTGAAAATCCGTGGCAAGTGTCGGCCATTCTTTGCACGCGCCGCGATCTTTTGTTGAGGTTTTGAGGTAAAACGTTGAGGCACTGTCGTTGCTATGGACCAAGGCGTGTCGAGTCTACTCATAACCATTCGACGCCGCTTCAGGCGCATGCGACGACGACGAAAAGTCGGCCGCGCGTATGATATGGCCCTCGAGGTGGCGCGTGTGCTGCCGCTGCAGGCGGATGTGCTCGACGTTGGTTGCGGCAACGGATTCATCGCGCACCATCTCAGTGCTTTACTCGGCAAGCCAGTGGTCGGACTCGACGTCGGCAACAGCACCACCGCGCGCATCAATTACCTGCCCTACGACGGACGCCATTTTCCCGTGCGCGATCAAAGCTTCGACGCCGTGCTGCTTTGCTACGTGTTGCATCACGCGCACGACGCGCGCCTGGTCCTGAATGAAGTAAGCAGAGTCTTGCGCGAGGGCGGGCTCGCAATCATCTACGAAGACATGCCGATGCTCTGGTGGGACCGGATGGTCTGCTGGACGCACGATCGAAAATGGCGCGGCGTCACTGGTCCATGCACGTTCCAACTCGAACCCGGCTGGCGCAAAACATTCAACCTCGCCGGCTTTGAGATTCTGAGTGAGCGTCCACTCTCGCGCTGGCGCAATCTCGCGCATCCGGTCGCCAGACGATTCTTTGTCCTCAAGAGTTCCGTCTCGCTACATCCAGCTCCCGAACACGTCGCCGACCTCGCCGTCGTCAATCTTTATCCAACGACCGCAGCCTGACGTTGTGAGGCGTTAGAGTTGCCATCCACAGATTACACAGATTCTTAAACCAATCTGCGTAATCTGTGGATAGTCGCTTTGTTTTTCTCTGACATAGTGAAGTCCTTTCGCATAGTGCTGAGTCTCACGCGGGATCAAACCCGATCACGCCGCGTTCCCGCAGCTTCTTGATCATGCGCAAGCAGTCGGCCTCGCGAAAGGGACAGATTGAGAGGATTGATTGGATGTCCCACGAGCCGTTGATGCGCGAGAGTACAAAACCTTCCTGCGGATCGATCTGCAAATTCGTCATCTCGGCGGGCGAGATGCGCAACTGCGGTACTGAACGCGGCGTCAAACCGCTCGTCGCGTAGACGTGCTTGACGTACGCTTCTTCCGCAGCCGGCAACAGTGCCTGCGCTTCAGGATTGTTTGGTTGTTGTTGTAAAGCTGTCTGAACGATCTGCAACGCAGCTTCCGGATCGCTCTCGAGCTTACGTTCGGCAGACCAGACCATCTCGGTCACGCTTTCCGGCAGATCTTCGATCTCATTGCCGGGCGGCGGTACATCCTCCGGCTTCTCGCCGGCAACACGCGCGACGCCTTCGCTGATCAACGTGTAGAGCTGGCCGTAAACATGAAACGCCGAGGCGTGCATGTGATAACAGATCTCCGCCACCGACATCTTCTTCTCGACAAAAAACAACACCTGCCGAAACTCTTTGCCGAGTTTCAACGACGACGTCCAGCCCGCGTTGAGTTCGAGAATTGCCCGGTCGGAAGGCACGAGCGTTTGATAACGAGCGAGCTCGTCGATGCGGTAGATGCCTTCCATGATCACGTTGGTCGGCTCGACTTCGATCAGCAGCAGTTCTTCAGGCAACGGGTCTTCGTCGTAAAACTCGAAGTCGCCCTCCTCCCACATGAACAGATCGTAGATCGCGTCGAGCGTGCGTGTTTTCAGGATCTCCAGCACTTCCGCTTCGGTGAGATAGCCTTGTTGGACCAGCACCTCACCGAGCTTGGCGCCCGACGTTCGCTGCAGTTCGCGCGCGGCTTTTAGTTGGTTGTCGTCGACTTTGCCGTAATGAAGCAACACCTGGCCGAGGTATTCACGCGGGTCGTTTGATTTCGAACCGACGATCATCCCACCCTTGAAATAGACCTGCTTGGTGATCTTGCCGCGGTCAAACTTCAACGTCCCTGACTTTCTTCCCTGTGCTAAAAATTGCAGCAGGTCGGTCAGGCTCATCGTTTTCAAAGTACCTTGAATAGCCATTAACTGTTTGGGCGACGTGTGAGGCTTTAACCTGGGCTCAATCTTCAACCAAGTCTGCGGAGATCACGGCCGCTTCCGGACCAGCTTCGTGCGCGATCACCAGCAGACGCTGCAAGTTCTCCGTCTGTTCTTCGTTTAGCTCGACAAATTGCACTCCAAAACCTAGGCCGTGACTATGGTGCCTGACTTCGCCTTCGAGATAAAGCCACTCGCCGTCAGGCAGCAGCACGCGGAAGGCGACGATCTCTCCCACCAGCACCTCGCCCACCGTGTCGAGGTAACACCCGCCGTCGGAAAGATCGGTTACCCGCGCCGAGTGGCGCTCCTCGGCATCCTGCCAAACCGCGTCGAGGTGCACACTCAACCGGGGTCTAGATCGTCGGTCATCCATTGCCTGAAGCCATCATAAATTTTTTAGTGAAGCACGGAAAGAAAAATCTAAGGCGGTGTTCACTTACAACGTATGCGAAGCGCTTCGGGAATGATCTGGAAGGTCGCTGGAAGTCTTCCAGGAAGTTCTCCGTCGACTTCCAGATCTACTACCGCACCGCGTTCCGCAGGCCGGACGGTCACTTTGCGCGCGAGCGCGTGACTCACTTCCGGCATCGAGAGGTGCGAACCCAAATAAACTCGCGGCGCGCTCGTAAAGATCTTCATCGCCCCGAGATCGCCGACGCCCACGACGTCAAACTTGCCGTCAGTCAGTTTTGCTTCCGGAGCGATCTTCATCCCGCCGCCGAAGTAACGCGCGTTGGCGACGCAGAGTGTCGCGACCAAGAGGTGCCGTTCCGGCGCGTCGTCTAGTTGTACCCGGAGACGCGTGGCTTCGCTGCGCATGGCGGTTTGCAGCAGCGACGCACCGAACGAGACGCGTCCGCCCAACCAACGGGGCGTGTTTGCCGGTAACCAATCAGGCCCGCCGTCTTTGACTCGCTGAATGACTTTCGTGCTCAAACCGCATGACGTTACGCCGACGAAGTAACGCATCGCTTCAGCGCCGTCGTAGTCGACAAACGAAATGCGGCCAACGTCGATCCGGCGCGTGCGTCCCGTGCGCAGCACTTGCGCGGCCGCGCGGGTGCTCGAGGGGATTTCCAGCGAACGCCGGAAGTCGCCGCCGGTTCCACTCGGCAAAATCCCGAGTTCGGCGTCTTTGCCGGAAGTAAGTATGCCGTTGGCCACTTCGGAAACTGTGCCGTCGCCGCCGCAGGCAATGATCAGCTTGATTCCCTTCCGTGCAGCGTCAGCCGCGATCGACGAAGCGTCGCCGCGAACTTTCGTGAACGTGGTTTGAAACGCGCCAAACTCCGAACGCAGATCGCTCGCGACCCGCGGCCACATCTCACCGGTGCTGCCACTCGCGGATGACGGATTAATTATTACGAGCGGCAGTGCCATACATTCTCCTGTCTTCCTCGGCGAGCTCGGCGATCTTTCCCATCACCATATCCGCGATCTCTTTGTGCGTACGCAGCCGGTCGGGCCGGTTTACGTAATCGGTAAGATCGATCAGCGGCCCGAAATGAATCCGAATAACTTCTTCGCGGTTCCAGTTGCGCGCGACCTGCCGCGGCAGACTGTTACACAGCCCTGCAATAAACACCGGAATCACCTGCGGTTTCGCCTCCAGGATCAACTTCCCGACTCCGGGTTGAGCGCGCAGAAACGAATACGGATCGTCGTTCTTGTTACGCGTGCCTTCAGGATGAAAACCGATGATGTTGCCCGGACCGGTCTGTGCCAAGTCCGTCAACAGTCGAAACGAAAACTTATCAAACGCCCGCTTCTCCGGCAGCGGATGATCGCCCGTAGCGAAGAAAGGCGGATACATGGACCACCAGCCCATGATCAAGTTTACAAACAACCCCAGCGGCGACTGGTAAAAGAACCTTCCACGCACGGGAAAGAAAAGCTGTTTGCGCCACTTCGTCAGGCGAAACAGCATCGCTGAAACGGCATACATGTCGAAGAACGAACGATGATTCGCCACCAGCAACAACGGGCGCTCGCGTGACGCCGCCTCGACGTTCTCGAGCCCGTAAACGTTCATGATGTTGTAAGTGGAGAGATGAATCCACCCGGCGCCCATCGTGCTCTGACACCACGTCCAGAACCTTTTCCACCCGCCGCGATTCATGCGGCGCGTCAGGCGATAGGCAAACCGTTCAAACCAGGAAAGGGCGGCTAGTTCTTCTGCGGTGGGGACGACCGACGCCGAGTCTGCGGGGGTTGGAATTAGTTCCTGCGGCTGGTCCAAACGTGACTCTACAGTTCTCAAGTGCTAACTCCAGAACACACAACACTGAGAGTTCTCGGGCAACTTCGCTACAACACCGAAGGCGTTCGCAAGTTCCAGCCCAAGGCAAACCTTCCGTAACGCCGAAGGCGTTGGCCAGTTTCAGCCCAGGGTTGCCTCAACCCTGGGGTAACATCAACAATACCGAGAGAACGCTGAAAGCGTTGGCTAACGTACCGCGACAGTTCGCCAACTCTTTCAGAGTTACAAACCTTCTTTTCCTTCTTACCCAGGGTTGAAGCAACCCTGGGCTAAAACTGGCCAACGCCTTCGGCGTTCAGTACGCCAGAACTATTCGATCGAAAAGTACTTCGCCTCCGGGTGATGCACAATAATAGCCGAAGTCGACTGTTCAGGCTCCAACTGAAACTCTTCGGTCAGCGAAACGTCAATTCGCGCCGGATCGAGTAGCGTGAAGAGTTTCTCCTGATCTTCGAGGCGCGGGCACGCCGGATAACCAAAACTGTAACGCGAACCCTGATATTGCTGATGAAACAGACGCGCCAGATTCGCCGCGTCGTTGCCTGCGATTCCGAGTTCTTGTCTGATGCTCTTGTGCCAGAACTCGGCAAGCGCTTCAGCCGACTCGACACTCAATCCGTGAAAGTAGAGATAGTCAGCGTAGTTGTCTGCCTTGAACAGTTCGTGTGCATACTCACTCGCTCGCCGGCCCACAGTCACGAGATGGAACGCGACCACGTCCATTCGTCCCGATTCCTGCGACGCGAAGAAATCAGCAAGACACAGGTGCTTGCCCGCCGGCTGGCGTGGGAAAGTAAACCGCACCTGCTCGCGTTGGTTCTCGTCGTAAACGATCAGATCGTTGCCAGCGGATTGGCAATTGAAATATCCATAGACGACTTTCGGAACGAGCAGCTTCTCACGCTTCGAGCGCTCTTTCAGCTCTTCATAAACCGGACGCACCTTGTCGCGCACCAGCGTCTGATACTGCTCCGGCGGCGTCTTGCCCTGTTTGAACTGCCACTGACCTTTAAAGAGCGCGTTCTCGTTGACGAAACCAAAAACGTCGTCGAGTGAAATATCTTCAACAACACGCGAACCGTAAAAAGGTGGCGCGGGAATCGGCACTTCAGGATTCACTTCCGAACGCGTCGTATGCGTCGTGTTGCTACTCGGCGCGGCGCCACGCGGACGCGCAGCCTTGCGTATCCCTAGCTTCGCTTCCTCACCTACCAGATCTTCAACATCCTCTTCGACTACAACTGTCTCCACTCTGTCCGTGGGATCCGTGGTTTCCGCGGCCCCGACAAGTTGGTCCATCGTGCGCAACCCCGCAAACGCATCGTGCGCATAGTAAAGTGATCCTTTATAAAGCGACTTCAGATCCTCTTCGACATACCGCCGCGTCAACGCCGCGCCGCCGAGAATCACCGGCACCTTCACGCCACGCTCGTTCATCAACTCGAGATTGTCTTTCATGATCAGCGTCGACTTCACGAGCAGCCCGCTCATGCCGATCGCGTCCGCACCCGTTTCGTCATACGCCTGAAGAATCGCCTCGATCGACTGTTTGATTCCGAGATTGTGCACCTTGTAACCGTTGTTCGTGAGAATGATGTCGACAAGGTTTTTGCCGATATCGTGAACGTCGCCCTTCACCGTTGCCAGCACCATCGTGCCTTTCGCGGTAGCGCCGCCCTTCTTTTCCATGAACGGTTCGAGGAATCGCACTGCAGCCTTCATCGCTTCCGCCGACTGCAATACGAACGGCAACTGCATCTGGCCGCTGCCGAAGAGATCGCCGACGACCTTCATGCCGTCCAACAGAATGTTGTTGACGATATCGAGCGCCGGGTGTGTCTGTAGTGCGAGTTTGAGTTCGCCTTCGAGACCGATCTTCTCGCCGTCGATGATGTGATTCTTCAAACGCTCTTCGACAGTATCGCCTTTGCTCGCCTTCTTCGCGGCCTTCGACTTAACACCTTCGAAGAGTTTCGTGAACTCGGTCAGCGGATCGTAAACACAAACGTCGTTTTCAAACCGGCGCTGGTCGTAGATCAACTCACGCGCGACCTGCGTTTCCTTTTCGCCGATACGATTCAACGGCTCGATCTTGCTGGCATTGACAATCGCGGCGTCGAGTCCCGCTTCGACAGCGTCGTGCAGAAACACGGAATTGAGCACGACGCGCGACGCCGGATTTAGACCAAACGAGACGTTCGACACACCAAGCAGCGTGTACGCGCCGGGCAGTTCGCGCTTGATACGCTTGATGCCTTCAATGGTCTCAAGCGCGTTGCGGCGGTCTTCTTCAATACCAGTAGAGATCGGCAACGCGAGCGAATCAAAGAAGATGTCTGACGCGGGCAAACCCGCTTCCTGTGTCGCCTGCTCGTAAGCGCGCTTTGCGATTTTGAACTTGCCTTCCGCCGTGCGCGCCATTCCTTCTTCATCGATCGTGCCGATCACCACACTCGCGCCGTATTTCTTCGCGAGATCGATCACCTTCAGAAAACGCGGCACGCCGTCTTCGTAATTAGTCGAATTGAGAATCGACTTGCCGCCCGCGTGTTGCAGTCCGGCTTCCATCTTCTGCCACTCGGTCGAGTCGAACATCAACGGAATCTTGACGTTCGTCACCAAACGCGACGCGAGCTCGTGCATGTCGGCTTCGCCATCACGTCCGACAAAATCGACGTTGACGTCGAGAATGTGCGCGCCTTCGCGCTCCTGTTCCTTGCCGAGCGTAACCAGTCCATCCCAGTTGCCTGCGTTCAGCAGGTCGCGCATCTTTTTCGAACCGCTCGCATTCACACGTTCGCCGATGATCAGAAACGACGCATCCTGCACGTAAGGCTGTTGAATGTAGATCGACGACGCTGCCGCAACGAGTTTGGCATCGCGTTGCTTTGGCGTGATGCTCTGCATCGCTTCGACGACCTTGCGCAAGTGCGCGGGCGTCGTGCCGCAACAACCACCGACGATGTTGACGCCGAAGTCGCTGGCGAAGTGGACGATTTGGGCCGTGAAACTGTCCGGTGTTTCGTCGTAGTGCATCTTGCCGTCGACGACTGACGGCAGACCCGCATTCGGCAACACTGAAACCGGCAACGGCGCGTTCTCGCAGAGATACCTGATGCTCTCGGTCATGTGTTTCGGACCGGTGCCACAGTTCATGCCGATAACGTCGATCGGAAACGGCGCGAGAGAGGTCAACGCAGCAGAGATCTCAGTGCCGTTGAGCATCGTGCCGAATGTTTCAATAGTGACCTGCGCGAACACAGGAACGCGTGTGTGCTTTTCTTCGAAGACGGAAAAGATCGCGGAGAGCGCGGCTTTGGTTTGCAACACATCCTGACAGGTCTCGACGATCAACAAATCGGCACCACCATCAAGCAGGCCGCTAACCTGGACGCGGTAAGAATCTCGTAGATCGTTGAAGGTGATGTGGCCCAGCGTCGGGAGTTTTCTTCCTGGTCCCATCGAACCGGCGACCCAACGCGGTTTTGCAGTTGTTGAATAATCTGAAGCGATGCGCTTCGCGAGCCGCGCCGCGCGCAGGTTCATATCGTAAGCTTGATCGCCGATGCCGTATTCGGCGAAGTCGACGGGCGTGCCGTTGAACGAGTTGGTCTCGATGACGTCGCAACCAACTTCGAGAAAAGCGTTGTGAACGTTTTCGACAGCGTCCGGCCGCGTGACGAGCAGGTTTTCGTTACAACCTTCGAAACGTGGACCACCAAAATCGTCGAGCGTCAGGTTCTGGACCTGAAGGTTGGTGCCCATTGCGCCGTCGAAGACGACGATGCGTTCTTTAATTGCGTCGAGTATTGACATAAGGCAATAACAAAGGCCCCGCGCTTAACAACGCGGAGCCCTTAAGAAAACTGACTCATCGAGCTGTTTAGCGGATTATTTTACGTGGCCGCAAGTCGCTTTAACTCACCACGTCAATTGTCAAAGCGTATTGAAACACATCTCGCAGACTTCTGTAAATCCTACACAGGCTCCCGTAAATCTTGTACCATGCCTGTAAATGCGACGCGCCATCTACCCCGGTTCGTTTGACCCTGTTACCAACGGCCACCTGGACATCATCGAGCGCGGCTGCAAACTCTTCGACGAGATCATCATCAGCATCCTCGTCAATCCAGAGAAACAACCGTTCTTTACCATCGCCGAGCGCCAGGAGATGCTCGCGGAAGTTTTGGAACAGATCGACCACAGAGACTGCAAATTACGCGTTGACTCTTTTAGTGGACTGCTCGTGGAATATGCCGTCGCCCAGCAAGCAGACGTGATCGTGCGTGGCATACGGGCGATCTCCGATTACGAGTATGAATTGCAGATGGCGCTGATGAATCGCCGGCTCGAGCCGGGCATCGAGACCGTGTTCATGATGCCGGCCGAGAGTTACTCTTACGTCAGCTCGCGCCTGGTGAAGGAAGTGTTTCATTTGGGCGGCACGGTCGAAGGTCTCGTGCCGCCACTTGTCGAACAACGGATGAAAGAAAAGATCGCCCAAAAATGAAAACTGTTTCTGTTATGTCGAAGCCTGCCATGTCACCATTCCCTGTTTCTGAAAACGTAGCTCGCATGCAGTCGTCAGCCACCATGGCCGCGATGCAAGCCGCCGAAGCGTTGCGCGCGGCAGGTGTGAACGTCTGCGACTTCGGCGCCGGCGAGCCCGACTTCGACACGCCGGATAACATCAAGCAGGCTGCGGCCGCCGCGATGAAAGCCGGGCGCACGAAGTACACCTCGGCGGGTGGCATTCGCGAAATTCAACGGGCAATCATTGATTTCTACAAGCGGAAGTTTGGCACCGAGTATCAACCGTCGGAAGTGATGGCCACGGCAGGCGGCAAGCAGGCGATCTTCAACGCCGTCGTGACGTTGATTAATCCCGGCGACGAAGTGTTGATTCCGAAACCGTATTGGGTGACCTTTCCGGAAGTTGTCGTCTTCGCAGGCGGCACACCGGTTTACATCGAGACTGAAGAGACGGATTTCGTACTCAACTTTGAACAGGTCGAAAAGGCGATCACGTCGCGCACGAAGTTAATCATTCTCAACTCACCGTCGAATCCTTCCGGACGCGTGCTGCCGCCGAACGACTTCCGCCGCATTCTCGAATTAACCACCGAGCGCGGCATCTACGTCGTCTCTGACGAATGCTATCTGCGTTTCGTCTATCCGCCTGCGGAAGTATTTAGTGCGGCCAGTTTGCCTGCGGAACTGAGGTCGCACTTGTGCATCGCCGGGTCGTTCTCAAAAACCTATGCGATGACCGGCTGGCGAGTCGGTTACGCACTCGCACCGACGGACTGGACCAAGGCGATGCTCAAGGTACAGGGCCACTCGACTTCAAACACGAATTCGATCGCGCAGTGGGCCGCCGTCGAAGCGCTCAATGGACCACAGGAATCCGTCGGAATAATGCTTGCCGAATACACGCGCCGCCGCGAGTGGCTGTTGAAAGCTTTGCGCGATATTCCCGGAATCACATGCGCCGAACCCGAAGGAGCGTTCTACGCGTTTCCAAACGTGCGTGGTCTTTTGAAGAACGGACTGAAAACTTCCGGTGAGTTTGCGCAGCGGTTGCTCGAAGAGGAGCACACTGTCGTTACCGATGGCGCAGGCTTTGGCGCAGAAGGCTACGTGCGCATCTCCTACGCGACTTCAATGGAGCAAATAAAAGAAGGCGTCGGACGAATCCGACGCCTCGCAGAGAAGATCTCTTGAAAAGCTAATTAGTAAAGGTTGAAGTTGTATTCAAGCTGCATCCACATCGAGACTGGATGCCCATCCTTCGTTGCCGGCTGGAACTTAATCTGGCGCGCTGCCGCAATCGCCCTTTCAGTCAACCCATAAGGCAGACCTGAAACGGTGCGGATGTTCGTCACCGATCCATTGGACGCGAACACCACCTTCAGCACAACCGTGCCGACAATCTGGTTCTTCCGAGCGTCTTCGGTGTACTGCGGCTCCGGCTTGGAAATCAGACGCGCTTTCGACGTCACGTCTCTACCGGTATAGATTCGGTCGCCACCGCCACCGCCGCCACCCGGTCCACCGCCGCCATCGTTACGGTCGCCGCCACCGATGTTACCCCCACGGCCCGGTCCAAGACCGCCGCCTTCACCGGGTCCGATGCCGCCACCCGTTCCCGTGCCGATACCGTTACCGGTACCCGGGCCAGACGAAGGATCGGTGCTCTTCGACTTGTAGTCGCCATACGGCAGCACACGCGCATCAGGTGGAACCAACAGCGGGTCGGCAACCACGGTCGCAGCTACTGGCAATGACGGGTTCTTGATTTGTGGTGGCTTCGGATCGGGCGCAACCACCTGCGGCACTGTCAATGAAGCTTGCGGAGGTTTACCGAACGAAGCGGGCTTGGCTTCTTCACGGCCGCCACCGCCGCCGCCGGCAGCCTTCTCCGGTTTCGGCTTGCTGCCGCCGCCACTGCCCTTGTTCAATCCGGCAGTTCCCGGATCGGGCGTTGGCTGTTCGTCAGGAATATCAAGAATCTGATCGGCCAGCTCGGCTTCTTCGGCGTTGTTCTGAGCGATCAACCCTCCGGGCCGGGCGCCGGCGGCGATAACCAAACCGGCAATCGTAGCCAGGAACGCGAACGATACGATCATCGCGGCCACAACGGCGCGCGAGTCGGAAGGTTCAGCACCCATCACAGTCGCGCCACGGTCGCGGCCAAGCCAGGTCGAAAACAGCGCCACGAGCAACCCGCAGGCAATCACCGCAAAAAGCGCGAGACCAACGCGAGAAGCGCTCGCCGACTGCGAACGGTCCATCAACATCACGGCGCCGACCAGCGCGAGCATGCCGAGGAAAGCCGCACCCAGGGCGACCATCACGTTCGGCTTACGCAGAAACTTCAAGAGCATGTTGCCGTAGCCGACAAATGTTCGTTTCGTGAAGCCAAATGGATCGCGCTTGAACTCCGGCCACGTCAGTTGATATTCGTGCCCAACATCGCCGATCTCATGGCTAAGTCGCGAAACCAGACCCGAATCACTCAGGAACGTAAGGTGGTATTCCTCACGCGGGATCATGGCCATCGAACCGTTGTCGGCAGAAGCATGGGCGTGGTGCGGAACCGGTTCAATCACAGGCACCACATGCAGTATGCCGTCGGCTCTCGTCACCGACTCGTCATTCTCAGATGAGCCGTTGTCGTGACTGACGGTCAGGCTCGGGTCCGCAATATTAGCCGGAGTGACATTCACCGGAGGCGGGATACTCGCTGCGGCCGGGACCTTTGCTGAAACGGGAGTCAACGGCGTTCCGTCGACAGGACAGAAGCTGAACTTATCAGCGAATTCTTCTTCACATCTGGAACAGAACTTCATCGATACTACCTCTTCTCGCCTTTGGGTGAGCAGCACCGACTGAGACAGCCCGTCTGCATCTGAAAATTCTCTTGCAAAACTATTTGCGATTCGCTTGTCGAGAACTCTCGAAGGCCCTGGCGCGTTCCAGCGTTCGAGCAACGACTTGAGCTCATCATCGGAAACAAACTCATTTTCCGGCTCAACGCCCATTTCAGGCCTCCTTCAAAGTAACAATTTCCCGACTACTATTCAATTCCTGATCGCTATCTATATACGGCCGCAGGATGCTTTTCAGACGTTCCCGCGCTCGAAACAGACGGCCCTTTACTGCGCCTGCGTCCGCACCCGTGATCTCCGCGATCTCGTTGAGGCTGAGCCCCTCGTACTCGAAGAGAATGAGTGCTTCACGTTGCAGCGGAGCCAGACTGAAAACAGCTCTCCGAACCTCCGCGGCAAGTTCTTCGTCAAGCAACTTTCGCAACGGCCCATGCCGCGGCGAAAGCTGAGGCTCTTCCGCTACATCGTCAAGCCGCGTTTCGCGACCCGAACTGCGGAAGTATTTCAAGGCCAGATTCCTGGCGGCCGCAAATAAGTAAGTTCTCAAAGAAGCACGTCCCGGACGAAAGTTTTCCGGCTTTCGAATCAAGCTCAGGAAACAGTCGTGAGTGACGTCTTCGGCAATATCAACTTCGCCGATTAACCGGTATGCAAAACGAAATATCGGCTGCCGGTGTCGGTCGTACAACTCCAGAAAGGCTGCCTGGTCACCCTCTGCTGCTCTTTCGAGCAATGCCTCGTCTGTGGTTCTCTCGGGCAATCAAGCACTCGATCCTGCAGAACCTTGCGTCCTGCCGTAATTACCTCAACCCTGAAAAAAGTTATGGGGGCTGAACAAAAAACTTGCGCCCGACCTAATTAATTTGCCGCTCCGGCCGCGATATTAGCCCGCGAAGGGCGGCAAGTACATAATCTTTTTGCTTTCTCACCCAGGCTGGACCCGCCCACATCAGATAGCAGCCGAGGCTTAGGATGCCGCTGAAAGCCAAATAGTTGACGGGCAAACATAGGGCATCTAAGATGTTTTGCCGCAAAAACTAAGATGTTCCCGCAAAGGCGCAAAGGCGCAAAGATGTCTATGTTTTATAAACCAACAATGATCCCTTCTTTGCGCCTTTGCGCCTTTGCGGGAAACCTTATTTTGGTTTTCCTGCTCTGCTTTCAATCTGCCCACTCGCAGACGCCCAAGGAACCGGAGCGCGAGCAACTGCTGAATGGCCTTCGCCTCCTGATCTGGGAACAACCCGGAAGTCCCGAATTAATCGTCAAACTGCGCCTAAACAGCGGTGCTGCCTTTGACTTAGCCGGCAAGTCGGGCCAGATGGCTTTGCTCGGCGATCTGCTCTTTCCCGACGCCGCCACGGTCGACTACTTCACGGACGAGCTGGGCGGAAAACTGGACGTCAGCGTCAACTACGATTCGCTGACCATCACGATGGTTGGCAAAGCTTCTGAGCTGGAGCAGGTTATCTCAGTGCTGCGCAATGCAATTCTCTCGACTCAATTTACGCCCGAAGTCGTCACCCGCATGCGCGACGCACGTATCAAGAGCCTGCGCGATGCGACCGTTTCGCCGGCGATGGTCGCCGATCGAGCGATCTCGACCCGGCTCTTTGGCGACTTTCCCTACGGGCGGCGTCCGGGCGGCACACCTGAAGATCTGGCACGCGTAGACCGCGCCGATGTGATGCTGGCGCACGAACGTTTCTTTAGTTCAAACAACGCGACGCTCACGATTGTTGGCGGTGTTACCAGGTCGCGAGCCTTTCGCACCGTGCGGCAGCTTCTCGGCCCATGGCGCAAGTCCGAGAAGATCGTGCCGCAGACTTTTACCCAACCAAAAGCTGCGGACCCGCGTACCTTGATCGTCAACGTTCCTGGACCAACTACCGAAATTCGTTTGGCTCTTCGCGGCGTGGCTCGATCGGATACAGACTTCGCTGCCGCGACTGTGCTCGCGCGCGTTGCCCAACATCGCTGGCAGGCAATGGCCGCTGAACTCGCGAACCAGCCAGTGTTCGTGCACAGCGATGCTTACGTATTGCCGGGTGCATTAGTAATGGGAACGGCTGTCAGCACTGATAAGACCGCCGATGCGTTAGTGAATGCGAGGAAAGTGCTTGATTCGTTGGTTAGCACACCCGCGACTGTCGCTGAGTTGGAACGAGCGCGGACGGAAGTCGTGAACGAGGCAGTTGCGATCGCGGCTAAACAAGAAGCAGTTCCTGATCCGTGGCTCGATGCTGACACGTACCGGCTCAGCACGGTGCAGGATCTACCAGCATTGTTAAGAGCGGTGACACCCGCGGACGTTCAGCGTGTAGCTGGCCGGCTCTTAAAATCACCGGCTGCAGTGGCATCTGTGGTTATCGGCGAAGCCGAGCCACTCAAGACAGCTTTGCAGGGACGCGTGCAGTTTGAGGTGCTCGGTGAAATTGTTGCTCCGGCCCCTTCATCGAAAACACCAGCAAAACCGGCAGGCAATGCTAATCCCAGGTAATCGCAAAGTGTTCGCAAGCGTCTTGCAACCAAATGCAAACGAGATTTAGTTTAACTGTGCCTGACAAAACGAACGCCGCAAATGAACATGCGGGCCGCGTTCGCGAGATGTTTGCAGGTATTGCGAAGCGGTATGATCTTTTGAATCACTTGCTCTCCGGTAACGTCGATAAGCGATGGCGCCGGATCGTTGCGCAGAGAGTACGCGAGAAACTTCCGTCAAGCAGTTCGCGAATTCTCGATGTAGCATGTGGCACCGGCGATTTATCGCTGACGTTGTTTGAAAATACAGGAGCTAGAGTTGTCGGTACCGACTTCTGTCGACCGATGCTGGAGATTGCCGCAGGCAAGACTTCGGACCGGATACCTTTGATAGAAGGCGATGCGCTGGACTTGCCGTTTCGCGATGGTGCGTTTGAGGTGGTGACGATCGCGTTCGGCTTGCGCAATCTCGCGAGTGTCGAAGGTGGTTTGGCAGAACTCCGAAGGGTTTTGAAACCGGGCGGCTGGGTGGCAGTGCTTGAGTTTTCAAGACCGGCAAATGCGATGATGCGGCCGTTGTTCGGTCTGTACTTCACGCGAGTGTTACCGCTGATGGGCGGACTTGTCAGTGGTTCGCGAATGGCGTACAGCTATCTACCTGCTTCGGTGCAGAAGTTTCCGGACCAGGAACAACTCTCGCTCCTGATGAAACAGGCGGGATTTGAGCAGGTTCAGTTTGAGAACCTTACGGGCGGCATAGCGGCCTTGCACATGGGTAAAAGGCCGGAATGAATTTGAGGATTGGTTGCAGCGTTCTAAACTTTGCAACCAGATACGTAGTCACGGGGTGCGGTTTTGGTAAGCGCGCGGTTGTCGGGGCTGTGCGAGTATTCGAATCGTACCTCGGGCTACGTTTTTGTTTTGCTCCAAAATCCGTGTGCTATGATTCCGCGCAGTGCGAACCAACCTTCGGTATAGGATCTTCGGGATCCTCAGACGCATTCTAATCCTGCTCCTCGTTGTTTGGACCGTCGTCTCTCTTGTCACACTGCTAATCGAACTCGTCCCCGGCGATCCGGCGGTTGCCGTCCTTGGTGAACAAGCTACTCCCGAACAATTTGCGCAGTTTCGCGAAAGGCACGGTCTCGATCGTCCGCCCTTTTTCTTCTCGTTTCCACGAGATGACAATGGCTCGCGTCACTTCGTTTGGCACGGAGCTGATAACCGTTATGTTGATTACTGGCGTGCGCTCTTGCAGGGCGACATGGGCCTTTCATTTCGCAACGATCGTCCCGTCAGCGAGCTGATTCTCGAACGCTATCCAGCAACAATCGAGCTCGCGATCTTCGCGATGATAATTGCCGTGCTGATCGCGATACCACTCGGCGTCATCGCCGGCACCCATCGCGGCACAATCATCGACAACACCGCTTCGGTTGTCGCACTGCTCGGCATCAGTTTGCCGAGTTTTGTGATTGGCCCGATGCTGGTCTATATCTTTGCCGTCAAGTTGCGCGTGCTTGCGCCGTCGGGCCGTTTCGACTGGAGCGACATCATTCTGCCTGCGTTTACACTTGGCGCGGCGCTGTCGGCGATACTGACGCGCATGGTGCGCTCGTCGGTGATTGAAGAGCTCAACGAAGACTACGTGCGCACTGCGCGTGCGAAGGGTTTGAGCGAACGCACCGTCATTTACAAACACGTCTTGAAGAACGGACTGATTCCGGTTATCACGATCCTGGGTTTACAACTCGGCGTCCTGCTCGCGGGCGCTATCATCACGGAAAAGATTTTTGGTTGGCCCGGTCTCGGCTTGCTACTCGTCGAAGACGGGATTGGAAAACGCGATTACCGCGTTGTGCAGGGGTGCGTGCTCGTGATCAGCATGACCTATATCATCGCAAACCTGCTCACGGACATGGTCTATCGCTGGCTTGATCCGCGCATTAGGGTGTCGTAGAACTTTGAGCTTTGTACTTTGAGCTTTGTTCGCTCAGCGCTAACGACGCGAAGGCGAACGGGACAAAGAACAAAGCTCAAAGTACAAAGCTCAAAATGAACCGGCTGACAGTTATTGGAATCGTCATCGTTGTGGTGCTCGTGATCGTGGCGCTGTTTGCGCCGTGGATCGCGACGTACGACGTCGGCGCGACGAACCTTTCGATGCGTTATCTGGCGCCCTCCGCCGAGCACTGGTTTGGCACTGACTCAACCGGCCGCGACATCTTCTCGCGCGTGGTGTTCGGCACGCGCATCTCGCTGCAAGTCGGGATCATCGTCGTCACTGTTTCAGCAGTCATCGGAACGCTGCTCGGCGCGATCGCTGGTTACTACGGCGGCTGGGTCGATCGTGTTGTTTCCGGTTACGTCTTCAACGTGTTTCTCGCATTTCCCGGGTTGTTGCTCGCGATTGCGATGGTCGCGTTTCTCGGCGCGGGATTGAACAAACTGATTTTCGCGTTGTGCATCATCGGCTGGGTTGGCTATGCGCGGCTCATTCGCGGGCAGGTGCTGAAGGTTCGCGAATATGATTTCGTCCAGGCAGCTCGCGCACTCGGCGCAAGCGACGCGCGCATCCTGCTCGTTCACATTCTGCCGAACGCGATTCAACCGCTGATCGTGCAAGCGAGCCTTGGTATGGCGGGCGCGGTGCTGTCTGAAGCCGCGTTGTCGTTTCTCGGTCTCGGCGTACCGCCACCGGCGCCTTCGTGGGGTGTGATGATCGAGGAAGCCCGCGATCTGTCGACACTCCAGGCCGCGCCGCACGCACTCATCTTTCCCGGTATCGCCATCGCCCTCACTGTGCTCGCCTTCAACTTCATCGGCGACGGCTTGCGCGAACATCTCGATCCTCGGCAACGGGCCCGGTGACGATCGTGCGTGAACCTGCGATTTCCATCCGCAACTTATCGAAGACTTATCCGGTTCCCTTTCGTCGTTTGCGTGCATTCTTTCGCCGTCCGGTGAAAGAACCGGTCGAAGCGCTGCGCGACGTTACGTTCGACGTTCACAGCGGCGAGATCTTCGGATTGATCGGACGCAACGGCGCCGGCAAGACAACGCTCACGAAGATTGTCGCGACGTTAGTGCAGCCAACTACCGGCACGGTCACTGTTCGCGGTAGCGACAGCGTGCTGCACGACGAGCAGGTGCGACGCCAGATCGGTCTCGCCACTGCTGAAGAGCGCAGTTTCTATTGGCGGCTGACGGGCGAACAGAACCTGATGTTCTTTGCGCGTCTTCACGGGCTCAGCGATCGAATCGCGAAACAGCGCATTCGAGAGTTGTTTGCCAAACTCGAACTGGAAGAAGTCGCGCGCCGGCGTTTTGGTGAGATGTCGACGGGAAACAAACAACGGCTCGCTGTTGCGCGATCGCTCTTGCCGCATCCGCCGGTATTACTGTTGGACGAACCGACTCGTTCACTCGATCCACTCGCGGCCGAGCGCATGCGAGAATTGATTAGTTCGCTTGCACAACAGGATCCGCCGGTAACGATCCTGCTCACATCGCACAACCTTGCGGAAGTAGAAACACTCTGCGAACGGGTCGCGATCATCAGCCGCGGGCGCATTCGCGCGATCGACACGCCTCAACATCTGCGTAGCCTTACGTCGAAGTCCGAGCAAGTTCATGTGACCGTATCCGGTCTTAATGGCACGAACGAAAGCGAGAGAATCTCATTTACCCGGCAGTCCGGCGATAACCAACTCGACGACAGGTTGCGTGATCTGCAAAAGCGCGGAGCGCGCATACTCGACGTCGATACCCTTCGCGGATCATTGTTAGACGTTTTAGAAATGTATGAGTCCAAAGGCGAAGCCGAATGAATTCAATAAAACTTCTACCTAGAAGAATCTTCGCTTTTGTGGCGAGGGACTTTCGACTATTCGTTAGTTATCGGATGCAGTTTTTCCTGCGAATCATTTCGGTGCTGGCGGTCGTTACGACGCTCTTTTTCATTTCGAAGATCTTTTCGGGGTTCACCGATCCGCGGTACTCACAATGGCGAGATCCGCTCGCGACGTGGCTCACGGGGCTCGCCGTACTCAACTACTTCATGACCGGCTTCTCGAGTCTCGCCAACTCGATTCGCCAGGAACAAATGCAGGGCACACTCGAAAGCGTGTTGTTGACGCCAATCAATTTGCCGACAGTGATCGTCGCCAGTTCCGCGTGGGACTTTCTCGAGACGACCTTCTTCTCGTTTCTGTACCTGTTCTTCGGCCGCGTGTTCTTCGGCGTCCAGTTTCGCGGGAGCTTCTTTCTGGCAGTCATTTTTCTGTTACTCACAACGGTTGTGCTCGCCTGCCTCGGCATACTTTCCGCAAGCTTCGCGATGGTCTTCAAACGCGGCGATCCGTTTGGAATCTTTCTCGGCGCCGGGTCAGCTCTTTTTTCCGGCGTCTTCTTCCCGACTCAATTACTAAAAGAGTACGCCGGTCCAAAACTCGGCAACATCTCGTTGCTCCTTCCCGCCACGCACGGGCTCCAAGGCATCCGCCAAGTGCTGATCGAAGGACACACATTCAGCCAGGTCACACAGCCGCTTTTTGTTTTGCTCGGTTTTCTGGTCGTGCTGCTTCCCTTTTCACTCTGGGTTTTCAGCCGCGCCGTGCGGCGCGCCAAACGCGAGGGCAGCCTGATTCAGTACTAATCATCTCAAGCCGCACTTGTGACTCTTGTGCCTTCTTGTGGGTAGTGTCCTATCTGAGATTGAGAATTTAGAGTTTGGCATGGTGCTTGTCCCATTGGTTATATATCAAATCGGTCCCGTCATGTGATATAAGCCGCTCGTTCTTCGCTCACTTCAAAACATTTCCGGAGACGAATATGATCGTATTTATCTTCCAGGAGCCGGCTCCTTGGATAGTATTCCAGTACCAAGGGCCTGTAGTCTTTTATTCTCTTATTGGAATATTGTTGATACTGATTAGCATTGTAATTTGGAAGTATATGGAACTTAACGGTGCAAGAAGAACAGGCGCAGAATACGCCCCGAAGGTAGGTCTCGTTCTCAAAGAGATGAATTGGGAGAAGGCTCTGAATATCACAACCGCATATTCAAAGAAGGCGCATTTGGCTAGGATAGTTCTTGCTGGATTAAAGGAACGTGAGAGGTTGCAAAGTAAACAGCTTTCAGAGTCGACTATAGCTAAACATATGAATCAAGCTATGGAAAGAGAGATTATTACACTTCAAATTCATTATAGAGCAGGGCTTGGCTTTGTAGATGCCATTGGTAGCACAGCCCCGTTTATTGGTGCATTGGGAGGATCAGCAGTTACTTTTGCAACTGGGACGTTACTTGCTATTCCTACGATCTGGTTTGCCACATACTTCCGAAATAAAACCTTAGTGCTGGAAGGAGACATGAAGTTTGTGGCGAGCGAACTAATTTCATATGTTGAAGAACACATTAGCGAGTAGTATCCGCTTCATCTCCGTCCGACATTCTTATAGATGGATCGTACTGCGCGATTGCCTATGGTGTCGAACACTTCAACGTCGCCTTGCCAAACTGTCTCGCCTTTGAAATTCTTCGAAATCTGAGATTTGGAGTTTTACCAAAAGGCCGGGGCTGCGCGTTCCGGCCTTTCAATTTTGCAGGTTACTTTCTCCGTTTACGCGGACGCGCTGGCGTTCTTTCTTTAAGTAGGTCTTTGTGCCGGGTGTGTAGCATGTAGTTCAGGGATTGATGTGGTATGCCGAGACTCTGCGCCGCGTAGGTGACGCTGCCCTGAGCGGAGTCTAAGGCGCGTTTTATGTACTTGCGTTCTAGTGCTTCTATCGCCTCCGTGAATGTGAGACCCGAAACAAGATCGTGTCCCGGTGAATCCCGGTCATTCTCTCTATCGACCGGATCGAATTACCTTCGGCTAGTGCCGCCGTAACTGCAATCTGTTTGTCTTTGCTTAAGTGATTGTTAGACATTGTTTCCGTCTCCAGTGAAATAAGTGCACTACGGAAACCGTAATCTGTCCACAACTACTTTCGTACTACGGGAAATGTGTTGTTAGCTTAGAAAGGAGCTTGGATTGATGTTAAGGCGAATGGGCATTGAGGGGACAAGAAAAATAACAATAGTCGCAATCGTATTCACTGTCGTCGGTCTATTTGCCACTATCGCAGATCTGATCTTCACCCCGAAACTAGTAAAGCCGCCAGTCTTCGCAACACAAGATTCAGTAAGCGCGCTCAATGAAAGACTATCAAGCATCGAGGGTCAAATTAACGACCTAGGAGGCAAGATAGAAGGGTTATCGCGCCTCACGGATGAGAGCAAGGCATCCGCTCAATTGGCTAGCGTCCAAAGCTCTTTAGAGGGCCTACAAGGGCGCTTCACGAAAATTGAGGGGTTGATCGTGCAAGACCCCTCAAAGGCGTTGGAAATTCCATTGCTCAGGAAGGACTTAGAGGGGATAAAAGAATCGACCCAGATTACCATTGGGGGATTACGTCAAGACCTAGAGCGTGCGTACACGTTGTTGGTTGGAACAATGGTGGCTTTAGCAATAGCCGTATTCGCGCCCGCCATCTCAAACCTCTTTGCGAAGAAGGAAGAACCCCAAAAATAATTCTCAATCTCAGATTAGGACACTACCCTTCTTGTGGCCTAGTTTGACACCCCCGAACCCGCAAGCTACCATCGCGAACGAATGTCCCGTGGCATCGCTGAAAGCATTCTCGACCTTATAGGCCAAACTCCTTTACTTCACCTCTCGCGCTTCGTTCAACCACCTCTCGCAGACGTTTACGCAAAAATTGAATGGCTCAATCCCGGCGGCTCCGTGAAGGATCGCGCGGCTTTGGGAATGATTCTCGACGCGGAAGAAAACGGCCGGCTGAAACCCGGCGGCACGATCATCGAGCCGACCGCGGGAAATACCGGCATCGGCCTCGCACTCGTGGGAGTTGCGCGTGGTTACCGTGTTATTCTCTGCGTCCCGCGCGGCTTTGCGGAAGAGAAGATGAAGCTGATCGAAGTGCTCGGCGGCGAGATCGAGTACGTGTCGAGTGAAGCCGGAATGCAGGGCGCGATCGAGCGTTCGCTGGAGCTGGCGGCGGATATTGAGAGCAGTTTTATACCGCAGCAATTTGAGAATACGGCGAACCCGTGTTTTCATGAACTAACCACCGGCCGCGAGATTGTCGAACAGATGAACGGCCAGATCGACGCGGTGGTGATCGGTGCGGGAACTTCGGGAACGTTCTGCGGCGTCAGCCGGGCAGTTAAAAAGCTCAACCCAAACGCGTTGTGCGTTCTGGTTGAACCCGAAGGATCGATCTACGGTGGTGGGCCACCTGGGCCAAAGAAAGTTGAAGGCATCGGCCAGCGCGACTTTATTCCGAAGATCTTCGACGCTTCGCTTGCGGACGAGATCCTGATGGTGCTGGACGATGAAGTCTGCGACGCATTGAAAAAGATAGCGCGGCTCGAAGGTCTGCTTGGTGGCTGGTCCACGGGCGCCGCCGCCGCAGCGTCGTACAAGATCGCGGAACGTTTAGGCCCGGGCAAACGAGTGATCACGGTTTTCCCCGACGGCGCGGAACGATATCGCAGCCAGGGAATTTTTGATAGTTAGAACTTGGTGCTTTGCACTTTGTTCTTTGTTGCGCTTTAGGGGTCTGCTGCCTGACAAAGAACAAAGTACAAAGAACTAAGGTCTAAGAACACGTTTATGAAATTCTCCACGATAGCTATACATACCGGTTCAGAACCAGACGAAGCCACCGGCGCGGTCACAGTACCGATCTATCAAACCTCGACCTACGCGCAGGACGCGCTCGGCAAAACACGAAAGGGTTACGAATACGCGCGCACGCAAAATCCGACTCGCTCGGCCGTGGAACGAAACATCGCCGCCCTCGAAGGCGCGCGCTTCGGTTTCGCCTTCGCCTCGGGCATGGCCGCGATCGACGCCACCCTGCGCCTCGTTAAAGCCGGCGAACACGTCATCGTTTCCGACAACACTTACGGCGGTACTGCGCGGCTTTTTAATCGTATTCTGAGCAACTATGGAATCGAGTTTGAATACGTCGACACTTCCGATCCGTTGAACGTCGAAGCGGCGATCAAACCCAACACGAAGATGGTCTTTCTCGAAACGCCTACCAATCCGGTGATGATCGTTACGGACCTTAAGGAAATCAGCGAGATCGCGCACCGTGCGGGCGCTCGGGTGGTTTGTGACAACACGTTTTTGTCGCCTTATTTGCAACGCCCGATTGAATTCGGCGTGGATATCGTGGTCCACTCGACGACGAAATATCTCAACGGCCACTCCGACGGCGTCGGCGGCATCGTTGTTTTGAATGACGAAGAGGACGCCAATTGGATTGGATTTGTGCAGAACAGCGCCGGCGCGATTCTTTCCCCGTTCGACTCGTGGCTGGTCGTACGGGGCACAAAAACCCTGGCGCTCCGCATGGAACAGCACGACAAATCGGGCCGGGCGGTGGCTGCTTTTCTGGAAGAGCATCCAAAAGTGCAAAAGGTTTACTATCCGGGGTCCGCTTCGCACCCGCAACACGCGTTAGCTAGAAGACAGCAACGCGGCTTTGGCGGCATGGTCGCGTTTGACGTCGGCTCGCTGGCGGCGGCGAAGGCCGTTCTCGAATCAGTAAAGCTGTGTACGTTGGCGGAAAGTCTCGGCGGTGTGGAGACTCTAATTTCACATCCGGCCACGATGACACACGCTTCCGTGGACGCGGATAAGCGCGAACGGCTCGGAATTACGGATGGACTCGTGCGAATTTCCGTGGGTATTGAGGACACGGATGACATTATTGCCGACTTGGATCAAGCGCTGGACAAAGTTTAATTTAGGGTTACAATTGGCCGTTCTCAACCTTTAATAAAGACTCCCTGAATTAATACACGCTCTCCTTATGATCGTTGAGTTATACGCCAAATCAGATGTTGGCCGGGTGCGACGTGGTAACGAGGATAATTTCCTGGTCCTGGATCTGTCTTCCGAGCAGACGTGGACCGGGGCGGACGGGGCCACGCCACCTGCAAAACTGACACGTTTCGACCTGGGCCAAAAAGGACTCGTGCTGGTCGTCTCTGACGGCATGGGTGGAGCATTGGCGGGCGATGTGGCCAGCCGGATGGCGGTCGATTCCGTGCGCGAAATGATGCTCGGCACTGAGGGCGAAGAGGCGTGCGACCCGGCTCTCGATTTGGTTGAGTGTTTGAAGAACGCCACGATCTACGCGAACCTCGCGATTCACCTGAAGAGCCAGGAAGACTCACGCTGCGCGGGCATGGGTGCAACGTTCACCGGCGCTGCAATCCGGGGCGACAATCTCGATCTCGTTCAAGTCGGCGACAGCCGCGGTTACGTCATTCGCAAAGACCACATTCGGCTCGCGACCAAGGACCAGTCGCTGGTGCAACAACTCGTGGACGTGGGACAGATCAGCGAGTCAGAAGCCGAGACGCACATGTTTCGCAACGTAATCCTGCAAGCGCTCGGCGCGCAAAGCGACGTTGCGCCTGTAACCGGGCGGATTCGTTTGCGGCAAGGCGACGTGCTGTTGCTTTGCAGCGATGGGTTATCGGGGAAACTGCGTTCTGAGGATATTCAGCAGATCGTCGTAAACAGTCAGGGGGATCTTGCGAAGGCGTGCGATCACTTGATTGACGAGGCTAACAATCGGGGCGGCGAGGACAACATCACCGTGGTCCTGGCTCGTTTCCAGGGCGACGATCTCGAAGCACCGGCCACCGATCGCATCACGATCGAACTACCACCGCTCGAAGAAGACAAAACCCTCGACGACAACTACGAAGCCGACACCGAGCCGCACTAGTCTTAAAGCCATCCACAGATTACGCAGACTAAGAACAAGATAGAAAAGTTCTGTATAATCTGTGGATGGCTTTTTAGCTACTCCGGTAGCGCTTTCTGACGCCAGTCAGGCTCGTCGCCAACGCGTCGCACATAGATCGACGCGCCTTCGACACTCTCGACACAAACACGTTCGCCGGCCTCTAACGGAGCCTCGCCAGCCGCCGGATAAGCTGTCCACGTCGAACCAAAAACTTTCACGGCGCCTTCCTGCAACGCTCCTGTACTCGACGAAACGACTGTGCCGATCTTTCCGGGCAGTGCGTCAACACCGCTACGTAAGGACTGACCCGATTTCTCCCGCGAGAAGTAGTTGAGAAAGATCGTGCGTGACGCAGCGGTCAGCGCTATCGAGACAACCGCAAAAACCATGAACTGAATGGCGAGGCTATCGACACCGATAAATCCTAGAAAAGCGGCCGCCAGGGCGCCGATACCAAACCACAACAGCACAAACCCGGACGTGAAGATTTCGGCGACGATGAGTATCGCGCCGAGTATGGTCCAGAGAATCCAAAACCAATCGCTCATCCTTTAAACACGTTCTTCAGCACAAACCAGACGTTTGCCGGACGCTCTGCGAGCCGGCGCATGAAGTAAGGATACCAGTGTTTACCGTACGGAACATAGATTCTCACGTTGTATCCGTCGTGGGCGAGTTGCCGTTGCAAGTCGCGCCTGACGCCGAAAAGCATCTGGAACTCAAACTTGTCGTTCCCTATACCTTCGCGCGACGCGAAATCGATGGTGGCGTCGATCATTTTCGGATCGTGGGTGGCGATGCCGTGATACGTGCCGCTGGAAAGCAGCAGTTGCATCACCTTGACGTAGTTTGCGTCGACGTCTTTCTTGTCCGGAAAAGCGACTTTGGGCGGTTCGAGATAAGCGCCTTTACAGATGCGAATACGCGCCGGAATTTTTACCAACTCCTGCACGTCGGCGTAAGTTCTGCGTAAGCACGACTGCAGGACGATCCCGACGGTATTCAGGTCAAATTCAGCTCGCAGACGTTTGAAGATATCGATCGTGACTTGCGTGACGCTCGAGTCTTCCATATCGACGCGCACGAAGTTACCCCGGGCGTGCGCTTGTTCGACAACGCGCCGTGCGTTGCGATACGCGAGCTCCGGATCGAGACCGAGGCCAAACTGCGTCAGTTTGATCGAAACGTTTGAGTCGATGCCCGTCTTAGTGATCTGTTCGAGTATGTTGAGATACTCGACCACTTCCTTTTCCGCTTCTGCGTCGCTGCCGACGGATTCGTTCAAATGATCAAACGAAGCAGTGCAGTTTTCCGCATTAATCTCGCGAATGTGGGAAACAGCCTCGTCGATGTCCTCGCCGGCGACGAAACGAGTGGTTAGTTTCTTGAAGAATTTAAAACGGGCGGCAAAATCTTTGAGGCCTTCCTGTCGTGACAGCCAAATCAGCGCGCTTCTAGAGATCATTCGTTAAAGTTTCTGAGTCAGTCTCTTCTTATAACCGCCCGCGTATGGTCCTGCCTTGTGGTATTCTTGGCGGGTTTTTCTCCCACCAGTCAAGGGAGGGACTTTTGCACAAAACCAATTTGAGGAACGTTCGCGAATGCGACTGAAACTTGTGTTCGCCGCGTCGGCGCTCGCCGCCGTTGTGGGTGCTGGTTCCTGCATAGCGCTCATGTTGGGCGTATTTTCAGTCGAGGCGTTGTCGCGTCCGCGTCCCGGGCTGCTGGTCGCATCGACGCTCTTGCTGCCGATCGCGACGATCGTCTTCGCCGCCATCTTTGTTTATCGTCACACCGCCCGCCGCCGCAAGTTACAAGCGCTACTGACAACGCTCATCGCCACCGTTTTAACCCTCGGATTCTTTATCCTTGCTTCAGTTTTGAGTGCTCGCCGCGTTCCGATTGAACCAACGCAACCAGTCGGACCACACATCGCGGCTTAACGTCGCTCAATCTCACGTCCCAGCGCTCGCGGCTGCTTCGTTCAAACCAATCTCGCGTTGCACCGGACGCAGTGCATCGATCACAAAACGAATGTGCTCGTCGAGATTGACGCCTAACTCTTCGACGCCCTGACGAATGTCGTCGCGGTTCACTGACCGCGCGAACGCTTTGTCTTTCAGCTTCTTTTTGACGGAAGAGACTTCGAGATCGTCGAGACTGCGCGTCGGCCGCACCAGCGCACACGCCACTAAAAAGCCACAGAGCTCGTCTGTGGCGAAGAGTGCGCGAGCCATATCAGTATCGCGCGGCACGCCGGTGTAAGTTGCGTGGCCCATGATCGCGCGAATGAAGCGTTCGGAATAACCGCGGCCGCAGAGAATGTTGGCACCGGTGAACGGATGCTGATCGGCCGAGGGAAACATCTCGTAATCAAAATCGTGGAGCAGACCGACCATGCCCCACTCATCCCCATCCGCAGGCCCTTCAGCGTAGCGTTTCGCGCACGCACGCATAGCCGCCTCGACCGCGAGCGCATGTTTGCGCAAGCTATCGCCCTTCGTGTACTCACACAACAGTTCCCAAGCTTCGGCTCGATCGGGCATGAAGCGTCAAACTAGCACGGGGTTGAGGATAGGACAAGCACCCAAACCCATCCACAGATTACACAGAGTGAAAATACCGATCTGTGTAATCTGTGGATGGTTCGATGTTCAACGAGCGGGGGTGGCGAGGTAGCCGGGGCGGGCGCGCAGGATGACGTTTTTGCGTGCGCTGGTTACTTTGATCTTGCGATAACGATCGTCGCGTTCTTTGTTCAATGGGTAGTAACCAAGTAGGTACTGCGTACGAAGCTCCACTACGATCTGCGAGAACGCAACCGGCAACGACGCGATCGTATCGGCGCGCAACAATCTACCGCCTGACTTCTCCGCCAGCGTTTCCAAATACTTATCCGCGGTCGAATAGGCCATGTCTAACATGCGGCCGATCGAATCATCAGCACTTCTGCGCGAAGTGGTAGTCGTGGTCGTGGTACCGGGAGGAGCAGGACGCGATCCGGGCACTGTCGGAACACGCTGATCGGGCACACGCTGTGGTGGCTCCGGCAGTTGGTCAGGATTAGGGTTTGGCTGACGGCGCATCTCTTCCTCGCGTCGCCGGCGCATGATCTCGTCAGCCGTCGGCAATCCGAATGGACCAGTCTTGGGTTTACTTCCCGTCGTCGGTACGCCATCGCCGCCAGGAAACGTCGGCGCCGTTGTACCACTCGGCGGCGCCTGCCGAATCACACTGATCGTCGGCAACGTCTCACCCGCCTGCTCGCGTGCGAGCCGTTCGGTCGTCGCGCGCGTGTCGTAACGAATCGGATAAACAATCACGCCTTCTTCGTCGAGATAGCGCACGGTGCTATTGAACGTGGCCTGATCACTGTGCCAGTCCATCCCGTCACTGAACATCACGATCGCTTTGCGGCCCTGAATCCGGCGAATCGTATTCAACGCCAACTCAATCGCGTCGTAAACCTTGGTTCCCTCACCCGATCTCGTACTGTAGATCGCCGCCTGCAACGTCTCTCGATTACTGGTGAACTCGTTCAAATCGCGCACCTTGTCGTCAAACGAAATCACCTTCACGCGATCCGCCGGTTGCAACTGCTGCACAAACGCCAGCGCCGCCTGCTGAATCACCCGCAACTTGTCCTGCGTGCTCGAGCTCGTATCCAGCATCAACACAACGTGAAACGGCAGCGACACTTTGCCGAAGAACGCGATCTGGTGTGGCACACCGTCTTCAGTAAGCACAAACTCTTCCTGCTTCAAGTCGGCGACGTAGACACCGTTGGCATCCGTAGCAATCACCGGCACCGTAACCAGATTGGTGTCGATCTTTATGGTTTCGACGTCCTGCGGCGGGTCCTGAGCCCAAGATAGCGGCACAACCAGAACAAGAACCAGAAATAGAGCAAAACCACTGCGAAGCGCAGGCGAGAACATTCGAAAGCTCCTGATGGAAGATCGGCGAGTCGGCTGTTACGATGTCAGGCACAAGTATAACGTTTGCCCCGGAATCTCGCTTCCACTAAAATCGCAAACCTGTACTAGTTCCCCAATGCGATCCCTTTTGCTCGCAGTTTTAGCGGCCTATCTCATCGCCGCCATCCATTCGATCCTGGCGTTCATCAACAAACGCCGGTCGGTGCAGCGTGTGGCCGAGTGGTCGACTATCACCGGTTTCATACTGCACACCGCGGCTCTCGGCGCCGACTGGGTCATTGACGGCCACTATCCTTTGTTCTCGCTGCGCGAGGCGCTCTCATTCCTGGCGTGGGCGCTGGTGCCGGTCTACGCAGCGGTCCTATATCGCTATCGCGCGCAAGCCGTCGGCGCGTTCACCATGCCGTTGATTTCCGTGCTGACGTTCATTTCGCTGCTGATCACGCCTGGGCCAACCGACGCTCCGGCATCGTTCTCAGCCACACGCCTTTTCCCAATCCACACAACGCTGGTGATCTTTGCGTACGCCGCGTTTTTCATCGTCTTCATGGCCAGCGTGATGTACCTGCTTCAGGAACGTGAACTGAAGCTCAAAACTTTCGGCGCCATCTTTCATCGCCTGCCGGCGCTCACGACGATCAACGAGATCGCCACGAACGCTGCCGTGGTTGGATTGACACTGCTCACACTCGGCATCGCGACGGGAATGTTCTGGTCGTGGAATCGTTACGGACGCATTTGGCACAACGATCCGAAAGAGATCTTCGCGGTGCTGACGTGGTTACTCTATCTCGTGCTCATCGTCTATCGCTCGTCGGCGAGTTGGCGCGGACGTCGAGCAGCGTGGCTGGGCGTCGTTGGATTTGCCCTGGTCCTCTGCACCCTGTTTGGTACGCGTTATCTTGGTGGGTATCACGTGTTTGGTTGATTTATGTCGATCATCCTTGTCGGAGTAAATCACAAGACCGCTCCGGTTGAGATCCGCGAGCGACTCGCCTTCAACGATGAAGCGTGCGCGGATGGACTGCGCCGCCTCGTCGACGGCGAAGTGGTGCGCGAAGGATTGATCGTTTCGACGTGTAACCGGGTGGAGATACTGACTGCAACTACCGCGGAGCAACTCGAATCAAGCGCCGGCCGTCTAGCACAGTTTCTCGACACCGCGGGCCAACTGCCGGCCGGGTTCCTCAGCAGTTATCTCTATAGCCACACGGACGAAGAAGCAGTTCGTCACCTGTTTCGCGTTGCTTCGTCTCTCGACTCGATGGTCGTGGGCGAGCCGCAGGTGTTGGGCCAGGTGCGGCGCGCGTATTCAGTCGCTGTTGAAGCTGGAACTGCCGGACGCGTTCTGAACCGGCTTGTTCATCACACGTTTCGAGTGGCGAAGCGAGTCAGAAACGAGACCGGGATCGCGGCGAATGCGGTTTCGATCAGTTACATGGCGGTCGAGCTCGGGAAGAAGATTTTTGATTCGTTGAAGGGCTGTACCGTGTTGCTTATCGGCGCAGGTGAGATGGCTGAACTTTCGGCGCGGCATTTGGTGAATGCGGGCGCTTCGCGAGTGATGATAGTGAATCGCACTGAAGAGACGGCGCGTCAAATCGCGGATGAGTTTGGCGCGACAACTGTGCCGTTTGAAAGATTGGACCAGGCATTGTCGGAAGCGGACGTAGTGATCTGTTCGACTGGTGCTCCATCGTATGTTTTGACCGAAACCCAGGCGCGGCGCGCGTTGGCCCGGAAGCGCAACCGTCCGACCTGCATGATCGACATCAGCGTGCCGCGTAACATCGATCCGGCAGTCGGCAAAGTTCCGAATGTGTTCCTGTTCGACATCGACGACCTCGAGTCAGTTATCACTTCAAACATTCGCGAGCGTGAACGCGAGGCTGAACGAGCCGAGCTGATCGTGCAATCAGAAGTGATGCAGTTTCAGCAGTCGTTGCGGCTGATGGACATTGGCCCAACGCTCGGCGCGATGAAGGAGAAGTTTCAGGAAGTGGCGCGCGCGGAAATGGCCCGGCAGCGCAAACGTCTCGGCGTGCTGACGCAGGAGCAAGAGACGGCGATCGAGGCGTTGCTACTGTCGACCGTAAACAAGATCTCACATCCGATTCTCAATCAGATGCGCCAGTTCTACGAGAGCACCGAATCCGACGCGCTTCCGACCGACAAGGACATCTTCAAACTCGAGGAGTAATGCGCGTATGTCTCCTCGTTTGATCATCGGTTCGCGCGGCTCCCGTCTTGCGCTCTGGCAAGCCGAACAAGCAAAAGATCGTCTGCTTGCTTTAAATCCTGATTTCGAAATCCAAATTGACGTGATCAAGACCACGGGCGACGTAAAACCAGATCCCTTGTCAGTGATCGGCGGCAAGGGCGTCTTCACCAAAGAGCTGGAAGAAGCCCTACTCGACAAACGCATCGATATCGCCGTTCACTCACTAAAAGACCTTCCGACAATAATTCCCGAGCGACTCTCGATCAGCGCCATTTGCGAACGTGAAGATCCGCGTGACGCGCTTGTACTTCGAGACGGCTCACATGCAGCTTCTCTGCGCGACCTTTCTGAGAAATCTGTGGTTGGCACGTCGAGTCAAAGACGCTTGGCCCAACTCAAAGCGCTGCGTAGCGATTTAGTCATTAAAGATCTGCGTGGGAACGTCGATACGCGCGTTCGCAAACTCGACGAAGGTCAGTACGACGCGCTCATTCTCGCGTCGGCCGGCTTAATCCGTCTTGGTTTACGAGATCGAATCAGTGCAGCTATCTCACCCAGCGAAATACTGCCGGCAGTTGGACAGGGTGCGATCGGAATTGAGGTTCGAGCCGATGACCACGTTGCGCTCGAAGCAACCTCAAAACTGAACCATCATGAAACCGAGCTTGCCTGCCGCGCTGAACGCGCATTTCTGCGAAGTCTTGGCGGCGGCTGTCAGTTCCCAATCGCCGCGCACGCAATTGTTGACGGCGAGATGCTGAAGCTTGAAGGCCTCGTAGCGAAGCCCGACGGCTCCGCAATTCTTCGCGACCAGTTATCGCGAACAACGGCCGAAGCAGACCTACTCGGTTCCGAACTGGCTGAGCGCTTACTCAGTTGTGGCGCCGGAGAGTTGTTGAATGGCTGAACCGCTCGCCGGTAGAACGGTCGTCGTCACGCGAGCAGCTTCGCAAGCAGGTGAGTTTGTAGCCGAACTCGAGCGTTACGGCGCGAAGGTTATCATTTGTCCCACCATCGAAATTGCCGAACCTGAAAATTACGAACGTCTCGACGAAGCGATCGATCATCTCTACGGCTACGACTGGCTGATCTTCACCAGCGCCAACGCCATCGAATATTTCCTCCGCCGTCTGAACGCGCGCGGCGTGAAAGTAGAAGAACTCGACGAGATAAAAGTATGCGCCATCGGTCAGGCGTCGGCTGACAAACTGCGCGATGCTCACGTTCACGTTGACGTCATTCCGTCGCAGTCGAAAGCAGAAGGCGTGTTCGCCGCGTTGAGTGAGTTTGTCGGCGGCGCCGAACAGCTTCACGGTCTCAACATCCTGCTGCCGCGCGCCGCTGTCGGACGCGATTACTTGCCCAAAGCGCTCGAAGATGCAGGCGCACGCGTCGATGTCGTTGCGGCATATCGAACCGTCGTTCCCGAAAACCTCGATCGCGGACGGCTGAGCGCGATGCTTGCCGGCAGCGCCGACTGCATCGCTTTCACGAGCTCATCAACTGTAAAGAACCTCGCCCTGCTCTTCGATACACACGACCTCAGCAAAGTTCTCTCCGGCCTCACGATCGCTTGCATCGGCGACGTGACCGCGGCAACAGCGGCTGAATACGGTCTGGGGGTAGACATACAACCCTCGACACCTACAGTTCCCGATCTTGCCAGGGCAATTGCGGAGTACTACAGAAATCCATCCACAGATTACACAGATTCTGCGTAATCTGTGGATGGTTTTTGCTAAACTGATTTGCGATGTCTTCGACCCTCGACCACACCGGCGAACTCGAACAGACCAAACGAGAGAACGAGCTACTGAGACGGCAGCTTCAGGAGCGCGGCGCGTTTGGCGAGCTTGTCGGCAACTCAGAGTCGATTCGCAAGATCTACACGCTCATCGAACAGGTCGCGCCCTCGTCCGCTTCAGTTTTAATCACCGGCGAATCGGGCACCGGCAAAGAGCTCGTCGCGCGCACGATTCACCAGATGAGCCCGCGTCGCGAGCGGCCCTTCGTCGCCATCAACTGTTCCGCAATTCCCGAGACCCTGATGGAATCGGAACTCTTCGGACACGAAAAGGGCGCGTTCACGGGCGCAGCTTCGCGCCGCCAGGGTTGTTTTGAACTCGCCGACACCGGCACGTTGCTGCTCGACGAGATCGGCGAGATGCCCCCGTTGCTGCAAGCAAAACTGTTGCGCGTGATCGAAGAACGCGCCGTGCGCCGGCTCGGCAGCCGCAAAGAGATCTCGGTGGATGTGCGACTGCTCGCCGCCACCAATCGCGAACCGCATCAGGCTGTAGAAGAAGGCAAACTGCGCAGCGATCTGCTCTATCGCCTCAACGTTTTCGGCATTCATCTTCCCTCGCTCGGCGAACGCAAAGAAGATCTGCCGTTGTTGGCCCAACACCTCGTCACGCAGCTCGCGGAAAAGCACGGCCGGCCCGCTCGTTTTATGAGTCGCGCGGCAGTTGAAGCACTTCAGTTTCACAACTGGCCCGGCAACATCCGCGAACTTCGCAACGTGATCGAGCGCGCGGTGATTATCTGTTCCGGCGAGCAGATCGAGCGCCACCACTTCGCGCCGTACCCGATCGAACAACGCGAACGACTACGGAACGAAGACACGTTGACGTTGCCCGTCGGCACGCCGCTCGAAGAAGTCGAACGACAAATGATCATGCGCACGTTGCAAAAGACGAAGAACAACAAGACGCGCGCCGCCGAGTTGTTAGGTATCAGTCTCAAGACACTGCACAACAAGCTGAATCTCTATCGCGAGCGTGGCGTTCTTCATGACGACGAGTGACGCTTCGGTCCTGCTATTCTTTATTGACGGTTTGGGCATCGGCAAACGCGGTCCATTCAATCCTCTCGACAATCTTCCTGACGCCACGCCGCTCGCAGTTTTCCAGGACGAAACTCCGGAATCGTTTCTCGATGGGATAATCGTTCCGACAGATCCGCGACTAGGCATCGAAGGACGTCCGCAGAGTGCCTCGGGACAAACGACGATCCTCACCGGCATCAACGCGCCCACGACGATCGGTTATCACAAGCAGGGTTTTCCAAACAAACCCTTGCTCGAAATCATCGGCCAGCACTCGATCTTCCGGCAGCTCAGCGAAGCCGGCGTCGAGCCGATCACCTTTGCGAATGCGTACACCAGCGGATTTTTCAGCGAGCGTCCACGTTGGATCTCCGCAACTACGGCCGCGGTTGAAGCAGCCGGTCTGCGTTTCCGAACGATGGAAGATGTGAGAAATGGCAACGCTGTTTTCATGGATTACACTAATCGCATTCTCATCGAACGCGGCGAGGAGCTGACGGAAAGAAGCGAACAGGAAGCCGCGACCGTGCTTTCCCGCATCGTCGCGCAAAATCGATTCACGCTTTACGAGTACTTCATCACCGACAAGGTGGGCCACGCACAGGACATGGAGCTTGCGAAAACGGTCCTGACGAGCCTCTCCCTTTTCATCCGCGAGCTTTTAATAAGACTTGATCTCGAAAGAACTACCGTTATACTCACGAGCGACCACGGCAATATCGAAGATCTATCATCACGCAATCACACGCTGCATGCAGTACCAACCATCGTTTGGGGTGCTCAACGTGAACAAATCGCAGCCCGAATCAACAACCTCGCCGACATAACGCCCGCCATCGTCGCGTTGCTGACTAACAAATGACCGAGAACTTTCTCCAGAACTCAGCTTGCACGGCTGCGCCGCCGGATTACGCCTTACCGGAGACCGAGGGTTGTACGGCTGCGCCGCCGGATGTGAGGCGAGGCTACGCCTCGCCGGAGACTGAGGGAAAGAAGAAGGGGCACAGCCCTTTAGTTTTTTCAAGCGCTTCCGGCGAGGCGAAGCCTCGCCTCACATCCGGCGGCATAGCCGTGTCAGAAACTCCGAGGCATAGCCACGTCGGAGCCCCCAACACACAACCGCGTCGGAAACCCCGACGCACAACCGCATCAAAGACTCCCCTCCCAGACACAGCCGTGTCAGAGACGACGCACAGCTCCGTCGCCAATTCTGAGGCAAGGCAATGACCGACAAAAACAACCCACGCGAGATCTTTGGCTGGAAGATGTACGACTGGGCCAACTCCGCCTTCTACACCACTGTCGTCGGCGCGCTGTTCAGTCCGTATCTAACGCGGCTGGCCCAAACGGCGGTTGGTGAAAACGGCGTGGTCCTGGATCTTGGACCACTCGGCGAGGTGACGGCCAAATCGCTTCCGACACTCTGCGTCTCAATCTCTGTCGGGCTACAGGTCTTTCTGCTGCCAATTCTCGGCGCGCTCGGCGACTACTCGGATCTAAAAAAGCGTTTGATGGCGGTGTTCTGTTACATCGCCGTCATCGCTAACTGTCTGATGTTTTTCATCACGGACGGTTGGTATCTCTGGGGCGGCGTGCTGTTCATCATCGCAAATGTTTGCTTCGGCGCTTCAATCGTTTTTTACAACGCGTTCCTCCCGGAGATTGCCACCGACGACCAAACGGATAAAGTGTCGAGCCGCGGCTTTGCTTACGGCTATCTGGGCGGCGCGTTACTGCTTGTTTTTAACTTTTTGTTGGTACAAAACGCCGAGTCTTTCGGAATCTCAACCGGTCTCGCAGTGCGACTGTCGCTTTTGTCTGCTGGCGTTTGGTGGGGCGGATTCGCGCTGATCACGTTTTCCTTACTGCGCTCACGGCCACAGAAAAAGAGTCTGCCTCCCGGCATGGGTTACATCCGGGCGGGTTTTTCCGAGATCGGCGCGACGTTCAAAGAGCTGCGACGCTTGCCACTGACGTTGCGCTATCTCATCGCCTACCTGATCTACAACGACGGCATTCAAACAGTGATCTTCGCCTCGAGTGCGTTTCTCGAGCAGGAGCTCTTTCCGGGCGGAAATCCTGCATTCCTGTTGAAAATTTTTCTGCTCGTACAGTTTGTAGCGGTCGCCGGTGCGCTGCTCTTCGAACGGCTCGCTTACATGATCAAGACAAAAAACGCGATCATCGTGTCGCTCGTAATCTGGGCCGGAGTCGTGATCTACGCTTATCGCTTTCTGAACACAGTAGCTGAAGCGTGGGTCATGGCCGCTGTGATCGCCATCGTCCTCGGCGGTTCACAGGCGCTCTCACGCTCACTCTTTTCGCGAATGATTCCAGCAGGCAAAGAGGCAAGCTTCTTTGGCCTCTACGAGGTTTCCGAACGCGGCACTTCCTGGATGGGACCACTACTCTTTAGCATCGTGATCGCACGCACCGGCTCCTACCGCCAGGCGCTGCTCTCGTTGATCTTCTTCTTTGTGGTGGGATTAATCGTGCTGGCGATTACGAATACGGACAAGGCCGTTAGCGACTCACAGACCGTCGCGCCGGAAGTGTAAGCGGCTTTGTACGAATAGAAGTTGCTCCAAAAGCAGAGGGACCAGGCGGAAGCCCCGTCCCTCCCATCAGCTTTTCTGTATCTCAACCGCCACACTGACAGTTACCAGAGAGGGTATCGCAGCACATGATACCGTCCTGGCATTCAGCAGTGATGGGCATTTCGAAACAGATCAATATGCGTTTGCTAGACGAAGCAGGGGTGAACGACACGGCCCCCAGAATAAAGACGAGCGCGGACAGGACGACGAACCTACCTGTGAGACGTTTCAACATATTGTTCTCCTTTGTGTTGTGAGTAGACTGACGGGTTGAGGTTGAAGTGCCAATGGGGGAAACACGTGAACGATACGTTGGCGACGTCAGGGGCGTCAATGCCTAAGTAGCCTGAAGGCTGAACTCAAAGCTATCCAGCAAGCTTCCGTTCCTTCGACTCAGAATTCTTCGAAACGCACTCCGTCGAACAGAAACTCGCTAGGCCCGAACCCAGGTGCAACGCGCGCTCGGCCGGTATCCACGTGCCGCAACTATCACAGCGCACCAGTTTGTTTTTCGACGGCGAACGCTGTTGGTTCGCGGTCGTAACCGTGCCTTCAGTCGCGACGTTGAGTGATTCAACTACCTTGCGGATTAGCTTGAGGTAAGGCCGGACACGGGAATAGATGATCACGAAAGCGATGCTGACCAGCGCGGCAATTATCAGGTACTTCAACTAACTGCGTCTCTCATCACCTGACCTGTTATTGCCGCCTCCGCCCACGTAAGGGGCGTCGTTAGCACGTCTGCGAGGCATCGGATCGCTCTCCCGGCGACGAGGTTGGGATTCCTTCGTTCGCCGGTCAAGACTCCCCGGAGGCAAGCCACGGCCATGGACTGCCTCTTCCAGGATGCGGGTAATCTCTTGCGAGAGTGTGCGATGTTCGGCAGCAGCACGGCGGCGAAGCGATTCCTTCAGATGATTCGGAACATATGCGCCGATGAAGACCCCTTTGCGATTAGCCATCTAACGTCACCCTCACTTGCCATTGTCGGGATTACCCTGCAAATACGGAACAGGTCTGTAAGCCGAATTCTGTACTCCGAATATTTCGGAGTGGCGATCATTCATCTAGTCCAGCCGTTGCCGGCTGGCTCCAGCGACCTACCCGGAGGTCGTAGCCGTTAAGGCTTCGGGCGGGCAACCCTATTGACGCCTCCCTATTTGGTCTTGCACTGCGAGGAGTTTGCCTGGCCGCGCATGTCACCATACGCGCCGGTGCGCTCTTACATTAAGCCCTTACGGGCCGCACCATTTCACCCATCACTCTAAGAAATCCAAGGATCTAAAAGAGCTGGTTTGTTTTCTGTTGCACTTGTCGTCGCCCGGCAGTCTTTCGACCGCCAAACGCCCCGCCGTTAGCGGGCTCGCTGCCCTGTAGTGTTCGGACTTTCCTCTCCCGGCATAGCCGGCAGCAACCGCCCGACCTGTTCTCTTGCAAGGCGGGGCGATTATAGCAAACGGGTGTTCAAACCGGTATAGCACTAATCAGCCAAAAAATTTGAACCCGACACGGAGGTTGTTTGCCCATGCTGGTGGCAGGAAAACAGCAACTGAAATCGAGGTGAACGCGTGAGATAGTGCGATTGCATACAGATTTGGCTGTTTTTGGTAGATCGTGGACCAAATCACCCCGCCCGCGAGTGTGAGCACAAACAACAGCGGGTTTGGCAGATGAACCAGCGCGAACAGGAAGGCCGTCAGGACCACGCTCTTCCAACCCGGTCCAAAAACGACCTGGGCCCGGCGGTTCAAGTAGCCCTGTAACACGTACTGCTGAAACAAGGCCCAGAACGGAAGCAGCAAGAATCGCCAACGGAACGGTTCCTTGGCGACGTATTGGTCCAACGCGAGCCATGACGTGGAGGCGATTAGTAAAACCGCCGCCAGCGTTGGGACGAGGAGCAGCCTGGTTGCTGCGAGGAAGTTGTCGGAACGAAAGCCGAGGTCATGCGCGCTCTCGCCGTAAACGCGATGTGAAAAGAACATTAACGCCAGAGCGAGCACGACCGGGATCGCGAGTACGATCTTGTTCGTGCCGACAAACGCGAGCACGACCCATTCCGCGATCAAACACGAAACGACCACAGACACGATTTCCCACGCGGCCAGCGCACGACTGCTGATTTCGTTTGCGTTTACTTTCGTGTCCACGTTCCGTCTCCGTTTACCGCAAACCGAATCGGATTTCCGAGTAACTGCAACGTGAATTGCTCGCCATTTCGGTGCAGCGCGTACACGCGTGCTTCGTGATCTCCCGGTGGCAAATCGGAAACCGGGAAGTGGTAACCATGCCACTCGTCTTTGGCCCAACCGGCAGCGACGACATCGGGCCGCGAGAGTTGGGCCACCTGTATCGCGTAGAGTTGGTCGTCGATGAAGAGTTGCACTTCCAGACGATCCCAGGGCGCTGCATAGTTCACGGCCCAGCCTGCAATTGAACGTGTATCGACGACGGTCTCACCCCAGCCCTGAAACGTCGGCGGAAACGCGTTCACGTGGGCGGCGACGGCGATCGTGCCGACCAACAGGATCTCGAGAATCGACTTGCCGATGAGTAGATTGACAAGCTTCGAGCGGGGCTGCTGCTTCATGCTAGTTTTCGATTACGCGCGGAAGCATGTTAGGTGGAAACAGTTCGGGCCAGCGCGTTTTGAACTCGTCGCGCACGATCTCTTCAACTTCGTCTGCACTCGCAGCGGCGAGGCAACGTTCGGCAACGGCCCGCGCCTCCCTCGTTTCGATTTGCGCCAGGACGGATCTCACGCGCGGGATCATCGCCGGTGTCATACTCAAATCCGTCGCGCCGAGGCCGGCCAGCAAAACGGCATACGCCGGAGTCGAAGCCATCTCGCCGCAAACAATTACCGGAATGCGGGCGTCGCTGCCGGCCTGCAGCGTGCGCTTGATGCCGTAAAGAACTGCCGGATGCAGCGTGCGAAACCAGCCGGCGACCTGGTCGTTGCCGCGATCGACGGCGAGCGTGTATTGGACCAGATCGTTAGTGCCCAGTTCAAAAAAATCCAGCTCGGTAGCGATCTTCTCGGCAGTCAAAACTGCCGACGGCACTTCGATCATCGCGCCGATCGGCACCTCAGCAAACGATTCGCCTTGAGTTTTCAAACTCTCGACTTCTTCCGCAATCAGTTTCTTCGCCGCTTTGACGTCCGCCAGATCCGCGACCATCGGAATCACGAGACTCAGTTTTCCAACGGCCGCGGCCTTGAGAATCGCACGTACCTGCGTTCGCATCACCTGCTTGTTGCGTAGTCCAAAGCGCACCGCTCGCAGACCGAGTGCAGGATTGCGTTCGTGTTGGTCTGTGTCGTGACCGCTTTCGCCGCCGACGTCAAATAGCCGCACGATCGCGCCGTCGCTTCCTGCCGCTTCGGCGAGTGCTTTGTACGCTTCGTATTGCTCGTGCTCGGAATTCATCAATCCCGGGCGCGACAGAAGAAACTCCGAACGAAACAGGCCAACACCACAGGCGCCGAACCTTTTTACTGCCTGAAACTCCGCGGGGAGCTCGACGTTTGCGCGCAACACAATGCTTACGTTGTCGCGCGTCGTGACTGGACCACTTTCAAACGCGGCTGCGGCATCGCTTTCGCGCCGCGGCATGGTGAATTCAAACGTTCCGATGGTCTCTCGCGCCGGATGCAAAATCACTTCACCGTGACGCGCATCGACAATGATCTGATCCCCGGTGCGCGTGCGATGATAAAAATCACGCAGCCCAACCACCGCCGTCAGGCCCAAGCCACGGGCGATGATCGCCATGTGCGAGGTCCAACCGCCGGAGTCAGTGGCGATTGCCTTCACGTGATTCAGATCAAGCTCCGCGACGGTCGAGGGAAGCAAATCAGGAGACACGATTACCGCGTCTTCCGAAAGGTTCGGATACTTCAAACCCTCGCCAGTCAGGTTCGCCAACAAACGCTGGATCACGTCTTCAATATCCGATCCGCGCTCGCGCAGGTACTCGTCGTTCATCTGCGCATAGATCGACAACAAACGATCGCCCACTACTTTCGTGGCCCACTCCGCATTCGAATGTTCCCCGACGATGTAGTCTTCCACATCGCGCGTGAGTTTCGCGTCTTCCAAAAAAAGTAGATGCGCATCGAAGATGTAGGCGTGACCGCGTCCCAGCTCTTTTTCCGCCCGCGTCTTGATCGCTTCGAGCTGCCGGCGCGACAGTCGCACCGCCGCGCGAAAGCGCCGCCGTTCGCGTTCGAGATCGCCGTCCCCAATCTCAGCGCGGTAAACGTCACGCGCGCCTTTCTGCAAACGCAACACGCGGCCCAGCACCACGCCGTCGGAAACACCGAGTCCCTGACAACGCAGTTCTTCCTTAACTGCCACAGACGGCCGTGGTTGGACTTGCTCGTTCTCATCAAAGGCGCGTGAAAACAGGCCAACGATCGCCTCGAGCGCGTCCTGCTCGTCGTCTCCCGTGGCGACTAATTTCAACCGGGTGCCGTAACTCGCAGCCAACGTCAGAATACTGAGGATCGATTTCGCATCCGCTTCAAGACCACCTTCGGGACGCTGTAAGGTGAGTTTGCTTCTGAATCTGCTCGCCACGCGTACGAGGTTGGCGGCAGCGCGAGCGTGAAGACCGAGACGACTGGTTACCTCGATTGTGCGTTCGGCCACGTTCAGTCGGCTCCGGATTTGCCTGGAGGCGCGAGCAACGCGCTGGCGAGATAGATTCCCTGGCGTCCCTGATCGCGAATCTTCGGCGCGATCTCCGCGAGCGTTTCTTCGCCGGCGGAAGTCGCGAGCTTGATCACCATCGGCAGGTTTACGCCGGTGACGACCTCGATCACGCCCTCTTCGAGAAACATCGACGCAATGTTCGTCGGCGTGCCGCCAAACATGTCGGTCAACAACAACACGCCTGCGCCCTGCGAAACGCGCGTGATTGCACGCTGCACTTCGTCGCGTGCGGCGTCGACGTCGTCATGCCAACCGATCGAAACCGCGGCGATGTGCGAGATTGGACCAATGATCATCTCGGCGGCCGCGAGCAGTTCACCCGCGAGGTGACCGTGCGTCACGACCACGCCCGCGATCTTCTTTGCTTCAGGAGCTGGTTGTTGAGAACTACTCATTGTGACTCCTAAACCCATCCACAGATTACACAGATTTCTTTCTGTGTAATCTGTGGATGGCTTTCCTCACGTCGCGATGCGAAGCGTGCGCGTCAAAACCACTGCGCCGCAACGCACGAGCGAGCGCGTTCGCCACCATCACCGAACGATGCCGCCCGCCAGTGCAACCGATCCCCACCGTAACGTACGACTTCCCTTCCCGTTTGTAGAGCGGCAAGAGATATTCGAGCAGGTCAACGAATCGTTTCACCGTCTCCTGCACTTCCGGTTGCGAACGCAAATACTTCACGACGCGGCTGTCGTGTCCCGAAAGTCGCTTCAACTCCGGAACGAAATGCGGATTTGGCAAATGCCGCACGTCAAACAATAACTCCAGATCGCCCGGGTTGCCATACTTGTGACCAAAGCTCATCACCTGGACGCGCATCGGCGCGCCCTGCCGGTCGGGACTAAACCGCGCGAGCAAAAAGCTCCGCAGCGTGTGAACTGTGTGATCGGAAGTGTCGATGATTTGGTCGGCGTGGGCGCGAAGGCTCGACATCGCTTCGCGTTCGGCGCGGATCGCGGCCAGCAACCCCTGGCCTTTATCCGCCGGGTGCGGACGGCGCGTTTCGCTAAAACGATATTGCAGAACGTCGTCGGAGGCTTCAAAGAAAAGAACGATAACTTTCAGGCCCAGAGCTCGCAAAGCGTTGAGCTGCTGTTCGAAGTCGGCGAGGAACCGGCCTTCACGAATGTCGATGACGAGTGCGGCGCATCGGATTCCTTTCTCGTCGTCGCTGCTGGTGATGAGCCGGCCGAAGGTCGGCAGCATCGTCACGGGGAGGTTGTCGACACAGAAATATCCCAGATCCTGGAACGCGTTGGTGGCCGACGACATCCCCGAACCACTCAAACCGGTGATAATTACGATATCCGGAACGCTGTTTTTATTCTGCGGAGTCTCTGTCACGGCTCGATGAGCCCGTAGTTCCCATCCTTCCGTTTATAAATGACACCCAAACGCTGCGTATCGGCATCGCGAAATACCAGAAACTGGTCCTGCTCGTCAGACAACCGGAGAGATGCCTCTTCAGCGGTCATCGGCTTCACGGCGTAACGCCGCGCGGGAATGATTCGCGCCGGACGCGGTGTGGCTTCGATTGCTCCATCCGGTTCGGGCGCAACTCGCCCAAGTGATTTCGCGCCCTGCTTGCGATCGATAATCTTCTTCTTCAGTTTGACTGCCTGTTTCTCAATCTTGGCCATCGCCCGCGTCAACGCCATGTACATGTCGTTGTTGATATCTTTCGCAGTCAGCGTATGGTCGCGCCAGAAAACGATGATTTCTCCAATCTGGCGGTTTTTCTCTACATCAATGATCACGTGAGTGCTCAAGGTCGAATCACCATTGAAAACGTGGTCCAACTTCTTGAAATGATCTTCAACGTGACGCCGGATCGCCGGCGACACCTCAACGTGACGCCCCGTGTATTCAAATTTCATCAGCTACCTCCTCAAAACTGGTGAAAAAGGAGACCAATGCATCGCCCAGGCTGTCGTACTTCGGAGGGCTAAGAAAGCCCGGGCTCGACGCAACAATTAGTTCTATCTAAAACTTGATTTGGCGCGTCGTCTCAGAGGGGCGTTAAACGACGGCGCGACGTTCGCGCGACCCGGGGATCGACATCTGGTCGCGATATTTTGCGACGGTGCGGCGCGACAACTTTATTCCATCCTTAGCCAATATCTTCACGACTTGATCGTCCGTAATCGGATTGTGTGAATCTTCTTCTTCAATAAGTTTCTTAATCTGTAATTTGATAATGCGCGTCGAAACTTCCTCGCCGTCTTCATTCAACATGCCTTCAGTGAAGAAGCGGCGCAACTCGATCACGCCCTGCGGCGTATGGGCATACTTGCGATTCACCACGCGCGACACAGTCGACAGGTGCATGCCGATATCTTCCGCAATGTCTTTCAACATCATCGGCTTGATTTGTTGCACGCCGTGATCGAGAAAATCTCTCTGCCGCCGCACGATCGATTCGACCACTTTGTAGATCGTCTGCCGGCGGTGTTCGATGTTTCGCAGCAGGTCGACAGCCGAGCGCATCTTCTCGCGAATGAAACTCTTCGTTTCATTACTCACGCCCTGGCTGAGCATCTGTTGATACTGCTGGCTCACGCGCAAACGCGGACTGCCATCGTCGGCAAAATAGATGATGTACTCGTCGTCATCCTCGTCGAGTTTTTCGATATAAATCTCCGGACTAATGAGAATCGGTTCTTCCGACGAGTACCGCCGGCCCGGATACGGATCGAGCGTGCGGATAAACTGCAACTCTTCCAGTAATGTTTCGACGCTGATGCCGATCTGTTTCGAGAGATGCGGCAAGCGATGCTGTTGCAGATCCGAGAGATGCTCGCTAATCAAGCGCACGGCCAGACGTTCACTTTCACCGCGAACTTCCAGTTGCACCAGCAAACACTCTTTGACGTCGCGCGCGCCACAACCAACCGGATCGAGCCGCATCACAGCCTGGCGCGCTTGCTCGATAACTTCTTCCAAGCACTTCTCCATCGCGGCCATCTCTTCGTTGGTCGCATTGAGACGGCCATCCGCGTCGAGATTTCCAATTACGGCCACAGCCGCATCAACCACTTGCGGCTCGATGGAGGCCATGTGGACCTGCCACTCGAGATGCTCGGCAAGAGAAGGCGGACGCGTCAAAAACTGCTCGAATGTAGGCGCATCTTCCTTGTACTCGATCTCCTGCGTTTTATAACCAGGATCGAGATAGTCCTGAAACTCACGTCCAAAATCGATCTCTTCAAAAGCGTCGCGTGGCGCCTCATCGACGCCGCCCTCGTCGCCCCCGCCTTCTTCCGCATGTTCACCAGCGGCAATCGCTTCACCACCGTCGCCATCACCGGTGGGCGGTAAACTCGTCACCACATCCGCATCGCCCGAGCCGTTTGACGAAATCACGATCGGCTCGCCTTCACCGCTGCCGCCTGGCTCTTCAAATGAACCCGCCTGATCCGAACTCGCCAGATGATCGAGAACCTTCTCCGCAAGCTCGCGGACCTCTTCCTGTGAAGGCACTTCTTCCAGCACCGGATTCTCGAGTAACTGCTGCTGTATGAGGTCGGTCAGTTCGAGCGACGTCATCTGCAACATCTCGATGCGCTGACGCAGTTGCGGCGTCAGAACTAGGCGCTGGGAAAGACTGGTGGTTAACTTTAGTGACATGCTTTCGAGGGCTGATTATAACCGATTAATGTCATCTGTGGCAGATGGTCTGCCATAAAGGTCATAAACAGCACAAAGATTACACGAACTTCTAAATACTCTCTTACATGCGGAATTTTTCGCCGAGGTAAAGCCTTCTGACTTCGGCGTCTTCGGTCAGATCCTGCGGCTGGCCCGATCGGAAAATTTTTCCCTCAGCCATGATATAGGCGCGGTCGGTGACGCCCAGAGTTTCTCGGACGTTGTGATCCGTAATTAAAATTCCGATACCGCGATCGCGCAGGTAGAGTATTACATTTTGAATGTCGTCGACGGCCTTCGGGTCGATTCCCGCGAACGGTTCGTCAAGTAAAATATACTGCGGTTCGGTCGCGAGTGCGCGAGCAATTTCAGTCCGGCGTCTTTCGCCGCCCGACAGCGCATCGCCGCGCGTGTTGCGCACGTGGCCGATGCCAAATTCCTCCAGCAACTCTTCCAAACGTTTCAACTGTTCGCGCCTTCGGAGACCCACGGTTTCCAACACCGCGAGAATATTTTGCGCGGCCGTCATCTTGCGAAACACCGACGGCTCCTGCGGCAGATAACCAATGCCGAGCCGCGCACGCAGATACATGGGAAGCTTCGTTAAATCCTGATCGCCGAGCAGAACGTTTCCCGAGTCCGGTTTTTCAAGACCGACGATCATGTAGAACGTCGTCGTTTTTCCCGCGCCGTTTGCGCCGAGCAAGCCAACAACTTCACCCTTATGAACCTCGAGACTGACGTTGTCGACGACGCGCCGTTTTCCGTAATGCTTGACGAGACTGGAGGTGCGCAGTGTAGAACTCGGCGCCGCGTCAGGGAATGACAGCGTCCTGGGCGTTGAGCCTTCGGGCAGGACGGGATCAATTCGGGGATTCTTCACGGCTTTTTGATCTTGTGTGTAGATCGCACGCGGCCAGGCGAGAGTGGGCCACGCGCATCGTCGGCGGTAACTTTATTTTCGCGCATCCAAACGGTCAAACGAGCGCCTTCTGTGTTGCCTTGCTCGATGTCGTCGACGCGCGCGGGATTACCTTTCAACACGGCAATTTCATTTGCGGCCGTGTACTCGACCCAATCGCCGGTACCTCTGCGGTTCGGTTGAGTCAGCACGACGTTTCGCTGCGCGATCGTCTTTTCCATCTCGTTTGAGTCTTTCGAGAGATAGACGTCGGCGACACCGCCGGTCATACGATCTGTTCCCTGTTTGATGTCGACGTTGCCTTCGTAATGAATGGTCCGATCGGGATCGGTGTAGAACATCGAATCGGATGAAGCAAACACGGGTACCGCGGTCGTGTTGTTTTCAACGCGCCGCTTCGAATTGTAGATCGCGGTCTGCACGTGGCCCACGGCTTCCATGCGTTTGTCGTTGATGTAGATCACGAGCTTATCGCCGCGCACGAAATTATCGTCCTGCCACGCGCGTGCGTTGCCGATGTAGATGCCCTGACCGCTCTCGTGACGAAACTCGCCCTTGTCGCTCGTGATGTAGACGGGGCTCTTGGTTTTTGAAAACGGAGTCGCGCCGTTGGTCTGTTCCTGGCTGTAGTAAGTCGTGGCGGTGCGTCCGCGCGCGAACGAGACGTCGTTGGCGAGATCGGAGTCGAGCTCGACAGCCTTCGTGCGGCCGCGTGAGTCCCAAACGGTTGGATCGCCGCCGCGCAGTCGCACCATTTCATCCGCGGCAGTGTAAGAGACATTTGCGGCGACGCCGTTGCGATCGTTTTCATTGAACTTGCCGTCACCCTCGCCGTCGATGCGTTCGATGTCCTGTGTATCTTTTACAAAGACCGTGGTCATCGTTTGCGAAGTGAACGTGCGTGTGCCGCGATTCGGCGTTGGCTGCACCGGATTCATCACGGCTTTCGTGCCGCCGGCGGCTTTGCAAGTACGCGCGAGGTTATCGGTTTCGAAAAAATCGCAATCGAAATTGGCTGCGTTGAGTTGGCGGCGTTCAGCGCGGGCGCTGCTCGTCACGGGTTCGATAAACAACTCTGCATTGCCCCATGCTTCGGCTTTTTCGAGATCGCGTCCGGTGCCACGCCAACTCAGTCTCACCGCGTCAGCCGCAAGGCGTTTGTTTGCCGCACGCGGATCGCTTGCTTTCGACTTCGGCGCGCTCAACGTGATCACGGAACGGCCGCCCGCGTTCATCTGCTTCAAGAGACTCGTATCCGCGGTCGCCTGGAAAAGAACTTCGAGTGTGCTGCTACCGGAGAGTTCGAAATCCGAATCTGCATCGAGCGAACGCGCCTTCACGTCTCTGTTTGCAAACGCACGTTCGAGACGCTGGTCTTTGTCGAGAAAGAAATCCATGTCGATGGCGTGGACTTCAGCAGCGCGGCCGGGTTCCATCGTGCGCAGGTAAGAGTTACCGCGGATCTCGGCTTTTTGGAGACGCTTTTCCTGGTTGAGCGTAGCGAAGATGGTGTCGCCGCTCATGATGTCGCGTTCCTGCTCGACTGTGGCGCCGCCCGCAAAAATTAGTCTTTGAGCTTCGTGTTCGAACGTGGCGCTTGCAGAGCGAATCGTGACCGGACGCGCGCGTGCAGTTGCCTTGTTCGCGCCGCTGAGTTGCGGCTCGACCTTTATGGCGACGTCTTTCTTGAGGTCGAGGCGTTTGGCTTTCTGTTCGACTACCGCGCCGGTTGAAGTGCCGGAAACGTTTTCGCGATTGAAGGCGATGGCGGCGTCAGTATGGGCCACGCCGCTGTTCTGATCGAACGAGAGCGATTCTGTAGCGACGTGAAGTTTCTCTTTAGTGTCGATCTTCACATTGCCGACGAACGAAACGATGTTCGTGTCGGGCCAATAGATTGCGCGCGCGGCGGTGATCTGATCGGGAACGTCGCCAGCCGGTGGATAGACAGCCATGCTCACGTTCTCGAGCTCGTGGTGATTGTCTGAGAACGTGATGTCACGCGAGGCTTTGACGTGCATGTAAAGGCGGCCTTCTTTGGTGACGCGTTGTTCGTAACCCTCGACGACGCCAGTGACTTCTTTCGAGAGCTCCGGTTTTTCAGACTTCGCCTTGAACTTCTCGACGTTGCGCAGCTTGTAATAAGAGACCGCGACAACCGCGATGCCCGACACGAGCAATGTGAACGCCACAAGCCTGGCGATCAGAGGCACCCTCGCCCGCCAGCCAATTCCAAAAGCTCGTTTTCGTGTCAGTGCCTGCATTCTTTAGAGCTTTGTTCTTTGTGCTTTGTTCTTTGCAACCAAGAACAAAGTTCAAAGTACAAAGAACAATATTACGAACACCTCATATCGGTGACGTTCAACTGCATCCGAAACTCGTCGTTCCACGAGCTAAGCTCAAGCGAGTAGGCGAGTTCGATGCTGCCACTAACCTCAGGCGTTTGCCCTGGTGTCTCGATACAGTTCCACCAAACCGCTTCCAGCGGCCGGTTCTGCGATCCTGCAAGCCGCAACTTCAAATGCTTGTCCTTCAATACCATCGGCTCAGACAAACAGCGCAGATTCCTCGTTACAAACACCGGGCGCGCATTCCCCGCTCCAAACGGCTCCAGCGCTTGCAGCTCACGCGCTAACTGAAACGTCACCTGCTCGGGCGGCAACTCCATATCAATCGTCACCGAGTGTTCCAGATCTTCTTCGGTCAAACACGCCGCTGCGTGTTCATTCAACCGCCGCCGAAACTCCGCGATCCGTTCCGGACGAATCGTGATCCCCGCCGCGTGTGAATGCCCGCCAAACTTTTCAAACAGATCCGCGCACGCCGTCAGTCCGTTCAGCAGGTGATACGCCTCGATACTGCGTCCCGACCCGTGCGCGACGTCGCCGTCAATCGAAAACACGACGCACGGACGATTTATCCGCTCCGCAATCTTCGAAGCCGCGATTCCGATCACGCCGCGATGCCAACCCGCACCCTGGATCACCGCGACCTTCGCTTCCGAACTGTCGCCGAGCTCAGCCAACGCCAGATCGATGATCTGCTGCTGCACCGTCTTGCGCTCTTCGTTGCGCGCGTCGAGGTGCTCGGCAAGCTCTCGTGCCTTTAAGAAATCCCGCGTATCAAACAGCTCAACCACGGCTCGCGCCGCGTCCATCCGGCCGGCGGCATTGATTCTCGGCCCCAGCCGGAAACCGAGATCGTATGCTGTCATGCCCTTGCCGTCTCCGCAACCGGCTACGTCCATCAAGGCTTTCAATCCCGGATTGGCCGAACGAGCCAAATCTTTCAGCCCGATCGCTACGATCGTGCGGTTCTCGCCCACCAGTTTCGCGACGTCAGCCACGGTGCCGATCGCGACAACCTTCATAAACGCCGCCACTTGCGCCTCACGCCCGTACTCCCGAAACAACGCGTGAACCAGCTTGAACGCAACGCCGACGCCCGCGAGATGCTTGTCCGGATACTCGCAACCTTCCTGGTTCGGATTGAGTACCGCAAACGCGGGTGGAGCACCTTCGTCTTCGTCGGGCAAATGATGATCGGTAATGATTACATCCAAGCCTTTGTCACGCGCCCAGTAAAGCGGCTCGTGCGCGCGAATACCGCAATCGACGCTGACGACGAGTTTGTAACCTTCGGCAAAGGCGCGTTCGAGCGCGGGTTGTTGAATGCCGTAACCTTCGGTGAACCGATGCGGAATGTGGAACCCGGTTTTCGCGCCCAGCATTTTCAGCGCGCGGAGCAGGATGGCGGTGCCGGTTGTGCCGTCGACGTCGTAGTCGCCGTAGATCAGCACGGGTTCGCCGGTTTCGATAGCCTGTTTCAGACGCGCGACGGCCTCGCGCATGCCCAACATTAAATACGGCTCGTGCAGTTGATCGTAACTCGGCGAGAGAAAGGCACGCGCGGCGCGTTCGTCCGCGTAACCGCGATTGATGAGGAGCGCGGCGAGAATTGGCGAGACACCCAAAACGCGTGCGAGCGAGGCGGCGGCTTCCGCGTCCTGCCGTCGCACGTTCCACCGTTTGGCTTTCATTTAGTCGGCACTTCGAACTTCCCGTTGTTAACTAAACCATCCACAGATTACGCAGAACTTCTCTGTGTAATCTGTGGATGGATTTATCCACCAAACCAGCCGTTCGCGTCGAGGAGCCTGACACCAATGCGACGCTTGCCGTCCAGATCATCTGTCCATGAACCGTTTACTTCGGCCGCCAGTTTAGCACCTGACGCCTGAACCAGTGTCACGTGTGACCCGACGGGAATATCGACGTCAACGATAATCGTGGCGCCGCCGTGGCTGATCTTCACCGCCGTGCCTTTAACCTGAAAAGAAGCGCCCGACGGATCCGTGCCTTCAACTTCCAACGGAAATTCAACCGGAACTCTCGGGCTTCGAGGTCGCTGATCCATAACCACCCTCCGTGTTTGTCCGTGTCGTCCGTGGCCTAAATACTCGCTGAGATGTATCCGCCCGCCAAAGCAGCCAGGATCGCGCCGCCGACGATCACACGATAGATAATAAACACTCCCGTCGAGTGCGTGCGTAAAAATCTCAGCAGGAACCAGATCGACGCATAACCCACCGCACCCGACACGATTGTGGCCACGATCAGCGCACCGTAACTATCGTGCGGCAACTTCTCAACCGCTTCTTTCAACTCCAAAAGCCCGCTCGCCGCAATCGCCGGAATCGACAACAGAAACGAAAACCTCGCCGCCGTCTCGCGCGTTTGGCCCGCAAACAGTCCGCCCATGATCGTAGAACCGGACCGGCTCGATCCCGGAATCAACGCCAGCACCTGCGCCCCGCCAACTGCGAGCGCATCCTTGATGGTCAGCCGGTCCATCCCGTGGTCGCGTTTGCCGACGAACTCCGCGATCGTCAACAACAGCCCGACAACGATCATCATCGTCGCGATCACCCACAGATTTTTCGTAAACGGACCTTCGATCTGTTTCTTGAACAACAACCCGACGACACCCACCGGAATCGATCCGATGATCACGAGCCAACCGAGCCACGCGTCTTTCGAGAGCTTTGGCTGGCCCGGCTCGGTGCGGCCTCTCATCCACGCCAGATGATCGCCGACAAACGCGCGCAGGATGTTGATGATGTCGCGCGAAAAATAGATCAGCACCGCGAGCAACGTGCCGAGTTGAATCACAGCGATCGTGGCGGTGGTCTGTTCAGCTTGCAGCGTTTTATCAGCGCCGCCGTAAAGGTTCACGACGCGTGCGGCAAAAACGAGATGTGCGGTTGAACTAACGGGAATGAATTCGGTCAGGCCTTGTACGATGCCCAGAACGATAGCTTGAAGAATGGTCATTCGCGAAATGAGTTTCTGCCTGCGATCCAATCGTACATCGACGCCGGCATAACGAGGCTCGTGCGCACGATGGTCGCGAGTTGCCAGGGGAAGGCGTAACTCTTCTTTCCTTTCTCAATTGCGTTCAGAATTTTTTGGACTCCGTCGTCAAGTTCCATGAGATACGGCATTTTTGCGGCGCGCCCGGAAGTCAGCGGTGTCTTGATAAATCCGGGATAGATGACTGAGACCGTCACGCCGGTGTTGCGCAGATCGATTCGCAGGCTCTCAAAAAACGACGACATCGCCGCTTTACTGGCGCAGTACGCCGCCGACTTTGGCAAGCCTCGATAGCCGGCGAGACTCGAGATCGCCACCAACTGTCCGCTCTTGCGTTCAATCATCTCCGGCGTGACCGCCGCAACGCTGTTGACTGCACCGAGCACGTTGATATTGATGACTTCAGCGACCTGATCCGGATTTAGTTGTGAAGCGTGGTTTGAAGTGCCGATACCGGCGTTTGCAATCATCACGTCGATTGGACCAAGCTCGGCGCGAATGCGATCCGCGGCCGCACGCACCGCCTGCGCATCGCGCACGTCAGCACTAATCGCGATCGCCTTGCCGCCTTGCGCCTTTATTTGATCGACGATTTCATCGAGCAGTTCTTCACGCCGTGCGAGTAGACCGAGCCGTCCGCCGCCCGCCGCAATCGACAACGCCAGACCTTTCCCGATCCCGGAGGACGCTCCGGTAATCATCACTGTTTTGTTCCAGTGTTTTGAGTTCAATTCTTTAGCCACGGACTTACACAGACGAACACGGACTTGACTGCATGTCAGTGTTCGTCCGTGTAAGTCTGTGGCCCTAAACCAGCACAATAATCGGCATGATCACCGGCCGCGCGCCGGTCTGCTTCTGAATGAAACGCTTCAACTCCACCCGCACATGCTCTTTCAACAAACTCTCGTCCTTCAACGTCTGCCGCGAAGCGCCGGTGATCGACGCCGTCACCACTCGTTTCACGTCAGCCATCAGATAATTGCCATTGCCGTTTCTAAATCCGTTTGTGCCCAAGCCTCGGACACCGCGCGCTACAATCCGCGGCTCGTCCAGCAACTCGCCTGACTCTTCATCGATCGTCACGACCACCGTGATCGTGCCTTCGTATGCAAGCTGCTTCCGCTCGCGCACAGTCTCGCTGTCGATTTCCTCAAAACCACTCTCGTCGATGAACGTGCGCCCGATCTCGCGCTTGTCAACCACGACGGCGCGCTCGCCGTCGAGCTCGAGCACGTCGCCATTCTCGATCAGGATGATGTTCTCTTCCTTATAACCGAGATGATTTTTGACAAACTCCTTGTGCCGGAAAAGCATTCGATACTCACCGTGCACCGGCACGACAAACTTCGGCCGCACCGCCTCGGTCATGATGCGAATGTCTTCCTGCGACGCGTGTCCACTAACGTGCACCAGCCGCCGCTTCTCCTCGATGATGTTTGCGCCGCGCTTGTAGATGAAACCGATCATCCGCGAAATCAGCCGCTCGTTTCCCGGAATGATACGCGCCGAAAGCACGACCGTGTCGCCCTCTTCGATCATCAGTCCTTTATAAGACTGCGTCGCCATCTGCGAAAGAGCCGCACGTGACTCGCCCTGCGAACCCGTCACGAGAAACACGACCTCGTTATCGCTCATCAGCTTCGCAGCGTTCAGCGAAACCAACAACCCGTCGGGAATGTCGAGATAACCAAGCCGGTCTGATATTTCAACGTTCTTCTGCATCGACCGCCCGAGCACGCAAACATGCCGGTCAAACTGTTGCGCGACGTCCAGCACGATCTGCAAGCGATGAATCGACGAAGCAAACGCAGCGATGATAATGCGGCCCTTTGCTTCGGAAAAGATCTCTTCAAACGCCGGGATCACCGCGCGTTCCGACGGCGTGCGGCCCGGAACAGTCGCGTTGGTTGAGTCCGAAAGTAACGCCAGCACACCGTCCTGGCCATATCGTCTAAAAGATCGGAGATCTATTGGCTCGCCGATCACCGGCGTCTCGTCAACCTTGTAATCGCCGGTGTGAATGATCGTTCCCACGGGCGTCTTGATGCCGAGCGAGAAACAATCGACCAGCGAATGCGAGACGCGAATAAACTCGACGCTGAAAACGCCGATGTCCACCACGTCGCGCGGCTCGACGCGATGAATCAAAGTGTCGCCGAGCAGATCGTGTTCTTCGAGTTTGCTTTCCGCGAGGCCCGCGGTGAAGTGTGAACAGTAAACCGGAACGTTGAATTTCTTGAGCAGGTAAGGCAGCGCGCCGAGATGATCCTCGTGTCCGTGCGTAAGCACGATGGCCGTAATGGCGTCGCGGAACTCGTCGAGAAAATTGAAATTCGGAATCGAAACATCGACGCCGTAAGCGGTCTCCTCCGGGAAGCCCATCCCGGCGTCGAGAATCAACATCTCGTCGCCGTAACGTAACGCCATACAGTTCATTCCAAACTCACCGATGCCGCCAAGCGGAATGATCTCAAGGACACTCGCCATAGGTTTGATAGTGTATCATCCGACCGTATGATAATCAGACCAATAATTAACGTTATTGCTGTTCTTTTGTTTGCCGGCGCCGCGTCGGCGGCCCAAACCATGCGGCTCGACTACTACCACACCGGCGACGCTTCGCAGGAAATTTTCAGCGTGGACCGCGTCGTGATCGAGCCGTTGCCGTGGCCGGGCCACCCGTCGCAGGCGCTCGACACGTCGAACCTCGGCAAGTACTTCTTCGAAGTGCGCGACGCGAAAACCAAACAGCTTCTCTTTTCGCGCGGGTTCGCATCGATCTACGGCGAGTGGGAAACGACCGATGAGGCGAAGTCGATCAAGCGCACGTTTCAGGAGTCGCTGCGCTTCCCTGCGCCCGCGGCGCCCGTTACGATCACCCTTAAGAAACGGGACGCAAAGAACGTTTTCATAGACATTTGGACGACGACTATCGATCCCACTGACCAGTTTATCGATCGCTCCAAGCAGGTGTCGCCCGCGCGGCTCATAACGATTCAAAAAGCCGGCGAGCCGGAAAACAAAGTCGACTTCCTGATTCTCGGCGATGGCTACACTGCCGCGGAAGCGAAGAAGTTTGAAGCCGACGCGCGACGGATGACGGAAGTTCTGTTTGCGACCTCGCCTTTTAAAGAGAACCGTCGCAACTTCAACGTGTGGGCGCTGTGTCCGCCGGCGGCTGAGTCCGGGATCTCGCGGCCGTCGACCGGCATCTATCGCGATTCACCGGTCGGCGCAACGTACGACGCGTTCGGCTCCGAGCGGTACGTGTTGACTTTCGACAACCGCGCTTTGCGACGCGCCGCACAGTTTGCGCCATACGAGTTTATCGAAGTGCTGGTTAACGGCCGCACCTACGGCGGCGGCGGAATCTTCAATCTCTACAGCACCGTCGCGGCGGACAATGCGTTTGGAAACTACGTTTTCGTTCACGAGTTTGGCCATCACTTCGCCGCTCTTGCTGACGAGTACTACACGTCGTCTGTGGCCTACGCGCCCGCAGCGGATCGTGTCGAACCGTGGGAACCCAACGTCACAGCGCTGCTGGATGTGGCCTCATTGAAGTGGCGGCACCTCGTTTCGCCGTTCGCGAACGTCACGCCGATTCCGACGCCGTGGAACAAAGCAGAGTTTGAAGCCTACTCCGCCGAGATCCAAAAGCGGCGCGCGCAACTGCGCAAAGACAAACGGCCCGAAGAAGAGATGGAAGCACTCTTCAAAGAGGAACTGGCTCACGAAGAGAAGATGTTTGCAGCCGAGAAACATTTCGGCCAGGTCGGCGCTTTTGAAGGCGCGATGTACGAAGCGCGCGGTTACTACCGTCCGGAGATGGACTGCATCATGTTCTCGCGCTCGGACAAGTTCTGCCGCGTCTGCCGCGAAGCCATCGTGCGCATCATCAAGATGTACTCGAAATGATTTGGTACCGCTTGCCTCAAGAGTCTTTTTTCATTCACACCGGGCTTCAGCCCGGTGGAAAACGTTCATGTTACTGAGAAACCGTTTTAACGGTTTCCCTGGCGACGGCGAAACCGTTGAAACGGTTTTCTGTGATCGATCCTGTGCTAACACCGGGCTAAAGCCCGGTGTGAATGAGAGGCAAAGCGTATTAGTGCCGTTTCAGGGGCTCGATGAAGTCCTGATCCTTGGTGCCCTGGTGGCAGACGATGCATGACTGATGACCGCGCTCTTCCAGGTCTGAGACGAGCGCGTAGGTAAGTCCTCGGTCGGACCAGGTGATCACTTTCAAACCGTCGATGGCGTTGAAGTGAAACATCAGACCTTTTGAGGCAATCTCTTCACCGCCAGACGGCTGCGCCAGCAGCTCGGAAGTGATCACCAAACTGATCGGGCGGTCCTTCATGTGGTACGAGACGTAAGCCGCATAGTCGTTCTGGAAGTTCACGAGCCGCCCGCCTTCGAGTGTGTAGAGAATCTCCTGCCCTGACGTCTCCTGATAACTCGGCAGCTTCACGTGGAAGTTGACCTTGTTTTCAAACCACTCCGAGATCTCTTCCGGCTCGGACGAAGTTACTTCCAGCGGCAACTGCCCACGGATGTGCTTCAGATGACTCTCAGCCGCCTTCAGCGCAAACGCCGAAGGTACTCCGTTCTCGGGATGATCGTTCTGGCGAACAATGCGCCAGACAACAACCGGCAACAGTAAAACTAGCAAAGCCGCCGCAACCGGCAGCATCCATCTCATCCGGCGCGAACTCTCGCGAACCACTGGCTCCTGCGAGCTACTAAGAATCTCCGAAACCTTCGCCTTCAGCTCCGGCGAAGCAGCGTGCAACGGCCCGCTCTTACGAACCGTGTTGAGAAACGTGAGCTCTTTCTCCACAAACGACGCGCACGAATCGCAAGTCTCAACATGCGCTTCAACCAGCGCGCGCTCGTCTCCCTGTAACTCGTTATCGAGATACAAGGTCAATCTCTCACGTGTGTTCTCGCAGTTTGTCATCCGAATCTTCTGTGAACTTTCTGTCTGGCTGAAAGCGCGTCGCGCAATTTCCCGCGTGCCCGGCCAAGCCGCGACATCACCGTACCCGCCGGACAATTCAACACCGTCGCGATCTCGTGGTAACTAAATCCTTCGATGTCGCGCAGCACGATGATCTCTCGATGACGGACCGGTAAACTCGCGATCGCTTCGTGCACCAGTTCTCGTTCCAACTTCCGCAGGTAAACCACGTGCGGGTTGGTGTTGATGTCGCTAACGGCAGTCTCAGTCGTTCCGTCGTCAAATATCTGTACACCATGTTGTTTGTGGCGCATGACGTTGAGCCATGTGTTGCGCATAATCACAAACAACCAAGCCCTAAGATTCTCTTCGGGCGCCGGTTGGTTGGCAGCCCTTACCGCCCTTAAGTACGTTTCCTGGACCAGATCCTCTGCTTCAGTCTTGTCGCGCGTCAGCGTCATGGCATAGCCATAGAGCGCATCGAGATGCTCCAGCATCGTTGCAGCAAAGCCTGAGTTGCTACCAAAAGTTTCCATATCTCGGGGCCAAACGTTACCGATGTCACCGAGGTTTACTCTAGATTAACACCTGGCGCCTCATAAATATTCCAAACTCGGCGGGAATAATCCATCCGTTCAGGTGTTATTTACAGTATGGCAGGGCAAAACAGAATCCGTGGACTCCTAACTCTGATTCTCATGTTATCCGTGGTCGCGGTTTTCCTTGTGGCCACAGCGGTGGACGCGCAACAGCAACGTCCATCCTCCTTCTCGCCCGTAATTGAAGAGCCATTTGACGTGGTGCTCGCCCGTGACAAGGCCAATAAAGCCAGGGTTGCGGCAGCGCATCAACAGGTACTGGAAGCACGTTACGATCTCAGCCGCCGTGTCGATGAAGGCGTACGAATGACACGCGGCAAACCTATACCGGTCGGGCCAACTGCAAAACTAAAACGCGGTCTCACCTGGGACCAACTCGGACGCATGACTCCCGATGCGATCCGGGACCAGGACGCGTTTCCCTACCTGCCGCTGCCGCACGTGGATCACGCCGTCGGCGGCATGGTATTTCCACAAGCCGAGATAAAGCTGCTCCCGCGCGTCGAACGATTCGACATGGACTTCGATCTGCCGGACCATTTCCTGCCGGAGTTCCCTCCCGCGATGTTTTTGACGTCCCGCAAAGATCTCGGCGATGTTTCCAAGGGACAACTGATCACAGTCAATAACTTTTACGAATTATTCAACGGCATTCTCAATCCGAAACAACTCGAAGGGCTGCGTTTGCTGGTTACACAGTTTCCGCAGCAACAGTTCAACGCCACTGCGGATCGAAAGACCGAGCGTCCAGACGGAATGCTCGGCGTTGCCTGTTTTGATTGTCACGTCAACGGTCATACCTCGGCAGCATTTCACCTCGTGGGCGACATCCGCCCGCAGGAAAACCGCCGCCGGATTGAAACCACTTCGTTGCGTGGCGTGAACATTCAACGACTTTTCGGTTCGCAGCGCGCGTTGAAAACGGTCGAAGACTTCACTGAATTTGAACAGCGCGCCGCGTACTTTGACGGCGACACTGTTTTGGCTACCAAGAAAGGCGTCAACATTCTCGAACGCGGTTCGCAGGTTCATTTCATGGCCGAGTTTCAGGCGTTGCTCGACTTCCCTCCCGCTCCGAAACTCAACCTACTCGGCAGGTTGGACCGCACGAAAGCGACCCAAAGCGAGATTCGCGGCGAAGAGCTTTTCTTCGGTAAAGGTAATTGCGGTACATGTCATGCGGCGCCGTATTACACGGACAATCTCATGCACGACTTGCAAGTGGAACGCTTCTACAAACCACGCATGGAAGCGGGCATGATGATTACGGCGCAAGGTCCAATCAAAACTTTTCCATTGCGCGGCATCAAGGAATCGCCACCGTACCTTCACGACGGCCGTTTGCTGACGCTGGAAGACACGGTAGAGTTTTTCAATCTCGTACTCGAACTGAAACTGACTGCCCAGGAGAAGAAAGATCTCGTCGCGTTTCTGCGAGTGTTGTGATCTTTTGCGGAATGGCAGCCCTAAGCCATCCGCACGTTCGTGCTGTGATCGGAGTGGCTACGGGAGTGCCACACCGACGCATCGCGCGGCGGGGTGGTTCACAGTTCGGGCCACCCCCTAGATCTCGCTTCAGGAGCGCGGGCGGCTCGCCCGCAGTTTAAGCCGCACAGTAACGTCCGTTGCGGGCGAGCCGCCC
>Ga0307505_10000153_pt1 | contig 85395 bp, 61 predicted proteins | sample 23_S_MG_FD_202183 | JGI IMG/M metagenome (GOLD analysis project Ga0307505, IMG submission 202183) | Soil microbial communities from Populus trichocarpa stands in riparian zone in the Pacific Northwest, United States - 23_S | ecosystem: Environmental > Terrestrial > Soil > Riparian zone > Trees... | reverse complement strand
GGAGCACGCCCTCGAGCTTCGCCAACCTTTCCCTCAATGGCTCCTCGAACAACGGCGTCCCGTCCAGGTACAAGAGGTCGAACGCGAAGAAGATCACCGGCGCATCCGCGATCAGTTTCGCGCTGACCTCACGCCGTCCCAGTCTCTTCTGCAGCATGGCGAACGGCAGAACGCGGTCCGAAAACGCGACCAGCTCACCATCGAGGATCATCGTTCGGCCCAATGCCTGCGCGGCCGTAGCCACCTCGGGGAACCGATGGGTCACCTGGTCGAGCGTGCGCGAGTAGATGCGAACCTCGGTTCCATCCGTGTGAATCTGGGCGCGGATGCCGTCGTACTTGTCGTCCGCGATTGCGCCTGCGCCGAGGGCCTCCACGATGGCAACCGGATCCTCCTCAGGTTGCGCGAGCATGAACGCAAACGGCGCGAACAAGGCCAGGCCCGCACTCTCCAGGGAATCACTCTTCGCCAGGAGCGCGGTCGCTCCGATGTCCCCCGTGAACATGTTCGCCTGACGCACGGTGGCCAGCTTCCGGCCGAACGCTTTCGCGATGGACGCCTCCACGAGCCCTTCCACGAGTCCGATGCGCAGCTCGCGCGTGAGGATCTTCACCACATAACGGGCGCCCTGCGCGTCGACCTTGCGAAAGAGCTCGGCCAGAACTTCCTTCTTCGCGCCGGCGCCCTGGGTCGCGGCCAGTCGGTCGAACGCTTCGCCCAACTCCACGAGCGTGAGATCACGCGAAGGATCCTCCGGGAACGACTCGGCGACGGTGTCGCCGGCATCCGCGTACTTCGACCACGGAGCCCACACTTCCTCCACCGTCCGCCCGCTCACCTCGGCCACGGCTTCCCCGATCGCCGCACCGCCCACTCCGGCCACACGCTCATCGCGGCGCGGAAATGGTGAGCCGGAAAAGAACACCGTGGCCCGCTCGAGGGAGGCGTCGTCGAGTCCGGCAAGGTAGGTGGCCAGCACCCGCTCCTTCTCACTTTTGCGAGTCGTGGCGGCGATGAGCGTGGCAGTTGCGATGAAGTGGGAAAGCATTGCTATAGAATTCGCGCCCGAGTAGTCGGCAGTTCGCAGGCATTGGCCGGCCGGAAGCCAGCCCCCAACCTGCGCAGAACGGCGGGTTCTCCTGCCGGCCGCAAGCTGCCCACTGCAACCTCATCAAAAGGATCAGTCATGAAAACGAAAGTCACCGTGGTGGGCGCAGGCAATGTCGGCGCCACCGTCGCACAAGGCATCGCACTCAAGGAGTTGGCGGACGTCGTCCTGGTGGACATCGTGGAAGGCGTGCCGCAGGGCAAGTCGCTGGACATGATGGAAACCGCGCCGGTGGAGAAGTATGACTCCATCCTGCGTGGCACCAACGGCTATGAGGGCACCGAAGACTCGGACGTGGTCGTCATCACGGCGGGTCTGCCCCGTAAGCCGGGGATGAGCCGCGACGACTTGCTGTGGAAGAACGAAGAGATTGTTGGAGCGGTCACCGCGGAAGTGGCCAAGCGGTCTCCGAACTCCATCATCATCGTCGTCTCCAACCCCCTCGACGCCATGTGTGAGGTTGCCCGGCGGGTCTCCAAGTTCCCCCGCGAGCGCGTCCTGGGTATGGCCGGCGTGCTCGACTCGGCGCGCATGCGCGCCTTCATCGCCATGGAGCTGAACGTCTCGGTCGAGAGCACACACGCTTTCGTCCTCGGCGGCCACGGCGACACCATGGTCCCGTTGCCGCGTTACTCGACGGTGGCCGGCATCCCCATCACCGAACTCATCTCGAAGGAGCGCATCGACGCCATCGTCGAGCGCACCCGCAACGGCGGCGCCGAGATTGTGAATCTCCTCAAGACCTCGGCCTGGTACGCACCGGGCGCGTCGACCGTGGAGATGGTCGAGGCCATCCTCAAGGACAAGCGCAAGATCCTCCCCTGTGCCGCACTGCTGCAGGGCGAGTACGGCTACCACGACCTCTTCGTCGGAGTGCCCGTCAAGCTTGGCAGCAACGGGCTCGAGCAGATCATCGAGATCAAGCTCGAAGAAGACGAAGCCGCGGCCCTGAAGAAGTCCGCGGATTCAGTATTGGAGCTCGTCGAGAAACTGAAGACTCCCAAATCCTGAAGTGTCGAAGGGTCGCGGGCTTCAAGTGAGTGCGCGATCCTTCCCTTCCGCTTTCACAGAGACGCCGCGGCATGAAGAAGCTCGTCATCGACATCGAAACCGTCGGTCATCCGTGGGACGAGCTCGACCCCTATGTGCGCGAGTACATGGTCCGAGGGCTTTCGGAGGACGAGGCCGAAGAAGCGCGACGCGCCGGCGCGCTGTCTCCGTTCCGCGGAAAGATCATCACGATCGGAGTTCTCAACATCAGCGACGGACGCTCGGCTGCGCTGTACGAGCGTCCGGGTCAGACCGAGCTGGAGGTCGAAAGGGTTGGGTTGCGCACCTACATCTCCGGCTCCGAGAAGATGATCCTGGAGAAGTTCTGGGAGTTCTTCGACAGCGACTCCCGCTTCATCTCGTTCAACGGACGTCAGTTCGACGGCCCGTTCCTGATGATCCGCTCGGCCATCAATGGGATCATTCCGAAGCGGGATTTGGTGGGCTACCGCTACGGATTCCACCCGAACTGCGATCTGCGCGAGGCCCTGAACTTCTTCGGCACGGCCGGCTCCCGGCAGTTCCGGTTCAACCTCGACCTGGCCTGCAAGGCCTTCGGTGTGGAGACCTCCAAAGGCGAAGGCATCGACGGCCGTTCAGTGGAAACATGGTATCGCGCCGGCAGGTACCGGCAGATCGCCGACTATTGTCTCGAGGACGTACGCGCGACGGCGGAGCTCTACGAGAAGATCGCGCAGTCGCTGCTCATGTTCAACAATGAGTTCCGGATCTCCGAGGAGCGCGAACGGCGCGCCCTTGTCGAAGCGGAGGCGCAGCTCTCGATGATTCCGGCTCCTGCCGAACCTTCCTTCATTGATTCCGTGACGGAGACCTCCCTCGCGCTGGCCAGCTCACTCGAAGAGGAGGAGCCGCGACCACCAGCCTCCACGGGCAAGCATCAGGCGGTCGTGCTGGAGAAGTTCGTGCGTGATACCCGCGAGGAAGAGTTTCCCGGCGAGTAGCCCGGCCCCACGCAGGTGAGCCGGGCACATCGCGCGCCATTCCAGCGAATCGGAACCTTCCTTTGCCGCGTCCGGGCGGCCCAATCGGCGCGGGGCGATCCCCCGGCCTCCAAAGTTAGTGGTGTGGAAAGACGTCCTTTGAGCACTCCTTAGAGGAGCGCCCTGGGTCAGGTGCTCGTTTCAGGCTGGTTCCGGTTGGATCTCACGATGCCGACAGTTCGCGCACGCATTTCTGCCGTGAATAGCTACCTACCCCAAAACAGGGTGGATAACGCGGCCCTACTGGGAACGGTCACGGCGTCATTCCCGCTGCCTCCTCCTGGGAATCTCTATCGGTTGTGCGGAATCCGCTCGCGTCACGTTGCCGCAGCGGATGAGCAGGTCTCGGATCTGGCAGTAGCAGCGGCACAGAGCATCGTGAACGCGGCCGGCCCGGATCGGATCGATCTGCTTCTGTTTGCGTCCGCAAGCAGCGATCTCATCGAACCGGCCACCGCAAACATCGTTCAGTACAAGCTGGGTCTGCGCTGCCCGGCCATCGATGTCAAGAACGCATGCAACAGCTTCGTCAGCGGAATTCAGATCGCGTCCGCGCTGATCGAGAACGGAACGTACCGCCGCGTGCTGATCGTCAATGGTGAAAAGCTGAGCGATTCCGTCCGCAGGCACTACGACTCCCACAAGCAGTTCACGGCGAATATGGCCTCGTTCACGTTCGGCGATGCCGGTGCGGCCATGCTCGTGGAAGCCACCGAGGAACCGGGCCAGGGAATTGTCTTTCAACGGTTCATGACGGTGGGGAAACACTGGCGTCTCTGCACCATTCCGGGCGGTGGCTCCATGTTCCCTCACGATATGGATGCGTACTATTTTTGCGGCCAGACGGCGGCCTTGCGCGATGTCATGCAGGAAGAAGCCACGGCCCTCTGGAACGAATGCCGGGAGCCCATCGGCTGGGCCTCCGACGACATTGCCTGGGTGTTCACGCATCAGGTGTCGGACACCATCTTTCAGTTGGTGACGGAAGTCGTCGGCATACCGGCGGAGCGCTCGGTCAACCTGTTTCCAACGCACGGCAACATGGCTGCAGCCTCCATTCCGGTGTGCATGAGCGTCGTGAAGGACCAGCTCCAGCGGGGCGACAAGATTCTGCTGGTGGGTCTGGCGGCGGGAATCTCGATCTCCTTCCAAGCCGTGATCTGGTGACGAATGCGATACACCTCCTCCTTCATCGAAAGCCTGGCGGTCGATCCAACCCGACGGTTGCTGCACTCGGACAAGGCGACCCTGACCGGCGGGGAGATTCTCGAGCAGAGTGCAAGGATTGCGCGAGTGCTCGAACAGCGCGGCCTCGGCACGGGGGATGTGGCCGTCGTGGCCGTCGAGGCTGGCGCGGCATTTCTGGCCGTGGTCTACGCCACGATGATGTCTGGAATGACGCTCGCCCTCATCGATCCCGAAATGGGACCCGAAAACTATCGGGCCAAGATTGCTCAATTGAAACCCGCTGTGGCGTTTGTCGACAGCCGCTTGCTGTTCTTGCAGGAACATCCGCTGATCTATGGTCCGGCACGCCGGTGGCTCGGGACGCCGCACCTCCCGCGGTTTGGTGGCGCCCTGCTCGTTGCCGTGGGACCGTGGATGCCGATCGTCCGCCGCCACCTTCGCCTGAGCGCCCTGCTGATGCGAGGGTCCCCTGCTTTCCAGCGAGGACTGGGTTTGCCCGAACGCGGCGGCGAGTACGCGATCATGTACACCTCCGGGACACTCGCTGAGCCCAAGGGTGTCCTGCACAGTCTCGACGGGCTCCAGGAGAGCATCCGGCGCGTCGCCTGCGTCCTCGGCGATCCTGACGCGCAGCGCATCGCCACGCATCTCCCGCATTACATCCTGCTGGGCATCAGCTCCAATGTCCCGGTCTTCGTATGGAAACACAACTGGGCGGCCGAGAACAAAATCCGGTTCATCGAAGAGAACCGGATCACGACACTATTCGGCCCGCCTTCGGACTTCGTTCCGCTGCTCACTTTCCTGGAGAACGACAACCGTCATCTCCCCAACGCATTGAATCTCATTCTCCTGGGCTCGGCCCCGGTACACCCGTCATTCCTGCGGCGACTGCGGGCCGTTCTGGCGCCGCACGTCCGAGTCGTTTGCATGTATGGCATGACCGAGAATCTCCTCGTCGCCACGGCCACACTCGCCGAGAAGCTTGCTTTTGATGAAGGCGGCGATCTCGTCGGACGGCCCGTCGAGGGCGTGGATGTGCGTCTTGCGCACGATGGCGAGCTGCTCTTGCGTTCTCCGCAGTGCTACACACGGTACTTTCATGAAACCGAGCGCCCGGCATGGCACCCTACGGGCGACCTCGCCCGGCTACGCAGTGATGGCACGATCGTGCTGCTGGGGCGGAAGAAAGACATGATCATCCGCGGCAATTTCAATCTCTATCCGGCACTCTACGAACCGACGGTCTGCCGGATTGCGGGGGTGGAAGCGGCGGTGTTCCTGGGCGTCTACGATGAGGCTCGCGCCGACGAGGTCGTCTATCTCGTCGTGGAGCCGGTCGCCGGCCGCCACCTGCAGGACGAGGCATTACGGCGGCGTATTGCGGCCACTCTGCGCGAAGGCAGGCTGGCCATCGACAGACAGGCCCTTCCGGACGAGATCAGACTGATGAAGCTGCCGCGCTCGGGACGCAGCCACAAGGTTGACCGGAACATCCTTCGCCAACAACTCAGTCAACCCAGATGAAGATCCTCATTACCGGTGTGACCGGCTTCGTCGGAGGTTCGCTGTTGCGACTCTTTGGCGAGAAGAAGCGCGATCGGCCATCGATGCAAGTGATTGCTACTGCGCGCCGCTCCCAGCTCGGCGCCGAACTGGCCCGGTGGGCGGACGTGTATTTCCCCGCGGACTTGTCCGAGGGATGCCCGCCTGTCTCAGCAGATGTCTGCGTTCATGCCGCGGGGCTTGCCGATGACCGCAGTACAGCCCGCGAGCTGCACCGCGCCAATGTCGTTGCCACGCACCACTTGCTCGATTCCCTGCAAGACTGCCGGCTGTTCGTGCACATTTCGTCGGCATCCGTCTATGACTTCAAGGACGGACCCATGAGCGAAGGCGACGCGACAGGGAGAACCGCGCCTTCAGAGTACGGTCGCAGCAAATGGGCGGCGGAGCAGACCGTGCGCGAGATCTGCGACCGGCGAGGAATTGCGTACGTGATCCTGCGGCCACGCGCCATCTATGGCGTCGGCGATCGCGTGCTCCTGCCGCGGCTCCTGCAACTGATGCGTCCCCCTTTCCTCTTCATGATCGGCAAAGGACTCGCCCCGGTCTCGCTCACGCACATTGGCCACCTGGCCGAGCTCATTGTGGCGCTCGTGCTCGCGGACCATCCGCCGAAGCCGGACGTCTTCAATGTGGCCGACTCGGCGGCATACCAAGTGCGAGTGGTGCTCACTTCCTTGTACGCTGCCATTCATCACGAGCAGCCTCGGGTGATCCGCATTCCGGTGCGAGTGGCTCGGGCCTATCTCGCCATTCATGAAGTGCTCGGACGAACGGGGGCGCTCAGCCGGCAGTCGCTTGCTTATCTCACGGAGCCGGCGTTGTTGGATTGCACTGTTGCGCGCGACACGCTCCATTACGCGCCGGCCACGACGTTTGCGGACCACGTCAGCGCGATCGGTCACGATGTTCGCGTCAAGGAAAAAGCCCGATCGATCATTCACGAGTAACAAACGAAGGAGCGGCAAATGACACAGACGGCAACTGCTGAGATTGAAGAACACCACCTGACCGAGGATGCGCGCCTTCGCCCGAATGGCTTCCTGCCCGGTGACCGCCGCAGTTACAGCACCCTGTTCGTGATGGATCACTTCCTGGGGCGTGAGCGCGTAGACCGTCTGTTTCCCCGCTGGCGAAAGGATCTGCAGACCAGAATGCTCGAGCGGATCCGGCAGAACGGCGAAGGCCGCGCCATTCCCCTTCCGCGGATCCGCAATCTCGACCGCGCGACCTACATGAAAGAGTTCGTTGGCAGAAGCCATCCCGTGGTCTTCGTGGGCGCGGCGAACGATTGGGATTGCGTCCGGAAGTGGCGGTTCGAGTGGCTCAAGCAGAAGTACGGCGACGACGACGTGTTCCTGGTCGACCATGCCGACGCCGATCGGAACTCCCTGGGAAAGGAATCCGACCACATCACCCTCGCGGATCTCATCGACGGAATCGATCACGGCTCGACCAAGTACGCCCGTTTTCACCCTCTGCTGCAGCGGCACCCCGAGCTGCGCCTGGATATCGACCAGAAGTGGCTGCACGAGCACCTCACGAATCCCCGCACGAGCTGGGCCAGGTTCTACACGCTCTTCCTCGGCGGCAAAGGAACGGATACGGCCATTCATAACGCCGGGAACGAGAACATCTTCGTTCAGGTGTACGGACAGAAGCGGTGGCGCCTCTATCCAATGGACCACACGCCCATTTTCGATCCGCCGGCGAACCGGTCCATTTACAAGTACACCTACTATCGCCCCGACGAGCCGGACTACGAGCGCTATCCGATGTCACGGCACATGGACTGGTACGAAACGGTCCTCGAGGCCGGCGATGTTCTTTACAACCCTCCCTACTATTGGCATCACGTGTCCAATCCCGTCAGTTCCATCGGAGTGGGATGCCGGTGGAGCAACATGCGCACCGCCCTCCGCGCGTCGCCGCTGCTGGCGATCCTGGAGGTCTTCAACACGAATCCCAACCTGATCAAGGGGTTGGTGATGACCTTGAAAGACTTCAACACGGTTCTGGCCCAGAGCAAGCCGGTCCGGAAACCGTCCCGGAGCGTCCCCGACGGACGCTGAAGAGAGCAAGAATGGATCGCGAAGGATGGCCCTCGCACGCCTCTCCTCGGCCTTCGAGGATCACCGGTGACGATGACCTCTGCGTCGGCAACGTTTGCCTGTGGAGCGGTGGGCTTTAGCCCTCCGGGCTCTCGCGAAGAGCTTCCCTCTGCCGTCTCGGCTTGGACGAAGCACGCGGCTTTCGGCACGAGAACCCCGAGAGCATCACGCGACTTCGGCACACTCATCGCGAACGCCCGGAGGGCTAAAGCCCCCCGCTCCACAGTTGCACGCAACGTTGGAAACGAATTCTTTGCTGCTATGATTAGTCCACAAGACAACTATGCGCGTCACTCTTAGTCGTTGATATCATTCGCGGCGCAAGGATTGGCTAGTTCGCCAATTTCGCGCACGCGTGCAAGTGACCAACTGTCAGTAGCTTAGCGGCATGACCCTCGGCCAGCGATTCCGGCGTGCCATGGCGCTTGCCCGGCTGACGCAGAAGGAAGTGGCGAAACGATCCGGGCTCGAAGAGGCGACGGTCAGCGACGTCGTGAACGACAGGACCCACCCCAGATTTGACACGGTGGAACGGATGGTGAAGGCCATCGGGACAACCTTCGGCGAGCTGTTCGACGAGCCGAGGATTCAACTGTCAGCGGAAGATGCCCAGTCGAGCCGAACCTTTGCCGCCGTTCTGGATCGGTTGCTGCAGAACGACGCCGCGCAGAAAGCGGTTGCGCAGACGGGCACATCGATCCCGCAACGACGAAGTCGCAAGCGGAAAGCAACCTCGGGCCCGGGCAGCACCGAACCACACACGTCGTCAACGACGAGCGAACTGCGCGATGCACCCGGTGCGGTGCGCCGTGAAAGTCACGAAGTGGAGAACCTGCCTAACGAGATCATTCCGGAATGGCACTACCGGATGAACGCGCGTCGCGCTTACAAGGTGCTCACGGACGCGATGATCGGAATCGGAATTCTCGAGGGTGCCAAGATCTATCTCCGGTCAGCAATTGACATTGCCGCCGCGGATGGCGAGATCATCATCTGCAAGCTGAATGGCACGATGTACTTGAAGCGCCTGGATCTGCGCGGCGGTACAAAGTCACTGGAGAGCGCGAATCCCCGATATTCGGCGCTGACCGTCACGGACAGCGACCTGTTCGCGCTCGTCGGCGTCGTGGTCATGAAACCGACCTGACACCGGAGTGTCGGCCGAACCAGTCCGCGTCCGTGCTGCGGGTTGCGTCGATGCGTCCCGCCAGCGGCACCGGCACGGACCCGCGAAGGCACCGTGAGATCGGACCGAACCGTGGTCGCCGCCCGTTTACAATGACGGCGTGAGGGTCTATCGCTCCCGCCTATTCACGCCTGTTCGTGACCCGTTTGCGAACGGAGTGGAGCACTCCTATCACTGGTTCGAAGACGGCCATCTCGCCGTCGACAATGACGGCCGCATCGCCAGTGTGGGTGACTTTGCGCAGGCTCCGGAAGGTGAGGTCGTCGAGCTCACAGGGAAGTTGATCGCGCCGGGGTTCATCGACACGCACCTGCACGCGCCGCAGCTCGAGATGATCGGGTCGTATGGTGGTCATCTGCTGGAGTGGCTGAACCGGTACACGTTTCCGACGGAGCGAAAGTTCGAGGATCCGGAGCACGCACGCCGCGTGGCGCGGGCGTTCTACGACGAGTTGCTGCGGAACGGGACGCTCACCGCCTTGATCTTCTCGACGGTCCACGCCACGGCAACGGACATCTTCTTCGAGGAGGCGGAGGTCCGCGGGTTCCGGGGGATCATCGGCAAGGCGATGATGGATCGCAATGCGCCGGAGTATCTGCTGGACCGCAGCGCGCAGCAGTCGTACGAGGAGAGTCGCGCGCTCCTGGAGAAGTGGCACGGGCGCGGGATGCTGCGGTATGCGATCACTCCGCGGTTCGCGCCGACCTCGACTCCGGAGCAACTCGCGCTGGCGGGCAAGCTCAAAGCCGAGTTTCCGGATGTCTGGGTCCATACGCACATCTCGGAGAACCGCAACGAGGTGCTGTGGGTGCAGGAGCTCTTCTCCGACGCCGAATACGCGGATGTCTATGACCACTACGGACTCCTCGGCGAACGCACGGTGCTGGCGCACGGGGTGTGGCTCACGCCCGAGGAGCTGGATCTGCTGGCGCGTCGCGGGTCCCGCATCTCGCATTGCCCGAACTCGAATCTGTTCCTGGGCAGCGGACTCTTTCCGCTGCATCGCGTCCTGGACGCCGGGGTGATCGTCGGACTGGGGAGCGACATCGGCGCGGGAACGACGCCATCGTTCTTCAACGCCATGGCCGACGCCTACAAGGTGCAGCAGGTGCAGAATGTCGCGCTCAGTCCCTTCCACCTCTGGTACCTGGCCACCCTGGGCGGCGCTCGCGCGCTGACGCTCGACGGTGAGACCGGGAGTCTCGAAGCAGGAAAGTCCGCGGACTTCCTCGTGCTCGACCTGCATGCGACTCCGCTGCTCGCCCTGCGCACCGGACGGGCCTCTTCGCTCGAGGATCTGCTGGCCGGGTTGATCTTTATGGGCGACGATCGCGCGGTGGAGCGAAGCTTCATCGCCGGCAGAAACGTCTCAGAGCGAGTCAGGAACTGAGCCGCGAAGGTCGAGCTCGCTCGATTGCCGTAGGAGTCTGCGCGGTAGAAAAGCCTGCCTCGGAGCTGCCGTACGTCCAGAAGGCTATGCCAACCAGCGCCGGCGGCCGTGCCGCCCGGCACCGCGTTTGCGCTCACCCTTTTTCGAACAGGAGATGTCATGAACAGAACTCTAAGGATTTCAGCGGTTTGCGCGCTGATCGTGCTTTCGGCCGTGTCCTCTTTCGGCCAATCCCGTCCAGCGGCCGGGACAGTCGTCGACATTGGCGGCAACAAGCTGCAGGTCGAGTATGACGACCAGTCACGGGTGACCATCGAGACGGACTCGGTGTCGACCGTCTACTACGGCTTCGGCACGCAGATCGCGGGCAAGCCGGAGATCTTCACCGGGTCGTCCGGTTTCTCGAATGTGCGACTGGGAGATCGGATTCAGGTGGTGGGCTCGGACCGCGGCGCAGGCGTGCTCCGCGCGGATCGCATCACTCTGGCGGGTCGCAACGTGGAGGCGGGATCGGTGGGCGTGGGAACGACGCGCGAGCCGACCAGTGTCTCGGCGGCAATCGATGACCAGACGACGGCCGCGGCCGAAGCTCGGTCCAGCGATCTCGAAGGAACGATCCGCCAGATCAATGAAGACGACGGTCGCATCATCCTCGTGACGACGCAGCGGCGGATGATCACCGTCCGCACGTATCGCAACACGCCGGTCACCTACCGCGGCGACACGTATCGCGTCTCGAATCTCGAAGTGGGCGACCGCATTCGCGTCGAGGCAGAGCCGCGCACGGGCCAGACGGACGAGGTCACCGCACGCCGCATCACGGTCGTCCAGTCGGTGGATGAGGGCGGTCCAGCTTCTCCCGGCGGAAACGTGACCACGATCAATGGACGAGTGACGCGCGTGGAGCCGGGTCTGGACCGCGTGTATGTCGATGATGGACGGGCCGAGATCCGCGTGGACATGAACCAGGCCGAGGATGCTCGCGGCGATGCGGTGCATGCTCGCGATCTGCGCGTCGATGAGCGCGTCGAGGTCACGGGCAGCTTCAACCGCGTGGGCGACATCTTCAACGCGTCGACCGTGCGCTTCACGGACCCCAATCGCGACGATGAAGACGACGACCCGTACGGCGGCACCTTCGACCGTCCGGCGCTGATCACCACGGGCGGCACGATCGTGGAGACGCTCGACGACGCGGCCACGGTCGGTCTGCGCGAGACAGACACGAATCGCGTCGTGCGCATCTGGGTCACCCCTGATTTCGTCGTGCGTCTGAAGGCGGGAACGTACACAAACTCCGGAACGCTGCGTGAGAAAGACACCGTAGTCGTGACGGCTTATCGCGACGCCAAGGGGAATCTGATCGCACAAACGATCCGCGTTCGCAATCGCTAGCCGGTACGACCGGCGGCGCTGGTTGGCATAGCCTTTGGCACGTGCGGCAGCTCCGAGGCCAAGACGTGCTTTTTACGTCTCTCGGAGTGTCCGGCATCGGCCCACGCCGTTCGCGGCGTCTGCGTTTCTGCCACGAGGGAGACCCCTCATCCGCCTTCGGCACCTTCTCCCCTCCGCGGAGGGGAGAAGGCTCTCGGTGTGTGCTCATAGCGAGCTGGAGTAGTTCATCGCGAGAGTGTTCAATCGAGAGTCTTCTCCCCCCGGCTTCTTGGGGGAAGAAGGTGGCCAACGGCCGGATGAGGGGGGCGGTGCAGCCTCCGATCACTTTGCATTGTCATGCAAGATGTTGGGTTGCTTCTTTGGAAGCGCTCTACTGCTCAGTCCGCGAATAGCGATCCGCGCTCATCGATTACGAAGGGACACACATGCGAAAGCCAGAGTTGCTTCCGGGTGTCACGTCGTCCGCCTCGCCTCCCGAGGTGGTTTGCGACGCGCACGCGGCCATTCGATCCGCGCGGCGCCGTGCGTGGGTGCGCGACGGGCTTCAGCTCACGTTGCTCGTGGCGGTGGACTGGCTGTTCGTCTACTGGCCGGATTCGCGCATGCCGTTTCTCGAGCGAGAGGCTTCGCTCGCGTTGCTGCGCGCGATGAACGTGGTCATCCTCGGCCACATGTGGCTCGTCCGCGCGCTCCCGCGATGGACGGCGAAACGGATCTCCTCGACGTGGTGCCGTTCGGAGCGCGATAAGTTTCAGCGCTGATCGACAACGACAACCACGCACGTGTTCACGCGCTCGGCGCCGGACCGAGGAGGCGCACCAGCATCACGATCAGGACGACGGCCGCGATGGCGATGCCGATCCAGAACAGCTTGCGCGCGGGTCCGTTCTCGTCGGCGGGGAGCGTTCTTGGCGCGGTCGCGGGCATGACCACTTCTCTCGCGGCTCCCTGGAACAGGCCCGGCGTGAGCGTGGCTACGTCGTAGCGAGGAGCGCGCGCGCGCCGGTTTTCGTAGAGCAGAAAGAGCGTCGTGCCGGGGTGGTGAAAGCGAAGGGCGAAGGATGGAACGTGCAGTTGCGCGGAGACGACCGGCAGCGGTGCGTTGTCCCCTTCATCGATCTGCACTTCGAGGCCGCGCGTGCCGTGTCGCGGAACCTCGAACGAAAGCGTGGGCGGCATGAGCGTTGGATCGGCGTTTCGCCAGGTCGCCGCCGCGAGTTGCGAGGCTCTGCGATTGCGATGATTGTTCGCGAGGCGCCAGAGCATCACCTCGCGATCGAAGGAACGCGCGTTCGTGGTCAGCACGAGCATGGTTTCCACCGGCCAGTCCTCGTACGGGAGCGCGAATCGATAGACGGAGGACCGGCCACTGGCGGATCGCGGAGGAACGGCGAGGTCCACGATCGTTGGCTCCGCCCGCTGCTCGACGAGGTACGGGACCTGACGGTTGTCGGGGCCTGCGAGGCGAACATCGTCCAGACCTCTGGAGCGCGCGAGCGTATCGATGTCGAGGATCAGGACGGTCAGACCCTTGGGTACGTCCGGCACCTTTCGACTCACGCGAAACTGCTCGCGCTCGATGGGCGCACCGAGGGGGATGTTGATCGTGGCAGGCGGATCGAAGGCGATCTTGGCGTCCACCTTGGCAGCAGCCCGATCCTGCGCCATGAGGGCGGAGGAGAGCACCGCCAGGAGCAGGATCAGGGCGCCACCTCTTCGGGGCGTATGCGTCGCGAGAGCACGAACTTCTGGAGCAGCACGCTGACCATGACCAGGGCCAGTGCGAGCCCGAGGAACGATGCGATGCGATAGAGCCCACCCAGGCGGGCCAGATCGTGGAGGAAGCACTTGAAGATGGTCACGCTCAAGAGGGCGATGGCGGCCACACGAGCCGCGCGCGCGTGCACCGCAATTCCGGCGATGAGCATGGCGATCGCGAAGACTGCCCAGCCGATCGTGTAGGTCAGGTCCTGTGCGAGCGACGACGAGAGGAAGTTGAAGGTCAGTGCCGGTCCGATCGAGTAGAAGTCGGCGATCTCGATGTTGAGGAGGGCGAAGAGCAGGACCGTGCCGCCGGCATAGCAGGCACCGATGGCGCGCCGGTACTCTTTCGGCGCGAAGTACGCCGCCGCGAAGAACGACAGTGCGGAGACGAGGTAGGTGTAGAGGTACCAGTTCAGGATGGCCCGCTCGCTCGGCGCGTGGTAGGACAGCACGTCCGGATTCACGATCAGCCGGACGAACACTGCCAGGAGCAGCACGGAAGCCCAGGCCAGCAACCCGCGGTGAGGGATGCGCCGGAAGAGCCACACCAGCGCGGCTCCTTCGAGTGCCCAGGCGATGGTGATCCACTGCTTGTCGAGTTGCAGCGGGACGGCCGCGGTGATGAAGGCCAGTGCCGTAGCGGCGACCAGCGCCAGGCGTGAGAGCAGCCGTTCGTTCGGAGGCTCGATGCGGAGCAGGCGCAGCACGAGCACGAGCATCAAGAGGGCCTGCACGACGGGCAGGACGCCGATGGCGTATCCGTAGCCTGCTTCGGTGATCGCATTACGTGCGATGAAGAAGAAGGGCACGCTGGCGAAGACCGCGGCCAGGTACGGTTCGAAGGCACGCTTGGCCCGAGCGCCGAGGATCAGCGGGTAGAGGATGTAGATCGCGTAGATCACCGAGGCAAAGGTCAGCGTCTGCGCGGGACTCTCGGTGCACGCCAGAAGTGTGGCGATCGCAGTGAGGGGCACACTCAGGACCGCGAGCACATGCTTCTGCGTGACCGTGCCGAAGGCGACGGTCGCGATCGCGAGCATGGCGTGCGTCGCGAGGAGCGTCCAGAAGAGTCGCGGCCCGGCGTTCCAGCCCGCGGCGATCGCAACGAAATGGCCGAGGAACAGCGCGGCGACGACGGCGAGCCGGAACGCGGTGAGGGATTCGTGGAGCCGGCGTTGCGCCAGCTCGTGCCAGAGCACGGCGTATGCGGCGATGGCGATCGTGGACGCAAGGGCGAGGTTGCCCCACTGCGCGGTCTGGAGGACCACGGCCCATGCAAACAGCACGAACTGCGACAGGACCGCGGCGCCGAGGAGGAGCGTTCCTCGTTTCAGATAGAGCGCGGCGATGCCGATCGCGAGGTCGAGCACGAACAGGACGCCCAGGAACGGCCAGGGCGGGAACGCCAGCGACCGGGATGCGGCGACGACGATCAGGAAGGCGTGTCCGAACAGGGCCAGGTGCGTCTGCAGTTCGAATGCGCGAGAGTCGGTGGCCCTCCGCACCCAGACCGTGGCGAACACGATGAGCACACCGAACACGGCGATGACGAACAGGGCCGGCAGGAGTGCCTGTTCGAGCGGTGCGGCTTCCCACCACGAGGCGAGCACGATCCACGCGAGGATCACCGAGACCGCCGCGAGCCACGGTCGCGACGACGCGCCAGCCTGCGCGATCGAGCCGGCCAGCAATGCGGCGAGCAGAATCGCCAGCCCCCACAACGCGCCAGGCGCTACTCCATCAGACGTCAGGAACAGGAGCATGGCCAGACTGACGATGGCCGTGAGAGCGACGCCGGTCTGCGGTGCGAGACGGCGGTTGAAGCGCCTCGCCAGAGCGGGCACGGCCAGGAACGCCACGCCGAAGACCGTGTAGATGCCGAGGCCCGCGTAGAGGCGGTCACCGTCGAGATGTTTTGCCGACCAGAGCCCTTCCGTGACGATGGAGAAGAAGGCCGCTACGAAGTAGACCAGCCCTTCTTCATAGCGAAGTGCATAGGCGGAGGCGAGTGCCAGAAGCACGAAGAGCACGGAGAACAGGAGAATCGGCGACGCGGTTTGCGGCTCGAGCCGCACCAGCGCGGGGAACACGAAGAGCAACACGCTCGCACCGATGACGAGGCGCGATTGGAAGAAGATGCCGGTGACCAGATTGAGGATCACGAAGGCGCTGACCCAGGCCAGCACCAGCGGCCATGCTTCGGAGGTGTAGGACACCACGAGCCAGATCGCGAAGGTGAGCGTCGTGGCGATGTTGCCGATGGCGTGCAGCCATTCCAGATCGCGAAGCTTGGCGATGACGGCCAACCCGGCCGCGATCAGCAGAAGGAATCCGAACAGGATGTTGAAGCGCGCTCCGTAAGCCGGCACCGCGGCGGCAAACAGTGCGAAGAGCAGCGGCAGCGCGACGGCGATCTGGCCCGTGCGTTCGAACAGCGGCTGCTGCTTGTCGTCGCGTCGACCGATCCAAAGCGCGGTGGCCGCAGAGAGTCCGAAGACGAGGAAGATGCCCGCGGCGAGCGGAAGCTGCGCGACGTCGAGGAACTTGGCGATCCAGGCCCACTGATAGATGACGCTGAACAGCACGCTGCCGATCGTGAGCGCAGGCCAGCGCTTCTTGTACGCGACCCAGGCCAGGCCGGTGTTCAGGAGCAACAGGTACGAGAAGAGACTGATCGGGCGGTTCTCTCCCGTGGACAGCAGAGCCGGAGTGGCGAAGCCGCCCAGCATGCCCAAGAGAGCGATGAAGAGTGACTCGCGGCGGATCGACAGCGCCACCGCCACGGCCGTGACGACCAGCATCCCCGCGAAGACGGCCATCGCCGGGAGCAGGTGCCACAGCGCGTGCACGGCGAAGAGCGTCGCGTAGAGGATGGCGATGCCGGCGCCGTGCATCGCGTTCGCCGTGAACTTGTATCCGCGCGCGACGCGCAGCTCGCAGACCACCAGCAGCGCGCTGCCGGTGATCAGCCCGATGGCCGCGCGCACGCGCGGTGAGATCCAATCGTGATCGACCGAGTACTTGAGAAAATAGATCGCGGCCACGACCAGCGCGATGCCCGCGACCCAGGAGAAGAGCTTCACTCCGACGACGCTCTCCCAGTCGATCTCTTTCCAGAACGGAGGTGCCGGTGTTGGGGGTGGTTTGATTGCTGGGCGAGGTTGCGTGGGTGCCGCGGGAGGGGGCGGAGGCGGCGCGAACGCGGGTGTCGGCGGAGCCGCGGGAGCCGCCGGAGGCTGGACCTGCACTGGCGGAGGCGCGACTGGAGTGGCCGGAGGTTCCTGGGGACGATCCTGCGCCACGAACGCCGCGACGGGCGTCGCAGTGGGAGATGGAGATGGAGCGGGTGCAGGTGAAGGGACAGGTGGCGCCTGCGGAGTGGCTTGCGGCGGTCGCGGAGTCGCGGTCGCCGCGGACATGCCTCGCCGTACGAGGTCGATCTCCAGTTGAGCCAGGCGTTTGGCCAGCTCTCGCGACTCGTTTCTCGCACGCTTCGCCAGCACGAGCGCGATCACAGCCAGAACGAGCGCGAGAAACGTGAACATAAAAGGTAGGGCGGGCCTCCTGGCCCGCCCTACAAGGATAGTCCTGTTGGGTCTGCCTACGAAGTCTCGCGAGCCGCGAGGATCTTCTCGCGTCCGGTGAAGTACAGGAGCCCGATCAAAAGCAGGAACGGAATCAGCGACAAGCCGTCCGCCCACGGTCCGTTGAGCATTCCATTGCCCTCCGACCAACTGGTGATGGTCGCGTTGAAGCCGGCCATGAAGGGCACACCCGCGAGGAACGCGATGAGGATTCCCGCGATCGCGCCACCGGCGATGTAGCCGGACGCCATGAGCACGCCCGGGCTCTTGTCACCTTCCGCGACGAGCTGTTCTTCGGTGAGGTTCTTGCCCGCATGCTTCCTGGCGATCCAGCGGTCCACGCCCCAGCGCACCAGTCCGCCGATGAGGATCGGCGAGGACGAGGAGAGCGGCAGGTACACACCGACTGCGAAGGCCAGAGAGGGGATGCCCGAGAGCTCGAGCACGACCGCGATCATCACGCCCAGGAGGACCAGCCCCCAGGGCAGCTCACCGCCGAGGATGCCTTTGATGATGTACGACATCAGCGTGGCTTTGGGTGCGTCGAACTTCGGCACGTCCTGACCGTTGGGCAGTTTGCGAATGGTCCCGTTGATGCCGGGGTCGACGAAGTAGACCGGGGTGCCGGCATCGTCGACGAGGTACTTCTCCGCGTTGCCGCCCGACGGATCCTGGCGGAACCAGACGTTGTACTCCTTCGTGTCCGTGGCGCCTGCGGAGGTGGCGATGGCGCCCTTGACCGCTTCTTTGCCGTGATAATCCTTCGGGTCGGCGACTTCTCCCGGCTTTGCGGAGCCGGCGGAGAAGCCTTGAAGCGTCGATCCGAACGGCACGTACACAGAGCCGGCATCATTGAGCTTGAGGAGAATCGGCCCGAGCACGAGTGCCGAGGCGAGGGCGCCGATCAGAATCGCCACCTGCTGATTCTTCGGAGTGCCCCCGACGAGGAAGCCGGTCTTGAGATCCTGCGAGGTCGTGCCGCCATTGGAGGAGGCAATGCAGACGATCGCGCCGATGGAGAGTGCAGTCACGAAGTAGTTGCTGCCCGTCCAGCCCAGGACCACGAAGCAGAGACAGGTCAGCAGCAGCGTGGCCACGGTCATGCCGGAGATCGGATTGGACGACGAACCGATCTCGCCGGTGAGCCGCGAAGACACGGTCACGAAGAGGAAGCCGAAGATGACGATGAGGATGGCCGCTGCCAGCCGTGCTCCGAAACCGACTCCGCCCACGTAGAGGGGGTTGGCGAAGGCGATGGCGATGATGATGGCGATGATGCCGAGGAGCACGAACTTCATGGACAGGTCGCGGTCGGTGCGCACGACCTTCGGCGAATCGGTGGCGCCCTTCGATCCGGAGAGATCTTTCAGGCCGCCCTTGATGCCGTGCCAGATCACAGGCAGCGAACGGAAGACGCTGATGATGCCTCCCGCGGCCACGGCGCCCGCGCCGATGTAGAGAACGTACGCGTTGCGGATCGCGCCGGGGCTCATGTCTTTGATGAGCACCGTCGTCTCGGGTGCGAGCGGGGCCCCGAGGGACTCACCGAAGAACTTGATCATCGGGATGAGCACGAGATAGGCGAGCACGCCGCCGGCGCACATGATGGCGGCGATGCGCGGTCCGATGATGTAGCCGACGCCCAGGAGCTCGGGCGACACTTCGACGGAGACCGAGGCCGCGTTGAACGGCCGTCCGAAGATCTTCTCGGGCACGTCCTTCCATGCGCGGAAGGCGACCATCGCGGTCTTGTAGACGAGGCCGATGCCGAAGCCCGTGAAGATGGTCTTCGCGCTCGTCCCCGCGCCGCCGCGCGCTTCCTGCTCGAGCCGCGCTTCTTCCGATGCGGCCGCGCGGGACTCATCGCTCGCCCCGGCCTTGAGCACTTCGGCGCAAGCCGTCCCTTCCGGGTACTTGAGGATGCCGTGTTGCGCGACGATGAGGGCGCGTCGCAACGGAATCATCATGAGGATGCCGATCAGACCGCCCAGCACCGCCACGAGCATCACCCGGCCGATCTCGAGGTCGAAGCCGAGGATCAGGATGGCCGGCATGGTCACGCCGACGCCGAAGGCGATCGACTCGCCCGCGGATCCCGCCGTCTGCACGATGTTGTTCTCGAGGATCGACGCGTTGCGCGCGCCCATCTTCGAGAGGATGCGGAAGAGAGTGATGGAGATGACGGCGACAGGGATCGACGCGCTGACGGTCAGACCGACCTTCAGCACGAGGTACAGCGACGACGCGCCAAAGATCATCCCCAGTACCGTCCCGACCACGACGGCACGGACCGTCAACTCGGGAAGGATCGTCGCAGGAGCGATGTACGGCGTAAACGGCGGCGGTTCATCGGCCTTGAAGCCGGCTCGATCTTGCGGAACAGAGCTCATGCAGGGGTCTCCCTCATTTCAACGAATTGCGTGGATTGTAGCGCGTGGGAGTTGCTTTCCTCCGAGTGACCAGAGGGACCGTTCACCACAGAGACCCAGCGCGGGCCGCGCCCGGCAACCAAACCGCCGATCGCACCTGTGGAGCGGCGGGCTTTAGCCCTCCGGGCGCTCGCGATGAGTGCGCCGAAGCCGTGTGAGGCTCTCGGACTGTCGTACCGAGAGCCGCGTGTAGCGTCCACGCCGAGACGGCAGAGGGGAAGTGCCTCGCGAGAGCCCGGAGGGCTAAAGCCCACCGCTCCACAGCAACCGTTCGCGCTTGAGGTGATCGAGAAACACCCAATGTCGGGTTCCTTCGCACGCTGCGCAGATTCCAGATGAAGTGGCTGTCATCCCGAGCGACGCTCGGGATGACAGGGCAATCAGCGTTGGGTTGGCGGGCCAACCCGATGTAGTCAGGCGACGGCCGCGGCTCGCGTTAGATACCGCCCCGTCAAGCTTCGCTCGTTCCCCCCGACCTCCTCGGGAGTGCCGACGGCCACGATCTCGCCGCCGAGGTTGCCGCCGTCGGGGCCGAGGTCGATGACCCAGTCGGACTGTTCGATGAGCTGGAGATTGTGTTCGATGACCAGCACGGAGTTGCCGCGGTCGAGCAGGTCGCGGAAGGTGCGGATCAGCACCTGCACATCGCTTGCGGCCAGGCCCGTGGTCGGCTCGTCGAAGAGGAACAATCGCGGCTTGTCACTCTTCGCGGCACTTTCCGCGAGGAACGAGGCGAGCTTCAGGCGCTGCGCTTCACCGCCGGACAGCGAGTCCGTCGATTGCCCGAGGCGGAGATAGCCGAGACCGACTGAGCGCAGCGAGTCCAGGCGCTTGAGCAGCGCGCGGCGGGCCACGAAGAACTTCGAGGCCTCGTCGACGGTCATCTGCAGAATGTCGTTCACGTTCTTGCCTTTGAACGTGACCTTCATGACCTGCTCGCCGAAGCGGCGTCCGTCGCACTTCTCGCAGAGCACTTCCACGTCCGCGAGGAACTGCATGTCGATGGTCACGACGCCCGCGCCCTGACAGACCTCGCAGCGGCCGCCTTCCGTGTTGAAGGAGAACATCCCCGCGGTCACGCCGTGGAGCTTCGCGCCGGTGGTCTCGGACAGCAGCTTGCGGACCTCGTCCCAGGCCTTGATGTACGTGGCCGGGTTGGAGCGGGACGAGCGTCCGATCGGCGACTGATCGACGAACTCCATGTCGTAGATCAGATTCAGACCTTCGATCGAATCGACCTTGCCGGTCTCCAGGCCGGCCACACCGCGCACGTCGCGACGGTAACGGTTGAAGAGACAGTTGCGGATCAGCGTCGACTTGCCCGAGCCGGACACGCCGGTCACGGCCACGAGCTTGCCCAGCGGGATGTCGACCGTGACTCCGCGGAGGTTGTGCTCGCGCGCATTCACGATCCGGATCGAGCCCATCCCCTCGGCCGGCGGCTCCGAGGGCGAATAGGGAACCGGTGCTTCGACCTTGCGAGGCAGCGCGCCCGCGTGAACGACCTGTCCTCCCAGCTCGCCTGCGCCGGGACCCATCTCCACGTGATAGTCGGCGCCGGCGATGATGGTCGGATCGTGCTCGACGACGATCACGGTGTTGCCGGCATTCTTCAGCCGTCGCAACACCGTCAGCAGACGTTCGCTGTCGCGCGCGTGCAGGCCGACGGTCGGCTCGTCGATGACGTACATCGTCTCGGTGAGCGAGCTGCCCAATGCCGCGGCGAGGTTGATGCGCTGCGACTCACCACCGGAGAGCGTGCGGGTCTGCCGGTCGAGCGTCAGGTACGAGAGGCCGACTTCGTCGAGATAGACGAGGCGGTTGACGATCTCGCGGCGGAGATGTCCCGCGATGGCCTCCTCGGACTTCGACATCGGCAGGTACTCCCAGAAGCGGCGCGCGGTCTTCACGTCCATGGCGAAGATCTGGCCGACGGTGAGGTCGCGGAACTTCACGTTGTTGACGACGCTCTTGAGGCGTGAGCCGTGGCATTGCGGGCAAGGCTCGTAGCTGCGGTACTTGGCCAGCTTCACGCGCACGTGGATCTTGTACTTCTTCGTCTCCAGCCATTCGAAGAAGCCCTTGATGCCGTACCACTTGCTGCGGCCGTTGTAGAGCAGGTCCCACTCGGCCTCGGTGAGATTCTTCACCGGGACGTCGAGGCGGATCTTGTACTTGACCGCGGCCTTGGCCAGATCGTCGTAGCAGTCCTCGTAACCGGGCGAGTTCCACGGAGCGATCGGCTGCTCGTCGAGCCGGAGGTCGCGGTTGGGGATCACCTTCTCCTGGTCGATGCCGATGATCCGCCCGTAGCCCTGGCAGTTCGTACACGCACCCAGGGGCGAGTTGAACGAGAACATGTGCGGTGTGGGCTCGAGGAACTCGGTGCCGCACTGGTTGCACGCGAAGTGCGAGGTGAAGCGGTGCGAGATCCAGTCGCGCACGGTCCCGGCCGGAGTGTCGGTCTCGTGCTCCTCCATCACGTTCACGTTGCCTTTTGAGAGCTCGAATGCCTGCTCGATGGCCTCGGTGATCTGCGTGCGCCGCTCGCTCTCGATACGCAGGCGCGTGATGACCATCTCGAACGATGTGAATCCCTTCGTGTCGAGCTCGTTGAGGTCCTGGATCTCGCCCGCCAGCCAGATCCGGTAGTAGCCCGCCTTGACGAGTTGTTCGACGACCACGTCCACATGGTTGGTGTCGAAGAAGATCGGCGCCAGGACGATGGCCCGCTTCCCTTCGAGCTTCTCCAGGATCTGCGTGGCGATGGAGTCCCGGTTTTCCTTGCGCACCGTGACCGCGCAGTCGGCGCACCAGGTCTCGCCGCAGTAGGTCATGAAGAGGCGGATGTGGTCCGCGAGCTCGGTGGCGGTCGCGACCGTGGAGCGGGCGTTCTTGACCGAGTTCTTCTGCTCGATGGCGATGGCCGGCAGGATGCCGTCGATGGAGTCGACATCCGGCCGGTCGATCCGCTCCAGGAACTGGCGCACGTAGGTCGACATCGATTCGACGAACCGCCGCTGCCCCTCGGCATAGAGGGTGTTGAACGCCAGCGACGACTTCCCCGAGCCGGACGGACCGGTGACCACGGTCAATTGTCGCTGCGGAATGTCGACGGAAACGTCTTTGAGGTTGTGGGTCCGCGCCCCGCGGATGGAGATGGTGCGAGAGGGCATCAGACGGTAAACACCCTCCGGCTCGTTTGTCATCCCTGTTGGTTGGCGAGTTGTCGGTTGTCGGTTGGTGGGGGTGCGGGGGTGCGGGGGATGAACCTGTCATTCGCCGCGCCTTGGCGGGCACGGCTCATCTCGACCTCTCATTCAAAGGGAACCTGTGGTGCGGAGGTGCGCGACCTCATTTGACAAGCAGGATCGCGACTTGGACATTATGCTGCTAGCCTCGGAGCTGCCGTACGTGCCCAAGGCTATGCCAACCAGCGCCGCCGGCCGTGCCGGCTAGATCTTGATGCCGTGGCGTTGGTAGAAGTTGTAGCTGCCCAGCCGGGCGCGGAGCTTGTCGACGATCTCCTGGGGGATGCGGACCTCGTCGGCGGAGGCGTTCATCTCCACCTGGCGGACGTTCTTCGCTCCGGGGATCACGCTCGACACCGCGTCGTTGGCGAGGACGAAGCGGAGCGCACCCTCCGCCAAGGACCGCGCCGTGCCGCCGATGATCGACTTCGCTTCGTCGATGCGGGGGATCACTTCCTCGAGCCGTTTCGGAGTGAGGAAGTTCTGCCGAACGTCTTCGCCGCCGAAAACGGAGTCCGTGCGGAACTTGCCGCTGAGCAGACCCGAGGCCAGCGGGACGCGCGCGATGATTCCGTAGCCCTTCTCCTTGGCCAATGGGAACAGCGTCTCCGCAGGAGCCTGATTGAGCACGTTGTAGAGGACCTGCAGAGCGTAGCCCCACCCATTCCGGACGATCTCCAGTCCCTCCTCGGGAGTGGAGATCGAGACACCCCAATACCGGATCTTTCCCGCTTCCTGGAGGCGACCCAGCGCTTCGTGCAGGTCGTCGCGGCGCAGATCGTCGAGAGTCGGGTTGTGCAACTGGTACAGGTCGATGTAGTCCGTGCGGAGGCGTTTGAGCGAGCCGTCGATCGCGTGCGACAGATGCTCGCTGGAGAAGTCCTTGCGCAGGCGACCGTCCGAGTCCCGCGCCACGCCGGCTTTCGTGGCGATTACGACCTCGTGGCGCACGCGCGACAGCACGATGCCCAGCAGCGACTCGCTGCGACCGAAGCCGTAGGAATCCGCGGTGTCGAAGAACGTCACTCCCAGCTCGCGCGCACGCCGGATCGTGGCCAGCGACTCGTCGTCGCTGGTCTTTCCCCAACCCAGGGGCGTGCCCGAGGCTTCGGCCGCGCCGCCGATGGCCCATGCGCCGAAACCGATCTCGGAGACGGTGATGTCGGTGTTGCCGAGTTTCCGATAGTGCATTGCCGTTCGATTCTAGAGCCGTTGGCTCGCAATCAATAGACACGAGAGTCTCATAGTTTGAGCTGCCGGACTTCCTTGATGGCGGGCATGACCCGCAAAGCGGTGAGCGCATCCGTGCTCAGCGGGGAGTCGATGGTCACGATGGCCATGGCTGTCCCGCCGCTGGCGTTGCGGGCCAGGTTGTACTCCGCGATGTTCACTTCGTGATCCCCAAGAGTCGTGCCGACACGGCCGACGACGCCCGGGACGTCTTTGTTGAGGATGTAGAGAATGTGCCCCTCGGGCTGGAACTCCACGCGGAAGTTGTTCACGGAGACGATGCGCTGGTTCTTCTCGTAGAAGACCGTGCCCGAGACGCAGATCTCCTCGGTGGCGGACGACGCGCGCAGCGTGATGAGGTTGGCGTAGTCGCGCGGCGTGGGGTGAATGGTCGAGCTGATGGCGATCCCCCGCGTCTGCGCAATCTGCTGCGCATTGACGAAGTTCACCGAGTCGGCCAGATGGGGACGGAGCAGACCCTTGAGCGAGGCCACCGACAGGATCTTGGAGAGCTTCTCCTCGATGTCCCACAGCTCGATCTCCGCGCGCAGCAGCGGGCCGTTCATGAGCTGCGCTGCAAACGCTCCGAGCTTCTCCGCGAGTTGGATCAGCGGAGCGGATTCGGCGTCGCCCAGACCCTCGAACGGAAGGTTCACGGCCGACACGAAGATCGATCCCCGGAGAGCCTCCACCACCATCTTGGCCGTCTCCACGGCAACGCGGTCCTGCGCCTCGATCGTGTTCGCACCGATGTGCGGCGAGAGGATCACGTTCTTCGCCGACACGAGGGCGTGGTCTTTCCCCGGAGGCTCGTCCTCGTACACGTCGATGGCCGCGCCGCCGAGCTTGCCGGAATTCAGCGCATCGGCGAGATCCTGCTCCACCCAGATGCCGCCGCGGGCGATGTTGAGCGCGATCGCGCCGTCCTTCATCCTGGCGATCTCGGACTGACCGAGCATTCCGCGGGTCTCATCGGTGAGCGGTGTATGGACCGTGATGAAGTCCGCCTGCCCGAGGAGCTGTTCGAGCGTGACCCGCGCCGCGCCGGTGCGCTCGAAGACCGAGTCCGCGATGAACGGATCGTAGGCGATGACCCGCATGCCGAAACCCTTGGCGCGGGCCGTCACGCGCGAGCCAATCCGTCCCAGTCCGACGATGCCGAGAGTCTTGCCGTCGAGCTCGATGCCCATGAACTTCGAGCGCGTCCACTCTCCCCTCTTCACGCTGGCGTGAGCCTCCGGGATGTTGCGGCAGAGCGCCAGCAGCATGGCCATCGTGTGCTCGGTGGCCGACATGATGTTGGCCGTCGGCGCGTTGATGACCAGAATCCCCTGCGCCGTGCAGGCCTCGACGTCCACGTTGTCGAGTCCCACGCCGGCGCGACCAATGATGCGGAGACGCGAGCCGGCGCCCACGAGCACAGGAGTGACGGCGGTGCCGCTGCGCGTGATCAGCGCGTCGGACTGCCGGACAGCATCGAGCAGCAACTCGCCCTTGAGGCCGGGGCGGTAGTCGAGCTCGACATCGCTCGCGGCGCGGAGGATCTCCAGCCCGGAATCGGCCAGTGTGTCGGTGACGAGGACGCGGAACATGCGGCGAATACTACAATTTGCGCGCCGTGAGACGCATTGCCGTCCTCTTCCTGCTGGGATCCGTCCTCGCCTGCGCCTCGACTCGGGACACCGGGGTGAGCGAAGCCATGAGCGTGTTCATGGACGCGCTGAACGATCTGGATGCAGATCGCCTCGCCACCTTCTTCGCCGACGACGCCACCGCGTTCTTCCCCACGATCAAGCCGGAGCGGATCGACGGCAAGGCCGCCGTGGCACAGGTTTTCCGGGACTACGTTACCGCGAGCACGAAGAAGACGAACATCGTCCCGGAAGACCTCCACATCGCGCAGACCGGCGACCTGGCCGTGGTCACCTTCAACGTCCACAATCCCAGCGCGGTTTCGCGTCGCACCTTCGTATGGCGCCGTGACAAGGACACGTGGCGCATCGTTCACCTGCACGCGTCGAACAGATGACGTGGGGCTAGTGAGACACCACACTAGGAGTCTGCACGGTAGAAAGAGCCGCGCCGGTCGTACCGGCTAGAATGGCGCCATGAAAGTCATCACGGGCCGAGTCGTGAGTGGCAAGATCGAGTTCGAAGCAGATCTTCGCGAGGGAACCCCGGTCGCAATCCTCGCCGCTGACGATGAGGGTTTTCATCTGAGCGCGGAAGAAGAGAACGAGCTGGTTGAGGCGCTCGAAGACATCCGACGCGGAAATTTCGTCGATGGCCGCGCGCTACTTCAAGAACTTCGAGGTTCGAGCGGACGTTGAGTTTCGCGTTCAGGATTTCGCCTCGAGCGGAAAGCCAGATCCGCACGGCCGTCCGGTGGTGGGCGATCAATCGGACGAAGGCACCTTCACTGCTGCAGGATGAACTGAATACGGCGTTTGGGTTGATCGAAGAGCTACCCCATGCCGGCGAGTCGGTCGTGCAATCTCGCATTCGTGATTTGCGCCGGTTGCTCCTCGGAGGTTCTCAATATCATCTCTACTACAATGGTGTCGGAAGAGGACGCCTTGGTGGAGGTTCGGGCACTGTGGCATACCAGCAGGGGAAGAGGACCTAGAGTCGAAGGTAATCAGCGCGTGACTTCCGAGAGCACGTCCAACATCGCGTCGAGATCCGCCAGCGAGATGTCCCCCATGTGGCCGATGCGGAACGTGGTGTCCTTCCAGTTGCCGTAGCCGCCGCCGAGGGTGTAGCCGCGCGATTTCATCTCGGCCCGGATGGCTTCCGGAGGCAGGACTGGAGCGATGGCGGTGACGGTCGCGGAGGCGTGGGCGGGATCGGCGGCGAGCTTGGCGAAGCGGGAGACCCGCTCGTGGGTGAGGTCGCGCATGCGCCGGTGCCGTTCGAAGCGCGCTTCCAGACCCTCGACATGAAGGATGTGCTCGAGCTGCGCGTCCAGCGCGTAGAAGTGCGGGATCGACGGTGTCGACGGAACACTATCCTCATCTGCCTTCTCTTTGTACGGGACGAAGTCGAAGTACGTGCCGCGGTACGGATGCTTCTTCGCACGCGCGAGGGCCTGCTCCGAGACGGCCACCACGGTGATGCCGGGCGGCAAGGCGATGCACTTCTGCACGCTGGCCAGACAAACGTCCACGCCCCACTCGTCGAACTTCACCGGGATTCCGCCCAGGGCGGACACGGAGTCGACGAGCACGAGCGCGTCGGGCGCCTCGTCGCGGACGACGGCCGCCAGCGCGGCCACGTCGTTGGTGACGCCCGTGGAGGTCTCATTGTGCGTGATCGTCACGGCGTCGTAGTGCGCGCGATGGTGGCGCGCGAGATGGTCGGTGAGGGCCTCCGGACTGACGGCGTTGCCCCAGCCGGCATCGAGGCGATCGACTTCGTAGCCGAGGGATTCGGCGATGTTGTACCAGCGCTCCGAGAACGCACCGCACGTGGTCACGAGCACCCGCCGGGCCACGCAGTTCTCCAGTGAAGCCTGCATGACGCCGGTCCCGGAGGCCGTCATGACGAAAGTCGTCTGCGTCGTCGCGAAAAGCTCCTTGAGGCCGAAGTTGATGCGACGGAAGAGGTCGCGGAACTCCGGACTGCGGTGTCCGATCATGGGCCGCGTCAGTTCCTGCAGAATCTCGGGACGCACCCAGGTGGGGCCGGGGACGAAATAACGGGCGGGCTCGGTCATGGTTCCAACTCGGTCAGGGCTCCAGCTCTGTCATGGCTCTAGAAGGTACGGTAACACGGCTCGCAGCGTCGGTTCCTTCACGAACACGGCGGCCTCTGCCTTCACTCGTTGGCGCGGTTCGACGCCTCCGAATCCGATGAAGAGATCGACCGCCTGCTTCGTCTCCAGATCGCTCACGCCGTCGCCGATGAAAGCGGACTTGCCTTTCGATCGAGAAAGAATCGCGCGCACGACGAGCTCTTTCCCGCCGCCGCGGGTCAGGAGCGAACGACGGTCGTAGTCGAGGTACTCACCCTGCTCGTCGAAGCGCAGGGATACTGCATGTACGGCACGTGCCGGAATGCCGAGGTGATCCGCGAGCGTGGCCACGGACTGGGCGATGCCGGCGCTGACGATGTGAATGTCGGCGCCGCCGTCGCGCAGCGCCGCGATCGTCTCCGCGGCTCCGTCGACCAGTGAGGCGACGTAGTTGCGTCCCAGCGTTTCGACCGAGGGGAGGTTCGGGCGGACGATCTCCAGTCGTCTTCCATACACGTCTTCGAGCGGGATCTCACCATTCATGGCCGCCTCGGTGAGCTCGGCCACTTCGGGATGCCCGGCAGCGAGCACGTCGATCCCTTCGATCGTCACCAGCGTCGAGTCGACGTCGAAGAACACGAAGCGATACTTCGAGCGACTCACGCGGCTTCCCGCCTCACGACCGCGAGAAGATCCGAGAAGCGATCCAGAAAATGGTCCGGCTCCGCCGCGACGAGTTGCTCGCGGGTCGACGAGCCGGTCGCCACGACCGCGACATCCACGCCGCTGTTGCGCGCCGTGAAGATGTCCACTGGCATGTCTCCCACGAACAGTGTTTCGCTCTGCGCGCAGCGGACGGTCTCCAGTGTGAAAAGCAAATGCCGCGGATCGGGCTTGCGCGCGCCGGCCATGTCGGGGCCGACGATGCCGTGAAAGAATCTCGACAGGTCGAGAAAGTCGAGGATCTTCTTCGAGAACACGGTCGGCTTGTTCGTGCAGACCGCCATCCTCACGTCCAGCGCGGCCAGCCCCTCGAGCGTCGCATGAACGTCGTCGAGGACTCTCGACTCGCCACAACACACTTCGTCGTAGCGGGCCTCGAAGGCGGCCACGGCGCGCCGGGGAACGTCGCTGCGCTCGAACGCCCGCTCGAGCAGCCGTTCCACGCCATCGCCCACGAACTCGCGAATACGGTCCGCGGTCAGGTCGTGCAACCCCTCGGATCGCCGCGCATGATTCACCGCCTCGGCCAGCGCCGTGTACGAGTCGACCAACGTCCCGTCCAGGTCGAACAGGACCGCGCGATAGCGAAGGGCCGCAGGCATCCGCGGATTCTATCTCCCACTGCGCGGCGAAAGTTTGCCTCGGAGCGACCGCACTTGCCTTGGTACAGCTTCCTGGACGTCGGTGTCCCGTGAATTGGGTGCTCAGTTGTCGGTTCTCAGTTCGTGGTCATCCATCAGCGGCGCGACCAGTGGCGCGACGGGGTGCAGACAACCGATCACCGACAACTGACAACCCGACCATGGACACTTGTTTTCCGGGGGCAGCCGGTCGTGCCGCCCGACGTTTCTCGTTTTGCAACCGCCCTCGGAATCCCGGGCCCGTATGCTCGCTTGTCCACGCCATGCGAAGAACCATTCCACTCCTGCTCGCGATCGTTCTGGCGACCACCGCCGCAGCGCAAGAGCCGGAGGAGGCGCTGGGAATCTCGCTGGAAGTGCTGGGTGATACGGATCAGGGCGTCGTCACGCGGATGACCTTCCGCTTCAGCAACCCCGTCGACGCGGAGCCGGACGCGAGGCTCGTGTTGCAGGGATCTCTCATGCAGCAGTCCAAAGTCCTTCGGAACTTCCGCTTTCCCTTGCCCGAGGCGCGGCCGCGAGAAGTGTCGAGCATTCAGGTCGTGCCGGAAGGAGAGATCACCGTCGAGGTCCGTCTCCTGCTCGAAGGAGACGACGCACCTACCCCGATCCTCCTGTCGCGCTCGTCCAAGGCGTTCACGATCGCCAAGGCCGGCAAGATTTATGTGGCCGGCGAGCAGGACGGAGCGGATGCGATCTTCGCGGAGGGCTTGCTCCCGGAGAGCGTGGGCGCCGTCACCATCCGTCCGCCCCAGCGCGATGTGGCGCCGAATCTGTTCATCATCAACGTGGACACCCTGCCGCCGGTGGCGCGGGTCGAGTTCTGGGTCGAGGGCAAGAAGGTCATCGCGCGGAACGCCCCACCGTTTCGCGCGGAGCTCGACCTCGGCAAACTCCCCAAGCGCGTCGAGGTGCGGGCCATCGGCTACGACAAACAAGGGCGCTACGTCGACGCAGACGCGTTCATCGTCAACGAGCGCGAGACCCCGTTGGAGCTGAAGATCACTCGCACGGAAACGCCGGACGGCGTCTCGCACTTCAAGCTCAGCCTGCAGAATCCCAAGGGCACCGTGATCCGCAGCGTCATCTTCTACGCGGGCGACAAGAAGCTGCACGAATGGACGCGGGCCCCATACGCGCTCGACTTGCCCACCGCACGGCTTGCAGGCTACGACTATGTGCGAGCCTCGGCCGTCGACGAGACGGGCTACGAGGCCAGTGACCTGCTGTTTCTCGATGGGCAACGTTTCATCGAGGAGATGGAGGTCAACGTCGTCGAGTTGCCGGTCTCCGTCTCGGATGGATCGGGCACCCAGGTCACCAATCTGGAAGAGAAGAACTTCACCATCCTGGAGAACGGCAAGCCGCAGAAGATCTCCAGCTTCAATTTCGCGGCGAATCTGCCCATTTCCGTCGGTGTCCTCCTCGATCACTCGGGGAGCATGGAGAAGAGGATGGACGCCGCCAAGGCCGCGGCCATCGGGTTCTTCCAGAAGATCATCCGAAAGAAAGACCGCGCCTTCATCGGTGCCTTCGCCAGCGATCCCGCGCGCAATGCGCCGTTCGTGTCCGAGGTGGCCACGCTCGAGGCCCAGGTCAACGCCATTCCGACGGCGGGTGGTGGGACGGCGCTCTTCGACGCGATCGTGACCGGGCTGTACCGCTTCCGCAATGTTCAGGGTCGTCGCGCGCTCATCGTCATCACCGACGGCGAGGACACCACGTCGCGTCTCAACTACGACGACATGCTCTCCTACGCACGTGCCGCACGCGTGCCGCTGTACTTCATCGGGGTGGGCTTTGCCCTCGGCGACAGCAGGATGAAGTCGCTGGCCGCGGAGACCGGCGGGGTGGCCTACTTCATCCGCAACGTGAACCAGCTCAGCGGCACGTACGACCAGCTCGAGAAAGATCTTCGCTCCCAGTACCTCTTGAGCTATCACACCGAGAGCTCCAAGAAAGACCAGACGTACCGCACGATCGAAGTCAAGGTGGACCGTTCCGATGCCAGGGTTCGTACGATTCGCGGCTTCATTCCTTAGCCTGATTGCTCTCCCGCTCTTCGCCGCGGATCTTCGCTCCGTGAAGGAGCCGTCCCTCGTCCACGCGGTCTTTCCGCGCGCCGCCAAGGTGCGCTTGCTGAACGTCTGGGCCACGTGGTGCGTCCCGTGCGTCGCCGAAATGCCGGATCTTCGCGCCATCGACGAAGCCTTCGGCCCCGAGCTGGCCATCGCCGGGGTGTCGCTGGACGACATGATTCCCGACACCAAGCCGGAGAAAGTGCGGACCTTTCTCGATCGCCAGAAGATCACCTTTCCCAACGTTTACTACACCGGCAATGCGGACGAGCTCGGAGAACATCTCGACTTCGACGGCGAGATCCCGATCACGATCCTCTATGACCGGAACGGAAAAGAACTGTGGCGCCATCAGGGGCGCCTCGAACGCGAATCAACCATTGCGCGCTTGCGCGACATCTTGAGGAGGATGAAATGAAGAGACTGACCATTCTGACGATCGCGATCTCGCTGATGGCCGTGGTGGCCTACGCGGAGGAGATCGCCATCGGCGCGAAGGCGCCAGCGTTTTCGCTCGTGAATGCCGTGGATGACCAGACCGTGAAGATGAATCCCGCCGACGGGAACATCAAGGTCGTGGTCTTCACCTGCAACGAGTGCCCGTATGCGAAAGCCTTCGAGCCGCGCATCATCGACATCGCCAGGAAGTACCAGCAGCAGGGTGTCACGTTCTACGCCATCGATCCGAACGCCTCGGCCGGAGAATCCCTGGCGGACATGAAGTCGCGCGCCGTGGAGAAGGAGTACCCCTTCCCGTACCTGAAGGATGGAGACAGCGCGATCGCACGCGCGTACGGCGCGAAGGTCACGCCCCACGTGTTCGTCGTCGATGGCGCCGGCGTGGTGCGCTACCGCGGCTACGTCGACGATTCCGCCAAGCCCGCCGAGCGCAAGACCACCGGTCTCACGGACGCCCTCGGCGCCCTCCTCAACGGCCGCGACATCGCCACCACCAACACCCGCGCCTTCGGCTGCACCATCAAGTGGAAGACCTAGCAAGTGGAAGACCTAGCAAGTGGAAGACCTAGCAAGTGGAAGACATAGCCGGCACGGCCGGCAGCGCTGGTTGGCCTAGCCTTGGGCACGTGCGGTCGCTCCGAGGCCAATCTGTTTCTGCCGCGCAGCTTCCTAGCCCGCTACCGCGCCGCTGACGCGGTGCAACGCCGCCAATCGCGGCGAAAGCGGAGCGCCGGCGTCCCGCCGGCTGGCCGGGGGGCGTCCTCGCCCCGGGAGGGGGAACGTGCCTTGCGCGAAGGACGCCCGTCTCGCGATGCCGGGTTTCGGCTCGAATGCCCCGCCCGCGGCGGGACGCCGCATGGCCAGCCGGCGGGGACGCCGGCGCTCCTCGGCTCGACATGCGCCCAAAATGTCCAACTCCAGGAACCGCTGACGCGGTACTTCGCCCGCGTGCGCCCCGTCTCACAACACTTCAGCCATCGGCAAACCTCCATGCCTTATCATGCGCAAACTTCGGAGGTGTCCATGACACTGCGGCGACTCGTCGCCTTGGCGTTGCTCCTGATTCCCACACTCGTTCGCGCGGACGCCCCGGGCGTCTATGCCATCACGGGCGCGACCGTGCATCCCGTCTCCGGACCGCCGATCCCCGAGGGGATCGTCGTCATCCGCGGTGGGCTCATTGAGGCGGTCGGCGCGAGCGTGCCGATTCCTCCCGACGCCGCGATCGTCGACGCGAAGGGCTTGCACGTCTATCCCGGCCTGATCGACGCGCACACCTCGCTCGGCTTCGCGGCACCCAGCAGTGGGAGAGGCGGAGGCGGAGCAGGCGGTCCGGGTCGCGCAGCGGCCGAGCGTCCTGCCGAGCCGACTCCCGATTCTTTGGCGATCCGCAATTTGAAGCTGAGCGACGACGATGCCGATGGCCGGCGCGCGACCGGTGTCACCACCGTCGTGACCGCGCCCGCGAACGGGATCTTCAACGGCCAGTCGGTGGTCGTGAATCTCGGCAGCGGTCCGGCCGAGTCGCGGGTCATCAAGAGTCCGGCAGCATTGCAGATCTCGTTCAATCCGCGTCCCACGTGGACCTATCCGGACAGCATCATGGGAGTCGTGTCGTTTCTCCGGCAGACGTTCTTCGACGCCCAACAACACACCGCCGCGTCGGAGATCTATGCCCGGTCGCCGGCAGGTTTGGAGCGGCCGCCCGAGAATCCCGGTTTGGAAGCCTTGCGTCCGGCGTTGCGCCGCGAGCTGCCGGTGGTCTTTGTCGCCGATACCGACAGCGCCATGCGCCGCGCGCAGGCCATCGCGCGCGAGTTGAATCTGCGCTACATCCTGGCCGGAGCGCGCCAGGGATACGAGATGGCGGGCGAGCTCGCGAACGTGCCGGTTCTCGTCTCGGTGAAGTGGGCCGAGGCACCGGCCGACAAGGACGATCGCGAAGAGCAGCCCCTGCGCGTGATTCGTGAGCGCCAGCTCAGCCCGACCACACCGGCGGCGCTACAGAAGAGCGGCGTCAGTTTTGCGCTGGTGAGCGGCGCGGGCAAGGCAGGCGATTTTCTGCCTGGGATTCGCAAAGCGATCGAGAACGGACTCTCCGCGGACGACGCGCTACGCGCCACGACGCTATGGCCGGCGCGCATCTTCGGCGTCGACCGCCAGCTCGGAACGCTGGAGCGCGGCAAGATCGCCAACGTCATCGTCAGCGACAAGCCGCTCTTCGAAAAAGAAGCGAAAGTGAAACGCGTCTTCGTCGACGGCCGCGAGATCCGCCTGGCTGTTTCCGACAAGAAGGACGGCGACAAGAGCGCGACCGCCGCGTCTCCCATCGATGGAACGTGGGCCGTCACTGTTCGCGCGGCACAAGGCAATGTTGCGATTCAGATGACGCTGCGTGCCGAGAACGGCAAGCTCACCGGGACCTACTCCGGAGATCGCGGAGCCGGAGACATTCGCGGCGGCACGCTCGACGGCAACACCTTCGAAGTGACCATCGCCGCGCAGAGTGAAGGCGTCGAAGCCAGCGACTGGATTTTCCGCGGCTCACTGGACGGCGACTCCATGAGCGGCACGGTCACCACCAACCTGGGCAGTTTCGAGTTCAGCGGGAGCCGATCGAAATGAGCACAAACACATACGTGACTCGGGTGCCAATGGAGCGCCGGCGTCCCGCCGGCTGGCTGTGCATAGGCGCGCAGCGCTTTCCCGTGAAGTTGCTTGCGGTGCTCGTAGCGATGGGACTCGCGCTTCCTCTCATCGCACAGGAGCGCGTCACGTTGATCCGCAATGCGACCGTGCTCACCGTCACCAAGGGCACGATCGAGAACGGCTCGGTCCTGATCCGCGGCACGAAGATCGTCGCGGTCGGCAAGGACATCGCCGCGCCCGCGGGGGCGCGCGTCATCGACGCCACGGGCAAGTACGTCCTGCCCGGCATCATCGATACGCACAGCCACACCGCCGTGGAAGGTGGCGTCAACGAGATCTCGCTGCCGAACACGGGCATGGTCCGCATCGCGGATGCGCTCGACGGCGACGACATCTCCGCCTACCGGCAACTGGCCGGCGGCACGACCACCGCGCTCGTGTTGCACGGCTCGGCGAACGCCATCGGCGGACAGAGTCAGGTGCTGAAGTGGAAGTGGGGCCGCCCGGTGCAGGAGTGGATCGTTCCGGACGCGCCGCGCACGATCAAGTTCGCCCTCGGCGAGAATCCGAAGTCGGCCAACTTCCGGCCGCCCGAGGGGATGCCGCGCCAGTATCCGGCCACGCGCATGGGCGTGGAGGAAGTGATCCGCAAGTCGTTCATCGACGCCCGCGACTACATGGCCGCGTGGGACGAATACGACGCGAAGAAGAAGCGCAACGAGATCGCCATCGCGCCGCGGCGCGACCTGCTCATGGAGACGATGGCGGACATCCTCCGCGGCAGGATCGACATCCACGCGCACTGCTATCGCTCCGACGAGATGATCATGCTGCTCAACCTCGCCGATGAGCTGGGCTTCAAGATTCGCGAGCTGCAGCACGTGCTGGAGGGTTACAAGGTCGGCCGGGAGATCGCCAAGCACGGCGCCGGCGCTGGCACATTCATCGATTGGTGGGGCTACAAAGCCGAGGCGTATGACGCCACTCCGTACAACGTTGCGCTCATGGAGCGCGACGGAGTACTGACCTCCGTGAACTCCGACTCCGACGAGCTGGCGCGTCACCTCAATCACGATGCCGCAAAGGCCATGAAGTACGGCGGAGTGTCCGAGGAAGAGGCGTTGAAGTTATGCACCATCAACGGTGCGAAACAGCTTCGTCTGGACCATCGCATCGGCTCCATCGAAGTGGGCAAGGACGCAGACTTCGCGATCTGGAACGGCCATCCGCTGTCCACCTACTCGCGCGTGGAAACGACCTTCATCGAAGGCGAGGTCTACTTCGACCGCGAACAGGACCTGCAGAAACGCGAGGAGCTCCGCAAAGAGAAGGAGCAGCGCTTGAAGAAAGAAGCGGATGACGCCGCCGCGTCGAAGAAGGAGAAGAAAGATGCGTAAGGTCCTCTTCGCGCTGCTGCTGAGCACCTCCGTCTTCGCGCAGTCCACGATCTCGAACGGCCCCGGCGTCAAGGGCACCGTGGCCATCCGCAACGCCACCATCGTCCCCGTGTCGAGCGCCTCCATCGCGAACGGCACCATCGTCTTCGCGAACGGCATCATCACCGCCGTCGGCGCGAATGTGACCATCCCCGCGGACGCGACGGTCATCGACGGCACGGGACTCTTCGTCTATCCGGGCATGATCGACTCCAACTCCAGCGTCGGCCTCCTCGAAACCGACTCGGTGCCGGGCGGCGTCGACACCACAGAGCTGGGCGACTTCAATCCGAATGCGCAGGCAGCGGTGGCCATCAACCCGCACAGCGAGCTCATTCCGGTCACGCGCGTCAGTGGCGTGACCCACGTCGTCTCCACCCCCGAGGGTGGGATCATCTCCGGTCAGAGCGCCCTGATCCAACTCACGGGCTGGACGCCGCCGGAGATGGTGGTCCTGGGTCCGGCCGCGATGCACATCCGTTTCCCGCGCTTGCGCAGCACCGGTCCGTTCGGCCAGCCGCTGGACGAAGAGGCCGAGAAGGAACAGCGCAAGACGTACACGAAAGACATCGACCGTCTGCGCGACCTCCTGCGCGACGCGCAGGCTTACGGCAAGGCCGCGGCTGCGCGTGCGAAGGACCGCAACGTCCGCCGCTTCGACCGCGACCTCGTGCTCGAAGCGCTCGTGCCCGTCGTCGAAGGACGGCTGCCGGTGGTCTTGCACGCCGGTCTGGCCCGCGACATCCGCGCCGCGCTGACCTTCGCCGACGAGTTCAAATTGAAGGTGATCCTCTCCGGAGCACAGGACATCGGCCGCGTGATCGACGAGGTCAAGCGCCGCAACCTCCCCGTGCTCCTCGGCCCGATCCTGTCGCTTCCGCCGCGCGAGGACGATCCGTACGACCTGCTCTTCACGAACGCGAAGTTGCTGCACGACGCCGGCGTCCCTTTCGCGATCCAGACCGCCGACGCCCACAACACGCGCAACCTCCCGTACCACGCCGCCTCGGCGGCCGCGTTCGGGCTTCCGAAGGACGTCGCGTTGAAATCCATCACGCTCTATCCGGCGCAGATCTGGGGAGTCGCCGACCGCTTCGGCTCCCTCGAGACCGGCAAGAGCGCCAGCCTGATCCTCACCGACGGCGACCCTCTGGAGATCCGCACGAACGTGAAACGCGTCTTCATCGGAGGCCAGGACATGCCGATGGACTCGCGACACACGTTGCTGTACGAGAAGTTTCTGAAACGGCCGTAAGACCTGTTGCTGGTTGTCTGCGGGAGTCGAGCTTAAGCCTGACCACCTCGCTCGACGCTGCTACGAAGCTGGAGCTGACGAACAGGAACCTGTGGAGCGGTGGGCTTGAGCCCACCGGGCTCTCGCGAAAAACTTCCCCTCTGCCGCCGCGGCTCTCGGCATGCGTGTTCCGAGAGCCGCACACGTCCGCGGCACAGGTGTCGCTCTCGCGAAAAACTTCCCCTCTACCGCCGCGGCTCTCGGCATGTGTGTTCCGAGAGCCGCACACGTCCGCGGCACAGGTGTCGCGAGTGCCCGGAGGGCTAAAGCCCACCGCTCCACAGATGTGCCACTGGGTTCAGCGCGCACGCTGTTCATTGCTGGGGAAGACGCCGGGCGCCGGCAGCGCATCGCGCAGCACACGACCGCAACAGCGCAGACAACCAGCAACGACTCCGAATGCGCTAACATCCCGATTCTGTTCTTTCCCAATTCGCGTTCGAGACGGTGAACGGGAAGCCGGTGTGATGCCGGCGCGGCCCCCGCCACTGTAACCGGCGACGACTCACGCCTTGGTCGGCGAGACCCCCACTGCGAACAGCGGGAAGGGGGCGTGAGGAGGAAGACCCGGAAGCCAGGAGACCGGCCGTTTCGAACACAGTCGCGTGAGCCCCGGAAGCACCACGGGCTCGCAGACTCCACATGTGTTCGACCTTCGGAGGGAAGGAGTCCATGCGTCATCTCCTGGTTTTCTCACTCGTCCTCGCCACCGTCTCCTCATTCAACCCTGCCTTCGCTCAACAACCGCCACAGGTGCGCGACGAGATCGTCGTCACCGCCTCCGCTTTGCCGGAAGAAGTGGACGAGACTCCGGTCGCGGCCACCGTCATCACCCGCGAGCAGCTCGAGGAGCGTGAAGTCCGCGACGTCTCCGACGCGCTTCGCGAAGTGCCCGGCCTGGCCATCTCGCGCACGGGCTCGCCCGGCAAGAACACGTCGCTGTTCATTCGCGGCGGCAGCTCGAAGCAGGCCCTCGTGCTCTGGAACGGAGTGCAGATCAACAACCCGTACTTCTCCGGCTACGACCTCGGGCAGATGTCCGCCGCGGGTGTGGAACGGATCGAAGTCGTGCGCGGTCCGTTCTCCGCGCTCTATGGTTCCGAGGCCGTCAGCGGCGTCGTGAACGTCCTCACCAAGCCCACGAAGAATCGTGCCTCGCTCGACCTCGAAGGCGGCGAGAAGGGCCTGTTCAACGGCGTGTTTGCGGGTGCTTACGTCACCACAGGCTGGAATGCTCACGGCACTCTCGAGCGCCGTCAGGACGATGGCTACTCCGCCAACGACGACTTCGAGTCGACGTCCATTCTCGGCGGGTTGACCGTCACTCCGTTCCTAGGCTTCTCCGCCGGGGTGCTCGCGCGCCACATCGACTACGACCTCGGCACGCCGTTCGCGCCCAACGCCAGCTCCACCGCCTTCGAGCCCTCGCTGCGCAGGCGCGAGGAAGGGGGCGAGACACAGATCATCGTCCCGCTGCGCTACGACCGGGACGGCTCCGCGTTCACGCTGCGCGTCTCCGAGACTCGTCGCGATGACACGTTCAGCGATCCCGACGCGGCCTTCGGTCCGCAACACGACCAGGTGGAATCGCGCGTGCGCAGTGGTCACGCATCCGCGCAGGTGAACACGCCCTTCGGTACCATCAGTGCGGGCGGCGAAGTAGGTCGCGCCGTCGTCGATCTGGCCGCGGGCTTCGGCACCATCGACGCCCGCGAGCGGACGAACCGGTCGTTCTTTCTCGAGGACCGGCTCTCCCTCGACCGAGGCAGCGACACGTCGATCGAGCTGACCGCGGGCGTCCGTTACGACGACTTCGACGAGTTCGGCAGCGAGACCTCCCCGCGCATCGCGGCGGCGTTGGTCCGTGGCGGACACAAGGTGCGCGCGGCGTACGGAGAAGGCTTCCGCGCCCCGGCGATCGGCGAGCTGTATTTCCCCTTCGGCGGGAACGTGAATCTCGGCTCCGAGCACAGCCGCAACTTCGAGATCGGCTACGACCACTTCACGGCCGCGGGTCGATTCGGCGTGGCGCTCTTCTCCACCGACTACGACGGACTGATCACCTTCGGCCCGACCTTCCAGTTCGAGAACATCGCCGCCGCCACCGCACGCGGCGTGGAAGTGGGCGCCGCCCGCCGCTTCGGCGCGCTACAGGTCGACGCCAGCTATACCTGGCTCGACACCGAGGATGAGGCCACGGGCGAAGAGCTCGCACGCCGCCCCGAGCACTCCGGCTCCCTCGCCTTCGGCTATCACGCAAGTGCCTACTCGGCGCAGTTGGTCATCACCCACAAAGGCGCGCGCGTCGACGTCACGGATCTGCTGCCCTTCCTCCCGGTGGTCAACGAGGCCTACACCGTCGCAGACGTGGTCGTGCACTACCGCGTTGGCTCACTGACGCCCTACGTCAAGTTCGAGAACCTGACCAACGAGCAATACGAAGAGGTCTTCGGCTACGAGAGCGCAGGTCGCCGAGCGGTCGTCGGCTTGCGCTGGGCGATGAGGTAGTTCGTCTCGGTTGAGAGTGGAGCGCTGGCGTCTTGCCGGCGCTCCACGCGCGGCACGTTCTTCATCCGCAGATGACCACCTACATACAACCGCTCGCCCCGAACCGACAACCGACAACCGACAACGAGATCACGCAATCCGCTGGATCGTCTCGATCGCTTTGGCCACCTGCTGCTCGCGTTTCACGGCCTTCTTCACGCGTCCGATCACGTCTTCGATGAGGGCCCAGGTGACGTTGGAGGGTTGGTAGCGATCGGGGGAGGACTCGGCGACGTGGCGGCCGAGGGCGCCGAGGGCGGTGTGGTAGGGCAGTGCCGTGGCCGTGCCGGTGCGGGCGAGCTCGTCGATGTAGCGCGCGACGAGCAGGCCCACCGCGGAAGACTCGACGTAGCCTTCCACGCCGGTGATCTGTCCCGCGAAGAAGATCCGCTCGTTGAGCTTCGTGCGAAACGTGGGAGTGAGGTGCTTCGGTCCGTTGATGAATGTGTTGCGGTGCATCGAGCCGAACCGCGCGAAGTTCGCGTTCTCGAGGCCGGGAATCATCCCGATGACGCGCTTCTGCTCCGGCACGCGCATCTTGGTCTGGAAGCCGACCAGGTTGAAGTACTCGTCGGACAGATCCTCTTTCCGCAGTTGCACGACCGCATACGGACGCTCGTTCGTCTCCGGATGCTCGAGGCCGACCGGTTTCATCGGGCCGAAGCGCAGCGTCTCGATGCCGCGGCTGGCGATCTCTTCGACCGGGAGGCAGCCTTCGAAGTGTACGGCGGTCTCGAAGTCGTGCGCGGCGAACAGCTCCGCGGTGAGCAGGGCCTGTACGAAGGCCTCGTATTGTTCGCGGTTCATGGCCGCGTTGAGATAGTCGGTGGCCGAGCCCTTGCCGTAGCGTGACTTCCAGTACAGCTTCGAGAAGTCGAGCGAGTCCGCGGCCACGATCGGGGCGATGGCGTCGTAGAAATACAGTCCGTCGCGGCCGAGGAAGTCGTTGATGGCGTGGAAGAGCGGATCGCTGGTCAGCGGCCCCGTGGCCACGACCACGAAGTCATGCTCGCCGCGATCCAGCGTCGTCACTTCCTCGCGGTGGAGCGTGATGCCAGGGGTGCTGGCGATGATGCCGGTGACGGCGGCCGAGAAGCGGTCCCGATCGACGGCGAACGCGTCGCCGGCCGGAACGCGAGCCTCTTCGCCGCAGCGGAGGACCATCGAGTCCAAGAGGCGCATCTCTGCCTTGAGCAAACCCACGGCATTCGTCGGCGCGGAGGAGCGAAACGAGTTGGAGCACACGAGCTCCGCGAGGTTCGAAGTCGCATGCGCGGCGGTCGACTTCACGGGCCGCATCTCGTGCAGGTCGACGGCATGTCCCCGCCGAGCCAGCGCGAACGCGCACTCACTGCCGGCCAGGCCGGCGCCGATGATCTTGATGTTCATAGTTGTCGGTGTCGGTGTTGAAAGTTCTCCGGAGGAACTGCTTCTCACCACAGAGCCACAGAGATCACGGAGAACTCTCCATGCACCCCCCCTGTCATCCTGAGCGGGTGGCGGGTGGGTGCGAAGGATCCCCTGCCGACGGAGCGAGTGTCGTGCTTCGGCAGGGGATCCTTCGCACCCCATCCCACCGCCCGCTCAGGATGACAGGCCAATGCATCGTTGGGTTGACGGGCGAAGCCCGCGCTGTGCCTCTGTGGTGAAAAAGCCTTCGGCCGGTTAATTCGAAGGTTCGTTTTGGGTGAACTGTCCCGCGGCGTCGGCGCGGATCTCGCCGAATTTCTGTTCGAAGAGCGAGAGATTGTGACCCAGCGCTTCCAGGAGCTGCTTTGCGTGCAGTGGAGTGAGGATGACGCGGCTGTAGATCTTCACATCCGTGCGACCGGGAACGACGCGCCCGAGGTCGATCACGAACTCGCTTTGCGAGTGGATGATGTTCGCGAAGTTGACGTACTCCCCCTGGGCGATGGCGTCGTCGAGGGTAATGCGGATCGTCTGTGTCGGCTGCTCGTTGTCCATGAGGGGCTTCAACGCCTCGGATCAGCGCGAATTCCGCGCCCGGATCACCCTCAGCGGGGCGTCGCTGACGGCTGCCAGGACCACCCGCGTGGCGTGGTCATGCAGTCCATCCGCCGCGACCAGCACCACCTCGGCGATCTCCGTCCAGGTTCCGCCCTGCAGGTTGAGCTGCGAGAGCGCCGCCTGCAGCGGCGACAGACTCGGGTTGAAGGCGGCGTTCTCCGCGTAGGCACCGGTCACGACGGTGCCGGTGCGCGTGCGGATGGCCACTCCCGCGTACGACTTCGAGTACGGCGCATAGCTCATGTTCGCGGCGCCGAGCGCGGCCGTGGCCAGAGTGTCGTTCTCGTCGATCGCCAGCTCGTGGTTCTCGGCCTGGAGCAATCCACCCTCGATGCCCAGGTCGCGCGGGCCAAACGAGCTCGGCAGCAGTTCGGCCAGAGGCCGGGATTCGCCGGGCATCAACACTCGCAGCTCCGCAGCGGTGGTCAGCTCGTTGAGAAACTGCCGGCAGTATCCACAGGGCGCGGCGCTCGTGGCCACGAGGTCGATCCCGTGCTCACCGCTCATCCACGCGTTCAGGACCGCGGACTGTTCCGCGTGAACGGTGAAGCTCAGCGCCTCGTTCGCGAACTCGATGTTCGTGCCGAGGTACAGCTTCCCGCTCGTCCCGCGCGCGACGGCTCCCACGCGGAAGTTGGAGATGGGAGGCTTCGCGAAGGCCGCCGCCTCCGGCAGGAGTCGAAGGATGTCCGAGTCGTCCATGGGGTCCGCCATCCTAGTACAGCTTGGGGCCTTCCGTGGCTGTTGTCAGTTGTCGGTTGTCTGTTCTGGGTGATCCCTTGTCGAAAGGCAAACAGCCGAAGCGAGACCACGTGCATTCAACCGACAACCGACAACGGCCGTCAGCGGATAGCCGCGAGGCGGGCCGTGATCGCTCTCGCGGTGTGACTCCACGTGGCCGTTAGCCGGATGCGGTCCGCGGCGCGAAGGCCTTTGGCCCGCGCCTCCTCCTGGTTCGTGAAGACGTGACGAAGGAGATGCGAGAGATGGTCTTCGTCCGGCTCCGCCCAGCGAAACCCTTCGTAGTAAGGACAGTCGCTGACCGCGGGGATGAGTCCGCGGATGTGCAGCGGATACGAGTCGTCGGGGTCGAGGAAGGCCGTGTGTCCGCCCCAGTCGGTGGCGATGGCGGGCAGTCCGCAGGCCATCGCTTCGAACAGCGGGAGTCCCCAACCTTCTCCGCGGCTGGTGCTGACGAAGCAATCGGCGGAGCGATAGAGGGCCGCCAGTTGATAGTGCGGAATCTGTTGGTTGTAGATGAAATAGATGCGCCCTCCCGATTCGTCGAGCTCGAGGGCGCGGATCTGATTGGGGACGTCGATGCCGCCGTCGCGATTGGTGATCTTGCAGACGAGGAGGACGGGCTCTCGCGAGCGGAACGTGCGGTTGAACGTTCGCAGCATGTGCAGCGGTGCCTTCCGCTCGCCCCACTCGAAGTTGGAGACGAAAACGAAGTCGCCGTTGCGGTTCGGACGGCGCAGGACGTCCGGATGGAAGCGATGGGGATCGGCGCCGAGGGGAATCACATGCACGGGTCTCTTGACGCCGCTGGCCAGCATTCCTTGGCGATTGAACTCCGTCGGCGTCCAGACCTCGTCCATCGCGTTGGCCTCCTTCACCCAGGAAGGAGGGAAGCCGTCCACCTCCAGCATGGTGAAGCCGATGCGATAGCGGCCCCGATTGCGATGGAAAACGTCGGCCTGCGCGTAAGTGATCTCGACATCGGGTTGTCGCGGCGACGGTCGCGTCTGGATGAGATTCACCAACGCGTCGCCGGAGGAGGTGGGCTCAGCAAACGGGAAGACCGTCCCCGGTCCATAGGCGTAGCGGTACGTAACGCGGACGCCTTCCTCGTCCAGCGAGCGGATGATCTCGCGAGCACTGGTGGCATAGCCGGTCGCCGCGTTCGTAATCGACTGCACGGCGACCGCCGAGGTGTAGCGCCGCTCCAGCTTCTCCCGCCACTTCGCGCGAAACGTCACCCGGCTCTTCTCGAACAGGCTCTGGCGATGAGTGTGGTCGTTCGCGGTCGATCCGTGTTCGTGATGGCGCAAGGTGACCGCGCCACAACAGAGCGTTTTCCACCCGGCTTCCGAGGCGCGAAGGCAGTAGTCCGTGTCTTCGAAGTAGGTGTCGAAGTCTTCGCTGAGCAGACCGATCTCGTCGAGCATCTCGCGCTTCAGATACGCGCACGCGAAGACGATTCCCTCGACCTCTCGAGTCCCCGCGAACTGGTTGAGATCCAACTCCTCCGAGCCGATCTGCTGGCCCCAGCAGTTGTCCGGCAGGATGAACGTCCCCGCGTGCAGCAGTCGCCCATCGGTCATGAGCAGCCGTGCGCCCGCGATCCCACGGCGCGGATGCTCGTGCACGGCTGCGCGCAAACGATCGAGCCAGCCGTCATGAAGAATCTCCACGTCGTTGTTCAGCAGCAGAATGTCGTGAGTTGGGTCGGTAGCCCGGATGCCGGCGTTGTTGCCGCGGACAAAGCCGAGATTCTCGTCGTGCCGCAGCGTGCGCACCCAGGGGTAGCGACGCAACTCCGCCGCCGTCTCGTCCGTGCTTCCGTTGTCGACCACGAGCACTTCGACGCCGGAGAGATCGGTGTAGCGGTGGATGCTGTCCAGGAGCGCGCTGGTCAGCGTCCAACGGTTCCAGGCCAGGATGAGAATCGTGACGTTCCGCATCAATGATCCACGTCGGCCGCCACTCGCTTCCAGAGGTCGTCGAGCAAAGCGAGAACATCGGCATCGCGCACGCCGGCGAGGGCGTCGATGCGGTCCGTTTCCTTCATCCAGCCCAGCATCCGGCCCGTGAGCGCTTCGGAAGCGGCCGCGAAATGCTCGTCGCTGATCAGCTCGAGTGCGGTGTGCAAGCGGCCGTACAGAGCCTCCAGCGCTTTGCCGCGCTCGGTGGCCAGCGTGCGCCAGTACTCGAGCTCCTCGTCCCTCTCGACCGTCACCAGCTTCGTCCCACCAGGCGGCGCAGGACCTGAATCGTGCGCCATGGGCGCGAGCCCTGGACGGCAGCGGCAAACGTTCGGAGCCGTGCAGCTTCGGCCTCCGCGATGGCCAGCCGGCCCTCGGTTGCCCGATGCAGGGCGGAGAGCCTGATCAGATCGGCGCGCAACAACGCGCACTCGGCGCGCAGCGACTCGTTCTCCGTCTGCAGCTTTGCGGCGAGCCGCGGATACTCACTCACGGAGCGACATTCTAGCCGGTACGACCGGCAGCGCTGGTTGAAGGGCCGCCTTCTCGCAGAACTCAGAGTCTGTCAAGCGCGCCGCGCCGCGCCCGGCGTGGCCGGCTCGGTGAGGTACCGCGTAGCGGTACATACGCCGCCTATGGCGGCAAAGCGGAGCGCCGGCGTCCCGCCGGCTGGCCGGGGGGCGTCCTCGCCCCGGGAGGGGGAGCGCGCCTTGCGCGAAGGACGCTCGTCTCGCGATGCTGGGTTTCGGCTCGAATGCCCCACCCGCGGCGGGACGCCGCATGGCCAGCCGGCGGGGACGCCGGCGCTCCTCGGCTCGAATACACGAAATGTGGGTTGTCGGGCGTACCCACCCGCCACCCGCTCGGAGTGTGTGCAGAAATCCGCGGCCTACCCAACCTGTCATCCTGAGTGGGAGGTGGGTAGGGCGCGAAGGATCTCCTGCGGTAAGCGAGACCCGCGCAAGTTGGACGAGACCGGGGTTCTCGTGCTCGCACGTTCGTCGTTCTTCGCACGAGATCCTTCGCGCCCTACCCACCCTCCGCTTCCAATGACATAGGAGATGTCATTCCCTTCAGTGTGGCCGGCAATTTTGCTCGAAAGGCGTGCCCAAGGCTTGGCCAACCAGCGCCGCCGGCCGTGCCGGCTCAGGATGACGGGAAGGGAAGCCCCGGATTTCTGCACAGCCGGCTCATCGTGAGGATGGGCTGGTGAGCTCTTTCCCACCGCTGAGGCGAAGCGCCTCTTCGCGCGCGGAAAACCACTTCCATCGCGCGCTCGGCTTGAGCTGGATCGCTTGATCGAGCTCCGCGAGCGCCTGCGCGGCGAGAGTGCGATCGTTCGAGCGCCGGGCCTGCTCGATCAGCAACTCGCCGTGCAGCGCGCGCGATTCGGCCTTCTTTGCATCGACGGCGATCGATCGCCGGACCAGCTCCAGTGCGCGCTCGACGTCGCCGCGGAGGTGATGGAGGTCCGCGGCGGTGTACAGCGTGTCGGCGTCGGAGGCATTCTCGCGCAAGCCTCGCGCGACGAACGCCTCGCCGCTGGCCAGAAATCGCGCGGCCGGCCGGCCTCGCGCGAGCGCGAGGCGCGCCGCCTCGGTTTCGATCGCCGCTGCGATGTGCAGATAGTCGGCGCTGCCGGGGTCGATCGCGTCGCCCTGCCGGACTCTCTCCCGCGCCTCGGCCAACAGCGCCGTGGCGTCGCTCCCCTGACGCGCGACGTACTGCGCTTCGACCAGCGCGAGAACGCCGCTGTACGCAAACGAGTTCGCGTGCTCGGGATTGATCTGCAGCGCGCGATCGTACGCCTCCCGTCCTCGCCGGACCCACGGTCGCGGATCTTCGTTGCGGTCGAGTGCGTCCTGCGCCGCGAGCATGTTCGCCAGTCCCGTATTCGCGTGCGCGAAGGCCAGCTTCGGGTTGAGCTTCAGCGCCGAGTCGTAGGCGGCGATCGCCTGCGCGAAGATGGGACGCGGATCGGAGCCGCGCCGCATCGCGTAGTTGCCGCGGTCGAGATGCGTGCTGCCGAGGTTCATCATGGCCACCGAGAGCTTCGGGTTGATCTCGATCGCCCGCAGCAGACTCTTGGCCGTGGCATCGAACGACGTGGTCGGATCGATGCCGTTCTCCATCTCCCACTCGCCTCGGGTCATGAACGCCAGCCCGCGGTCATTGAAGATGTTCGCGAAATCGGGATCGGCCGCGGCGGCGCGGTCGTAATGAACGATCGACTCGTTGAGCAGAGCGATGGGATTGCCGCCCTGAGTCCCCACCACCTCGGCCTTGCGCCGCAGAGAATTGGCGAGACTCATCAGCGCGTGCGCGCTGCGGGGCTCGAGCGCGGCGGCCTGACGCAGACTGCGGATCGAGGCGTCGTAGATCGGGATGGCGTCTTCGCCATGCGTCATGGCGTATCGCGCGCGCGTGAACAGAGCGTTGCCGAGGGCGCGATGCGCACCCGAGCTCTTCGCATCCGCGGACACGGCGCGTTTCGCGAGCGCGATCGCGCGGTCCATGTTCTCCAGCGGCGGTTGTCCCTGCGAAAGCTGCCATTCGCCGTACCGTTGGAGAATGAGCGCCTGCGAGCGGAAGCTCGACTCCGGATGAGCGTTCGTCGCTGCCGCCTTCTCCGCGCTCGCCAGGCCGTTACGCATGAACGTCGAGGGTTCCTCGCCGCGGCCGATGGCGATCATCATGAGCCGGAACCAGCGCTCCGCCTCCCCGAGCAGCACACTCTCGTCGCTGGAGCCGATCGCCGCGGCCTCGGCGTAGGCATTGCCTGCTTGCGCGAAGCTGGACACAGCCGCATCGGCCTCACCATCGTTGGCCTGTTCCAGCGCGCGGGCGCTCCAGATGTCTCCCTCCAGCTTCTTCGCCTCGTGCATCCACGGGACCTCGCGGAAGGCCACTCGCGCCCGTTCCAGCGCCGCGTCGTAACGCTCCTCGTAGAGCGCCACCAGTCCTTCGGCGTACGCCGGCGAGTCGCCTTCCGCGTTGCGACTCTGCCGCAGCCAGCTCAGCGCCGCATCGCGATACTGCTTCTCGACTTGCCGCAACCGCGCCGCGCGCGCATCCGCGCCCGCGATGCGCTCCGCGTCCTGAAGCTCCTCCTGATACTGCGCGCCGATCACGCGTCCCAGCGCATACGCGACCTCGGGGGTCCGATAGTCGTCCTGCCAGGCCGCCTCCAGGTGACGCCGGCTCGATTCCCAATCGTGCAAGGCCAGATACCCGCGGCCGATCGCGTACTGCGCCGGTCCCGTAGAGGTGCGGCGCATCGACTTCATCTCGCCTTCGATCCGCGCGATGCGCTCGCGGATCCAGCGCCGCTCGCGCTGCACGTCGTGCAGCGGAAGCATGTTCGAGTAACGCGCCACGGCCTCGATGCGCTCGATCTCCTGGCCGAACCGCTGCGCCGCCTGCTGCCGCTCGGATGACTGCAACGACGTCGCCACAGCCCAGCCGATCGAGACCAGCACGGCCACGAACGCAATCGCCAGCAGCGCCGTCATGGTCGGGTGCTTGCGCGCCCGCAGGACCCAGCGGCGTGCGAGAGAAGTTCGCCGCGCGAGGATCGGCTCGCCGTCGAGGTATCGCCGCAGGTCCTCGGCCAGCGCACGCGCGGAGTCATAGCGCCGCTGCGGATCCTTCTCCAGGCACTTCCTCACGATCGTGTCGAGGTCGGCCGGAATTGAAGGCACGAGCGTGCGCAACGACGGCGCGTCCTCGGTGACGACCTTGAGCATCACGTCGACCATCGAGTCGGCCACGAAGGGTGGACGGCCGCTGAGGATGTCGAACAACGTCGCGCCGAGACTGTAGACGTCCGTGCGGCGGTCGAGGCGTGAGTGATCGGCACGGGCTTGCTCGGGCGACATGTACGGCGGCGTGCCCGCCACCGAGCCGATGGTGGTCATCGTGTCCATTGACGAGTTGCGCGCCAGTCCGAAGTCGAGCACCCACGGATGCCAGCCTCCGTCCGGCTTCGGCTCGACCATGATGTTGTTCGGCTTGAGGTCGCGATGCACCAGGCCCGTGCGATGCGCGGCATGCACCGCCTCCGCGACGTCCACCATCACCGCCACCCGCTCATCCACCGACATCCCCGTCGCTGCGTCGAGCAACGTCTGCCCGTCGATCCAGCGCATGGCGATGAACGGCCGCCCGTCCACGACGCCGGTCTCGTAGACGTCGCAAATGTTGTCGTGCCCCACCTGCGCCTGCGCCCGCGCCTCGCGCAGAAACCGTTGCAGATGCTCGCGGTCCGTCACCCGCAGAAACTTGAGCGCCACGTGCCGCTTCAGCGTCGGATCGAACGCCCGATACACCTCGGCCATCCCCCCCGCGCCCAGCAACTCACCAATCTCATACCGTCCGATTGCCGAAGGCCGCAGCGCGTCGCCGCCAAGCGTCGCATCGCCGGAGCGGATCATGCGCTCGGTGGGACGGGGATCAGTCATGGGAGTTCGAGTGATCAGTATGAACTACTGGATGGGACCATGGGACGAATGGGACGAATGGGACCTATGTCCTGAGTGTTCGTTGCGAAGATTTCGAGAGGAAGTGGCTGTCATCCCGAGCTCGACGCATCCAAGAAACTCCCAATGTTTGCAGGGTCAGAATGCAAACTCAAGCGGAGGCCGCATCGCCCCACTCATCCGGCCGTTGACTCTCGATTGAACACTCTCGCGATGAACCATTCCTGATCGCGATGCACACACACCGAGAGCCTTCTCCCCTCCGCAGAGGGGAGAAGGTGCCGAAGACGGATGAGGGGTCGCTCTGGTGGCAGGCACGCAGCCTTCTGTTTTCTTTCTCTCAGGCGCGCCGCGCGCGGCGTCGGGCGGCTCGGGATGACAGGCCAATACACCGTTCGGTTGTGTGTGCCTGATCCACCCGACCTCAATTGCGGGTAGCTGTGCTGAGTCCATTCGTCCCATCGGTCCCCCACCCCACCCACCGCACGAGCTACGATGCGCGTCCGTGCTCACTCCTCTCGCCAGCGTGCCGCCGGACGCGATCGTGTTCGAGTCCACTTCCGCCGGCGCGGCCCTGTTGGAAGGCTGGAGCGACCACGGCAGGTGGCGCATCCTGCTGCCCTGGCCGGAGGAAGTGCGCGTGCTGCCATGGAACGCGACGCACGATTGGAAACGCGAGCTCGAAGCGCTCGAGAGCACAGTCCCGATCGAGGACGACGCTCCGATCGAGGCGCCATTTCTCGGAGGCTGGGCAGGCTTCATCTGCTACGAAACCGCGGCGACGGAAGAAGCCGTGGAGCCGCGCGCCCAGCATCCGCCTGAGCCGGCCATGTTCTTCGCGCACCATCGCGCGGGCGTTGTGATCACGCCCGCCGGCCAGGCGCTGCTGTTCGCCCCGCAGGAAGAGACCTCGCGGTACCTCGCGCGTTTGAGCTCAACACGCGAAGCGGTCACGGTCACACAAGAGCACACCGGCGTGTTGCACGACTCGCTCGCCGGTGGTGCGCATCGCCTCGCCGTGGAGGCGATTCGCTCCGCGATTCGGGATGGCGAGGTCTATCAGGTGAACCTCACGCGCGCGTTCTCGGTGCAGCGCCGGTCCGACGCGGCGGAACTCTACCGTACTCTGACCGGCGCAGCGCCGCCGCGGATGTCCGCGTATCTTCGTGCGCCGGGCTGCACGATCGTCAGCGCCTCGCCGGAAGTGCTGCTGCGCTTCGACCGCGTCGCCGGCATCGCGGAGACACGTCCCATCAAAGGCACCGTGCGCCGCCACGGCGACGATGAGCGCGAGATCGCGGAGTTGCTCGCGAGCGACAAAGACGCGGCGGAACACCTCATGATCGTCGACGTCTCCCGCAACGACCTCGGCAAAGTCGCGCCTCCGGGACAGGTCTCCGTCACCGGCTATCGCCAGGTGCAGACTCTGGAGTACGTCCACCACCTCGAGTCCACCGTGCGAGCGACGGGCCTCAGGGATCGCAGCGTCGCAGACGTGCTGGCGGCACTCAGTCCCGCGGCCTCGATCACCGGAGCGCCGAAACGCGCAGCGGTGCGGATCATCCGCGAGCTCGAGCCCGAAGCGCGAGGCGTCTATTGCGGCTCGATCGGCTTCATCGGCAGCCGCTACGTGGAGATGAGCGTCGCCATCCGCACCGCGATCGCCACCGGGGAGACCGTGCGCTATCACGCCGGCGGCGGCATCGTGTGGGATTCGAACGCCGAGGCGGAGGACGAAGAGAGCCGCGCCAAATCCGCGGCCTTTCTTCGCTACGTGGGAGTGGACGAATGACGCAGATTCCCATGGGTTCACCCGCGGTGGCGCACGGCATCGGCCTCTTCGAGACCATGCTCGTCACGCGCGGCACGATCCTCTTTCTCGAGGAGCACCTCGCGCGTATGACCCGCTCCGCGAAGGCGCTCGGCTTTCCCATCCCCGACGCCGCGCGCTTTCGCGAAGAGGCCGCGCAGGCCGTGGCAGGCTTCAGGGAAAATGAAGCCGCACTGCGATGTCTCCACGTCGCGGGAGGCGTGAGCATCACCGACCCCTGGACGTTCGCTGCCCAATGCGGCCCGGTTCCACAGCGAACGCTCGCCCGCCGCACGCACGGCCGCGTGGCGACCCTCGATCCCTCGCTCACCCGCGCCTTGCCCGAGCACAAGCTCACGTCCTACGCCCCATGCGTGATCGGCCTCTCGCACGCGGCCGCCGCCGGCGCGGAAGAGGGACTGTTCGTCACGCGTGACGGAGCCATCCTCGAAGGAACCGCCACCAACGTCTTCGCCGTCATCGCGGACCGCGTCATCACCGCGCCAATCACCGCCGGCATCCTCCCGGGCATCACCCGCGCCTGGGTTCTCGCCGAAGCGACCAGCCTCGGCATCGTGATCGAGGAACGAGCGCCCACGCTCCACGAGTTGTGCGCGGGCTCGTTTCTCACGGGGAGCCTCACCGGTGTCGTCGCGGTGAGGGAAGTGAATGGGCGTGCCTGTGGTGAGGCGGGTGCGGCGTTTGAGGCGTTGGCGGAACGTTGGAGAAAGCGCATCGACTTTCCGCCGTCAGAAGAGCGTCGAAGGTAAGGTAAACTCTCCGGCACTCCATCATGAAAATCATAGTGTTCGCGGCCCTGGCGGCTGTCGCGATCGTCGCGTGCAGCCGTACGCCTGCGCAGCGTCCAATGGCGCCTCCGCTGAGGCTCAACGGCCACACGGTCGTCGTGAGCAATCACGGAACCCAAGAGCTGCGAAGACTTTATTGGGGTTTAAGGCCCACTTAGGTAGGGAAACGCGGCCATATGTCACTCCTAGCATGGGTCCATCCATGAGCGAGCTTCCGTCCGTCAGAAAAGTGAGAATCTTTGTCGCTTCGCCCAGCGACATGAAGCCGGAGCGCGATCGGGTCGCGAAGGTCGTAACGCGCTTGAATCAATCCACGGCGCTTGAGCTTGGACTCTTGCTGGAGTTCACCGATTGGAGCAGCCACGTCCGGCCGAGCATGGGACAGCGTCCTCAAGCCGTGATCCTGGACCAACTCGGTGTGGATACGTGGGACATCTTCATCGGGCTGCTCTGGTTGAAATTCGGTTCGCCCACAGGCGCCGACGACCCGGTGAGCCGTACGCCATTTGTGTCGGGCACGCAGGAGGAGTTCGCGCTGGCGTACCGGTCGTGGCAGCACGCGAGACGACCCACAATCATGATGTACCGCTGCGAGAGAATGCCCGCCAACATACGTGAGATCAATGCGGCACAGCTTCAACTTGTCAACGTCTTCTTCGAGGGATTCGAAGTACTCAAGGACAACCCGGGCCTTTATCAGACTTTTCGGGAACCTGACGAATTCGAGCTCCTGGTGGACAAACATCTATCGGCACTTCTCTTCGAAAAGGCAAAGTCGCCCCCGGCTTTGGAGACCGATGGTGTTCCCGGCGGGTTCGTCCCTGGCCAGCCGTACGAAGTCGCCGCCGTGTCGGTTGACATTGTTAGGCACAGCGAGATGGTGCGACAACACGGCCCTAGCGCGAAGCCAGTCCTCAGATGGTTTCAGCAGACGGTCCATCGTGTTTGCACTGCGCCGGAGTGGGCAAAAGTGATCTGGACGCCTGACGGAGGGATCTTCGTCATTTCGGGAGAGAAGATGCACGACCGTGCGGCGGTCGCTGGCATTCGTATTCTGAAGGAAGTTGAAATGTACAACCTCGATCCGTCGAACGTGATCAAGTTCCGGATCCGCGTCGCGGCGGCGGACGGCCCGCTTGTATGGGAGGAGGATGCCGCACAGATCTCCGCCGACGTACTGAATTTTACCAAGCACCTCGAGGGAAGCGGAACAGAGCCAAACGGCTTCTCCATCACAGATACGCTACACCGCCACCTCCATGAATCGCTAAAAAAGGAGTTCATGCTGAGGCCCCGATTCGAAGATCGGCGCATTCTCGGCTATCACTCCGACGGCCCTGCGGGTTCGTTGCCGAAAAGGGCCATTCCTCAACTCGTGAGTCAGGTGAGCGAAGAACTGAAGGTGCTGGCTGGCAAGTCGATCCAGGAGGCCACATCCGGTGTCGACGTGGTCTACAGCCAGCTCGAAGAATTCAGCCGTCACTTTATCCCACTGGATGACCGATGGTCGCAGGCGTATGTCCAGGAGATCGATGCATGGACCGCATCGCTTCTGGACGCGGAGATCGAGTTATGGAGCAGCATCCAGTCGAACTACACGCTCGCCGTGCCCGGTTCCGCAGAGCATGGACAATGGAAGAACCTGGCCGACATCGTCAGCAGCAAACGCACCGGCGCAGTCGTGCCGTTAGCTCAGATCAAGGCAAGTACCCAGATAGCGATCGCACGCGCTGCGACGCCCGCCACGCCTCCTCCCGCAGATTTTGTTGCGGAGAAGAACATCGAGACGATCGCCAGTACGCGGGTGTCCGCAGAGATCGAGAAGAAAGTTCGCGATCTGGTCGACGCCGACGACCTTCAGGAAGAGATGCTTCTGGCTGACCTTCTCTCGACCGAACGATCGGCGTTGGTCGAGGGCGTTTCCGAGAATTCATTTGGGGATCTTAGCGAGTCGCTCCTCAATCGGCTCTGGGCCCTCAGTGATCTGATTCTGATCGACGAATTGCAGGATAGTCGTGACGGATTGTTTGCGGCGCTCTTGAAGAACCCAGTCACCCGTGCGCGCTATGGCGCGTTGACGCAGATCTTGAGCGCAACCACACCACCAACCGAGATGTTCGTCCGAGCCAGGTTCACTGGTGCCGGCCTGCCGTTCACGATAGCGGATCTCCATGTCGTTTGGCGCTCGACCGTCGTTGGGGTAACGCGACCAGATCGGCTCCTCATCGCTCTGGCGAAGATTCCGATCGAGATTCTCTGGAGAACGATCGCATCGCCCGGCATTCGTGTGAGCTCGCTTTGGCCAGTTGCGCAGCGATTCAAGGCAGAGTCGGACGATCTGCGCAAGATCTTCTTTGACTGCATTCACGCGCGCTTGCTTCGTGAGGTGCAGATCAAAGGTCGTGAGCTTGGCTTTGTCGGAAAGCTACTCTCTCTTTTCTTCGCCGACCCACTTTTCGTGCAGTCGCCCTACTTCGAGCGCCTTGACGATCTTCTGTTGAATGTAAGACGCGCACCGTCGAGCGGTGCTTTCACAGTCGAACTCTTCGAGAAACTGGCGGTGAAGCTCAGGCAAGTTCGCGAAGACCGCGGCAATCCTCAAGCGAGCATGCCGGTTGGGATCAATTCACTTCCCCTGCCGGTACAGCGACATCTGGCTGCAGAAGGGATGTACGTCGACTCCTTTGTGATGCACCCCGATATCAGGATCGCGAAGGAGACCGAGCAGTTCATCACCATGGCCAACGTGGAGAGAATAATTCACTACCGTCAAATCAATGAAGCGTTGTTCCAAACACTCCTCGGAAAGAAGGAGTTCTTTGTCCGACTTTCCACAATCATGGTGGCGTTAGAGCACCCGAAGTGCACAGTCAATTTCGCGCGTTTCAATCTCGCCAAGGTCGGAAAGGGCAATCTTTCGAAGATCGCCAATAATCACGGTGCGAATCCCGCGGTGAGGCAGCTCGCGAAGAGGCTGGCGACCGTGTAGTTGCATCCCCATCGAGCGTTTCACCTGCTACCTGCTGGCTCGCGGTCGGCGACGCGACTTCCGATCAAAGGTCGGCCACTTCAGGCCTCCGAAAAGCATCCAGCGTTCGCTTCTACGGTTCGGTCACGCCGTCGGCGCCTGTGGGCGAACGAACTGTTTCCGCCCCTAACACGGCTGCGCTTCGAGGACGAGCCGAAGCGGTCCGATCACATGTTTACGGGCGCTACTAGGTAGTGGCTCCCATAGTGAGGTAAACTCTCCCGCATTCCGTCATGAAGATCACAGTGTTCGCGGCCCTGGCGGCAGTCGAGATCGTCGCGTGCAGCCGTACGCCTGCGCAGCGTCCGATGCGCCTCCGCTCCGGCTCAACGGCCACACGGTCGTCATGAACAATCACGGACCCCGCGGACTCGTCGTCACGCCGTGGAAGGGAGCGACGCCGGTGCCTCTCGCCAAGGCACGACGGCGACCCTGCCCCGTTCCGGCGGCCCCCTGCGTTGGGAACAGAAGTTGCTCGCGGAGAAGCTCGCCGAAATCTGCGGCCCTGTCTGCTTTCCCTCACTTCCGGTCGCTCGGTCGAACGAACAGCCACGCTGAGCGACCGCAGGTGAATACTGCGGCGTGGTGGGTCGTTCGACCAACGCCTCTCGCCATGATTCAAGAACGCGGATCGGATTCGCCGACGCGTGTGGAGCCTTCAGAGGAAGGGTGGTTGGCCGGTAGGCGCTCGCCGCGCGCCAATGCGACCGCCTCCGGATCAGGCAGTCGCCAGACGATGGTCGGCGAAGCGGTCCTTCTTGGAGCGCGCACCATAGCCCCGTGATCGCCTATGCCGCGCGATTGATTGACACGTTCTGCCCGTATTGGGCGGGGCTGGTCGAAGAGGAGGACAAGGGTTCAGAGGGAGGTGCGGGAAGCGCGCGGGCGTTCCCGCTCGTCGCCTTCGGGGAAGAGCAGAAGCTGGGCGACCTCTTCGTCTGCCTTCTTCTTGAAGAACGACCGAAACGAGTTGATGCCGATGTGTCGGATGTAGAGCTCCATGATCTCTTCTGTCGACGCCGCGGCGTCGATGGCCTTACGAAAGGCGTCCGCCTGCTTCTCAGGCAACTGCATCGGGATGCGGCGCGAGGCCACGACGTGCGCTTCCGCGCGTGTCACTCCCCTCGCGTGCGGCGCGATCAGTGCACTCATTGCGGCGAACTGCTCGTCGAGCATGCGATGGCCGAAGTCGCGCTGCACCTCGTCGCCGAACTGGCTGAGTGGGCCGGTCGCATCCGGGAAATCGAGACCGTTCAGCTTCAACATGCGGTTGACGACGAAAGGAGTCACGAGCACTACGAGCCACGGTGAAGCGGTAAACACCGGGGACCAGCTCCTCGGCCATAACCAGTAGGCGAGGAAGGGCACGACCGCACCGATGCCGTGAATGAAAAGGTAGATCCAGAATGTGTGGGTGACGAGGACGTAACTGCGGCGATGGACTTTGTCGCGTCGAACGAGCAGACGAAGCGCGGCCAGGAACACCGACCCTGCGAAAGCAACGCTCGCAGCTAAACCGATCATCGAGCTCCTTCTTGTCGTCCTCGCCAAGGGAACCCAGTGGTTCCCCACCTAATGTAGATTCACCCGCCCCCCACCGGTATTGTGATAGGGTATCATTGGTTTCCATGGCACGTACTGGAAAAAAGGCTGAACCGGAGTTTCCGAAGGTCAAACAACTGGCGCTCGATCTGCCGGTCGACTTCGTCCTGACGCTCGACGCCTTCTGCGACGCGGCTTGGGGCGTGTCGCGGGCGAAGATCATTCGCGAGGCGGTGGCGGAGTTCGTCCGAAAGGAGCTCGACAAGAACCCTGGCCTGCAGGAGCGTTACGACGTCGCGGAGCAGCGCCTCAGGAAGGAACGCATCAAGATCGTGCCGATGAAACCGAAGTCCGACGACGAGTAGGCCTGGATGGAGACTTCCAACCGCCCTCCCCACCGGCAACTGGGCCGGCGACTACCAGAACGGCGCCTACTACTGCAAAGACGGCAAAATGATCTTCGTCGTCTGGCCCGAGACCGACCCCGCGGTGACGACGCCGAATGTGGGGATCAAGTTCGCCGCAGTGACGGTCGACGAGGATTGTTGAGCACCTCGGCGGAGTAGCTCATGCACGTGCGGCCCGGTCTGAGGCCAACGTGTTTTGCCCCGCCCACTCCCAATGGTCTCGCGTGGTTGTCGGTTGACTGCTGATCGCGCCGCCTTGCAACTGAGAGCCGCCAACTGACCACAGCAGGTCGCGCGGACACTGACTCACGGGAAGCTGTACTGACAGGCTTGTTGTGAGGGCCTGGAAGCTCAACGCGAAAAGCGTCGTGCCGAAAGCGGGAATCCCGTGATCGGCGGCCCTCCAAAGGGAAAGGCGATCCTTCCGTTGCGCGGCTCTGCGTTGCCGCAGCATCGCTCGCCGAGTTCACTTGTTCCTTCGTCGAGAGTCCGTTGAAAGGCATGCGATGGCAGGCGTGATTCGATCCGTACGGTTGCTCTCGTTCTGGGGGATGTCGATCGCGGCATTCGTCGTGGTCGCCACGTATCCGCTCTCGCTGTCCATGGCGCACCCGGCACGGTTCAGCGACTGGCTTCGCAACGATCTGGCATTCAGCGTATTCGGCCTGTGGGTCCTGCCGCTGCTGTTCGGCCTCGTTGTGTCTTCCATCGTGCCCAGCATCTACCGCGCCCTCGAGGGGCGCGATCGGAAAATGTTTCTCATCGCGGCGATCGCCTTGATTGTTTGCGGCCTTGTCGTCGCCGTGACGGACCTCGATCGGAAGATGCAGCTCAATTCAGACGAAGCCATTCCGGCCTTGGCCGAGCCGGTAATGTTCGCGGCCGCTGATCCGGTCGCCCTCGACGCGGCAAGCCGGCGCGTCTTGCGAGCCGGACTCGCAGCTCTGATCGCAGCGCCGACGCCGGAGGCCCGAGCGGCGTGGGAGACGCAGCGCCTGGCAGTCATCCGCGCGTATGGTGCGGCCTTCCCGGGCTTCGCAGGGTTCCGCGATTTCTGGGCGCGCGGAAACGCGGTGGCCAAGAGCAAGTTCGGCATCAACGTGATCGCCTCGGTCACGATGGCCGTGCTCTTCGCCTGCCTCCTGGCAGCCGTGTGGATCGCGCAGAAGCGTCCACAGACCAAGCTCAATCGCGACTCGTTCATCGTGGCCTGCTCGCTGGCCATCCTCTGGTTTCCGCTTCGCCTGTACACGGAGTGGTACGTCCGCTACTACTCCCTGGCCGATTTGTTCGCCTACCCAGCGTTCTGGCTGCTGGCGATCGTGGCCACGATCTCCCTGATCGCCGTCGTCGCGGTGATGAAGCCCCGAAAGATGAGCGTCGTCATCCCCGCCATCGGCGCCATCCTCAGCGGCATTGCTACCGCCGTAGGCTACATCCAACCGGACGCCCTCCTGGCCGTCACCGCGATCGTGGAAGCTTTCACGCTCCCTCTCTTCGCCGTACTGGTCGTCGTCCTCACCACCTTTCTCGCCGTCTTCGCCGCCTCAGTCGCGCAAAGCTCGGGTTAGGAAGGAGCGTGGAGGGTCACAAGCTCCTTCGATCGATCACTCGAGTTGAAGGGGATCAAACGTATGTGTCGAAACGCGCAAATTGATCAACTACAGATCGCCGTTTGATGAGAGCGGGCAACGCCAAGCATCGGGGTAGTCAGGACGCCACCCTATTTCCCGCTCGGTGTCTTTGATTGATAGGGAGCGCGAGCGTCCCCGACACGACACTCGAACATCTCCGCAGGGCCGATGTGAAGGAGGAGAGAATGGCAGGATCGTTCGTCATCGAGAAGGGCAGCAGCGACAAGTACCGCTTCAACCTGCGCGCAGGCAACCACGAGAAGATCCTCACCAGCGAGGCCTACGAGACAAAGGCCGGCGCGGAAGGCGGCCTTGAGTCCGTGCGCAAGAATGCGAAGGACGACGCTCGCTACGCGCGCAAGACCACGAAGAACGGAGACCCCTACTTCACTCTCACCGCGACGAATGGGCAGGTGATCGGAACGAGCGAGGTGTACTCGACAACCTCCGCGATGGAGAACGGGATTGCGTCCGTAAAGACGAACGCGCCGGACGCCGCGGTGATCGACCGCACCTGACAGAAGGGCGCCAGAGCACGCGGTTCGCACAGATCACCCGATCGGAAGGCACTTCTTTGGCTGAGGGAAAGGCCATCCGAGCATTGAGGGAAACCGACCTGACTCGGGAGACGTGTGGATCGGGGTCCGTGGGGTTGTGATTGGTCGGGCAGGGGGGATTTGAACCCCCGACCACCTGAACCCCATTCAGGTACGCTACCAGGCTGCGCTACTGCCCGACTCGGCGTGGATCGTACCACGCGCGAGTGATCAACGAATTCGAGGGCGGCGTATTTCCGTCGGAGGGCGCGATGGCCATGTCGGTGAGGTGGAAGGTCGGGTTGTGGCTCTGGTTGGCGGGGATGTTGGGGGTGGTGGCGATGGCGGGGTTGGTGTTGCCGCGGTTGCTGGCGACTCTGCCGGAGATGCTCGGGCCCGAGGTGGCGGCGCCGGGGTCGATGCCTCCGGTGTGGGTGCTGGTGCTGGCGAGTGTGGTGCAGAGCGCGGCGCTTTTGGGGGCGGCGGTTTGGGGTGGGGTGGCGCTCAGTCCGGCGGTGGGGTTGCGGGCTCCGGGGTTCGAGGCGGCGGTGTCGGGGCAGTCGATTCTCGGCGCGCTGCGGTCTCAGTGGGTCCCGGGGATCGTGGCGGGGGCTGTTGGCGGAGTGGTGTTGGCCGTGTTCGGCTGGATGGCTCCGGCTCAGGTGCAGGCGGTTCAGGGTCGGATTGCGATGCCTCTCGTGGTTCGGGTGCTCTACGGTGGGATCACGGAGGAGGTTCTGCTGCGGTGGGGCTTCATGACTCTGATGGTGTGGATGGCCCGGCGCTCTGGTCTTCGCGCGTCTGTCTGGGTGTGGATCGCGATCGTGGTGAGTGCGCTCGTGTTCGCGATGGGGCATCTGCCCGCCGCCGCGATTCTGGCCGGGCCTCTGACTCCGTCGTTGGTCGGGTATGTGATGGTCGCGAACACGCTGTTCGGGGTGGTGTTCGGGTATTTGTTCTGGCGCTTTGGCCTCGAGGCGGCGATCCTTGCTCATGCGCTGACGCACGTCGTGTGCTGGATGTTGGTTGGTTGAGAAGCGATGGTTGGCGAGGTTGTCAGTTGTCAGTGATCAGTTGTCTGCGCCTGATCGAGCGAATCACCCACAACCGAGAACCGACAACTGACAACTCACCACAAGAAGCATCACCCCAACGATGAAGCCCACAGGATCAGGTACTTCGTGATCTCGATGTTCTTCTGTGTGGGGCTGATGGACATCTCTTCGATGGATCTCGCTTTGGCGGTGAGGTCTTCTCGCTTGGAGAGGAGCTCGCGGTCCCAGGCTTTCTGGATCTGGGCGATGTTCTCGAGGTAGTCGACTTCGCGGACGGAGACATCGGCATCGACGACGGCGGCGGGTTTGCCGCTGGTGATGTTGTAGAGGGTCTGGCCCCAGGCGACGTTGATTTCCTTCTGGTCGGTGCGGGGCAGGGTCTCGTCTTCGTCGATGGCGCGCTGCTCGCGCTCGGAGCGCTCGCGGAGCTGGTCGATGCGGCGGCGGAAGGTGGACTCGAGGCGCTCCTGCTCGTCTTCGAGCTGGCGGTTGGCTTCTTCCAGGCAGCGCTCGAGGAAGGCTTCGCGGGTCTCCGCGGGCTCGGAGTAGATCCCGAAGGTGGCGTTGTGGAAGAGCTGCAGGCGCTCGTTCGCGATGAGGAACTGTTTGAACCCTTCCTGTGCGTGCGCGACGGTGAGCACGAGGTCTTCCGGCGGGATGTCGATCTCCAGGCGACGGGACGCTTCCGGCACGGCGCGGATGTCGAGTTTCTCGGTCTCGATGAGCGAGGCCTGTTGCCAGAGCACGTTGCCGTCCTGGGGCATGACCGGTGCGATGTAGGAGCGCACGTTGGACAGGTGGACGCCGCTCCGCGACTCGGACTGGGTGACGATGCCCTCGGCCAGGACGTAGGGGCGGTAGTTGCCGAAGCCGCCGTAGACGTAGAGTTGCTCGAGCGAGGAGAGGTCTCGCCGCGAGGTGGGTCGCGTGCGCGCGGGGGCGGCCACGGCGTCGCGCTCGCGCTCGACGGTGAGGCCATGGGCGACGGGCGCGGCATCGAGGACGCGGCCGGGGACGTTTGCCAACGCCGCGATGACGGCTTCGCGCCGGTCGGGCGGCAGGAGGAAGACGATGCATCCTCCTCCGCCGGCTCCGCAGGCTTTGCCGGCCCACGCTCCCGCGCCCGTGGCGGCGTCGATGGCGGCGTCGATCTCGGGGGTGGAGATGCCGTCGATGAGGAGCTTGCGCGCTGCCCACTCTTTGCCGAGGGCCGCGCCGGCGGCTTCGAAGTTCGCGGCCTCGAGGGCCTTTTCCATCTCATGGGAAATGGCGGCGATGGTGTCGAAGCCCTTGCGGACTTTCTTCTTGCCTTCGAGGTCGCGCTTGTAGAGCTGCCAGTTGTTCGTGCCGGAGAAATGCGCCACTCCGGTGTAGTGCATGAGCATGTGCGCGCCGAGGTCGGCGATGGAGGTCTGCAGGGCGTGACGGGTGGGCTTGCCAGGGTTGAGGTGCAGCGAGGCGAGGCCGCCGAAGACGGGCGGGTAGTAGTCCTGAATCCCCGCGGGGACGCCGAGGAGGCGGGTCTCGAGGTCGCGGACGAGGAAGATCAGCTCTTCTCCCTCGATGGGCTGGCCGGCCATCTCGGAGAGCGCTCTCACGAGCGTGATGGCCAGCGCGGAGGAGCCACCCAGACCGGAGCCGCGCGGCGCGTCGGTGCGCGTGGTGATGCGGATGCCGCTCAGTTTGAAATGTTCGAGCAGGCGGTGGAGCAGCGCCGCCTTCGGATCGTTCGACATCTCCTGCAGCGACTCGTAGGTCTGCCGGTACTGATGATCGGTGAGATGGATCTCGATCCCGCCGTTGCCGGTCTCACAGACTTCGGACTCGGCGTAATACGAGAGGGCCACGTTGACGGTGCGAGAGCCGGGATGGAAGAGATAGAGGGGCCAGAGGTCGAGAGTTCCACCAGCGAGATCGGCGCGCACCGGCGCCCGGACGGAGACCTTGTTCATATGGGTGAGAGGGATTCTGCTAGAAGAGTGCCCGCTGCTGCACTTCTTTTTGTCTGACCCGTTCGGCCTGGGTGGTCAGTTGTGGAAGCAGACGGGCCACGTTTGCACGGAAACTCGTCAGTGCGGGGCCCCGCAGCGGGTCGGCGGTGATCGATCGCAACGAGAGTGGATTGAGCCACTTGCCGTTCTCGGAGACGCGATAATCCAGGTGCGGTCCGGTGGCCAGGCCGGTCATGCCCACGTAGCCGATGACTTCTCCCTGCGCGACTTTCGTGCCCCGCTTCAAGCCCTTTTTGAAGCGCGAGAGATGCAGGTAGCACGTGTCGTATTTGGACGAGTGGCGGACGCGGATGAAGTTTCCCTCGCCCGGCTTGAAGCGCGCCTCGACCACGACGCCGTCGGCCGTGCTCATGACCGGAGTGCCGGTGGGCGCGCCATAGTCGACACCGTAGTGCGGGCGGAAGTACTTCAGGACGGGATGGAAGCGCTTCTTCGAGAAGCCCGAGGTGACGCGGGAGAACTTGAGGGGCGCCTTGAGGAACTGTTTGCGCAGCGGAGCGCCACCGGAGGCGTAGTAGCCGGAGCGGCCGTCCGCCATCTCGTGATGGAATGCTTCGTAGGTGGTGCCGCGATGCGTGAAGCGGGCCGCGGAGACCGGGCCGTAGCCGATCATGTCGGAGCCGGCGTACTGTTTGGAGACGACCACGCTGAAGGAGTCGCCGCGACGCAGTTGGAAGAAGTCAATGTCCCACTGGAAGATATCGACGAGTTGCTGGCCGAGTTGCTGGTTCTCGCCCTGGTCGCGCAGAGCTTCGTAAAGAGAACGGTCGATGCTGGCGGAGATGGTCGTCTCCACCTTCCGCACTTCGAAGGGACGGGACGTCACTTCGAAGCCGCCCGCGGTGGAGCGCACGGCGCCGATCTCGCCCCATCCCTGGATCTTCATCTGCACAGCATCGACGACGCCGGCCCGGTCGTAGTGGAAGCGGATCAGTTGGCCGGGGCGGAGTTTGCGCACGTCGATGGCTTTCGCCAGCTCGGTGGTGAGCAGGGCACTGTCGCGGCGGGGAAGACCGCCGGCGAGGAGGAGTTGGTCGAGTGTGTCGTTCTTCTCGACGGTGAGGATCAGCGAGTGCTCGGGCAGCTTGGCCTGCTGCACTTGCCGGAGCTCGTCGTAGCGAAGCTGTGGGGGCGGGGCCAGGGAGGCGTGGGCCGACCGCTCGACAGATTCCCCCAGCTCCGGCTGCGTACGAACCGCCGCCAGGAACAAGGGGATGGCAATGGGCAGGGCCAGGGCCACGTACGCTCGCGGCTGCTTGACCCACCCTCGCAGACGACCACCTAAGGCGCGAGATCTAATCATCGACAAACGGTACGAACGACAAACGGTACGAACGACAAACGGTACGAACCGATGAGGATGGTAGCACGCTCGGCGTCACGGCTGGCTCAGGCGCGAACGATTGCTGTGGAGCGGTGGGCTTTAGCCCTCCGGGCTCTCGCGAGACACTACCCTCTGCCCTTCTCGGCTTGGACGAAACACGCGCTCGCGGCAATGACAGTCCCGAGAGCCTCACCCGACTTCGGCGCACTCGTCGCGAGTGCCCGGTGGGCTCAAGCACACGGTCCACAGGTTTGTTATCGACGTGCGGGCGATGTGCCGGCGTCTACTCCGTGCCAGGCTCGAAGGTGAGGACCTTGGTGGCGGACTTGGGGACCTCGGGGGTGTCGGCGCGGCGGTAGTTCGAGGGGACCAGGAACATCGAAGCCTCGGCGGGCACTTCGCGGATCGACGTGACCCACATCTCGCGGACGATCGTGCGGGTCGCGGGGACTTGAAGCTGGGAGCGGGACGGCGGGATGTCGGCCACGGTGCGCGTGGTCACGGACTGGCGCAAGGGGAAGCCGGGCACCTTGGTGGTCTCGATCTCCAGGACGGCGTCGATCTCGGGGTTGCCGGTGCGGAGCGCGGAGTTGAAGGCGCCCAGGGTGGCCGCGGCGTATTGCGGGGTCGACCAGGTCTCGACTTCGGTGCGGACGCGCTGCTTGAGGACGATCGTCTTCACCGTGACGCTGATGTCGTAGGTGAGCGTGAGGCGCGTGTGCTCGGTCGGGAGGCCGGCAATGATCGGGCGGTCATCCCTGATCTCGATCGACGACTTCACGTTGGAGACGCGGATGTTCGAAGCGCCGATCGAGGTCGCGAACGTGGCCGTGTTCACCTCGGTGAACCACTCTTTGGCGGGATCGACGAACAGCAGACGGCGGGAGCCGTCCGTGGAGACGACGTAGGTGCCGGGGGGGTAGATCGTGCCGCCGACGAAGTCGATGCGGGTCCGCTCGCCGTCGACCGTGGCGCGTCCGTTGAGCTCCGTGGTGGGGTTCACTGCATCGGCCGTGGTGTTCTTCTGCACGAACTCGTACTGAATGGCGGCGGACGACGGGTACGCGACCAGTGCAAGCGCTACCGTAACCAGTAGTGTTTTCATGAAGTACCTCGCCTATTCGTTCGAGTATACAGGGAAATATCGCCTGACCGGCCCGGGTTGGGGCGGCCATGTCCCGTCCACCAGCCCTCTTAGCCACTGCCGCCGTCGCCCTTCTGCTCGCCGTGCCAGTGAGCGCCGCCTCCTCCACGGCGACGCTCGAGCGTGTGATCCGCAAGGTGCAGGAGCAGCAGAAGAACACGCATACGTTGCAGGCGGACTTCCGCCAGGAGAAAGAGCTGGCGCTGCTCGCCAAGCCTGAGGTCTCGACGGGGACGTTCCTCTACTCGCGCCCGAGCAACGTCCTCTGGACGTACGACGCTCCCAAGCGCGTGCAGATGGTCATCGCGGGCGGGATGATGACGACGTACTACCCGGAGCTGGCCAAGGCCGAGCGCATCGACGTCAAGCGTTTCGAGGACCGCATCTTCAAGTACATGGGCGCCACCGGCGCGATCGACGAGCTGGCCCGCTACTTCGACTTCACCTTCACGGACTCGAAGTCGAAGTCGGTCTACGTGCTCGACCTCACCCCAAAGACCAAGGCCGTGTCCAAGCGCGTGCAGCGCATCAAGCTCTGGATCGACAAGACCACGTACCTCACCAACAAGATCGAGTACGTCGAGGGCGACGGCGACATCACCCGCTACGAGTTCACGAAGATCCGCATCAACGAGCCCGTGCCCCCCAGCCGGTTCGCCCTGGCCCTGCCTTCCAGCGTGAAGGTGGAGCAGATGAAGCTTCAATGACCGCCGGGTTTCGCGAATCGCGCTCGTCGCGGCAGGCGGTGGAATCAGTGCTGGGTGCTGGGTGCTGAGTGCTGAGTCACGCCTGAAGTTCGAGTTGCTCCACCAGGACGGCTCGGCACGACTGGGCCGCGTCCATACTCCGCACGGCACGATCCAGACTCCGGTTTTCATGCCCGTGGGCACGCGCGCGTCGGTGAAGGGCCTGACCACCGACCAGCTCAAACAACTCGGCGCCGACGCTCAACAGCAGTTGCGAGTTGCGAGTGGCGCGTTGCAAAGTCCGGCTGTCGATGAATCCCTCGTAACTCGCAACCCGCAACTCGCAACCCGCAACCCGCAACTCGAACCCAGCACGCAGCACCCAGCACCCAGCACCCAGCACTCAGCACAGGATCAAACGGGTCCCCGCATCATGCTCGCGAACACCTACCACCTGATGCTCCGGCCGGGTGTGGACCTGATCGAGAAGCTGGGTGGGATTCACAAGTTCATGGGGTGGGATCGTGCCGTTCTCACGGATTCGGGCGGATTTCAGCTCTTCTCGCTGGCCGCGATCCGCAAGATCCGGGAGGAGGGCGTCGAGTTCCGCAGCCACATCGACGGCTCCGCGCACTTCCTCACGCCGGAAGGCTCCGTGGGGATTCAGACCCGGATGGGCGTGGACATCGCCATGGCGTTCGACGAGTGCCCTGCCTACGGGATCGCGCACAGTGACGTCGAGAAGTCGATGCTGCTGACGCACCGCTGGGCCAAACGCTCGCTGGCCGCGAGAACGACCTCCGCGCTGTTCGGCATCGTGCAGGGGGGCGTACACCTCGACCTGCGGAAGCGCAGCGTGGAAGAGATCGCCGGGATGGACTTCGACGGCGTGGCCATTGGCGGCGTGTCCGTGGGCGAGCCGAAAGAGGAGATGTTCGAAGTCGTGAACTTCACGGCCCCACTGCTGCCGGCGGACCGGCCCCGCTATCTGATGGGGGTAGGGACACCCGAGGATCTGGTGAACGGGGTGGCCGCGGGGATCGACATGTTCGACTGCGTGATGCCGACCCGGAACGCGCGGAACGGGACGCTGTTCACAAGTTCAGGGAAGATTCACATCAAGAATGCCAAGTACGCGGAGGACGACCGGCCGCTGGATGCGCGGTGCTCCTGCGTGACCTGTACGACCGTTTCCCGGGCCTATTTGCGGCACCTCTACGCGAACGACGAGATCGCGGCGGCGGTGTACAACACCATCCACAACGTTTCGTTCTACCTTGACTTGATGGAGGCGATCCGGCAGGCTATCGCGTCCAACTCGTTTGACTCCCTCCGCGAAGGGTTCCTGTCGCGGCTTTCGAGCGAAAACCTATGATTGCGATAGCTCTGCTTCAAAGTGCCGGCGGTTCAGCCGCCATCGTTCAGTTTCTGCCGATCGTTGCCATCGGCCTCGTGTTCTATTTTCTGGTCATCGCCCCGGCGAGCAAGCAGCGCAAAAAGCAGGCAGAAATGCTGAGTGCGTTGAAAAAGGGCGATCGCGTGCTGACCACCGGCGGGATTTACGGGACGATTCAGGGTGTTGAGCCCGACGCCGTCTACCTGAAGATCGCCGAAACCGTGAAGGTCAAGGTAGCGCGCTCTGCGATCTCCGGTGTGGTGGCCGGGGAGTCCGAGTCGCAGTAGGCGGCTGAGAACCGCTGCCTTTTCGGGACACATCGAGCCTGCCCCACACGCAGCTCGCGCTGCCGGGCCGGCCGGCTTTGGGAGGAATCCTTGAACAGAAACATCATATGGAAAATCGTGTTGATCCTCGCCGTGGTGGTGGTGTTCACGGTCGCCATCATCCCGACGGCGAACAACCCTGAGCCGATCCGCCGCGGTCTCGATCTCAAGGGCGGCACTCACCTGGTCATGCGGGTGAACGTCGAAGAGGCACAGCGCCTCGAGACGGATCAGGCCATGAACTCGCTCCGGACGCAGGCCACCACGCAGAGCGTTCCTGTCCCGACGACCCGCCGGATCAGCGACACGGCCTTCGTGGCCACGCTTCCCGCGGGAGTGGACAGTGCGGCGTACGAGCGCATTGCCACGGACTACCTGCCCTCCTTCGGCATGACCCGTTCCGGCACCGAGCTGCGCTTCGAGATGAAGCCGCAGGTTGCCCAGTCATTGCAGCGCGACACGGTAGAGCAAGCGGTCGAGGCCATCGACCGCCGCGTGAATGCCCTGGGCGTGACCGAGCCGATCATCGTCCCCGAGGGTGAGGATCGCATCGTCATCCAACTTCCGGGCGTGGACGATCCGGCCCGCGTGCAGGACATCATCAAGACCACGGCCCAGCTCCAGTTCCGGCTGGCCGAAGGCACGACTGCTCCCACCGCCGAGGCGCTCTTCCAGCAGCTCCCCGCCAACGTCCGCGAGGACGTGGACATCGTCCCGGGCAACAGCGAAGACGAGATGGGCCGGGTCACCGGCGTCGTGTACTACGCGGTCCACAAGAACGTCCCGGTCAGCGGCCGCGATCTGAAGAACGCGCGCGTGCAGAAGGGCCGCGTGGGCGAGCCGGTCATCGGCTTCTCGCTCACGCCGGAAGGCGCGCCGAAGTTCGGCGAGCTCACCGGAACGAATGTCGGCCGCCAGTTGGCCATCGTGCTGGACAACAAGGTCGTCTCCGCGCCGCGCATCAACAGCCGCATCGATGGCGAGGGTGTGATCGAGGGGACGTTCACGCAGCAGCAGGCCGCCGACCTCGCGCTGGTCCTGCGCAGCGGCGCGCTCCCGGCCTCGTTGACCACGCTCGAAGAGCGCACGGTCGGGCCGTCGCTGGGCCGCGATTCCATCCGCCAGGGCTTCATGGCCTCGGCGATCGGTTTCGGGCTGCTGGTTCTGGCGATCATCCTCTACTACCGCGGCGCGGGTGTGAACGCGGTATTCGCCCTGCTGCTGAACCTGATCATCCTTCTGGGGATGATGGCCTACTTCAAGGCCACTCTGACGCTGCCCGGCATTGCCGGCATCATCCTCACGCTGGGCATGGCCGTCGACTCCAACGTGCTGGTCTTCGAGCGCATCCGTGAAGAGATGCGCGAGGGCAAGACGGTGCGCGCGTCGATCGATCAGGGCTTTACCCGAGCCTTCGCCACGATCATCGATACGCATCTCACCACGATCATCTCGGCGCTGTTCCTCTTCCAGTTCGGCACGGGCCCGATCAAGGGCTTCGCCGTCACCCTGCTCATCGGTCTCGGCGCATCCGTGTTCACGGCCTTCTTCGTGTCGCGCATGATCTTCGACATCGTCTACAAGCCGGCCGATCGGCCCAAAGAGCTCAGCATCTAAGGCCGCGAAGGACCATCACCATGCAGATCTTCGACAACCCAAACTACAACTTCATCAAGTACCGCTGGCACGCGGTGGTCGTTTCGCTGATCCTGGCGGTGGCCGGCGTGGCGCTGTTCCTCACGCGCGGGGTGAACGTCGGCGTGGACTTCGCCGGCGGCGCGAGCATCATCCTGAAGTTCAAGGGCGAGGTGCCCCTCAGCCGGTTGCGCGCGGAGCTGTCTCAAGCCACGCTCCAGCAGTACGGACGCGTGCAGGACAACGCGGTGCTGATCCGCCTGCCGAAGCAGCAGACCGAGGGCGACTACGCCGGCGCGACCGTGCAGAAGCTGCACGCCGACCTCAATCCGGAAGCCGCCGCGAAGCTCGACCTCAACTACCGCGGACGCGATCAGATCTCGTCACTGCTGATCCAGGCCGATCCGGACAAGCGCGGCACCAGCCCCGCCGCCCTCGAGCACTACGGCAACGTGGCCAGAGCGATCATCGAGAAGCGCTCCGAGCTGGGCATCTTCCGCAGCATGGCCGAAGTCAACACCGCTCAAGGCGTCAACACCGGCATCAGCGCCGTGCTCAACGAGAAGACGATCCTGGGCCAGTTCAACGTCTTGAACCGTGAGACCGTCGGTCCTCAGGTTGGTGGACAGCTCCAGCAGAAGGCGCTGCTGGCCATCATCCTCTCGTCACTGGCCATAGGCCTCTACATCTGGCTGCGTTTCGACTTCGTCTTCGGCGTCGCCGCGATCGTCTGCATCATCCACGACGTCCTCATCGCGCTGGTCTTCATGCTGGCCCTGAACCTCGAGTTCTCGCTGAATGTCGTCGCGGCACTGCTGACCATCGTCGGTTACTCGGTCAACGACACGGTGGTCACCTTCGACCGCGTGCGCGAGAACATGCGAAAGATCAAGAAGCCCATGTCGCTTGGCGATCACCTCAACCTGGCCATGAACCAGACGCTTTCGCGCACGATCCTCACCTCCGGAACGGTCTTCCTGGTCCTCTTGGCCATGCTGGCCTTCGGCGGCGAAGTGATCCGCAGCTTCTCCTGGATCCTGACCATCGGCGTGGTCAGCGGCACCTACTCGACGCTGTACATCGTCCCGGCCGTGGTCGTGGCCTGGGAGAAGTGGCGCAACAGCAAGCGCTCCGCCACCGCCGCCGCCCGCGTCGAGGCCCGTCGCGCCAACTGAGCTGTTCTCTTGTTGTTCAAAACGGCGGGCGCGAGCCCGCCGTTTTTGTTTGGAAAAACAAAGGCACTTTCACCACAGAGGCACAGCGCGGGCTACGCCCGTCAACCCAACGCAACATTGGCCTGTCATCCTTCGCACCCACCCGCCACCCGCTCAGGATGACAGGGGGTTGTGCGCGCCTCGCGAAGATCTTCGAGATAAGGAGTACAGAGCAAACGTTGCTGTGGAGCGGTGGGCTTTAGCCCACCGGGCTCTCGCGATGCACTTCCCCTCTGCCGTCTCAGTTCGAACGCTGCACGCGGCTTTCGGCACCAATGTCCCGAGAGCCTCACAGGCTGCGGCGCACTCATCGCGAGCGCCCGGAGGGCTGAAGCCCACCGCTCCACCGGTGTCATCGACGGTTCGGTTGGCGGCAACGAATTGATAGACTCCGCGGCCAGGAGAAAGCATGTCCGACAACATTGGCGACGACGCACTCGAGTATCACTCCGTGGGACGTCCGGGGAAGATCGAGGTCGTTCCGTCGAAGCCGACCGCTACGCAGCGAGACTTGTCGCTGGCTTACACGCCCGGAGTCGCGCGGCCTTGCCTGGAGATCGCGCGCGATCCTGCACTCGCGTACAACTACACCGCCAAGGGGAACCTCGTGGCCGTGATCACCAACGGCACGGCCGTCCTCGGCCTGGGCGACATCGGCGCGCTGGCCGGCAAGCCGGTCATGGAGGGCAAAGGTGTCCTCTTCAAGCGCTTCGCCGACATCGACGTGTTCGACATCGAAGTGGACACGCATGACACCGAGGAGTTCATCCGGTGCGTGAAGCTCCTCGAGCCCACCTTCGGTGGGATCAACCTCGAGGACATCGCGGCGCCGGCCTGCTTCGAGATCGAAGAGCGGCTCAAGGCGGAGATGAAGATCCCCGTCTTTCACGATGACCAGCACGGCACGGCCATCATCTCCGCGGCCGCGCTGGTGAACGCACTGGAAGTGGCCGGCAAGAAGATCGAAGACGTGACCGTGGTCATCTCCGGTGCGGGTGCCGCGGCCATGGCCTGTCTGCGCCTCTACATCCGGCTGGGACTCCGCAAGGAGAACGTCCTGCTCGTGGACCGTCACGGCGTGATCTACAAGGGCCGGACGTCGGACATGACGGACTACAAAGTCGAGTTCGCGGCCGAGACGGACCGCCGTACGCTCGCCGATGCCTTCCGCGAGGCGGACGTCTTCATCGGCCTCTCCGCCGGCGGCATCGTGTCGCAGGACATGGTCCGTTCGATGGGCAAGGATCCAATCGTGTTCGCGATGGCCAATCCCACGCCGGAGATCGGCTACGAGGAAGCAGTGGCCGCGCGTGCGGACGTGATCATGGCCACGGGCCGTTCCGATTTTCCCAACCAGGTCAACAACGTCCTCGGGTTTCCGTTCATTTTCCGAGGCGCGCTGGATTGCCGCGCCACGACCATCAACGACGAGATGAAGCTGGCCGCCTCGCATGCACTGGCGGAGCTGGCGAAGGAAGACGTGCCGGACTCCGTGCTGCGCGCGTACGGCAAGGACCGGCTCGCTTTCGGACGCGAGTATCTGATCCCCAAACCGTTCGATTACCGCGTGCTGCTGAACGTCCCGGTGGCCGTGGCTCGCGCCGCGGCGCAGACGGGCGTCGCGCAGAAGCCGATCGAAGACTACGCGGAGTATCGTCGCCGGCTGGAGAACATGCTCGGCCGTTCGCGCGGACTCATGCACGATCTCTACGGGCGTGCACGCCAGAACCCCAAGCGCATCGTGTTCCCCGAAGGGGATCAGGAGAAGATCGTCCGCGCGGCCAAGATCCTCATCGACGAGAAGCTGGCCCACCCGATCCTCCTCGGGCGCAAGGCGGAAGTGAAGGCGCTGGTCGACAAGTACAACATCGACCCGGCCAAGATCACGCTCATCGACATCATGGAGTGCGAGAAGCGCGAGGCCTACGTGGAGCGATTTCACGAGCTGCGGCGCCGCCACGGCATCACCATGCCCGACGCGCGGCGCTTCCTGGCCAGCCGCAACTACTTCGCCATGATGATGCTCGACGGCGGCGACGCCGACGGCGTGATCGCGGGCCTCGGCGCGTACTACCCCGCCACGATCCGTCCCGCGCTGCAGATCGTCCGCACGCGTCCCGGCATCAAGCATGTATCCGGCGCGTATGTGCTGATGTTCAAGGACCGCACCGTGGTGCTGGCGGATACGACCGTCAACATTGACCCCGACAGCGAGACGCTGGCCGAGATCGCCGAGCAGACCGCGGAGACCGCGAAGCGGTTCAACCTCGATCCCCGCATCGCCATGATCTCGTTCTCGAACTTCGGCTCCACCAAGGATCCGGCCGCGGAGAAGGTGGCGAACGCGGTGCAGATCCTCAAGAAGCGGCGCCCGGACCTCATCGTCGAGGGCGAGATGCAGGCCGACACGGCGGTCTCCCCGGAGATCGCGCAGGAGGACTACGCCTGGAGCGCGATCCAGGGCAACGCCAACGTACTGGTCTTCCCCAGTCTCGACGCCGCGAACGCCGCCTACAAGCTGCTGTGGCGCCTCGCCGGCGCCGAGGTGATCGGACCGATTCTGCAAGGACTGGCGAAGCCGGTACACGTCCTCCAGCGCGGCGTCGACGTCAACGACATCGTGAACATGGCCGCCATCGCCGTGCTGGACGCGCAAGAATTGGCGAGTGGTCCGAAGGAGTGATCGTTAGCTCGAAGGATTCACGTTAAGCCTGTCATCCCTCGCTCGACGCTTCCAAGAAACTTCCAGTGTTCACAGGGTCAGAATGCAAACCTCATCGGAGGCTGCATCGCCCCCCTCATCCGGCCGATGGCCACCTTCTCCCCCCAAGAAGCCGGGGGGAGAAGGCTCTCGATTACACACCCTCGCGATGCACCAGTTCAACGAATGCTGAACCCAGCTCGCGATGCGCACACACCGAGAGCCTTCTCCCCTCCGCAGAGGGGAGAAGGTGCCGAAGGCGGATGAGGGGTCGCCCTCGTGGCAGGCACGCAGCCTTCTGTTTCTTTCTCTCAGGCGCGCCGCGCGCGGCGTAGGGCCGCTCGGGATGACAGCAAATCCTCTTGAAATCTGGTCAGCGAGCGCTGTTGTCAGTTGTCGGTTCTCAGTTGGGGGTGACCTTCCACGGCGCGATCGGGCGCAGACAACCGATCACCGACAACTGACAACCAGCGCCGCCATCGTACCGGCTTAAGCGGTCGCCGCTGGGGGCATGCAACTCTTCACCAGGGCGCTGAGTGCTCCGATGTCGAAGGGCTTGGGGAGGAAGGCGCAGATGCCGGCGTTGACGGCGATGGCCACGTCGGGATCGCGGTTGGCGCTGACGACGATCACCGGGATGTCCCTCAAGACCGGATCCTGCTGGCGCTCGCGGAGAACGTCCCATCCCGAGACCACGGGCATCATCAGGTCCAGCACCACGACGTCGGGGTGCTCGCTGCGCATCAGATCGAGCGCGTCCCGTCCGTTGGGCGCTTCGAGAAAAACGTAGCCATCGCGTTTGAGCGCGGCCACGATCATCCGCCGAATGCTCGGATCATCGTCCACCACCAGGACAGAACAAAGGCGTCCTTCCACTTCCACCGCCGAGGAATTATGCCCGATGTGACTCGTTACAGCGCACGAAATGAAGGTCGCGGTGGCCATGTCCGGCGGCGTCGATTCCTCGACGGCCGCATACCTCCTCAAGTCGCAGGGGCACGAAGTGGTGGGGTTGTCGATGCAGATGTATGACAACCTCAGCAATGCCGACACGACCTACGGCGGATGCTGCACGATCGACGACCTGGCCGACGCGCGACGTGTGGCCTGGCGCCTGGAGGTGCCGCATTTCACGTTGAACCTCGAGGCCAACTTCCACGAGAAAGTGATCAAGCCTTTCGTGCAGGGTTATCTTTCGGGCACGACTCCCAGTCCGTGCGTGCTCTGCAACACGCACGTGAAGTTCGACCTCTTTCATCAGAAGGCGATCGCCATCGGAGCGGACAAGATCGCCACGGGCCACTACGCGCGCATCACCCGCGGCGTGGACGGCCGCTACGAGCTCCGCAAGGCGCTGGATCTCGCCAAGGACCAGTCGTACTTTCTCTTCGAGCTCTCCCAGGAGCAGCTCGCGGAGGCGATGTTCCCGCTGGGGGAGCTCACCAAGCCTGAGGTGCGTGACATCGCCGAGGAGGGCGGCCTGTCCGTCGCTCGCAAGAAAGAGTCGTACGAGATCTGCTTCGTTCCTGAGCAGGACGGCTACGCGAAGATCGTTGAGCGCGAGTCAGGAATCCCGAAGGGCGAGGCCGCGGGAGAGATCGTGGACCTGGACGGCAACGTGGTCGGCACGCACGACGCCTATTACGGATTCACGATCGGGCAGCGCCGTGGCATCTCCATCGGCGGGACCACGGACCGGACGTACGTCATCGACGTGAACCCGTTCACGAAACGAGTGACCATCGGCCCCGCTTCCGCTCTCGAGAACGACGAGCTCCTCGCCGAGCGCGTGCACTGGATCAGCGGCGAGCCCCCCTCCGGCCCCATTGAGGTGCAGGCCCGCGTCCGCTCCCGCATGGCCGACGTGGCCGCGACCGTCACTCCACTTCCGAACGGCCGCGCGCATCTCACCTTTGCCCACAAGCTCCGCGCCGTCGCCCCTGGCCAGGCCGTGGTTTTCTACCAGGACGACCTCTGCCTCGGCGGAGGCTGGATCGTACGGGATTGAAACCCGGAGCCCACGCGCCTACGCTGAGGGTAGAATTCACTCCATGGGCAGGCTCTTAGAGAAAGTCATCGCCGAAGCCACCAGGCTACCAGAAGAGGAGCAAGAAGCGTTCGCAGCTTTCATGCTGGCGGAGCTGGAATCTGAGCGTCACTGGGACCGGCTTTTCGCGGGTTCTCAGGATCTTCTGGCAAGAATGGCGGAGGAAGCTCGTGAAGAGTTTCGCGCCGGCCTGACCGAGCCGCTCGATCCCGAGAAACTTTGAAGTCTCAAACGACCTTCGCGTTCCGGAAGCGATTTGCGGCGCTGCCCGAGGACATTCGCAATCAAGCACGAGTGTCCTACCGGATGTTCGCAGGCAATCCGCATCACTCGAGTCTTCATTTCAAACGAGTGCACAAAACTCAACCCATCTACTCGGCCCGCGTTGGGCGAAGCTATCGCGTCGTCGGTCTTCTCGAAAGAGGCAACGTCATGGTGTGGTTCTGGATTGGTCCGCACGAGCAGTACGAGACCCTTCTCGCGAACCTCGGCTGATCCCGCGAGCCCATCACTCCACGGTGACGCTCTTGGCCAGGTTGCGGGGCTGATCCACGTCGCATCCTCTTCGCAGGGCGATGAAGTAGGCCAGCAGTTGTGTGGGGATCACGGTGAGGATGGGCTGGAGCGGCTCGATGGTCCAGGGGACTTCGATGAAGTCGTCGGCCAGCCGCTGCATGTCTTCGTCCCCCTCGTCGCAGATGAGGATCAGCTTGCCGTCGCGGGCCTTCACTTCCTGCAAGTTCGAGGCGACTTTGTCGTACACGGGCGTGTGTGTGGCCACGGCCACCACGGGCATGTTCTCGTCGATGAGGGCGATCGGTCCGTGTTTCATCTCGCCGGCGGGATAGCCCTCGGCGTGGATGTAGGAGATCTCCTTGAGCTTGAGCGCGCCTTCCAGCGCGATCGGGTAGTGCACGCCGCGGCCGAGGAAGAGAAAGTCCTGGGCGTTGTGCCACTTGTTGGCCAGTTGCTGGATCTTCTTCTCCTGCGACTTGATCAGGTGCTCGATCTTGTGCGGGATCGTCGACAGCTCGTGCATCGCATAGCGGATGTCGTCGCGATCATCGCTCTTCAATTGCCGGATGTAGAGGGACAGCAGGTAGAACGCGGTGAGCTGCGTCGTGAACGCCTTCGTCGACGCGACGCCGATCTCGGGACCGGCGTTCGTGTAGATCGTGCCCTCGGACATCCGCGTGGCGGCTGAGCCGATCACGTTGCAGATCGTGATCAGCTTCGCGCCTTTGGACTTGGCCTCCTGCATCGCCGCGATCGTGTCCGCGGTCTCGCCGGACTGCGTCACGCCGATGACCAGCGTGTTCGCGTCGACGATCGGATTGCGATAGCGGTACTCCGAACCGTAGTCCACTTCCACGGGAATCTTCGCGGCGCCTTCCAACAGGAACTTGCCGACCAGTCCCGAGTGCCAGGACGTTCCACAGGCCACGACGTGGATGCGCGTGAACTTCGCCCACTCCTCCGGCGTGAACTGCAGGTCGTTGAAGAAGACCTCGCCGGACTCCTCGAACATGCGGCCGTTGAACGTGTCGCGCACGGCCCGCGACTGCTCGTGAATCTCCTTGAGCATGTAGTGCCGGTAGCCTTCCTTCTCGGCCATCACGGCATCCCAGAGAATCTTCTTCGGTTCGCGCTCCACCTTCCGATCGTCGCGGGTGAAGACTTCCACGTTCTGGTCGCTGGCGACGGCGTACTCGCCGTCCTCGAGGTAGATGATGTTGCGCGTGTAGGCGAGCAGCGGGGCCACGTCCGAGGCCACCAGATTCTCGCCTTCGCCCAGTCCGATCACCAGCGGCGGACCGTTCTTCGCGGCGATGATCGTGCCTGGATCGTCGGCGGCGATGATCACCAGCGCGTAGTGGCCCTCGAGCTCCTTGAGCGCCTTCTTCACCGCGTCGACGAACTTCGTGCCGTCCTTGCGGTACTCCTCGATGAGGTGCGCCACGACCTCGGTGTCGGTCTCGCTCTTGAACTCGTGGCCCTGCTTCCTGAGTCGTTGCTTGAGGGGCAGGAAGTTCTCGACGATGCCGTTGTGGATGACCACCACGTTGCCCGTGCAGTCACGATGCGGGTGGGCGTTGTTCTCGTTCGGCTTGCCGTGCGTGGCCCAGCGGGTGTGCCCCATGCCGAAGGTGCCGTGGAGCTCATGCTCGACGAGCTTGTTCTCGAGATTCGCGAGTTTCCCCTCGGCGCGCACGACGTCCACACCCTGCCCGTTCACCACGGCGATGCCGGCACTGTCGTAGCCGCGGTACTCGAGCTTTTTCAGGCCGCCCAGCAGAACCGGCACCACTTCCCGCGTGCCGACATACCCGATGATTCCGCACATAGAGTTCCTTTTAGAGGCTGAACGGCGAGGCTGAAGGACCGCGGCCGGCGTCCTTCATTCTTCAGCCTTCATCCTTCGTCCATTAGAATCGCAGCCAGTGAAAAAGTTCCTTGTCGCCCTGCTCGTGTTCGCGACCCTCGCCTGCGGCAAGAGAGGCGATCCGAAACCGCCGGTCCCCGTCATCCCTCAGGCCACGACGGACCTCGTTGTAACACAGCGAGGGAACCGCGTGATTCTGTCGTGGACGTACCCCGCGCTCACGACCGCGGGCCGGAGTCTCACGTCCATCAAGCGCATCACCATCCATCGCTACGAGGAGGCCCTTCCCGTGACTCCCGCCGCGCCCGGAGGAACGGATCCCTTCGAGGCGCTGCCCGTGGCGCAGTTCTCGAAGATCCCGACGTTGGCGCAAACCCAGTTCGAGAAGCTCAATCAGCAGATCCAGAGCATAGAAAAGGCCAACCTCGCGGACGCCAGCGCCGGATCGCGGCTGTTCTTCACGGACACGCCCCCGTTCCGTTCGTCCGACGGGCGGCCGGTTCGCCTGACCTATGCGGTCATCACCGAGGGAGAAACGGCTCGGGGTCAGGTCTCGAACCTGGCCATCCTCGTGCCGTTGCCCGTGGGCGTTCCGCCCACGGCAGTCGTGGCCGCGGCGAAAGCTGAGGGGGTGACGCTGACTTGGAAGGCACCGGAGACCTCGGTCGAGGGTGCGGGCGCGCCGGTCGTCAGCGGCTATAACATCTTTCGCACCGCTCCCGGCGTCGAGCCGGGCGACCTCGATGTGCCACTCAACGCGACCCCGGTGCCGGGGACCACATACACGGACCTGCCGTCGTACGGGGAGCATGAGTATCGCGTCGCAGCGGTCGCGGCCACGGGCCCGCCCCTGCTGCAGAGCGACCCGTCCGAACCGGTGCGCGTGACGTTCCGCGATCTGGTCCCGCCGCCCGCGCCCGCCAGCATCACCCCGCTCGTTGAACAGCGCGCGGTCCGGCTCCTATGGGAGGCGGTCGACGCGCCGGATCTCGCGGGCTACCGCGTCTACCGCAGCGAAGGGATGGGTCACGGGACCGCGATCAAGGACATCGGCACCGTGCCGCTCGTGAACGAGATTGTCACCGCGACGTCCATCGTCGACCCGAACGCCAACCTCGGCATCGCCTACCGCTACGCGGTGTCCGCGGTCGACAAGAGCGGCAACGAGAGCGCACGAGTGCTCACGGAGTGGGTCGTCGCACCGAAGACGCCTTGAAGAGTGCTGGGTGCTGGTGCTGGTTGCTGGAGCGAATGGGACCGATGGGACCGATGGGACGAATGGGACGAATGGGACCGATGGGACGAATGGGACGAATGGGACGAATGGGACGAATGGAAGGCCGTAAGCACCGCGGTCGTCTCTCATAGGTCCCATACGTCCCATCGGTCCCATCGGTCCCATTCGTCCCATAAGTCCCATAAGTCCCATAAGTCCCACCCCACCAACACAATCACTTCAGCGCGATCTCGTCCACCTGGAACGCGAACGTTCCCGCCGCCGGTCCTCCGCTGAAGATCACGGCCATGATGTCTTTGCCGTCCGTGCCGAACGTTTGCCAGGGCACCACGACCTCGGTCCATTCCGCGCCGGCCACGAACGTCGTCATCAGCGGCATCATCCCTTTGCTCTGTGCGAAGACCATCACGCGGTAGGTCTTGCCGTCGCCCTTCGTGTGGAAGCGCAGCTCCTTCTTCGATGAGAGATTACCGGGCGTCATCGGTTGATCGTTGGGGGACCACATCGCGCCGAACCAGGCGTAAGGAATCGCGGCGTCGATCGTGCCTTGGACCTGCAGCGCCTTCGCAGTGCCCGCCGCTCCGCCTTCGACGACGGTGACTTCTCCCGTGGACTTCCCGCCGGCGATGCTGTCCGCGGAGGGCATCCACATCGTGCCGAACGCCGCCACGGCCGCGCCGCCTTCGAAGTTGCTGAGGACCGGCGCGTCGAGCCCACGCGGGGCGGTTGCGAGCGCGGCGTCCGCTTCGGCGATCTTCTTCGCGAAGGTTGCGCGGTCGAGCGGCACGCCGCCTTTCCACACGCCGGCAATGGCACGAGTGGCCGTGATATCGCGCGTCGGATCGCCATCCACGAGCACGAGATCCGCGCGCAGTCCCTTGGCGATGCGTCCGCGATCCTCAATGCGGAACGCCTTCGCGGGCACGCTCGTGGCCGAAGCCAGCGCCTGCGACGGAGTGAGTCCGGCCGCGACCAGCAGTTCCAGCTCGCGATGGAGCGCCGCGCCATGCGACGTGCCCGGATTCGGCGCGTCGCTGCCCGCCAGGATCGGGACCTTCGCCGCGAGGAGTTGTTTGATGGTCACTTCCGCGGCCTTGTAAGCCACTGCCGGCTGGCCCGGTCGTCGCGGGAAGGCCTGCTTGAGCGACGCGCGTGTCTGCACGTTCACGTACGGAGCGAGACGCGCGTCGTCGACCAGAGTCGCACCGCCCGGCACGCCCGTGACGCTCTGCAGCACGACCAGCGTGGGAATCGCGAAGGCCTTGTGCTGCGCGAGGTACCTGCCCAGCTCCGGATCGGGATCGCGATCGACGAAGAGATGCACGAGCCCGTCCGCGCCGGCCTCGATCGCCGCCCGCGCATCCGCCAGCGTCCCGATGTGGACGACCGCCAGCTTCTTGCGTGCGTGCGCCGCCTCGATGACGGCGCGCATCGTGGCCGCGTTCACCGTGGGAGTCTTCATCCCATACGCACGCCCGTCGTCGTACACGATCTTGATCCAATCCGATCCTTCGGCGATCCGCGCATCGACGAACGCCTGCGCCTCCTCCGGTACCGCAATCGTGGGGATGGGCATGCCGTACTCCGTGCCGTGCCCGCCCGGCGCAGTGACGAGCGTGCCCGCCGAGAACAGGTCTGCCCGCGCGGACGCACGACCCGCGGCCTGCTCCTCGCGCAGCGAGCGCGCCATTGCCGCGTCCGTGAATTGGTCCAGCTCCGTCGTCACGCCGAAGAGCAGCGCCTGTTCCAGCGCGTCACCGAACGCGTGCGTATGCGAGTCGATCAGTCCCGGCAACAGCGTCTTCCCCGAGGCGTCGAGCACCTGCACGCCTTCCGGCGCGGTCAACCCCTTCCCGACCGCGGCGATCTTTCCGGCGCGGACGAGCACGTCCGTCCCCTCGACCGCACGCGCGCCATCGAACACGCGGGCATTGCGGAACAGCACGTCTGCCCCAGCGACGGACACGAAGACAAGCACGAAGAGCGAGAGAGCAGCGAATCTTTTCAGCATGCTTGCAAGGTAAGCGCACGCGCGGCCGGTTACCACTGAAACGCGTCACGAAGAGCGGATGACATTCGTAAGGAACGTCGGAGGCTCGACAGGGTCGAGCTCGCGCTGTGGAGCGGTGGGCTTGAGCCCACCGGGCTCTCGCGAAAACCTCCCCCTCTGCCGCCGCGGCTCTCGGCACGCGTGTCCCGAGAGCCTCACACGGCTTCGGCTCATGCTTCCCGAGTGCACGGAGGGCTAAAGCCCACCGCTCCACAGGGATGCGCTTTCTTCCGAACGGCCTATGTCACCGCGAGCAGCGCCCGGAGGCGTTCCGGGTCGGCGGTTGGCTCTTCGCAGGCGTAGCCGATGCAGACGTAGGCGAGGGTCTTGTCCGCGGCGCGGCCTTCCATCAGAGGCAGGTCGGCGGACTGGGCTCCGCGGACCAGGACGCGGTGGGGGAGGAATGACTCTCCCACTGCGCGCAGGAGCGGCTCGGAGTCGCCGGTGAGGGCGATCTCTTTCGGCTGGCCGGCGCGCCATTCGGCGACGCCGAGGAGGAAGCCGAAGCCGGATGGGTAGCGCTCGATGAGCGGGAACGTGGCCTCGAGGATCTCCGTGGCCACGCGGACGTACTCCTCGTCGCCGAACAGGATGGCCAGACGCAGCAGCACATCCGCGGCCACGGACGTTGCTGAAGGCGTGGCGTTGTCGAAGAGATCCTTGGGGCGCGTGATGAGCTTCTCGTGATCGGTGGGCGTGTCGTAGAACCCGCCGTTTTCCTCGTCGCGAAAACGGTCCAGCATTTGCGCGGCGAGCGAACGCGCTGCGTCGAGATAGCGACGCTCGCCCGTGGCCTCGTAGGCGAGGGTCAGTCCCCAGGCCACGCCCGAGTAGTCCTCGAGCAGGCCGGGGATCTTCGCGTGTCGTGTGAGGCGGCCGTTCGCGTCGATGCGCGTGAGGAGAAAGTCCGCGTTCCGGCGAACGACATCTTCGTAGCGACCGAAGGCGATGCTCGCCTCGGCGAACGCGGCCAGCATCCAGCCGTTCCAACCGGCCAGCAGCTTCTCGTCCCGCCCGGGCCACACGCGCTTCGCGCGAACGCCGTACAACTTGCACTTGCCGCGCGAAGCGATGTCCGCGAGTTGCTCTTCCGTGACACCGAGATCCGCGGCGAGACTCTCCGGATCGCGCGGGACGTTGAGAATGTTGTGGCCTTCCCAGTTGCCGCGATCACTGATGTCGTAGAGCGCGCAGAAGACGCGCCCTTCCTCGTCGCCGAGGAGCTCCATCACCTCGGCGCGCGTCCACACGTAGAACTTGCCTTCCTCCCCCTCGGAGTCGGCGTCGAGCGTGGAGTAGAACGCGCCTTCGGGAGAGGTCATCTCGCGCGTCACGAAACCGAGGATCTCGCTTGCGATGCGGGCGAAGAACGGGTCCTTCGTCCATTGCCATGCGCGCGTGTACAGCCGGGCCAGCAGGGCGTTGTCGTACAGCATCTTCTCGAAGTGCGGCACCAGCCAGCGCGCGTCGACCGAGTAGCGGTGAAAGCCGCCGCCGACCTGGTCGTACATCCCGCCGCGGGCCATCTTCGTCAGCGTCGTGACGACGATCTCGCGAAAGTGTGCATTGCCATCGCGCGCGGCCACCTGCATGAGGAAGTCGAGCGACATCGACGGCGGAAACTTCGGCGCGCCGCCGAAGCCGCCGTGGACGCGGTCGTAGTTTCCCGCGATGCGCGCCGCCGCGGCGTCGAGTTGATCGCGCGTGATGGCGCCACCGCTGCCGCGCACCCGCAACTGGCTCGACAGAGACTTCTGCACTTCGTTCGAGGCGGCCTCGATGTCGGGACGTCGCGTGCGAAACGCGTCCCCGATCTGCTCCAGCACGCGCTTGAACCCCGGCAGTCCGTGCCGGTCCTGCGGAGGAAAGTAAGTCCCCGCGAAGAACGGCCTGGCCTCCGGAGTGAGGAACATCGACATCGGCCAGCCACCATGCCCGGTCATCATCTGCACGGCCTGCATGTAGATCGAGTCGATGTCCGGCCGTTCCTCACGATCGACCTTGATGGCCACGAAGTTTCCGTTCAGCACCGCCGCCACGACGGGATCCTCGAACGACTCCCGCTCCATCACGTGACACCAATGACAGGCCGAGTATCCAATCGACAGAAAGACCGGCTTGTCCTCCGCCTTCGCCTTCGCCCAAGCCTCCTCCCCCCAGGGGTACCAGTCCACGGGGTTATGCGCATGCTGAAGCAGATAAGGGGAGGTTTCGTTCGCGAGGCGGTTCATCTCCTCGAGTTTATCTCTCGGCGCCGGTTTCACACAGAGGCACAGCGCAGGGCTGCGCCCGACAACCCAACGCTGCGAGCACCTGTGGAGCGGTGGGCTTTAGCCCACCGGGCTCTCGCGAAGAGCTTCCCTCTGCCGTCTCGGCTTCGACGAAGCACGCGGCTTCGGCATGAGTGTCTCGAGAGCCTCACGCGACTTCGGCGCACTCGTCGCGAGCGCCCGGTGGGCTAAAGCCCACCGCTCCACAGTTGGGGCGCAGCCCGTGCTGTGCCTCTGTTGCAAACGAAGCTACGACCGCAAACGCTCCAAGAGCTGCGGCGGGAATGCGCGCATCTCGAAGTACTCGGCTTCGAGCTCTTCCACCTGGAAGCGGTCCAGGCCAGAGTTGGAGAGGAAGTCGTTGCGGAGCTTGGTGTCGTGCTCTTCGACGATGCGCGGCAGGAGCTGGTTGATGTAGAACGCTTCCAGTCGGATCTTGGTGATCACTTCCTCGAGCAGCGACTCCGTGATCTGGTCGTGCAGCGCGTGCTGGTCCGGGTCGTGTGCGATCTCCGCGCGGATCTCGCGGCGGAACGTCTCCCGTCCCTCGGCAGTGTTGAGCTCGAGGTAAAAGTTCGACATGCGCCGGCGCGCGAGATTGTAGGCGGTGAAGAAGGCGCGCTCGTGGGTGTTCAGCGAGGCGATCGCCTCCACCACTCCGGCCAGCGACTCCTCGTTGTTCTCGATCGAGATCAGGCCGAGCGTCAGTGCGTAGAGCTTCTTCCGGCCGTAGGCGAGCGCGTATTCGTTGTTCACCACCGGGTCGATGAAGAGCTGTTGGAACAGGCCGCGGCGGAGCTTCTCGAAGACCAGCATGTTGCCGAGCAGCGAGCGGACCTGCTCCTGGGTCATCTCCACGTCGTCCATGAAGGCCAGCTTGTTGACCAGCGTCGTGCTGTGGTCGATGCGGTCGAACAGCGTGACCAGCTCGCCGAACGACTCGAGCCGCTCGAAGTCTTCCTCCTCGCGGGAGATCTCGTCGATGAGCCGGCCCGTCTCGAGGAGCAGTTCTTCGAACGTCTGATCGCGCATCGCGGCCGCACGCTGCTTGTTCTCCATGAGCTGCACGAGGTCGAGGGAAGAGAGCTTGCGGGTGATGTTGCGACCGAGGAGGAAGCCGCCCAGGATCTCGCGCGTGGATTGGATGTAGTCCGGCTCGTCTTCCTTGCTCACGACCGCGCGCGGCTCCTGCAGCACGATCTCCTCGAGGGTGTCGAAGATCGAGAGCGGCACTTCGTTGCGAAGGGAGAGCGTGCGCAGGCGCATCAGCCGGGCTCGCGCCGAGGAGTCGATCGTCGCTCCGGCGCACGAGGCCAGAATGCGCTTGTACTCGTCGATCAGCTCCTGGTTGTCGGGATGGCGATAGATGACGTCGATGCGGATGCGCTCGCGCTGGTACGGCTCGATCTCCATCTCCGAAACCGAGGCGATGGCATCGTCCATGGCCCGGGCCGAGGCGTAGGCGCGCTGGCAGGACTCCGACAGGCGCTGATTCGAGCGGTGCACCGTGCGCAGCATCACCAGCGTCGTCTCGGGCTCTGCGAGCGCCTCGAGCATCTCGTGCGCCAGTGCGATGAAGTTCCCGGCCCCCACGCGCTTGGAGCGCTTGAGCAGCTTCCCTGCGCTCTTGAGCGTTGCCTCCTGCCGATCGCCAACGTCGGGATAGCGTTTGCGGTCATCGACGAAGAAGAAGTAGTTCGCGACGGCGTTGCCCTGCAGGAACAGGTGGTCCCACGGTTCGAAGCCTTCGGTGTTGGTGGTGAAGCGCAGCTCGTGCGACTTCGGATCGACCGTCGTGCCGAACAGCACCAGCCGGTTCACGACCTCTTCGTTCAGCAGGTCGCCCACCGGAAGGTGTCCCCCGAACATGTACTCGCCGAAGATCCCGCCATTGCCGCGAAAGCGAACGCCCTCGGGGTTCAGCACGATCTCCGAGCTCCCTCCGAAGTAGCGAATGACGTCTCCACGCGGAGCCTTGATCTGCTCGAAGAAGAACCGCCGATCCACGTCCGGTCCCGCCACGACCGCGAAGTACTCGATGGCTTCACCGACGAAGCCCTGGTGGACGATGGCGCGGATCATGGGGCCTTAGAGTAACCCGTTCGCCTCGCTCAGGATTCACGCTCTCGGATGCGCCTTCTTATAAACGGCCAGCAACTGGCCGTCATTGAGGTGCGTGTACTTCTGCGTCGTGGAGAGCGAGGCGTGGCCGAGGAGCTCCTGGATGCCGCGGAGGTCCGCGCCGGCGTTCAGCAGATGAGTGGCGAAGGAGTGGCGCAGCGTGTGAGGAGAGACGCCCGTGCGCAGCGCGGCGTCGCGGACGTAGCCCTCGAACAGGCGCCGGACGCTCCGCGTGGTGATGCGCTCGCCGCGATAGTTGAGGAACACCGCGTCCGCGTCGGAGTCGCGCACCAGCTCGCCGCGCACGGCCAGGTATGCGCGCACGGCCGTCTCGGCCTTCTTGCCGAAAGGCACGATGCGCTCCTTCGATCCCTTGCCGCGCACCTTCACGAGGCGCGAGCGCAGCTCCAGGTCGTCGATGTCGATGCCCACCAGTTCAGAGATGCGCAGGCCGGAGGCGTAGAGGAGCTCCAGCCAGGCGGCGTCGCGGAGGCCGAGTGTCGACGATGGGTCCGGCTGCTCGAGCAGCAGCGCCACGTCGGCCGTCTGCAGCACCGCCGGGAGATGCTTCTCTTTCTTCGGAGAGGCCACCGTCCGCGCCGGATTTGCATCCACCACGGACTCGCGTACCAGGAACTTGAAGAACGAGCGCAGCGCCGACAGATGCCGCGCCACCGTGGCCCGGCTCAACTTCCGCCGCGACAGGTGCGCGAGATAGGAGCGCACCGTCAGGTGATCGACCCGGCGCAAATCGAGCTGATCGCGCGCCATGGAGAGGTAGTCGTTGCAGAGGAACCCGAGGAACGACTCCAGATCGTCGCGGTACGCAGCGATCGTATTCGGCGACACGTTCCGCTCGAACGTCAGGTAATCGAGGAAATCGCCGATCTCATTCGTCACACCCCACCCTCCACCGAACTCAGCGTAGCACGGGCGACATGGCGGTTGCTGTGGAGCGGTGGGCTTTAGCCCACCGGGCTCTCGCGAGGCACGCCCCCTCT
>Ga0307505_10000152_pt1 | contig 85595 bp, 83 predicted proteins | sample 23_S_MG_FD_202183 | JGI IMG/M metagenome (GOLD analysis project Ga0307505, IMG submission 202183) | Soil microbial communities from Populus trichocarpa stands in riparian zone in the Pacific Northwest, United States - 23_S | ecosystem: Environmental > Terrestrial > Soil > Riparian zone > Trees... | reverse complement strand
GACCGTCAAGTGGAGCATCAGGATCGCGGCCGATCTGAGCTATGTCTACACGGCCGACTGGAAGGTGCAGTTCCCTGACTCGGCCCCCTGCCAGGACGACGTTCGCCGGACAGGTAGGCTGAGCCGATAGCCGTGCAGATCCCTCGGGGCGGCGAGCGCAGCTGCCCCGAGGATCGCTCAGATCGAGCGCAGCAGCTCCCGGTCACGCTCGTAGGTGAGCTGCTCGGCCGCGGCGGCGACGGGCAGCCAGCGTAGCTCGTCGCACTCCTCGTTGGGCTCGAAGCCGGGATCGCTGACGACCGCCATCAGCCAGTAGCGGACGACCTTCGGCCGGCCCTTCTGGTCGGTGTAGCGGGCCGACGCGAGCTCGGCGCCGAGCTTGCAGACCAGCCCGGTCTCCTCGCGGACCTCGCGCAGCGCGGCGTCCTCGGAGGTCTCGCCGGGGTCGAGCTTGCCCTTCGGGAAGCTCCAGTCGCCGTAGCGCGGCCGGTGGACGACGGCGACCTCCGCCCCGCCGTCGGTCTCGCGCACGACCACGCCGCCGGCCGCGCGGACCTCCTCCCCCGCGCCGCTCACGCGATCGCCTCCACGTCGGCGCCCGCGGCGGCGAACTGGACGCGGCGGACGTCCCACTCCGGCGCCGCGTCGCGCAACCCCTCGACGACCGCGCCGGTCTGCTCCCAGTTGCACCAGAACAGCACCGTCGGGCCGGCGCCGGAGATCGTCGCGCCGAGCGCCCCGATCTCGTGGGCGTGGTCGATCAGCTCGATCGAGCGCGGATAGAGGTGGGCGCGACGGCCCTGGTGGAGGCGGTCCGACAGTCCGCGGCCGACGATGCCGAGATCGCCGCGCGCCAGGCCGACCGCCAGCAGCGCGCCGTGGGCGACGTTGTGGACCGCGTCGAAGAGCGGCACGTCGGCGGGCAGCGCGGCGCGCGCCTCGGCGGTCGCGACCGGCCGCGACGGGGTCGCGACGACTCCCTCCAGCCCGGTCGGCGGGTCGAGCCGCACGGGATCACCCTCGGCGCAGATGACGAAGCCGCCGAGCAGCGCCGCCGCGACGTTGTCGGGGTGGCCCTCCAGCGCGACTGCGTGGTCGAGCAGCGGCGCGTCGAGCTCGTAGAGGTGGTCGGCGGCGACCAGGCCGGCGACGATCGCCGCGGCGCTCGACCCAAGTCCCGCCGAGGCCGGGATCGCCGAGCGGATCCGGAAGGCGACGCCGTCGGCGGAGTGGAGCCGCTCGAACGCGCGCACGCAGAGGTTGTCGCGGTCCAGCGGCACCCCCGAAACGTCGCATTCGACCGAGAACTCACCGCTCTCCTCGACCTCCAGCTCCAGCTCCAGCGACAGCGCCGCCGCCATCACGTCGTAGCCGGGCCCGAGGTTCGCCGACGACGCCGGCACGCGCACGGTCCGGCGGCGGTTCACTCGCCCCCCAGGACCGCCGCCTCGACGCTCGCGATGTCGGGCTCGCACGGCACCACCGACGACGCTCGGTCCATCGCGGTCTGCGGATCCTTGAGGCCGTTTCCGGTGAGCACGCAGACGACCCGGCCCTCCGCGCCGTAGGCGAGCAGCCCCGCGACCGACGCGGCGGACGCCGGCTCGCAGAAGACGCCCTCGCGCGCGGCGAGCAGCGTGTAGGCGTCGAGGATCTGCTCGTCGGTGACCGCGCGCACCGCCCCGCGCGAGGCGGTGAAGGCGTTCATCGCATCCTCCCAGCGGGCGGGGTTGCCGATCCGGATCGCCGAGGCGACCGTCTCCGGCGCGGCGACCGGGGCGCCCTGCACGAGCGGCGCGGCGCCGGCCGCCTGGAATCCGTTGAGCTTCGGCGCCGCCCCGTACTCGGTGAAGCCACGCCACCAGGCGGTGACGTTGCCGGCGTTGCCGACCGGGATGCAGAGCGCGTCGGGGGCCTCGCCGAGCTGGTCGCAGACCTCGAAGGCGCCGGTCTTCTGGCCCTCGATGCGGTACTCGTTGACCGAGTTGACCAGCGCGATCGGGTGGCGGTCGCAGAGCTCGCGGACCAGCTTCAGCGCCTCGTCGAAGTTGCCGCGCAGCGCCACCACGCGGGCGCCGTGCATCAGCGCCTGGGCGAGCTTGCCGGTGGCGATCTTGCCCTCCGGCACGATCACCGCCCCGCGCAGCCCGGCGCGGGCGGCGTAGGCGGCGGCGCTGGCGGCGGTGTTGCCGGTCGACGCGCAGACGACGGCCTCGGCCCCCTCGCCGATCGCCGCCGAGACCGCGACCGTCATGCCGCGGTCCTTGAACGACCCGGTCGGATTGGCGCCCTCGACCTTGAGGTAGACCTCGCAGCCGGTCCGCTCCGACAGCCACGGCGCCGCCACCAGCGGCGTGTCGCCCTCCTCGAGGGTCACCAGCGGCTCGACCGGCAGCCGGTCGCGGTAGCGCCAGAGGCTCATGACTGGCGGAGGGTCGCAGACGGACCGGTCCCGCAGGCCCAGTCGCGCCCTGGCTGGAGCGAGGTCCGTCGAGTACCGAAGCGGGTCATTCGCCGTCCTCGAACGTCTCGTCGATGACGTGGATCGCGCGCGGGCGGGCGCGGACGAAGTCGAGCCGCTCGATCATGTCGACGGCGGCGCGGAAGCGCGACTCGAGGATCGGGTGCATCACCATCACCAGCCGCGCGTCGTCGCCGATCCCGCGCTGGACGACCGACTTGATCGAGATGCCCTGCAGGCCGAGGATCTCGGCGACCTGGGCGAGCACGCCGGGCCGGTCGGCGACCTCGACGTGCAGATAGAAGGCCGACGCGACGTCGCGCACGACGGGCAGGTCGATCGGCGCCGGCAGCTGGCTGGCCGGCGGGATCATCGCCGAGACGACGTCGCCGAGCACCGCCGAGGCCGTCTGGCTGCCGCCCGCCCCAGGTCCCGAGAGGGTGATCTCGGTGATCGCGGGCGCCTCGACGGTGACCGCGTTGAACGAGCCCGACACCGAGGCGAGCGGGTGGCCGCCGTAGAGGAACGCCGGGTAGACCCCCAGCGCGATGCCCCCGCCGATCCGCTCGGCCGAGCCGATCAGCTTCAGCGACAGCCCCAGCTCGCGCGCGTAGGCGATGTCGTCGGCGGTGACGTGCTCGATGCCCTCGTAGGGGACGTCGTCGAGCGAGACCGCGGCACCGAAGGCGAGCCGCGCGAGGATCGCCATCTTCGCCGCGGCGTCCTTGCCGTTGACGTCCTCGGTCGGATCGGCCTCGGCGAACCCGAGCCGCTGGGCCTCGGCGAGCGCCTCGTCGTAGCCGGCGCCGGTCCGCGCCATCGCCGTGAGGATGAAGTTGGTGGTGCCGTTGACGATCCCGTGGACGCGCTCGATGTGGGCGCCGGCGAGCGACTCGCGCATCACCCGGATCGCCGGCACCACCCCGGCGACGGCGGCCTCGAAGCCGAGCTGGGCGCCGCTCGCCGCCGCCGCGGCGTAGAGCTGCTCGCCGCGCTGGGAGAGCAGCTGCTTGTTGGCGGTCACGACGTGCCTGCCGGCCTCCAGCGCCCGCAGCACGTAGTCGGCGGCCGGGTCGATGCCGCCCATCACCTCGACGATCAGGTCGCTGCCGGCGAGAATCTCGTCGAAGTCGCCCTGGCTGCGCGTAAGCACGCCCGCGATCTCGGGCCGGCGGCCGGTCTCGGCGGCGATCGCGTCGGCCCGCTCGGCGAGCAGCTCGAAGAACGCGCCGCCGACCGTCCCGCGGCCGAGCAGGCCGATGCGAAACGGCACGGCGTCGCCGCCGGCGCCGCGCGCGCCCGCGTGGCCGCTCGGGTCAGTCGAGCTCACGCGCCGTCAGGTCTTCGTAGGTCTCGCGCCGAACCACCACGCGCGCGTCGCCGTCACGGCAGAAGATCACCGGCGGGCGCGGCACCGCGTTGTAGTTGCTGGCCATCGCGTGCCCGTAGGCGCCGGTGGCCGGCACGACGACGGTGTCGCCGACGCGCGGGCGGGCGAGCGCCGCGTCCTTGACGAGGATGTCGCCGGACTCGCAGTGCATCCCGACCAGCCGGCAGGGCGTGTCGTCGCCGAAGCGGTCGGCGACCTCGGCCTCGTAGACGGCGTCGTAGAGCATCGGGCGGATGTTGTCGGCCATCCCGCCGTCGACGGCGACATAGGTCCGCACGCCGGGGATCTCCTTGACGGTCCCGACGGTGTAGAGCGTCACGCCGGCGTTGGCGACCAGCGAGCGGCCGGGCTCGCAGAGCACCTTCACCCCGGCCGGCAGGCGCTCGACCATCCGCTCGGCGAACTCGGCGGCGCTCGGCGGGTGCTGGTCGCGCGTGTAGGCGCAGGCGAAACCGCCGCCCATGTTGACCGTCGGGAAGTCGCCGGCGGCGGCGAGCACCTCGGCGAGCGTGTCGTAGACGTCGAGTTCGAAGACCTGGGAGCCGATGTGGGCGTGCAGGCCGCGAACCTCGAGTCCGGCGGCGGTCGCACGCTCGAGCGCGGCGGGCAACGCCGCCAGCGGAAGACCGAACTTCGAGTCCTCCTGGCCGGTGGCGATCTTGTGGTGGGTGTCGGGCCGGATGCCGGGCGTGACGCGCAGCAGCACCCGCTGGCGGCGGCCGGCCGCGGCGGCGATCGGGCCGAGCCGGTCGATCTCGTCGAAGGAGTCGACGATCACGTGGCCGACCCCGCTGGCGACCGCGTGCTCCAGCTCGGCCGCGGTCTTGTTGTTGCCGTGCAGGTAGATCCGCTCGGGATCGAATCCGGCGCGCAGCGCGAAGTGCAGCTCGCCGCCGGAGGCGACGTCGACCGACAGCCCCTCCTCGGCGAAGATCCGCAGCGCGGCCGTGCAGGGGAGGGACTTGCTCGCGAACAGCACCTCGGAGTCCGCGGCGCGCTCGGCGAACGCGGCACGGGTCGCGCGGGCCCGCTGGCGCAGGTCGTCCTCGGCGTAGACGTAGGCCGGCGTGCCGAACTCGCGCGCCAGCTCGACCACGTCGCAGCCGCCGACCTCGAGCCGGCCGGCCGTATTGATCCGCGATCCGAGCGGGTAGACGTGCCCGACACCGCCGGGCATGGCGTCCGCCTGCCCGGGGTCGGCCACTGCCTGGTCCCCGTCGTCTGCCATCAGGCCGCCGATTATGACCGACCCCACCGTGTGGGGCGGGTAGGCCGCTCTCACAGCCGTTAACGAGAACGATTCTCGTTTACAGTCTCGGCGTGGACCCGTTCGGCGCGCTGCCCGCCCCCACCGACCTCGTCGAGCTGCGGTTCATGCGCACAGCCCTTGTCGAGCTGGCGCTGCTCGGGGTCGCGGGCGGCCTGCTCGGCGCCTGGATCGTGCTGCGCCGGCTCGCCTTCTTCGCCCACGCGGTCGGCACCGCGACCTTCCCGGGACTGGTGGTCGCCGACGCGACCGGCTTCTCCGGCACGCTCGCCGCGCTGGCGGTCGCGCTCGGCTATGCGGGCGGCGTCGAGCGGGCCGGCCGCTCGGGCCGCGACCCTGGCGACGTCGCGACCGCGCTGCTGCTGGTGATCGCGCTGGCCGGCGGCGTGGTGCTCGCCAGCGACGTCTTCGAGTCGGGCGCGGGCGTCGATCGGCTGCTCTTCGGCACCGCGCTCGGGCTGGGCACCGGCGACCTGTGGATCGCGGCCGCCGCGGCCGCGGCCGCCCTCGCGGCGACCGTCCTGCTCGGCCGCGCCTGGACGGCGGTCGGCTTCGACACAGCGGGCGGCGACGCGCTCGGCGTGCCGGTCCGGACCGCCGACCGGCTGCTGCTCGGCCTGGTCGCGGTCGCCGCGGTCGCCGCCCTGCCGGCGGTCGGGGCGCTGCTGGTCGCGTCGCTGTTCGTCGTCCCGGCCGCGACCGCGCGGCTGCTGACGCGCTCGGTCGGCGGCCTGCTCGCGACGGCGGTCGCGGTCGCCGTCGGCCAGGGGGCCGTCGGCCTCTACGTCTCACTCTGGCTCGACGTTCCCCCCGGCCCCGCCGTCGCCGTCGTCGGCGCGGCCGCCTACGTGGCGGTCGCTCTCGCCACCGCCGTCCGCGCCCCCGCCCGCCCCGCGCCGCTGGAGGCCGCGTGACCGCCAACCATCCGGCCCTCCCCGCGAGGGGGACTTCCCCGACGACATATGTCGGGCATGTCCCCCTCGCCGGTCGCCCAGCGCTCCCCCTCGCCCGATGCCCGGCGCCCTCGGGGGTCTCGTGACGGCCGCGGTCACGGCGGAGGGCCTCGCTGTCTCCTACGGCGGCGGGCGGCCGGCGCTGGAGGAGGTCGAGTTCGAGCTGGCGGCCGGCAGCTCGCTCTGCGTGCTGGGGCCCAACGGCGGCGGCAAGACCACCCTCTTCCGCGCGCTGACCGGCGAGCTGCCGGCGCTGCGCGGCACCGTCGCGGTCGCCGGCGGGCGGCCCGCCTACCTCGCCCAGACCGAGCGGACCCGGCTCGACTTCCCGGTCAGCGCGCTCGACGTGGCGCTGATGGGGTCACTGGCCAACGGCCGCTGGTGGCTGCCGGCGCGCCGGTCCGACCGCGACGCCGCGCGCGCCGCGCTCGACCGGGTCGGCCTCGCCGACCGCGCCAGCGACCGCTTCGGCGAGCTGTCCGGCGGCCAGCGCCAGCGGGTGTTGATCGCCCGGGCGCTGGTCCAGGACGCGCGCGTGCTGCTGCTCGACGAGCCGCTCGCCGGCGTCGACCCCGCCTCCGGCGAGCGGATCGAGCGGCTGTTCGGCGAGCTGCGCGACGAGGGCCGGGCGCTGCTGGTGTCGACCCACGACGTCGAGAGCGCGCGCGCCTTCGACCGCGTGCTCTGCCTCAACGGCGCCCAGATCGCCTTCGGCGACCCCGCGACGGCGCTCACGCGCGACGTGCTCGAGCGGACCTACGGCGGGGAGATCGTCGTGCTCGAGGAGGACGGGCCGGGCGGCGCCGTCCGCGCGGTCACCGTCCAGCACCACCACCACGACCACTGATGGACCTGCTCGAGCCGCTGCAGTCGGGAATCGAGCGCCGAGCGCTCGCCGAGGTCGTCATGCTCGGCGCCTTCTGCGGCGCCTTCGGCTGCTGGGTGACGACCTTCCGGCTCAGCTATCCGGCCGAGTCGCTCGCCCACGGCCTGCTGCCCGGCCTCGTGCTGGCGGCGCTCGCGGGCCTGCCGCTGCTGCTCGGCGGGGTCGCCGGGGTCGCGGTCGCCGCGCTGGCGGTCTGGGTCGCCGGCCGCGACGGGCGGGTCGGCTCGGACACCGCCACGGCGGTCGCGGTCACCGGTCTGCTCGGCCTCGGCAGCCTGCTGGCGCTGACCCCCGCCGCGCCGGCGCGGCTGGAGGAGCTGCTGTTCGGCGACCCGCTCGGGGTGACCGACGGCGACCTGGCCGCGGCCGCCGCGCTGGCACTCGTGGGCGGGGCGGCGCTGGTCGCGCTGCACCGCCCGCTGGCCGCGGTCGCGCTCGACGCGACCGGCGCCCGCGCGCTCGGCGTTCGCCCCGGCCTCGTCCGGCTCGCGCTGCTCGGCCTGCTCGCGGCGGCGCTCGCGGTCGCCGTCCAGGGACTCGGCTCGCTGCTCGTGCTGGCCGTGCTGATCGGCCCGGCGGTCGCGGTGCGCGGCCTTTTCTCCACCCCCGCCCGCGCGATGGTCGCCGCCGCGGCCGTGGGCGCGCTGGCCGGCGTCGCGGGCATCTACGCCTCGTCCTGGCTCGGCACCGCGGCCGGCGCCTCGGTCGCACTCGCCCTCTGTGGCGCCGCCGCGCTCGGCGCGCTGCTGCGCTGGCTCGCCGGCCGCAGCCGCGCCGCCCCCTCGCCGTCGGCCTGACCGGCGGAACCCTAGGCGGGCCGCAGACCCGAGCCTGAGCCCGAGCCGCCGCGCAGCCAGATCAGCCACGCCGTGCCGGCGGCGATCATCGCCAGGCTGATCAGCTGCGCCTGGCTGAGCCCGATCACGACCGCGTCGTTGCGGCGGATGATCTCGATCAGCAGCCGCTCGAAGCCGGCCAGCACGAGGTAGAGCGCGAACAGCGCGCCGGGCCGCACGCGGTCGCGCAGCTGCCACAGCGCGAGCGCGATCAGGCCCATCGCGAGGGTCTCGAAGACCGGCGTCGGATGGACCTCCTCGGTCGTCGGAACCGCACCGTCGGGGTAGGCCATCCCCCACGGCATCGAGGTCGCGACGCCGTAGTCGCCGTCACCGGAGAGCTGGCAGCCGACACGTCCGATCGCGTTGCCGAGCGCGAGCGCCGGGGCGCACATGTCGATCAGCGCGAGCTGCAGGAAGCCACGCCAGCGCGCCCACAGCAGCACGGCGATCGCGCCGCCGATGACGCCGCCGAGCCAGACCAGCCCGGTGCCGCTGAACAGCGCGCCGACGAGGTCGTCGGAGGCCGAGTCCCAGTTCTGGATGATGAAGTCGATCCGCGCGCCGATCAGACCGCCGATCAGCGCGGCGAAGACCATCTCGTAGGCCCAGTCACGCGGCTTGCCGAGCTCGACGAGGCGACGGGCGACGAGCGCCCCCGCGGCGAGGAACCCGAGCGCGAAGCAGATCCCGAACGTCTGGAGGGTGATCGGACCGAGACTGATCTCCGGCAGCACGGGGCCACCCTAGCGAGCGCCGGACCTCCGCGGCCCGTCACAACTTCGCGCCTGCGGCAAGTAACAGGTGAGGGATGGACTACGGGAGACTGACCGACGACGAGCTGCTCGCCGCCACGCGCGACGACGCCGACGCCTTCGGCGCCTTCTACGAGCGCCACGCCCGCGCGGTCCTGGTGTTCCTCGCGCGCCGCTGCGAGGAGCGCGAGACCGCGCTCGACCTGACCGCCGAGGTCTTCGCCACCGCGCTGGTCGCCAGCGGCCGCTACCGCCCCGGCGAAGCGCCGGCACGCGGCTGGCTGCTCGGCATCGCCCGCAACAAGCTCGCCGACGCGCGCCGCGGCCGCGTCCGAGCGGATGCCGCCCGGCGACGGCTGGGGATGCCGCGCCTGACCTTCGGCGACGTCGCGCTGGAGCGGGTGGAGGAGATCGTCGACGCGGCCCGCGCCGACTACCTCGACGGACTGGAGGAGGACCTCACCCCCGACGAGCAGGCCGCGGTCACCGCGCGCGTCCTCGACGAGCGCGACTACGCCGAGGCGGCGGCAGCCGCGGGAACCACGGAGGCCACCATGCGCAAGCGCGTCAGCCGCGGCCTGGCGAAGCTGGCCCAACGACCAGGAGGACAGCCCAGTGACCTCTGACGACAGCGACTTCGCCCGCCAGGACGACCCGCTCGCGGCGATCGGCGCCTCGCTGAGCGCCGCCGCCCGCCGCCGCGCCGTCCGCCTGCGCCGCCGCCGTCGCGGCGCGTTCGCCGCGCTCGCCACCACGGCCACCCTCGCCGTCGCCGGCGGCGCGTTCGCGGTGACCGGCATCTCGACCGGCGTGCCGGCGCTCGACCGTGCGATCGGCGCCCACACCGACGACGACCCGTGGCGCGGCATCGACCGACTGGACACCGGCGCCCCTCCCCCACGGCCCGACCGGCGGCCCTACGGCGGGCTCAGCCCGACCGTCGACATACCGCTCCCGGACGGCCGGCAGCTCGCCGCCGCCGGCTACGAGACTCGCGACGGCATGGTCTGCAGCGTGATCGTCGATCCGGAGGACACCGCGGCGGAGCCCCACGGCGGGTTGGGCTGCACCAACATCCGGATCCTGAAGAATGAGCTTCGGGAGCGGCCCGTGCGGATCGGCGGCGGGGGCGGATCGCCGATCGACCCCGCGCGCTTCGGGACCTTCTTCGGGGTGGCGCGCGGCGACGTCACCGCAGTGACGGTCGGCGTCGCCGGAGGACCTCCGGTCGAGGCGGTCGTGTCGGACTCGTGGCAGCCGCCGAGCTGGAACGGCACCCCGCTACGCGTCTTCTTCGCGGTGCTGCCCGCCCCGCCCCGGGAGGCGATGCGCCCGGGCGGCCTCCGCCGCTGGTTCCCGACCGCCCGCAGCGCCCGCCTCGCCGACGGCACCGTCGTCGATCTCGCGCCCTGAATCGGCCGCGCGAAGGATCGTACGTCCCATACCACGCACGATCCTTCGGCCCGCTCGCACGGGAGCGCGCGGAGCGGCTAGAGGTAGCCCATCGGGTCCACCGGAGCCCCGTTGAGGCGGGTCTCGAAGTGGAGGTGGTCGCCGTAGCAGTGGCCGGTGCAGCCGATCGCGCCGATCACCTGGCCCTGGGTGACCGAGGCGCCCTGGCTGGTCGAGTAGCCGGAGAGGTGGGCGTAGCAGGTGGAGAGCGAGCCGGTGTGCTGGATGCAGACGTAGTTGCCGTAGCCGCCGGTCCAGGCGGCGAGCACGACGTTGCCGCCGTCGGCGGCGCGGATCGGTGTTCCGGCGGGGACGGCGATGTCGACGCCGGCGTGCAAGCGTCCCCAGCGCTGGCCGAACGGCGAGACCAGCGGTCCGTTGACCGGCCAGATCAGCTGGCCGGTGCCGTGCTTGATCGGGCCGGCGGGCGCCATGCCCTGGAGCTGGCCGGTGACCTGGGCGGCGGCCGCCTCGAGCTCCTCGAGGTCGCCCTCGAGCTTCGAGCGGCTCGAGCGGACCTGGGCCAGCGACTGCGAGCGGTCGTTGCGTGCGAGCCGCAGCTCGCCCTGGGTGGAGGCGAGCCGGTCGCGGGCCGAGGCGATCTCGTTGCGCTGCTCGAGCACGGCGACCGCGATCGCCTCCTTGCGCTCCTCCAGCGAGGCGAGCGTGCGCTCCTGCTTGGTCAGCCGCGCCTTGAGCCGCTGGACGTAGCCGACGACCGCGCGGTCCTGGTCGGAGATCCGCTCGAGGAACTCGGTCCGGTCGAGCAGGTCGGAGAAGCCGTCGGCCTCCAGCACGACGGTCAGCGCGTCGGGCCGGTCGGCCTTGTACAGCTCGACCAGCCGCTCGGCGAGCGCGACCCGGCCTTCGGCGAGCCGCTTGCGGGCGCGCGCGAGCTTGTCGCGGGCAACCTCGAGATCGTCGCGGACCACCTGCAGCTCGGCACGGCGGGCGTCGAGCTCGCCCTGGACGGCGCCGAGCCGCTGCTGGGTGCTCTGGATCTGGCCCTCCAGCCCTCCGATGCGGTCGTTGAGGCCGGAGATCGTCTCGGTGAGCACGCCCTCCTGCTGCCTCTTGTCCTCGACCTGGGCCCGCTTGGCCTCGATCCGCTCGGAGATCGGCGCCGACTGCCCGGGCAGCGGCGCGAGGACGTAGGCGGCATAGGCCGCCACGCCGAGGACGATCGCGATCGGGAGGTACTTGCGCATACGTGAGAGGGCCAAGCGGCACGCCGCCTGCCTCGATTGCCGCCGTGTGCAGGCAAATCGACTGGCGGGCCGTCGCCAAGGTAACACGCGTCCCTGCCATCGGGCGGGGGGTGCAATGGATCGTGCACCCCCCTACTAGACTCCAACCCATGGCGACTCAGAAGACCTCGTTCGGCCGCGACAGGGGCCTCCAGATCCGGATGCTCACCACGATGTTCCTGCTCGGGCTGCTCTATGTCGCCTTCGTCGGGGTGCTGTTCGCCGCCGGAGCGAGCGCCGTGCTGATGCTGGTCGTGGTCGGCGCGCTGACGCTGTCGCAGCTGTTCCTCTCGGACAAGCTCGCGATGGCCTCGATGGGCGCCAAGGAGGTCTCCCCCGAGGAGGCGCCGGGCCTGCACGCGATGATCGATCGGCTCTGCATCCAGGCCGACCTGCCCAAGCCGCGGATCGCCGTCGCCGACACCGACGTCCCGAACGCCTTCGCGATGGGCCGCTCGCAGAAGAGCGCGACCGTCTGCGCCACCACCGGGATCATGCGCCGCCTCTCCCCCGCCGAGCTGGAGGGCGTGATGGCCCACGAGCTCGCCCACGTCAAGAACCGCGACGTGATGATCATGACCATCGCCAGCTTCTTCGCCTCGGTCGCCGCGATGATCATGCAGTTCGCCTTCTTCTTCGGCGGCGACGACGACGAGGGCGGCGCGCCGGTGCTGCTGATCCTCGCCGCTTCGTTCGCGGTCTACGCGATCTCGTTCTTCCTGATGCTGGCGCTGTCGCGCTACCGCGAGTTCACCGCCGACCGCGGCGCCGCGCTGATCACCGGCCGGCCGAGCGCGCTCAGCTCCGCGCTGATGAAGATCTCCGACGCGATGGAGACGATCCCCCAGCGCGACCTGCGCGCCGCCGAGGAGATGAACGCGTTCTTCATCGTCCCGGCCCGCGCGAAGGGCGCCCTGCAGGCGCTGTTCGCCACCCACCCGCCGATGGAGCAGCGGATCGAGCGGCTCAACCAGCTCGAGATCGAGCTGCAGGCCTCGGGCCGGGCGCTCGCCGCCTGATGGGCTTCCTCGACGCCATCCTCGGCGGCAAGAAGAAGCTGTCGGGGGTCGCGCCGGACCGGCTGTTCGCGATGTCGACGGCGTATGTGACGCTCGAGACCGCACTCGACATCCACAGCGCCGGCTCGGCCGGGATCGTCTTCCAGCCGCTGGCGACCGGCGACTTCGCCCAGATCCTCAAGGACGCCGAGGAGCTGCTGCACAGCACCGCCTCCGAGCAGGGGTCGTCGCTGGAGAGCAGCGACGACGAGTTCGGCTACCGCTGGCTGATCCTGCGCGACCCCGACTTCGAGGACCTCGTCGTCTCGCTGAACACGATCTCGACCGAGCTGCAGGCCGGCGGCTACGGCGACCGGCTGCTCGCGGCGGTGTTCGCCTTCGAGGAGCAGGGCCGGCGGCTCTACCTGATCTACAACTTCAAGCGCGGCGCGTTCTACCCGTTCGTGCCGGCGCCGGGCAACCAGCAGCGCGACAACGAGCGCGAGATGCGGCTGAAGGCGCAGATCGGCACCGAGGTGCCGCTCGAGCCGGAGCTGACGCGCTGGTTCCCGCTGTGGGAGATCCCGCTCTAACGGCGAACGGGTAGCGATGACCTACCCGAAGATCGAGCTGCACGTCCATCTCGAGGGTGCGGTTTCAGCGGAGGCGCTGATCGCCGCCGCCCAGCGCAACGGCTTCGAGCTGCCGGCCACCACGCCGGAGGCGCTCGCCGACTTCATGCGCTTCCGCGACTTCTCCCAGTTCATGCGCGCCTGGTTCGCCACGACGCCGGCGCTGAAGACCGAGCGCGACTACCGCGAGCTGGTCGTCGACTACGCGCGCCGCGCCGGCGAGCAGGGCGCGGTCTACGTCGAGGGGATCTTCTCCCCGACCGACAAGGTCTCCCAGGGCGTCGCCCAGGAGACCGTCTTCGAGGGGTTCTGCGACGGCGCCGCCCAGGCACGCGAGGAGACCGGCGTCGAGGTCCTGCTGACGCCCGATGTCACCCGCAGCGTGCGGCTCGAGCTGGCGGTCGAGACAGCCGAGCTGGCGGTCCGCTACCGCGACCGCGGCGTCGTCGGGCTCGGCCTCGGCGGGCCGGAGGCCGAGTGGCCGCCTGGGCCATACCGGCGCGCCTTCGACATCGCCCGCGACGGCGGTCTCGGGTCGGTCCCCCACGCCGGCGAGACCGCCGGCCCGGCCTCGATCCGCGGCGCGCTCGACGAGCTCGGCGCCGACCGCATCCGCCACGGCGTGCGCGCCGTCGAAGACCCCGACCTGCTCGAGGAGCTGGCCGAGCGCCAGGTCGTCTGCGACGTCTGCGTGATCTCCAACCTCCGCCTCGGCGTCGCCCCGTCACTGGAGGACCATCCGCTGCCGCGACTGCTCGCCGCCGGGGTGCCGTGCACGGTCAACACCGACGACCCAACCTTCTTCGACTGCGACCTCGAGTCCGAGCACGCCGCCGCCCGCACGCTCGGCGCCGACCCGCGCGCCGCCTACGAGGCCGGCGTCGCCGGCGCCCTCTGCGACGCCGCCGTCAAGGCCCGCCTGCGCGAGATCGCCGCCGAGCACGACTGGGACGCCGACACCGCGCTCCCGGCGGCGGGCTGACCACGCAGCAGTCCTCGCGCCACATCGCTACGAGATCTCACCGGGGGTCTCTGCACGAACGCTTGAGATCAAGTCCTTTGACGAGTGACGAGGCGGCGGATCTGGCCATGCTCTGCGCCGTGCCCGACTACGCACACCGTCAAATAGCGCCAGGAGATCAGGTACCTCGTTAGACAAATCCACAGCCTGGTTCGACATCTCCGCTGCCTCTAGCAGGTCGGCGACCCGCAAGAGATCTTCTACTTTGACGAGATGAACCGCCGTAGCGGTTCCTTTCGAACGGGCGGCCTCCGCCACGGCCCCCTTGCCGAAGCTGAACGCGACAAAGAAGCCTTTGTGCTTGCCCGTTCTACCGATAGCAGTCTCAAACTCATCAATCCACTTGCGTCCGATGCGATCAGACTTCTTGACCTGAATCGGCAAACGCTCGAGAAAGGACCATCCATCGATCCCCATATCTCCCGACTTCATTCTCCGCTGAACCCCCTGAACACGCTCAATCACCCAATTTTGAAACTCGTATGGCCCTAGCTCGCGGAGATCCTCGATCGTCTTTGGCAAGCCCTCAACCCTCGCGTTGGCGCCCTCCTGGTCAACGCGCAGCTTCATGATGTTCACGGCCTGTGGGCTGATATCGATGCCAATCCAATGACGCCGCAGCCGCTCGGCAACGGCGATTGTCGTCCCACAGCCACAAAAGGGGTCAAGGACTATCTGCCCTCGGTCGCTACTCGACTCGATGATCCTCTCAAGTAGGGCCTCGGGCTTCTGAGTGGGGTAGCCTCGCCGCTCGGCCGCACGAGCACCCAATGGCTTGATGTCGGTCCAGATGTCCTGCAGCGAGACGCCGGGCATCTCGTCCAGATAGCGCTTCTGGCGTGGAACAGTGCCAGGCTTGGACTGCACGATCCGGCCCTGATCGACCAGATCCTGCATCTTCTCTTCGGAGTAGCGCCAGTAGCGAGTTACGCCCATGACCTCGTACTCCGGGTTGCCCTTGCTCGCGCCGCCGGGGCCGGTCAGATCACCAAGCTGATAGCGCCGACCAGTGCCGGGCTCAACGTGCTTGTAGAACGACTGCACGTAGTCCTGATCGTAGGGCATGTGGAGTGGGTTCCACGTCCACTCCTCACCCTTGGTGTAGAAGAGGAGAACGTCGTGGATGCGACCGTGTTGGCGCCGGCCCTGCTTGGTGTCGCTGTGGGCGCTACTGCGCTTCCAGATGATCTCTGTTCGAAACGCCCCCGGTGGCTCGAAGATTCCGTCGAGCATGACCTTGAGGTGGTGGCTCGCGCTCGGATCGCAGTGGAGGTAGAGAGACCCGGTGGGCTTCAGAACGCGATGAAGCTCCACTGCGCGATGTCGCATCCAGTCGATGTAATGGCCGACACCGCCCTCCCATCGATCCTCGAACGATCGAACCTCTGCCTCATCTCCCCAGATGACCTCATAGTTTCGGTTCGAGAAGAACGGAGGATCCAGATAGATGAGATCAATGCAGTCGTCGGGAAACTCTCGGAGCCGCTGAAGATTATCGGCCCGGTAGAGAACCCCAGTCTCGAGATAGCGCACGGGAGCCATCAGGCATCTCCTCGGGCGCTAGCCCTGTCAACCGTTCCACTGCATAGGAACGTGCAATTACACCGGGTCGGGCTTGGCAGGACGGAACTACGAGGCGTCCCTGAGCGCCGCGCCAAACCGACGTGCGCGCGGCCGTCCTCGGGACGCTCACCCAGCCGCCCGGATCCGTGCCCGGCAGCGCCAGTCGAGGTAGTTGACCATCAGCCAGAAGTGGCGGAAGGCGGGGTTGCGGGTCTCGCGGCGGTGGTAGCGGTAGTAGATCTGCTGGAGGATCGTGGCGAGGCGGAAGAGGCCGAAGACCTCGTAGAAGGTCCAGTCGCCGACCTCGATGCCCGTCCGCTCGCGGTAGCGCGCGACGATCTCCGCGCGGGCGAGCATCCCCGGCGCGTCGCTGGGCTGACGGCCCATCGCGCGCAGCATCCGCCCGTCGCCGGCCTCGATCCAGTAGGAGAGCGAGCTGCCGAGGTCCATCAGCGGGTCGCCGATCGTCGCCATCTCCCAGTCGAGCACCGCGACGATCCGGCGCGGGTCGTCGGGCGCCAGCACGAGGTTGTCGAGCCGGTAGTCGTTGTGGATCACGCAGGCGCCAGAGTCGGGCGGCTGCTCGCGGTCGAGCCAGCGCATCGTCCGCTCGAACGACGGCACGTTCCAGGTCTTCGCCGCCCGGTAGCGGCGCGACCACCCCTCGACCTGGCGGCCGACGTAGCCGGGCCCGCGCGACAGCCGCTCCAGCGCGGCGGCTGACGGGTCGACGGCGTGCAGCTCGGCCAAGCGGTCGACGGCGGCCTCGCAGAGCGCGCGCGTCGCGGCCTCGTCGAGCCCCAGCTCGGGCGGGATCGAGCGGCGCAGGATCGTCCCCTCGACGCGCTCCATCACGTAGAAGTCGCTGCCGATCACCGCGTCGTCCTGGCAGAGCGCGACCATCCGCGGCACGTAGGGAAAGACCGGCGCGAGCGCCGCCTGGACGTCGTGCTCGCGGACCATGTCGTGGGCCGAGGCGGCCTTTGCGCCCGGCGGCGGACGGCGCAGGATCAGGTCGCGCTCGGGGTAGCGCAACAGGTAGGTGAGGTTCGACGCTCCGCCGGAGAACTGGCGCACCGCGGGCGGCCCGGTCAGCCCGTCGGCGCGCCGGCGCAGCCAGGCGTCGACGGCGTCGACGTCGAAGGCGTCCTCGTCGCGGACCGCCCGCGCGCCCGCGGGATCGGCCGGCGCGGCGCTCACCGCGCTTCCGTCCCCCGGCCACCGCGGGCGGCGCTCAGCCCGCCCACTTGCCCTGCCCGTACTTCGCCAGCTCGAGCCGCGCCACCACGCCGCGGTGGACCTCGTCGGGGCCGTCGGCGAGCCGCAGCGCGCGGGCGACCGTCCAGGCCGGCGCGAGCGGGAAGTCGGTCGACAGCCCGCCGCCGCCGTGGAGCTGGATCGCCATGTCGACGACGTCCTGGGCCATCCGCGGCGCGGCGACCTTGATCTTCGACACCGCCCCGACCGCCTCCGGCGCGCCGACGTCGAGCAGCCAGGCGGCGTGCAGCACCAGCAGCCGGACCTGGTCGATCGCGATCCGCGCGTCGGCGATCCGCTCGCGGTTGCCACCGAGGTTGGCGAGCGGCTTGCCGAAGGCGACCCGCTCGGTCGCGCGCCGGCAGGCCAGCTCGAGCGCCATCTCGGCGAGCCCGACAAGTCGCATGCAGTGGTGGATGCGGCCCGGTCCGAGCCGCGCCTGGGCGATCCCGAAGGCTTGGCCGACGTCGCCGATGACCGCCTCGCGCGGCACCCGCACCCCGGTGAACGACACCTCGCCGTGGCCACCGGGCGCGTCGAGGAAGCCCATCGTGTCGAGCATCCGCTCGACCTTCACGCCAGGCGTGTCGAGCGGGATCAGGACCATCGAGTGCTGGTGGTAGCGGTCGGCGTCGGGGTCGCTGAGCCCCATGAAGATCAGCACGCGGCAGTTGGGGTGCCCGACCCCGGTCGACCACCACTTGCGGCCGTCGACGACGATCTCGTCGCCGTCGACGACCGCGGTCGCCTCCATGTTGGTCGCATCGGAGGAGGCGACGTCGGGCTCGGTCATGCAGAAGGCCGAGCGGATCTCCCCGGCGAGCAACGGGGCGAGCCACCGCTCGCGCTGCTCGTCGCTGCCGAACTGGGCGAGCACCTCCATGTTGCCGCTGTCGGGCGCGTTGCAGTTGAAGACCTCGCTGGCAATCATCGACCGGCCCATCCGCTCGGCCAGCGGCGCGTACTCGACGTTCGACAGCCCAGCGCCGTAGCGCTCGTCGGGCAGGAACAGGTTCCAGAGCCCCTCGGCGCGTGCCTTGGCCTTCAGCTCGTCGATCAGCGGCAGTACGACCCAGGGGTCGTCGCGGTCGAGCAGCTCGCGGTGGTGGTCGGCCTCGACCGGCTCGATCTCGCGCTCGACGAACGCGTCGACGCGCTCCAGCAGCTCCCCCGTCCGTGCTCCCCGCCCGAAGTCCACGGTGTGACCCTATCCGCCCGCCGTGGGCGGACCGTCACCTACCCGGGCGGCGGGCGACGCCGCGGCCGATCAGTCGGGGATCAGGCCGTCGCCGGTGAACTCGGCCTCGGCCTCGGCGAAGCTCATGTCGCGCGGGGGGAGGATCACGTCGGAACCCATCAGCTCCTCGTCGCCCAGCGCCTCGCCGTCGGCCTCGACGAGCGCTAGCATCTGCCCCCAAAGGTCGGCGAAGCCGGCCCGGTCGCCGGCCTCGACGGCGGCGACGGCGGCGTTGTCGAGCTCGTTGAGGCGCTCGGCGTCGGCATCCGGGAGGCGGTACTGGCCCTCGCCCGAGATCCGGACGATCACTTGCTCTCCTCCCCGTCGCCGAGCTGCGGCGAGTCGCCGTCGCCCGAGCCCGAGCCCAGCTCGGCCTTCATCGCCGCCAGCTCGTCGTCGACCTGGGACTCGGCGCCGAGCTGCGCCAGCTCGCGCTCGATGTCGTCCTGGCCACCGCCGAGCTGGGTGAGGTCGTCGAAGGTTCCGGCCGCCTCGAGCTCCTCGACCGCGGACGCGCGGGCGCGCATCTCCTCGGTCTTGTCCTCGGCGCGCTGGATCGCGAGGCCGAGATCGGCCATCTCCTCGCCGACGCCGTTGGCCGCCTCGGAGATCTGCACCTGGGCCTCGGCCGCGGAGTACTGCGCCTTGATGACCTCCTTCTTGGTCCGGAAGGCCTCGATCTTGGTGCGCAGCTTGCGCTCGTTCTCGGTCAGCTGGGCCTGCTGGTTCTCCAGCTCGGTGACCTGGGTGTCGAGCGACTGCAGCTCGGTCTGGGCGACGGTCTTGCGCTCCAGCGCGGCGCGGGCGAGATCCTCGCGTCCCTGCGCGAGCGCCTGGCGGGCCTGGGTGTCGAGCTTGACGACCTGCTGCTCGAGCTTCTGCGACTGCATCTGAAGGCGCTTCTTCGACGTCGTGACGTCGGCGATCCCCTTCTTGACGTTCTGCAGCAGCTCGATCTGCTTCTGGTAGCCGTAGTCGAGCGTCTCGGCGGGATCCTCCGCCCGGTCGAGCAACTTCGAGATCTTGGCCTTAACGACCGTTGACATCCGTCCGCCGAGGCCTGCCATCGCGTGTCTCCTTTGGCGCTCAAATCGGGATTGGGCTAGAGCGACACCTAGCCTAGACGCTCGGGCAGCGCGGTGGACGCCGCGCGCTCGGCCGCCCGGTCGTGGTCCTCGGCCGAGCGCATGAAGAAGAACCCGGTCGCGAAGAGCATCACCAAGAGGTCGAGCCCGAACATCATCGCCCCGGCGACCTGCTGGTCGGTGAGCGGCGAGATCCCGTGGGCGGCGGCGTTGAGCGCGTACTGCTCGTAGGCCGGCGCGCGCATGATGATGAAGGCCATCCCGAGGAACATCCCGGCCAGCCGCGCGCCGAGCAGGTAGGGCACCTTCCACAGCCCGCCCGGCACGCGGCGGCGCTTGGGCTCGATCACCGACCACCAGACCAGCAGCGAGCCGGCTACGAACGACCAGTGCTGGAGCGCATGGACGAGGCCGTTCTCGAGCGCCCCCTCGAACATGAAGCCGATGTGCCAGGTGTAGAGGGTCACGATCCAGACGGGGATCGCGACCAGCGGCTGGCGCAGCCAGCGGAAGGCGGCACGCAGCCGCCGGCGGTGGGCGACCGCGACCATCGCCGGGCGCGGCAGCAGGAAGGCATAGACGGGCGAGCGCAGCCCGATCAGCAGCAGCGGCGCGGCGATGTCGGCGATCAGCAGGTGCTGGCCCATGTGGGCGATCAGCAGGTCCTCGGCGAGCGGGTCGACCGGCCCCATCAGCCCGATCGCGATGCAAACGACCGCCGTGTGCCAGGCGAGCTGCTGGAAGAACGGGACCTCGTAACCGCGGCGACCGAGGATCCGCACGGCGCGCAGGTAGAGGACCTCCGCGAGGAGGACCCAGAGGATCGGTCCCGGTGCGAGCGCGAGCTCCACGGGGGCGATTGTCGCCGCCGCGGCGCTCGGTGACCACCCCTACGCGGATCGAGGCGGCGTTCGGCGCCCTTCCGGGCGCCCCGAGCCCTCGCTTCGATCCGCCTCAGACGGCGGCGAGCTGCTCGCCCGCCGCCTTCAGCCGCTCGCGGTACTCGCGCCGCTGCATCCGCGAGATCACCAGCCGCTGAACCTGGGCGGTGCCCTCGAACAGCTGGTAGATCTTCGCGTCGCGGAAGAACTTCTCCAGCGGGCAGTCGGTCGACTGGGCCTCCTCGCCGACGAGGTCCATCAGCGTGGTCGTCGCCCACATCGCCACGTCGCCGCCCTTGAGCTTGGACATCGAGCCCTGGCCGCCGGTCATCGGCACGCCGTTGCGCCCCATCCAGGCCGCCCGCCAGACCAGCAGCCGCGCCGCCTCGATCTCGGTCGCGACGTCGGCGAGCGTCTGCTGGATGCGCTGCTGGCCCATCAGCGGGCCGTCGGCGTCGGAGCGCTGCTCGAGGTGCTCGAGGGTCCACTCGTAGGCGGCCTGGGCGATCCCGAGCGCCGAGGCGCCGACCAGCGGCCGGGTGATCTCGAACGTCGCGAGCGCGTTGGAGGCGCCGCCCTGCTGGCCGTTGCGGGCCCGCTCGAGCTTGCGCTCCAGCTTGTCCATCCCGCCGAGCAGGTAGTCGACCGGGATCCGGCACTGGTCGAAGACGACCTCCGCGGTGTGCGACGCGCGGATGCCGATCTTGTCCTCCTTCTTGCCCTGGCTCATGCCGGGGGTGTCCTTCGGGACGACGAAGCTCGCCTGGCCGCGGTGGCCGAGCTCGGCGTCGACGGTCGCGACGACGACGGTCACGTCGGCGATCCCGCCGTTGGTGATGAAGACCTTCGTCCCGTCGAGCACCCACTCGTCGCCGTCGCGGGTAGCGGTCGTGCGCAGCGACTTGACGTCGGAGCCGGCGCCCGCCTCGGTCACCGCGTAGGCGCCGAGCTTGATCTCGTCGCCCTCGCCGTAGCACTCCATCGCCCAGCGGCCGACCTGCTCGGGGGTGCCGGAGGCGGCGATCCCGGCGGCGGCCAGGCCGGAGCCGGCGATCGACAACGCGATTCCGGCACAGCCCCAGTGCAGCTCCTCGCCGTAGATCACGGCCATCATCCCCTCGGGGTCGGAGCCGAGCCGCTCGAGCTGCGGCGCGCCGTGCAGGCCCCACTCGCGTGCCTGGCGGATGACCTCCCACGGCACCGACTGCTCGCGGTCGTGCTGGGCCGCCACGGGGCGGATGACCTCGCTCGCGAAGCGGCGGCAGTAGCGCTGAAACTCGAGCTGGTCGTCGTTGAGGCGGAAATCCATCGGGTCCTCCTGGTCGCGTCGGGACGGCCGCGCAAGCCGTTGACTGGTCAGTCAACCAATTATTGACTGACCAGTCAACCAACATAGCGACCGGCGCCGTCCGGCCCGACGGCGCGCCCGGCCGAACCGGCGGCTACGCTCCCGGACGTGCGCGGGAAGGGATGGATCGCGGCGGCCGCCGTCGCCCTGGCTGGAACCGCCGTCGCCGGCTGCGGCGGCATCGGCGACGACTCCTCGAGCCGCCCACCCCAGCTCGGACCGCCGTCCGACGCCGACGACGCCGTCGTCGACCTCGGCTTCCCCGCCAGCGCCACCCGCAACACGATCCGCGTCGGCGGGGCGGATGCCGCCGGCGACGCGGCCGGGGTCGCCAACGCCGCCTTCCCCGCGACCACCCGCGTCAACCGCCCCAACGCCGTCGTGCTCGTCGACGCCGACGACTGGCAGGGCGCCGTCACCGCCGCCGTGCTCGCCGGACGGCCGATCGGCGCGCCGCTGCTGATCTCCGACGACGGCGACCTGCCGACCGTCAGTGCCGACACCCTCGACCGCCTCGAGCCGCGCGGCTCCGACCTCTCCGAGGACGCCCAGGTGATCCGGATCGGCGACGCGCCCGCCCAGCCCGACGGTTACCGCACCGCCCGGATCGAGGGCCCCGACCCCTACGAGCGGGCAGCCGCGATCGACCGGTTCATGTCCGCCGTTCGCGGCGAGCCGTCGCGCAACGTGGTGGTCGTCTCCGGCGAGCACCCCGAGCACGCGATGCCCGCCGCCGCCTGGGCCGCGCGCTCCGGCGACTCGGTCCTGCTCACCCGGCCGAACCGGCTGCCGGCCGCCAGCCGCAAGGCGATCGCCACCCGTGAGCGACCCAACATCTACGTGCTCGGACCGCCCGCCACCGTCTCCGACCAGGTGCTCGGCCAGCTGCGCCGGCTCGGCCAGGTCCGCCGCATCGGCGCCCGCGACCCGGTCACCAACGCGATCGCCTTCGCCCGCTACGAGGACGGCGACTTCGGCTGGGGCGCGACCGTGCCCGGCTACAACTTCACCGTCGCCAACACCGCGCGGCCCCTCGACGCCGCCCCTGCCGCGACGCTCGCCACCCGCGGCGTCTTCGCCCCGCTGCTGCTCACCGACGACGCCGCCGAGCTGCCGGCGGCGCTCGAGCGCTACTTCCTCAGCGTCCAGCCCGGCTACGAGGACGATCCCGGCCAGGCCGTCTACAACCGCGTCTGGATCCTCGGCGACGACGAGCAGGTGTCGATCGACGAGCAGGCCCAGATCGACGCCGTCAGCGAGCTGATCCCGGTCCAGGCGAATGCCCCATAGCCGTTCCCGGCCCTGCGCTTCGCCGACCGCCCGCCTAGAATCCCGCCGGTGAGCGAGTACGAGCAGCCCGACCGCGCCGGCCGCCAGCCGACGATCGAGGACCTCCACCAGCTGATGGGCGCCTCGACGCCCCACTTCTCGCTCCAGATCCGCAACCGCATCCGGTCGCTGATCGAAGGGCTCCCGGCCGACAACCAGGTCCGCCAGCTCGGCGAGCGCGAGATCGCCCGCCTCGAGCAGATCGCCGAGGGCTCCGAGCGCCGCGGCGAGCCCGGCCAGGGCGAGCCGCACATGCCCTCCCTCCGCGCTTAGCCCGCGCGCGGGGCTCCCGCGCGATAGCCACGGCTCGAGGGTGGGAGCCGACCGCGGTGCGAGACTGCTCGCGCTCCTTCCCCGACCTGGAGTCCTCACCGTGACCATCCGCTCCCGAGCGGTCCGCCGGGCGGCGACCGTGGCAGCGCTCGCCGCTGCCGTCGCCGCGACCGCCCCCGCGGCCACCGCCGCCCCGGCCGCCGAAACGCCTCCGATCGCCGTCCCTGCTGCACCAGCGCAGGCGAACCAGGCGATCAAACGGATCTACGTCTGCGTCACCCAGTCGTTCAGCACACTGAACCTCACGACGCGCGCCGCACGCTGCCCGGCCGGCCAGAGCAAGCTCTCCTGGCGGGTCGACGGCCGTGCCGGGCGTCGCGGCGCTCGCGGCAAGCGCGGCGCGCGCGGGCCGATCGGAGCGCGGGGTCCCGCGGGCGCTCAGGGCCCTGCCGGCGCTCAGGGTCCTGCCGGCTCCCCCGACACCCCGCAGCAGATCCTGGCGAAGCTGATCACCGTCGACGGCCCCGGCTCGGGTCTCGACGCCGAGCTGTTCGGCGGCTTCCCGACCGGCGCCTTCCAGCAGCGTGTCACCGGCACCTGCGCCGCCGGCCAGGCGGTCAGCGAGATCGCCGCCGACGGCAGCGTCAGCTGCGTCGCGGCGGGCGTATCCGTCCCGCTCGAGCTCACCCAGGCCGGCACCACCGACGGCGTCCTCAGCGCCTCGATCACCAACGTCAGCTCGGGCGCGCGGGCGATCGACGTCAACAACGCCGGCGTCGGCCCGGGCGTCTTCGCCGACGCCGCGAGGGGAAACGCCCTCTGGGGCATGACGGGATCGATCTCGTCGGCCGCGGTGATCGGAGACACCTCCTCGGGCGAGGGGATCGTGGCACGCCAGAACGGAGCGATCTGCGAGGACAACATCGGCCAGTGCAACGGCATCGGCGCGGTCGTCGGACGCCACGACGGCCCGGGGGGCTACGGCGTGCGCGGCTTCGTCACCGATCCGGACGGCGCGATCGGCGTGATCGGGCAGGCCGGAATCTCCGGCGGCACCGGTACCGCCGTGCGCGGCGAGAACGTCAACGCGGCGAACAACGACAACGCCGTCGAGGCCGTGACCAACGGCGACGGCTCGGCCCTGTTCGCCCAGGGCGAGACGGCGGGCACCTTCAACGGGAACGTCGTCGTCAACGGCGACCTCACCGTGACCGGGACCAAGAGCGGGTTCAAGATCGACGACCCGCGCGCGCCGGCCCGCCGTACGCTGACCCACACCCCGGTCGAGTCGGACACGTTGACGGTCACCTACAGCGGCAACGTCAGGACCGGGACAGACGGGCGCGCGACCGTCCGGCTGCCCGGCTACGCGGCCGCGATCGCCGGCGACTGGACCTACCAGCTGACGCCGATCGGCCGTTTCGGCCAGGCGATCGTGGCGCGCGAGGTCCGCGACGGCGCCTTCGTCGTCCGCACCGAGCAGCCCCGCACGAAGGTGTCGTGGACGGTGGTCGGTGTGCGACGCGACCCGCAGGCTGTCCGTGACGGGATCGACGCTGTGCAGTCCAAGCGCGGCCGCGACCGGGGCCGCTACCTCGACCCGTCGCTCTACGGCAAGCCGGCGTCGCGGTCGATCACCCCGCGCCTGAGGACGTCCGCCGGGGCGAGGGCCGCCGGCAACCGTCCGCGGCTGGCCTCCGAGCGGTAGCGCCGAGCGGGGGATCGCGGAGCTCGCCCGGGGGGCGGGCTCCGACGGTCCCCCGCTGATGGTCGCCGAGCCGGCGGCGGCCCTGTCGTCGTCAGAGCCCTGAGAGCGCCGCGACGCGCTCGCGGTGCTCGGCGGCCGAGCCGAACAGCGCGCCGTCGACCTTGGCGCGCTTGAGCAGGAAGTGGAGGTCGTGCTCCCAGGTGAACCCGATCCCGCCGTGGACCTGGAGCGCGGCCGCCGGCACGCTCCAGCCGGCGTCGGAGGCGAGCGCCTTGGTCATCGACGCCGCCAGCGGCAGCGTCTTGGGCTCGGAGCCGGCCGCCCAGGCGGCCCAGTAGGCCGTCGAACGGGCGCTCTCGACCTCGCGCAGCATGTCGGCGCAGCGGTGCGAGACCGCCTGGTAGGCGCCGATCGGCCGCCCGAACTGCTGGCGGTCGCGCGCGTACTCGACCGCCATCTCGAGCGTCCGCTGGATCGTCCCGACGATCTCCGCGGCGACGAGCGTCGCGATCCGGTCCAGCGCGGCCATCGGGTCGCCCGGCAGCGCCTCCCCCGCCCCGGCGTGCGGCGTGACGCGCGCGTAGCGGCGCGTCTGGTCGATCGCCGCGACCGGCTCGACGTCGCAGTCGCCCGGGGCGAGCACGACCGCGTCGCCGTCGGCGCCCGGCGGCGGCAGCAGGACGATCGTCGCGGCCGCCTCGGCGTCGGCGACCAGGCCGGCGACCCCGTCGCGGAGCACGCCGGCCGCTCCGGGCGCCTCGCCCGACGCGATCCCGGGCAGCAGCCGCTCACGTTGGGCGTCGCTGCCGGAGTGCTGGATCGCCAGCCCGGCGGCGGCGTTGGCGAGGAACGGAACGGGCGCGACCGTGTAGCCCAGCTCCTCGGCGAGGATCGCCGCCTCGACGAGGCCGAGCCCCTGGCCGCCGTAGGCCTCGTCGACGAAGATCCCGGTCCAGCCCAGCTCGGCCAGCTCGCTGAAGTGGCCGTCGTCGTAGCGCTCGGCCTCGGCCAGCTCACGGACGGTGCCGGGCTTGAAGCGGTCGGCGAGCAGATCGTGGGCGGTCCGCTTGATCGCCTGCTGGTCGTCGGTGAAGTCGAAGTTCATCGCAGCCTCGGCAGGCCGAGCACCCGCTCGGCGATGATGTTCTTGAGGATCTCGGTGGTGCCGCCCTCGATCGAGTTCGCGCGGGCGCGCAGGAAGCGGTAGGTCCAGTCGGAGTCGCGCGCGAGGCCGTCCTCGCCCTGGATCGCGACCGCCAGCTCGGTCAGCCCCTGGTTGACCGCCGACCACTGCAGCTTCGGCAGCGAGCCCTCCGGCCCCGGGATGCCGGTCTTCATGATCTGGGTGAGGCCGCGCCAGGCGTTCAGCCGCAGCGCCTCGGACTCGATCAGCAGCGCGGCGATCCTCTGCCGGACGGTCGGGTCGTCGGCCACGCCGCGCTCGCGGGCCAGCTCGACGAGCTGCCCGAGCGCGATCCGCACCGACGCGGCCGAAGCGGCGCCGAGCCCGGCCCGCTCGTGCATCAGCGTGGTGATGGCGACCGCCCAGCCGTTGCCGACGCCGCCGACGACGTTGGCGTCGGGGATCCGCGCCTCCTCGATGAACAGCTCGTTGAACTCCGCCTCGCCCGTGATCTGGCGCAGCGGGCGCACCTGGACGGCCTCCTGGTCCATGTCCATCAGGAAGTAGGTGAGGCCCTGGTGCTTGGGGGCGTCGGCGTCGGTGCGGGCGACGAGCATGCACCACTTGGCGTGGTGGGCGAACGTCGTCCAGACCTTCTGGCCGGTGACGACCCACTCATCGCCGTCCTTGACCGCCCTGGTCTTCAGCGACGCCAGGTCGGAGCCGGACTCGGGCTCGGAGAACCCCTGGCACCAGATCTCCTCGCCGGAGAGGATCGGCTCGAGGTAGCGGCGCTTCTGCTCCTCGCTGCCGTGGGCGATCACGACCGGGCCGCCCATCACCAGGCCGAGCACGTTGGCGGCCATCGGGGCGCGGGCGCGCGCCATCTCCTCGCCGAAGATCGCCTGCTCGATCAGCGTCGCGCCACGGCCGCCGAACTCCTTCGGCCACGACAGGCCCGCGTAGCCCAGCTCGTGCAGCCGGCGCTGCCAGTCGAGCCGGAACTGCCAGGCGGCCTCGTCACCGGCGGGCTCCTCGCCGGGGTGATTCTCGGCGAGCCAGGCACGCAGCTCGTCGGCGAAGGCCTGCTCGCTCGGCGACAGGGTCAGGTCCACGCAGGCGACCCTACACACATCCTGGCCGCGCGGCCAAACCGGTCCGCCCGCTCGAACTGTCAACGCCTCGCCACCACCGGCCCGCCCCTCGGCACCGCCCCGCGCCGCGCTCCGCCGCACCGCCCCGCGGCCCGTCGCACAGACCGCGGTGAGAGTTGCGGCCAAAGTTTGGCCGCAACTCTCACCAGGCCTCGGGCCTGGCCGGAACTCTCACCAGGCCTGGCCGCAACTCTCACCACGCGGGTCTCCGGGACGGCGGCTACCGCGGCGTGGAGCCCGGGCCGAGGCCGCGCAGCAGGCGACTCGCGACGCCGCGCAGCGTCCACTTGCCGTAGGCGTGGCTCGGCGAGCCGGTGACGAGGATCGCGACGGCGATCCGCCGGCCGCCCCGGCGCAGCAGCGCGACCTGGTGGTCGCGCTCGCCGTAGTCGCCCCAGCCGCCCTTGAAGTGGAGCGTCCAGCCGGGGTGCGGGACGCTGGCGATCCCCCACCGTTGCCGGGGCACGACGGCTGCCAACAGCTCCAGCGCGAAGGGGCGGTGCCGGGCGGGGACGTGGCGATCCAGGCGCAGCATCAGCTTGCTTAGGCCAGCCGCCGTCACCAGCGTCGCGCCCCAACTCGGCGCGGTCGCGAAACGGCGCATCCCGGCGCGCTCGGCGAGCCGCTCCAGCGCCAAGTTGCCGACGACGTCGCGGACCCGCGTCGCCGCCGCGTTGTCGGAGCGGCGGATCATCGCCCCCAGCAGCGCCCGCTCGTCGGCACGCAGCGAACGGCCGCGGACGGCGGGGTCGCGCAGGTAGGCGGCGAGCAGCATCACTTTCACCACACTCGCCGAGCGGTCGAGCCGGTAGGCGTCGTGGCGGTACGGGGAGCGCGGGGTGCGAACCGCGAAGGAGACGGCGCCCGCCCGTCGCTTCGCGAACTGTCGCGCCGCGACCACGCCGGGCCGCCAGGCGCCTGCCTCGGCCGGGCCGCGGCGGTCGCCGTCGGCAGCCGGCCGCTGTGCCCGCTCGGCCTCGACCGGCGCCCCGGAGGCAGCGCCATGCGGCCCGCCCGCGATCCCGACCGCGAGCGCCACGCCAATCCCGACAGCCCACCCGCGGTCCATAGCTCGAAACTAGCGCTCCACCCCGTCCCGGCTCGGGGCTGGGCGGATTCCGGCCGTATAGGTGCCGGAATCCGCTCAGCGTGTTCGTCGCGGCCGGCGCCGGCGGCCAGAGGCCCTCCGGACACCCTGCGAGACTCGAAGCGATGGGCGCCACGCCGGAGCAGCCGCAGATCCGACCGGTCGGGATCGAGGGCAGCGAGTTGAAGGGCCCGTTCCCGGTCGGCGAGTACGCGGAGGCGCTGCGCGGCCAGCTGCGCGGCTTCGCGCGCGTGCAGGTTTTCGGCGAGGTGTCGAATCTCGGCGTCCGCCAGAAGGCCGTCTACTTCGAGCTGCGCGACGACCGCGGCGCGCTGCCCTGCTCGATGTGGCGCTCCGACTACGACCGCGCCGGCGTCGAGCTGGAGAACGGCGCCCAGGTGGTGCTGGCCGGCGGCTGCGACTACTACCCCGGCAGCGCGACCTCCTCGCCGTCGTTCTCCTTCCGCGCGAGTGGGATCAAGCTCGCCGGCGAGGGCGAGCTGCTGGCGGCGATCGAGCGGCTGCGCCGCCGCCTGCACGGCGAGGGACTGTTCGCGCCCCAGAAGGCGCTCGGGCGTCCGGCGCTGCCACGGTCGATCGGCGTGGTCACCGGCGAGAGCGGCAAGGCGCGCGACGACGTGCTCGCCGGGCTGCGCCGCCGCGGCTGGGCGGGGCGGCTGGTGTGGGCCTTCGCGCCGGTCCAGGACCGCCACGCCGCACCGCGGATCGCCCGCGCGATCCAGGACCTGGCGGCGGTCGGGGAGGTCGACGTGATCGTCGTCGCCCGCGGCGGCGGCTCGGTGATGGACCTGATGGCCTTCTCCGACGAGACGCTCTGCCGCACGGTCGCCCTGCTCGGCGTGCCGGTGATCGCCTCGGTCGGCCACCACACCGACCGGACGCTGATCGACGACGTCGCCGCGGTCGCCTGCTCGACGCCGACCCACGCCGCCGAGACCGCGGTCCGGATCGACGTGACCCATGCGCGCACGGCCGCGCTCGCCGCCGCCCGCCGGCTCGACGGCGGCGCCCGCCGCGCGCTGGTCACGCGCGCCCGCCACCTGGCGGCGCTCTCGCGCGCGCCCGACCAGCACATCGCCCGTCAGCGCACCTGGCTGCACCAGAAGCTGCGCGAGTTGCGCGCCGCCGGAGCGCGCCAGGTCGCCGGCCGCCGCGACCACAGCCGCCGCCACCTGCTGGTGATCGGCCGCAAGGCCACCGCGACCGCCGCCGAGCACGCCGTCGCCCTGAAGGCGCTGCGCGATCGCCCGGCCGAGCTGGCGCGAGCGGCGACGGCCGACCGCGCCCGCCGGGGCCGCGAGCTCGACCGCCTGCGCGCGACGCTCGCCGCCCACGACCCGGAGCGGACGCTCGAGCGCGGCTACGCGCTGGTGCAGGGCGACGACGGGAACCTGATCACCTCGGCGGAGGCGGCCCGGGCGGCCGGCACGGTCGGGGTGCGGTTCCGCGACGGCAGCGTCCATGCGAGGATCGAGGACCGATGACCGACGAAGACCTCCAGCCCGCCTTCGACACCGACCCGGCGTCCACCGCCCCAGACGCGACGCCAGCCGAGGCCGACAGCCCGGCCGCTCCCGCAGTCGACGCCGCCGGCGCGCCCAGCGCCGAGCCGCCGCCCGACTCCTACGAGGCCGCCGCCGAGCGGCTGGAGGAGATCATCAAGCGGCTCGACTCCGGCGCCGCCGGACTGCGCGAGACGCTCGACCTCGTCAAGGAGGGCCGCACCCTGGTCGACTACTGCGCCACCGAGCTGGAGGCCGTCGGCAAGGGCCTCGACGAGCTCCGCCTCGACGACCTCATCGCCCGCCTCGAGTCCAGCGGCGAGCGGACCTCCTAGCCGCCCGCGTCGGCCAGACGGCGCGCGACCTCGGCATCGACGTCGAGTGGCGGCTCGCCGCGGCGGGCGCGGCGGTCGTTGGTCGCCTCGACGAGCGCTCGCACCTCGGCGAGCAGCTCGCTGTCGGCGGGCGCGGCGGAGGCCGGGGCGAGCAGACGTGCCAGCTCGGCGTCGACGTCGAGCGGTGGCTCGCCGCGCGCGGCGGCCCGCGCGGCTTTCGCCTCGAGCAGCTGGCGCAGCTCGGCGCGCGCCTCGGCCTGCCAGGCGGCGCTCCCCCGCTCGGGCTCGGCGATCAGCGCCGGATCCTCCAGCGACAGCCCGCCCTTGCCCAGTCCGCTGTAGATCCGCCCGCTGCCGGCGAAGCTCGCGATCGCCAGCACCGCCCCCACCAACGCCACGACGATCAGGACGACTCCGAAAGCCTCCATGCCTCAATGATGGCGGCGAGGGCGTTCCGGGCAGCGGGCCCGCGACGCGCGTGCGTCGCGGGCCCTTCCCAGGAGCGACCGGTGGTCGCTAGATCCGCTCGATCAGGGTTCCGGTGCCGAGGCCACCGCCGCAGCACATGGTCACCAGCCCGACGTTCTTGTCGGAGCGCTCGAGCTCGTGCAGCAGGGTGGTGATCAGCCGCGCGCCGGTCGAGCCGAGCGGGTGGCCGAGCGCCATCGCGCCGCCGTTGACGTTGACACGGTCCATGTCGGGCTCCAGCTCACGCTGCCAGGCGGCGACGACCGGCGCGAACGCCTCGTTGACCTCGACGAGGTCGATGTCGTCGATCGTCATGCCGTTGCGCTCGAGCAGGCCGCGCGTGGCGGGGATCGGGCCGGTGAGCATGATCACCGGGTCGACGCCGACGGTGATCTGGTCGACGATGCGCGCACGCGGCTTCAGCCCGAGCGCCTCCGCCTTGCCGCGCTCCATCAGCAGCACCGCGGCCGCGCCGTCGGAGACCTGCGAGGAGTTGGCGGCGGTGATCTTGCCGTCCTCCTTGAAGGCCGGCTTGAGCGCCGCCAGCGTCTCGAGGTCGGTGTTCGGCCGGATGCCCTGGTCGGTGACGTAGGTGTCGCCGTTGACCGAGAACGGGATCGTCTCGCGCTCGAAGCGACCCTCCTCGGTCGCCTGGTGGGCGAGCCGGTGGGAGCGGACCGCCAGCTCGTCGAGCTCGGAGCGCGGGATCTCCCACTGGTCGGCGATCATCTCCGCCGAGAGCCCCTGCGGCACGAGGTTGTACTTGGCCATCAGCTCCGGGGTGAAGGCCATCCCGTACTCGCCCTGGACCTTCATCCCCTCGGCGAAGGAGATGTGGCCCATGTGCTCGACGCCCGAGCCGATCGCCACGTCGAGCACGCCGGCGCCGATCTGGGCGGCGGCGAAGTTGACCGCCTGCTGGGCCGAGCCGCACTGGCGGTCGATCGTCGTTGCCGGCACCTCCACCGGCAGCCCCGCCTCGAGCCACGCGTTGCGGCCGATGTTGAAGGCCTGCTCGCCGAACTGCTGGACGCAGCCGGCGATCACGTCCTCGACCTCGTTGGGGTCGATCCCCGCGCGGTCGATCAGCTCCGAGTAGGTCTTGGCGAGCAGGTTGCTCGGGTGGACGTCCCTGTAGTAGCCCTTCTCCTTGTGGCCGCGGCCGATCGGCGTCCGCACGGCCTCGACGATCACGACCTCGCGACTTCCGTTTCGCATCTCGGTGGTCCCTTCCCGTTGGGGTTCGGCCGCGAGCCCTCTCTGCCGCGTCCGTCATCCCAGGATACTTGACTGACTGGCCAGTCAACTAACGCCAGCGCGCGAAGATGCTCGGAAATAGTTGGATTTCCTTTCGGGTAGGCTGCCGCGCCTCATGACGCCCGAGCAGAGCACCCCCGAACGCCTTGGAATCGCCGGCAGCGGCGCGATCGCATGTGGTCTCGCGCGCGTAGCCGTAGCGAGCGAGCCCGGCGTGGAGACGGTCGTATGGGCGCGCAGCGACGCCTCCGCCGAGCGCGCCGGCGCGCGGATCGAGGGCGGCGCCACCGTGACCACCAACCTCGAGGATCTCGCCGGCTGCACGGTCGTCGTCGAGGCCGTCGCCGAGGACACCGCGATCAAGTCCGACCTGCTCGCCCGGCTCGGCGGGCTGCTCGGCGAGGACGCGCTGATCGCCTCGACCACCTCGTCGCTGTCGGTCGCCGAGCTGGCCGCCGCGAGCGGCCGCCCCGACCGCTTCGGCGCGCTGCACGTCTTCAACCCGGTCGAGAAGATGGCGCTCGTCGAGCTCGCGTTCCCGGATGCGGCGTCCGAGTCGGCCCGCGCACGCCTCGTCGCGCTCTGCGAGGTGCTCGGCAAGACCGCGGTGGAGGTCGCCGACTCGCCCGGGTTCGTCGTCAACCGGCTGCTGTTCCCCTACCTCTTCGACGCCGTGCGGCTCAAGGACTCCCAGGGGCTCTCCGCCGAGGCCGTCGACACCTGCATGAAGCTCGGCGCCGGCCATCCGATGGGGCCGCTCGCGCTGCTGGACTTCGTCGGCCTCGACGTCTCGGTCGCGATCGGCGAGTCGATCGAGGTCGAGGTCCCCGAGACCGTCCGCGAGCTGGTCGCCGCCGGCCGCCTCGGCCGCAAGGCCGGCGCCGGCTTCTACGACTACTCCGACCGCTGAGGAGCCCGGCGCGCTCGCCGCTCAGGCGAGCGCGTCGATCTCCTTCGCGAGGTCGAAGTCGGCCGCGGTCAGCCCGCCCTCGGAGTGGGTGGTGATCATCACCGTGACCGTCGCCCATGAGATCGAGATGTCGGGATGGTGGTTGGCCGCGTTGGCGACCGGCTCGATCGCGACGACCAGCGCGACCGATCCCGAGAAGTCGCCGCGGTCGAACTGCTTGACGATCGCCTCACCCTCCAGGTCCCAGCCGTCCAGCTCGCCCAGCCTGGCCACGACCTCGTCGCGGTCGAGAAGTGCCATCTTTGAGTCCTCCTATGGGAATCGCGTCGCTTGTCCCGTCCGCCACCGAGCTGCTCTTCGCGCTCGGCCTCGGCGACCGCGTCGTCGCGGTCACCCATGAGTGCGATTATCCCCAGGCTGCGCCCTCGCTCCCACATCTGACCCGCAGCGTGATCCCTGAGGGCCTCGGACCGGCCGCGATCGACGCCGCGGTTCGCGAGCGCACCCAGGCCGGCCGCGCCCTCTACGAGCTCGACGAGCCGCTGCTCGCGAAGCTCGACGTCGACCTGATCGCCACCCAGGCGGTCTGCGAGGTCTGCGCGGTCTCCTTCGACGATGTCGTGGCGGCCGCAGCCCGCCTGCCGTCGCGCCCGCGCGTGGTGTCGCTGGACCCCTCCGGGCTCGGCGACGTGCTCGCAGACATCACCCGCCTCGCCGACGCCGCCGGGGCGTCGGCGGCCGGGGCCGCGCTGCTGGGCGAGTCCGAGCGGCGGATCGCCGCGGTCGTCGACGCCGTCGCCGGGGCGCCGCGACCGCGCGTCGCCGCGGTGGAGTGGACCGACCCGCTGTTCCTCGGCGGCCACTGGGTCCCGACGATGATCGACCTCGCGGGCGGCGTCGACGTGCTCGGCGTGGCCGACGCGAAGTCCCGCACCGCCGACTGGGCCGAGGTCGGGGCCGCCGCCCCCGAGGTCGTCGTCTCGATGCCGTGCGGCTACGACACCGCGCGCGCCGTCGAGGAGACCGTCGCCGTCGCCGACCGGCTGGCCCCACTCGGCGCCCGTGTCGTCGCCGTCGACGCGTCGGCCTACTTCTCCCGCCCCGGCCCGCGTCTGGTCGACGGCGTCGAGCTGCTCGGCCACCTGCTCCACCCCGACCTCGTCCCGGCGCCGCCGTCCGGCCGCTTCGCCGAGGTCGAGCTGCCGGCCGCCGCCTAGAAGAAGCCGGAGCTCGCGCCCTGCGAGATGCCGATCGCCGCGGCGATCGCGATGACGCCGATCGCGCCCGCGAGCAGAGTCGCGACGCTGTCGGGGGCGCGCAGCCGGCCAGCGATCTCGGTGAACACGAACGCCGCCAGCGCGCCGGCGATCAGGCCGCCGAGGTGGCCGCCGATCGAGATGCCGGGGATCGTGAAGGTGATCAGCAGGTTGAGTCCGAGCCAGAGCGCGATCCCGCTCTCGAGCGGGTTGATGCCGCGGTCGCGCATCACGATCACCGCGGCGCCCATCAGGCCGAACACCGCGCCCGACGCGCCCGCGGTGGCGGCGTCGGGGGAGAGCAGCAGCGCGCCGAACGAGCCGGCGAGCAGCGATACGAAGTAGATCGTCGCGAACTTCACCCGACCGATCGCCGGCTCGAGCATCGAGCCGAGGATGTAGAGCGCCAGCATGTTGAACATCAGGTGGAGCAGGCCGGTGTGCAGGAAGCCTGAGGTCACCAGCCGCCAGTACTCGCCCTGGTCGATCGCGAACTGCGAGACCGCGCCGTCGCGCAGCAGCGACGAGCCGCCGATCCCGCCGCCGCCGGTGGCGCTGGCGCCGCTGAGCATCGCGCCGAGCGCAACCGCGACGTTGATGCCGATCAGGACGTAGGTGAGGACGGGCGGCTCACCGATTCCACTCGGTCCGCGCACGACCTTGGTGCGGTCGCGCGCGCACTCCGGGCAGCGCATCCCGACGGGCGTGGTGGTCATGCAGTCGGGGCAGATCGGGCGGCCGCAGTTCGAGCAGGCGACGCCCGTCTCGCGGTCCGGATGGCGGTAGCAGGTGGCCACGGGCAGTGGAGCCTATTGACTCGCCCGGGCCGGTCGGCCACCACCCACGGACGGCGCGCACGGGGCGCGCCGCGCTCAGCGGTCGAGGCGCTTCTGGATGTCGCCCGCGACGTGGCGCAGGCCGCGCTCGAGGTTGCGCAGGCTCGCGCCCTCCCGGCGTCGGGCCTGGCGGGCGCGCAGCAGCACCAGGCCGCCGGCGGCGACGCCCCCGACCACCACCGCAGCCGCCGGACGGCCCCAGTTGCGCGGGTCGCGCATCGCGCTCAGCTCCCAGTCGGCGAGCTCGTCGGCGGCCAGGTCGGTGATGTCGGCGAGGCTGCGCGCGAGCCGGTCGCCCATCCGCTCCGACGGCTCGACCGGCACCAGTGCCGAGCGCAGCAGCGCCTCGACGTCGCCGTGCTCAGCGCTCATCGCCGCCCTCCCCCGCCGGCTCGGCGGCGTAGCGCTCCTCGAGCCCCTTCTCGAGCTGCTTGATCGCGCGGTGGATGAGCACCTTGGTGGCGCCCTCGCTGCGATCCAGCGCCCGCGCGATCTCGCGGTTGTCCATCCCGAGCGCGAAGCGCATGATCAAGGCCTCGCGACGGTCGTCGGGGAGCGCGGCCACCCCCTCGAGGACGTGCTGGAGCTCCTGCCGGCCCTCGACCAGCTCCTCGGTGTCGTGCGGCGCCGACAGGATCGCGGCGTCCTCGAGGTGCGTCTGGGGCCGGCGCGAGCGGTCGCGGTAGTAGTTGGCGGCGAGGTTGTGCGCGATCCGGATCAGCCAGGGCCGCAGCGGACGGCCGTCGGACTCGCGCTGTGCACGCTCGAAGTGGCGGTAGGCCTGCAGGAAGGTCTGCTCGGTGAGGTCCTCGGCGTCGTGGTGGTCGCCGACCCGGTAGTAGGCGTAGCTGTAGACGTCGCGCAGATGCGCCCGGTACAGCTCGGTGAACTCGGCGTCCAGCCTGCGCTTGTCGGCCGTCTCGCCCACGTCCCATGGAGCCTACTCTCGCCACGGCGGACCTCATGGGACGGCGCTCAGCTCGCGGTCGCGGTCGGAGCGCGGACGGCGCCCCTCGTCGGGCAGCGGCCCACCGAGCCACGCCCACTGCAGCTCGATGCAGGGCCAGATCCGCGCGGTCACCTCGCCCGCCAGCTCCGGCGACGGGTCGACGACCTGCGGATAGCGCAGGGGACGCCCGCAGCGGATCGACACCTTCACGGGCCTGATCCGCCAGCCGCGGCGGGCGCGCTCGGTACCGGTCAACGCGATCGGCACGACCGGTGCGCCGCTCTCCAGCGCGAGCCGGCCGACCCCGCGGCGCGGACCGCGCAGCGGCCCTTCGCGGTGGCGGGTGCCCTCCGGGAAGATCACGACCGCCTCACCGCGGGCGAGCAGCGCGAGCGCCGTCTCCATCGACTCCTCGTCGGACTGGCCGCGCTTGATCGGAAAGGCGCCGAGGCGGTTGAGCAGCCACCCCTGCCACGGCTTGTCGAACAGCTCCTTCTTCGCGACGAAGTAGACCGGCCGAAACAGGCAGGTGCCGATGATGAACGGGTCGAGGAAGCTGCGATGGTTGGCGGCGAGGATCACCGCCCCCTTGGGGATGTGGTCGCGCCCGGTGCGCCGCAGGCGGAAGTAGATGTGGAGCATCGGCTGCAGGAACGCGCGCACCGTCCAGTAGACGAGCCGGTTGACGCCGTGCTCGCGGGTGCGGCGGTGGTGCGGCGAGAGCCGATCGTCCTCGCCGGCCCGCGCCGGGGCCGGGGGCGCTGAGACGCGCGACCCGTCGTCGCGCGCAGAGGGGCTGGCCGCCATACCTCAGCTACCCGAGCGGGCCGCCCCCGTTACTCTCGGGGGCAATGGGTCTGCGACGGAGCGTCAACGGTGCGATCGCCGGCGGGGTCGCTGCGGCGCTCTGGGCGGCGCAGCAGCCACTGGACAAGCGGGCCTTCGCCAGCGGCTACGACGATGTCGAGCTGCTCGGCAAGGCCGTGGTGCGCGGCGACGGCTGGCGGCCGGCCGGCGCGGCGATGCACATCGCCAACGGCGCCGCGTTCGGCGCCACCTACGCCCAGCTGCGGCGGTTCCTGCCCGGCCCGGCGCTCGCCCAAGGTCCGGCGCTGGCGCTCGCCGAGCACTTCGCCCTCTGGCCGCTCGGCAGGGTCTCGGACCGCTACCACCCGCGCCGCAAGGAGCTGACCACGCTGACCGGCAACCGGGCAGCGTTCTGGCAGGCCTTCTACCGCCACGCCCTCTTCGGCGCCACGATGGCCCTCCTCGAGGCCCGCCTCAACGCCGACGCCGAGCCCGAGGATCCCGAGCCGATCCCCGTCTCCTCCAACGGCCACGGCGACATCAAGCTCGCCGTCAGCGGCGCCGCCTGAGCGCCTAGACTCGGCGGCACAAGCCCGCCGGAGTAGCTCAGCTGGTAGAGCACTCGCCTTGTAAGCGAAAGGTCGTCGGTTCGAGTCCGACCTCCGGCTTGGGGTGGATGGCTCTCTGGGAGCGGGTTTGCGAGATCGGCGCTTGGGGCGGTCGAGGGGCTGTCTTGGGGCGGTGGGCCAAATAAGGAAGCGCTGGGAGCTGTAGGGGGCACTCCGGGGCCGGCATGGCCGACCTGGCGCTGGACGAACGGGACGTCGAGGCCCGTGGCGAACAGCATGATCGAGACGTAGGTGCGCCGGAGGGTGTGGCTCGACCTTCTTCGAGCAGGGGTGCTTGCCACCGCTCGTAGCCTCGCCTCCAGCGCCCAAGGACGCTAGCAGCGCGAAACGGCCAGCCGGAGCGGGAACTGACTTGGTTCTCAGGGCTCCAACGCGAAACCCCCGCTCTACGCGGAATGGCAACGATAGGACTTCCGCAAGGGCCTGTACGGTCGCATCCGTGTTTGACCTGCTCGCAACCTGGTCGCAAGACATCAAGAACCTCACTCCGGCCCTCATCGTCGTCGTTGTCTTTGCTTGCCTCTACTACGTTCGGGTGGACCTCAAGAGGCTCATTGGCAACGCAACGAAGTTGCGCGTCCAAGTCCCAGCAGCGGGAGGGTTCGAGATGAGCGCCGACTCTTCGGACCAGGTTGACCCGCGAGCCGCAGAGCAAGAGGAGGAGGCTCCGGACGACGAGCCCGAGGAGAAGGACGAGGTCATCGAGCCTGTGGTCACGTCGACAGGGGCCGGCACATCATGGGGCGGGGACAAGGCCGACGAGGACGAGGACTTGGAGCAACTACGCAATCGCGTAGCCGCTGCCATTCGTGAGAAGGACGATGAGAAGTCCAGGGCCTTGTTCGACCGGCTCCAGAAGCGCGAGGACGACTCGCGGCGCAAAAAGGACGACCTCGGGTTCTTCTTGTGGCTTCGGTTCCTACACAACATGCAGCCCGACGCCCTGGAGAAGCTTGACGAGCTGGCGGCCGACTCAGAGATAACAGTCACGGCTCGTCTCTATCGCGGCTGGGCCCGTTCCTTCGCAAGCGACGCGATCGGCGCTGCCGAGGACTTCGCACTCGCACGTGAGGCCGCCACTGACGAGCAGACCAAGGCTAGCGCGATCTCCTATCGCAGCGAAGCACTCAGCAAGGCCGGCGAGTACGACAAAGCTGTCGGGGAGCTGGAGGACGCGCTACGTGAATTCGAGACGCCGGAGACTCGCGGTCGACTGTGGAGCGCCCTCGCTGACGTCTATGGCGAGCACGACAAGCACCAGCTGCGTGCGCTCGCACTCCAACAAGCCTTGGAGGCCTCCCCGGGCGATGCAAAGCTGCGCTTCAATGCTGGCTGGGCGTACTCGAACACCGATGAGGAGCTTTTCGCTCCCGCAGTGATTCACCACTACCTAACTGCCCTCCGTTTCGCCCCGGACTACGAGGCTGCGCGAAACAACCTGGGCGTCGCCTACCAGCGCTCGGGCCTAAGCATCCTCGGCGTCGAGGAGTACCGCCGTGCGAACGAGGATGGCAACACACTCGCCGCCGCGAATCTCGCCTACGTCTACCTCAATGCGGGGTTTGCTGACGAGGCGGAGGCCATCGTCACGAAGGCAGCAGAAGATGAGTCGCCTCATCCAAAAGTTGCGAAGGCGACGGCGGCCATAGCGACCGCACGAGAGGACCAAGGAGAGAAGCGAAACCAGCTCTCGTCGCGCGGAGAGCAGCAAGCAGTATTCCTCGGCCGATACGCGGAGGCCCGCATCAGACCATCCGCTGGCTTCACGAGCAAGTGGCGCTTCCTAGACGGCAAAGAAGTCGAGGTCACCGAGGACGCCGACGAGGTCGTTGGCGACTGGATGGTCCGCAAGACGAAGTGGAATTTCAAAGGCACCACCTACGGCAGCGCAGCCCGTCTAGTCATCTCCGAGATGGGGTACTCGGGCTTCCGGAAGTCCACCGACGCTTTCGCCTACCTGACAGCCGACGGCAATTCGCTGGAGTTGATGGAGGTCAAGGACGGGGCCGTCACGTTCCGCACTCTCCAACGCATCGAGCAGCCGCCCGCAGCGGTCACGTAGTCGGCGTGGTCGAAGACCAGAGGCCCGATATGAATGTTCACGGTGTCCACTGCTTCGGGTCCTTGCGAGTCGCGAGCGCGGTGATCACGCGGCCCGGCTGCCCATCGGGATCGGTCGTCTGCGCGAGGATCGAGTCGGGAGCGGTCACCACCCTGGCCTCGCCCCCGGCAAGACGCCTCCCGGAAAGGCCCGGCGGCGAGCACGGCGAGGCCCGCCAAGCATGTGGCACGAGAGGAGCGAGCGGGGACGCCCTACACGGTCGTGGGTACGGGGCCCGCGACCGGCTCGTCCGCGGGCGGGAGGCCGCCGATGACGCGGATAGCTGCGTTCTGGTGTTTGGTCACGTACCAGAAGTGGATGAAGTACGGGACCACCAGGATGAAGCCGGGGAAGTAGAGGAGGAACGCCACCGTCGGGTTGATCTGCTCGCCCGCATCGATGCCGGCGCTCCGCTGGGCGCGTTGGATGCGCTTGCCGTAGTTGAACACCGACAGGTAGGGCGGGACGATCACGAAGGCGCCGACCGTCACAGCGACTACCGACATGGCCGGACTGGACTGGGCGAGGTTCTGGTCTCCCTTCGCCGCGCCGATGTCCTTCAGCTCGTCGTTGACGAAGTAGTACCAGAACCAGTAGTAGATCCCGAGCGTGATGATCGAGAGCCCGAAGCCCGCCCAGAAGTTGCGGATCTTTCCCGCTCCGCCGCAGCCGAACTCCACCTCTTGCGCCATGTGCCTGGCCTCCCGCGAGTCGTCTCGGTCCAGTAACCGCGCGACTGTATCCGACGGTGTGGCGTCGACCTAGCGTCGACACGCACCCCGGGGCTACACGGGAGATTGGCCGCTTTCTGTCCGACTCGGGCAGCACGTTCCTAACTTCATGAGCCTGAGCCCTCCGCGACCCCTGCCATACTGGCATTCCATGGCCAAGAGTTTCGCCCAGCGGTCCTCGACAGTGCGCGTCGCGACAGGCGGCGGCCAGGCACCGAGCCAAGTCCGTCGGGCAGCCACGAGAGCGACGAAGGCGGCTCAGAAACAGACCGCCGCGATGAAGACCAAGCGCGCCTCCGCACGCTAGCGGCCTGCGCTACCCGCCACGCAGCGGAACCCCGTGTTGCCGGTGCTCGAATCCGGCGCCATCGCGTTGCGGGCCGAGACGCGGTAGCGGCGGCAGTAGGAGGCGTGGCAGAGATACGAGCCGCCGCGCGTGGAGCGGCTCTCCCCGCGCGTCGGGCCGCGTGGGTCGGTGTCGGTGTCGTGGGTGTGGGGATCCGCGCTGTACCAGTCCGCGCACCACTCCCAGACGTTGCCGGTCATGTTGTGCAGGCCGAAGCCGTTCGGCGCGAACGCCTCCGCCGAACAGGTTCCGTAGAAACCGTCCGCGCGGGTGTTCTCGCTCGGAAACTCGCCTTGCCAGACGTTCATCCGGTGCTCGCCGTCGGGCTCCAGCTCGTCGCCCCAGGGAAACGGCATCCGCTCCAGTCCGCCGCGGGCGGCGTACTCCCACTCGGCCTCGGTCGGCAGCCGGGCGCCGGCCCAGTCGCAGTACGCGACGGCGTCGTTCCAGCTGACGTGGACGACGGGGTGGTCGGCACGCACGGCGGTGTCGCTGCCGGGGCCCTCGGGGTGGCGCCAGCACGCGCCCTCGACCTGGCGCCACCACGGGGCGCGCGCCACGCCGCGCGTGGCCGGGAACTCATCGGGGAGCAGGCCGGCGAAGACGAACGACCAGCCGAAGCGCTCCGCGTCGGTGACGTGCGTGGTCTCCTCGACGAACCGTTCGAACTTCCCGTTGGTCACCGCGCACGGCGCGATCGCGAACGGCGTCAACCGAACGCGGCGGACCGGACCCTCCCCGTCGCCGGGGTAGGCGAGCGGGCCGTCGTCGCCCATCAGGAACTCGCCCCCCTCGAGCGCGACCACCGCTACTGCCTCGCCATCGCGATCCGCAGCCGCTCCTCCGGCGTGATCAGGTGGTCGAGGTCCTCGGCGGCGTCGTCGATGTCGATCTGCGCCCAGCGCACGCGGCCGGTGAAGCGGTTGGCCGCGCCGTGGTCGTCGCTGACCGGCGTCGCGCTGTCGTTGCCGAGATCGAGCGTCTCGTCGGCCGAGAACACGACCGGAACGGTGTGCTCGACCCGCCCCTCGGCGACCTGGTCGCCGTCGACGTAGAGCTTGACGCCACCGCCCTTGCCGAGCCCGCCGCCGTCGTAGTCGAACTCCATCCGCACCTGGTGGGCGCCCGCGGGGACCGCCGTCTCCGCGGCGATCTTGAACCGCTGGAGGCCGAAGAAGTTGTAGCAGTAGACAGGCCGCCCCTCGAGCAGGTAGAGGCTCCACCCGGCATAAGCACCGCCCTGGGCGACGAGCACCCCTTCGGCGCCGCCCTCCGGCACCTCGACCTGCGCCGTGACCGCGTGCGACTTGCACTTGACGTTGAGCACCGAGTTCTCCGAGAGCCGCCCCATGCCCTCGTAGAGGAGCTGGGACTTGCCGTGGATCAGCTGCGGCCGGCCGGCCAGTTCCGGATCGAAGCGCTCGAAGCGCCGGTCGTCGAGCGGCAGCACGTCGTAGCGCGCGGCCTCGATCAGGAACAGCCGCTGCAGCTCGGCGAGCCGCTCCGGCTGCTCGGCCGCGAGGTCGTGGGCCTGGGTCCAGTCGTCGGGGGCGTAGAGCTCCCAGACGTCGTCGTCGTAGGCGGGCATCTCGGCCGCCGCCCACGGGATGCTGTGACGGGTCACCGCGGTCCAGCCCTTGTGGTAGATGCCGCGGTTGACGAACATCTCGAAGTACTGGGTCTCGCGGAACTCGGGCGCCGCCGCGTCGTCGAAGGTCGGGACCATGCTCCGCCCGTGCAGCGGCATCTGCTGGACGCCGTGCACGAAGGTCGGCGCTGGCAGCCCGGCGGCGTCGAGGACGGTCGCCGCGATGTCGATCACGTGCGAGAACTGGCTGCGCACCTCGCCGCGCGCGTCGAACCCCTTCGGCCAGTGCACGACGGTGCCGTTGCGGGTCCCGCCCCAGTGCGAGGCGACCTGCTTGGTCCACTGGAACGGGGTGTCCATCGCGTGCGCCCAGCCGACGGCGTAGTGGTTGTTGGCGGCGACGGTCCCGAACTGGTCGATCCGCTCGGCCATGAACTCGGTTGTCTCGATGCCGGCGGCGCCGTTGAGGGTGATCGTCTCGTTGAAGGTGCCCTGCGGCGTTCCCTCGGCCGAGGCGCCGTTGTCACCGACGATGTAGTAGACGAGCGTGTCGTCGAGGATCTCCAGCTCCTCGAGCGCGTCGATCAGCCGGCCGACGTGGTGATCGGTGTGCTCCATGAAGCCGGCGTAGACCTCCATCTGACGCGCCAGGACCGGCTTGAGGTCGTCGGGCATGTCGTCCCAGGCCGGGATCTCGTCGGGCCGCTCGGTGAGCGCCGCGTCGGGCGGAACGACGCCCAGCTCCTTCTGCCTGCGCAACGTCTCCTCGCGCAGCGCGTCCCAGCCCGCGTCGAAGCGGCCCTCGTACTTGGCCGACCACTCCGCCGGGACGTGGTGGGGCGCGTGGGTCGCGCCGGGCGCGTAGTAGGCGAAGAACGGCTTGTCGGGCATCAGCGCCTTCTGCTGGCGGACCCAGTCGATCGCCTTGTCGGTCATGTCCTCGGTGAAGTGGTAGCCCTCCTCCGGGGTCCGGTCGGGCTCGATCGGGGTGGTGCCGTCGTAGAGCGCCGGCGCGTACTGGTTGGTCTCCCCGCCGATGAACCCATAGAAGCGCTCGAAGCCTCCACCGCCGCTCGGCCAGCGGTCGAACGGGCCGAGCGGGCTCGTCTCCCAGACCGGCACCTCGTGGCACTTGCCGAACTGCGCGGTCGAGTAGCCGTTGAGCTTGAGCGTCTCCGCGAGCGGGGCGGCGGTGTTCGGGCGAACCGAGCTGTAGCCCGGCGCCGAGGTCGCGATCTCGGTGATGCCGCCCATGCCCACCGAGTGGTGGTTGCGACCGGTCAGCAGGGCCTGCCGCGTCGGCGAGCAGAGCGCCGTCGTGTGGAAGCGGTTGTAACGCAGGCCGCCAGCGGCCAGACGCTCCGCCGTCGGTGTGGCGCAAGGTCCGCCGAACACGCTCGCCGAGCCGAAACCGGCGTCGTCGAGGAGGATCACCAGCACGTTCGGAGCATCGGCGGGCGGCCGCAGCGGCTCGATCGGCGGGAACGCCGTGTCCGGATCCTTGGCGTCGTAGGTGACGCTGCCCGAGTGGGGGCGGTCGGGGATCGGGAGCACAGCCCGCTGCAGGTCGTCGGCTCGGTCGGGCATCGGTCACGGTCCTTCGCGGTGGCGGTATCGACGTCGGCGCAAGAGCCCCGCGCGTGGCTAGGGGCCCGTTCAGGGACGGGGACCCGTCCACGGGCCGTGATTCTGCGCTCGCAGGCCGGGTCCGGCAAGGAGGCGTACACGCCTACGCATACGGTTGTCGGCACCCCCGACAGGCGAGCCCGCCGGTGTAGGCTGCCGCAATGTCCTGGCGGACCCGATGGCGGACCTACGAGTACGTCCGCAACAGCATCTGGATCGTGCCGGGAATCCTCGGCACGCTCGCGATCGTCGCGGGGATCGTGCTCCCGGACGTCGACGAGCACGTCGACACGACGATCGGCGTGGAGTTCGGCCAGGACGCCGCCCGCAGCGTGCTCGGCGCGCTCGCCGGCGGGATGATCACCTTCACCGGCTTCGTCTTCTCGATCCTGCTGCTCGCGGTGCAGTTCGGGTCGAGTCAGTTCTCGCCCCGGCTGCTGCGCCGGTTCCTCCGCGATCCCACGACCAAGATCGCGCTCGGCACCTTCATCGCGACCTTCCTGTACGCCCTGACGGTGCTCAGGGTGATCGGCACCGCCGACGACGAGGCGTTCGTGCCGAGCAACGCGGTCTCGGTGGCGATGCTGCTGCTGCTCGCCAGCATGCTGATGTTCCTGCGCCTGATCCATCGCACCACCCAGGGCCTGCGCGTGGCGACCGTGCTCGCCGAGCTCGGCTCCGATGCACGCAAGGTCGTCGCCGAGGTCTACCCGGAGCCCATCGGCTCAGCGGCCGACGAGTCGGATGAGCGCGACGCCGACGAGCGGCCGGCCGAAGCCCGCGACGTCACGTACCTGGGCGCCCCCGGAATTCTCCAGAGCGTCGACCGCGAGGGTCTGGTCGTCCTCGCCCGCACGGCGGACGCCGTCATCGAGATGGTTCCGCGGGTCGGCGACTTCCTCGCCGAGGGCTACCCCCTCTTCCGGATCCATGGCGACGCGGGCGCGATCGACGATCGGCGCCTGCAGGGCTCGGTCGCGATCGGCGACGAGCGGACGATGCGCCAGGACGTCGGGTTCGCCTTCCGGGTCCTCGCCGACATCTCGGCGCGCGCGCTCTCGCCGGGAGTGAACGACCCGACGAGCGCGACGCAGGCGCTCGACCAGATCGAGCTGCTGCTGCGCCAGCTCGCCACGCGGCGGCTGACGCCGGGGATCGCGCGCGACGAGGCGGGTCGGGTCAGGCTCCGCTTTCCGACGCCGACGTGGGAGGACTTCCTCAGCCTCGGGATCGACGAGACACGCCACTTCAGCGAGGGCTCGGTGCAGGTCATGCGACGGCTCAGGGCCCTGCTCACCGATCTGCGCACGATCGCGCCACCGTCCCGCCAGGCCGCGATCGACACCCAGCTGTTGCTGCTCGACGCGGGGGTCGAGCGCACGTTCGCGGCACCCGGAGACCGGGTCGTCGCCCGCACCTACGACCGCCAGGGCCTCGGGGCGTCGGTGGAGTCGGTCGAGCGCTGAGCGCCCGCGCCGCCGTGGCGTGGGCCGGCGCGACAACAGCCCCGGGTCAGTCCCTGATGACCACCGGCGCCCCGACCGGCACGCGCTCCATCAGCGCTCGCAGGTCGTCGTCGCCGGCACGCAGGCAGCCGGCCGAGGCCGCGGCGCCGATGGCGTCGGGGGCGTCAGTGCCGTGGATGGCCATGCGGTTGCCGCCGGTCCAGCCGGCGGGGAGGTTGGGTTGGGTGGCTGAGACCGCGAGGACACAACAGCCGTAGTAGGGGCCGTAGGCGGTGCCATCGAGCTTGTCGGTGACGGCGAAACGGCCGGTCGGAGTCGGTGACGAGGGCGTGCCGATCGCGACGGCGATCTGGCGGACGGCGCTGCCGTCGCGCAGCAGGGTCAGGGTGCGGTCGGAGAGGTCGGCGCGCAGCGCCCAGCGGGTCTCCTCGACACGGAGCCCGAGGCCCTCGGCGTCGATCCAGCCGAGCGTGCCGTTGGGGAGGTCGGCGGTCGTCACACCGAGCCAGCGGCCACGGCGCTCGACCACGCCGAGCCGGCGGCTGCCGCCGAACTCGGTGGTGGCGGCCAGCCGCAGCACGACACGGCCCGCCGGCCGATCGCGGACCGCCACGGTTGCGCCGGTGAAGACGGCGATCTCGGCCGGCGGCGGGGCCGCCTCGCGGCGGGCGGCGGCGACCGCGCGCGTTGCCGCCTCGGTCTGCTCTACGAGGTCGGTTCGCGCCGAGACGCCGGTGTCCGCCGAGCGGTCGGCTGTCTCCCCCACGCTCGCCCCGGAGGTGAACGGGACCTCGGCCGCGCCGCTCGCCGGCGCTCCGCCGCCCCCAGCCGAGAAGGCGGCCGGACCGGCCCCGACCGCGACCGCGACCGACGCCACGAAGGTCGTCAGCGCGAGGGCGAGGCGGCTGCGGGCGAAACGGCTCATCTGACATCGCATCGACAGCCCACCGGCAACCTTGAACCGCCGCACGCGGCCGTCGCGCAGCGCCGTGATGCCGGCTGGCGCGATATGAACCCCGCGATGGCCGCCCGCGTGTTCGACCGCCTGTCACCGCTGTGGACTGTGGTCGCGCTGTTCGTCGGACTCGTGCTGCCCCAGGCGCTGCTCGGCCTGCCGGTCGCCGCCGCGGCGATCGGTCCCTTGCCTGCGCTCGCGGTGCTCGCCGCGATCGGCCTGGTGATGACCGCCGCCGCGGCCGCCGAGTCCGAGGCGCTGATCCGCGACGGCGACTTCCGCCGCCATGGCGGCTACTTCGGCCGGCTCGTCGAGCGCTACCTCGGAGCCCGCGCGGCGGTCCCGCCCGACCTGTTCGCGGGCCTGCGGACCGCCGCCTCGGTGCTCGCCTCCTACGTCGGCCTGTCGGTCACCCTCGCCGCGCTCACCGGCCTGCCGCGCGTCGCGATCGGAGCGACGGTCCTGGCCGCGGTCATGGTGATGCTGTTGGGTGGCGGGATGAAGATCCCGGCGGCCGTCGGCGCGCTGCTCGGCCTCGCGGCGCTGCCGCTGCTCGCGGCGATCGGACTGATCGCCGTGCTCGACGGCGGCGGCGACCTCTCCCCCGCCACCGACTTCTCGCCGCAGGCGCTCGGCACGGTGGTCGGCGTGACGGCGATGCTCTACATCGCCAACGTCTACGTCGTCCAGATCGCCGCCGAGACGTTGCCGGCGGCGCCCGACGGGCGGGCGCTGATCCGCGGCAGCGCGATCGGCACGCTGGCGATCACCGCAATCGCCGCCGCCTGGCTGCTGGCCACCTCCGCGGCGCTGCGCCCGGAGGACCTCACCGGCGAGGTCGGCACCGTGCTCGGCCCGCTCGCCGAGGAGACCGGCGCCGCGGTGACGGTGCTCGGCGCCGCGCTGACCGTCCTCCTGCTGGGCCTGGGGATCGAGCGGACCGCGGTCGCGGTGATGCGACTGACCGCCGAGCGGATGGCGCCCGCGCACCACCGCTGGGCGGCACTCGCCCCACTGGCCGTCTGCCTGGTCGGCGAGGCGCTGCTCGCCGCCGACGCGGTCACCTTCTCGGGCGTCTTCGGCGTCGCGGGCGTGGCGACCAACCTGCTGCTGGCGATCGCGCTCCCGCTGATGCTGGTGCTGGCGGCCCGTCGCAGCGGCGACGTCGAGCCGGGGCCGGGCGCGACCGCGCCGCTGGTCGGCCGCCCGGCGGTCGCCTGGACGCTGGTCGGCCTTGCGGCGCTGCTGCTGGGACTGTTCGCGACGGTGCTCGCCGAGGGGTCGTTCGAGCGGATCGCCGCAGGCATCGGCCTGGCGGCGCTGGCGGGCACCGTCGCGCTGGCATGGCGCTCCGGGGCGTTCGGGGCGGTCAGCGCGCGGAGCTGACCGGAGCGGTCGTGCTCAGGCGAGCACCTCGCGCGAGCGCAGGTGCGAGCCGACCTTGCGCTTGACGCGCTGGAGGGCGTTGTCGACGGTCTTGGTGTCGCAGCCGAGCCGCTCGGAGACCGCCTCGTAGCTGTGGCCGTCGAGGTAGAGGCCCAGCACCGAGCTCTCCAGCTCCGAGAGCACGCTCGACAGGCACCCGACGAGGCTGTGCAGCTCCTCGCTGGAGATCACCTGGTTGACCGGGTCGTGGACCGGCGAGCCGGGCAGCATCTCGTCGAGCGTCGGGTCGCCGTCGCCGCCGGATGCGGCCGGCGTCTGCGAGAACGAGACGTACTCGTTGAGCGGGGTGTGCTTGTTGCGGGTCGAGGTCTTCACCGCCGTGATGATCTGGCGGGTGATGCACAGCTCCGCGAAGTTGCGGAAGCTCGACTCGCGGTCGGTGCGGTAGTCGCGCACCGCCTTGTAGAGGCCGACCAGGCCCTCCTGGATCAGATCGTCGGCGTCGCCGCCGATCAGGAAGTAGGAACTCGCCTTGAGCCTGACGAATCCGTAGTAGCGACGGACGACTTTGTCGTAGGCGTCTGGCCGACCCTGCTTGGCGAGGGCGATCAGGTAGTTGTCCTCAAGCTCTAGTTGAGCCTGAGACCTCGCCAAAGGCGACTGGGAGATTGTTGCAGCCATGCATGCTCCTTCCGGGCCCGCTCAGACCCATGAAGCTCATGACGCGTTACCTCCCCTGGCGCCGCGTTCGATATGACGGGAGAGCCTAAAGCTCGACTCCACCCTTATTTCGGCGGAGTAAACAGGCGTTATGGAGCCTTGTCAAGTCCCCGGCCGCGAAGCTGCAAGATCCCGTACAGCAGCGCCGCCGCCGCGGTCGAGACGTTGAGCGAGTTGACCCGCCCGTGCTGGGGCAGCGCGATCAGCCCGTCGCAGGAGCTCGCGACCCTCGGCCGCAGCCCCCTGCCCTCCGACCCGAGCACCAGCACCACCCTCCCGCGGTAGTCGAGGGTGTCGTAGGCGACCGAGCCCGCCCCGGCCTCGGCGCCGTAGACCCAGGCGCCGGCCTCCTTCGCCTGGCCGAGCCAGTTCGAGAGGTTGCCGACACGGGCCACCGCGAGGTGCTCGACCGCGCCCGCCGACGCTTTCGCCGCCGCGGGCGTGACCTCGGCCGCGCGCCGCTCGGGGATCACCACGCCGGCCGCGCCGGCGCTCTCGGCGACGCGACAGACCGCGCCGAGGTTGTGCGGGTCCTGGACCTCGTCGAGACAGAGCACGAGCGCATCCTCGGCCGCCAGCAGCGAGGCGGCGTCGGCGTAGCGGTAGGCCTCGACCTCGGCACAGACTCCCTGGTGGTCGGGGCTGGCGCAGCGCTGCTCGACGTCGTCGGCCGAGACCGCCGTCGCGCCCTCGGCACGCAGCCACCCCTCCGCGGCGATCGCCCGCTCGGTCGCCCAGATCCGCACCACCGCGCGCGGGCCGCGGACCGCCTCGCGCACGGGATTGCGGCCGTAGAGGATCACAGCGTCACGAGCCGCGCACCAGGCGCGCGCCCTCGGCGGTGTCGCGCACCTGCCAGCCGAGCGCGGCCAGCTCGTCGCGGATCGCGTCGGCGCGGGCGAAGTCGCGCTCGCCACGCGCCCGCTCGCGCTCGCCGAGCAGCTGCTCGGCGGCCGGATCGCGCTCGCCTTCGCCGTCCGGGGCGAGCAGCGTCTCGAGCCCGATCGTCTCCAGCATGACCGCGAGCGCCCCGACGCCGATCCGCTCGCCCGCGTCGAGGCGCCGGTTGGCCTCGCCGACCCACTCGAACAGCACCGCGCGCGCCGCCGGGGTGTTGAAGTCGTCGGCCAATGCGGCGAAGAACCGCTCCGCGTAGCCATCGAGCTGTGGCGGCGCGGCCGCGTCGCCGTCCAGCCGCCGCGCCAGCTCGCGGATGCGTGCGACGGCGCGGCCGGCCTCGACCAGCGCCTCGTCGGAGAAGGCGATCGGCTGGCGGTAGTGGCCACCGACGAAGTACATGACCAGCGCGTCGCGACCGTGCTCGTCGAGCGCCCCGTGCAGCAGGCTGATGTTGCCGACCGACTTGGCCATCTTCGCCTCGCCCATCTGGACCATCCCGTTGTGCATCCAGATCCGCGCCAGCGGCTCGCCGCGCGCCGCCTCGGTCTGGGCGATCTCGTTCTCGTGGTGGGGGAACACGAGGTCGGAGCCGCCGCCGTGGATCTCGAAGTCGGTGCCGAGCAGCAGCTCGGCCATCGCCGAGCACTCGATGTGCCAGCCGGGCCGTCCCTCGCCCCAGGGCGAGGGCCAGAAGGTGTCCTCCCCGTCCTTGCGCGCCTTCCAGAGCGCGAAGTCCTCGGGGCTGCGCTTGACCGCGGCCGCGTCGTCGCCCTCGCCCTGCTCCAGCTCGTCGCGCGGGCGGTTGGACAGCTTGCCGTACCCGTCGAAGCTCGAGACGTCGAAGTAGACGTCGCCGTCGGTCGGGTAGGCGTGGCCGCGCTCGACCAGCGTCTCGATCAGCGCGACGATCGCCTCCATCGAGGCGACGGCGCCGGGCTCGTGGTCGGGCCGTCCCAGTCCGAGGCGGTCGGTGTCGGCCCGGTAGTGGCCGGTCATCTCGGTGGCCAGCTGTGCGCTCGGCACCCCCGCCCCGAGCGCCGCCGCGTAGATCTTGTCGTTGACGTCGGTGACGTTGATGACGAGGTCGACGTCGTAGCCCTCGTGGACGAGGAAGCGCTTCAACAGCGCGAAGACGACGAACGGCCGCGCGTTGCCGACGTGCACGCGCGCGTAGACCGTCGGCCCACAGCAGTAGACGCCGACCCTGCCCGGCGTCCGCGGCTCGAGCGGGCGCAGCTCGCCGCTGAGCGTGTCGTGCAGCCTGATCTCCCTCACGCCGGGCAGCCTACAACGCCCGGCCCCCATGCCCAGCGCCAGCCCGCGAGGCGCCCGATGCCGCCGAATGCGACGCCTACCGCGTCGGCGGGAGGCGGTCCCAGGGGCGCTCGGCCTCCATCTGGGCGGCGAGCGAGATCAGCATGTGGTCGCGTCCGGGCGGGGCGATCAGCTGCGCGGAGAGCGGCAGGCCGTCGGCGGTGAAGCCGGCGGGGATCGCCGCGGCCGGCTGCCCGGTGGCGTTCCAGATCACGCAGTACGGATAGACCATCGGCATCTCCAGCATCGTGCGCAGCGCGCTGCGCCCCTCCCACTGGTCGGCGAGCGGAGGGGTGGTCGCCATCGTCGGGGTCACGAGCACGTCGTGGTCGGCGAAGATCCGGTTGTAGCGGGCGGCGATCTCGCCCTCGATCCGCAGCGCGCGGTCGAGCGCGGCGCGCGGGATCGCCGCGCCGAGCTGCGCGAAGCCGCGCGTGCGGCGGGCGAGGCGGTCGGGCCGCGGCATCGCCGCGGCGTCGGCCTCGACGCCCTTGAGGTAACGCGGCAGCACCTCGCTCAGCCACTCGGTCAGCGGCGGCTCGGCGTAGGTCACCTCGTGGCCGAGCCCGCGCAGCAGCTCGGCGGTCTCGTCGATTCCCCGCCGCACCTCGGGCGCGACGCGGGCGAGCAGCGGCGGCCGCAGCGAGATCGCGATCCGCAGTCGGCCGGGCGCCTCGCGGGCGGCGTCGGCGAACGGCCGCTCCAGCGGCGGCCCGCCCGGCGCGGGGCCCGGTCCGGCGACCGCGTCGAGGAAGAGCGCGTTGTCGAGCACGCCGCGGGTCACGGCGCCGGCGACGCTGAGGTTGTTCCAGTGGTCCTCGGGGTCGGGCGCGAGCGGAATCCGGCCGCGCTGGGGCTTGAGGCCGAACAGGCCGCAGCAGGCGGCCGGGATGCGGATCGAGCCGGCGCCGTCGGTCGCGTGGCCGACCCCGACCAGGCCGGCCGCGACCGCGGCGGCGCTGCCGCCGCTGGATCCGCCCGGCGTGCGGTCCAGCCGCCACGGATTGCGGGTCACGCCGAACGCCGGCCCCTCGGTGGTGCCCATGATCGCCAGCTCCGGCAGCGTCGTCTTGGCGAGCACCACGCAGCCGGCGGCGCGCAGCCGGCCGACCAGCTCGGAGTCGCGCGCGGCGGGCGGCCCGTGGCCGGCGCTGCCGTAGGTCGTGACCGTCCCGGCCACGTCGACGTTGTCCTTGATCGCCACCGGAACGCCGAGCAGCGGCCGCTCCTCGCCGGCGGCGCGGCGGGCGTCGGCCTGGGCGGCCTCGATCGCCGCCCGCTCGCCGAGCACCTCGGTGAAGCAGTTCAGCTCACCGCCGATCCGCGCGATCCGGTCGAGATACAGCTCGACCAGCTCGCGCGAGGAGACCTCCCCCGCGCGGATCGCCTCCGCCTGGCGGGCGATGCCCGCGAACGCCAGCTGCTCGTCGCCGCCGCGCGGCGTCTCCCCGTCGCCCATGGCGCCACTCTAGTCCAGCGCGGCGGTCAAGCGGTGAGCGTGGCGGTGGCCAGGGCGGCGATGCCCTCGCCGCGTCCGATCGGCCCCATCCGCTCGTTGGTGGTGAACTTGACGTTCACCGCGCCCGCCTCGACCCCGAGCGCCGCGGCCAGCGTCGCCGCCATCGCCGTGCGGTGGGGGCCGAGCTTCGGCGCCTCGCAGATCACCGTGGCATCGACGTTGCCGACTGTCCAGCCAGCGTCTGCGACGGCCGCCACCACGTCGCCCAGCAGCTCGATCGAGTCGGCGTCGCGCCACCGCTCGTCGGTGTCGGGATAGCGGGCGCCGATGTCGCCGAGCCCCGCCGCGCCGAGCAGCGCGTCGATCACCGCGTGGGTGAGCGCGTCGGCGTCGGAGTGGCCCGCGAGCCCAAGCTCGGCGCCGGCTATCTCGACACCGCCCAGCACCAGCCGCCGGCCGGCCTCGAGCCGGTGGGAGTCGTAGCCGATGCCGGCGCGGACGGTCATCCGAGTGGCTCCATCCGTCGCGTTCGCCCCTCGAAGACGGCGATCTCGCTCACGCCGGCGGCCGTCAGCCATTCGATCGCGCGCTCGTATTCGTGGCCGAGCTGCTCGGGCACGTGAGCATCGCTGGACAGCGCCACCGGCCGGCCGGCGTCGAGGCACATCTCGAGGAAGCCGACCGCCGGGTAGATCTCGCCGACCGGCTTGCGCAGGCCCGCCGTCGAGACCTCGATCGCGACGTCGGAGTCGGCGATGCCGTCCATCGCCAGCTCGTAGAAGCGGCGCAGGTCGCCGTCGGGCACCGGCGCACCCCTGCCCCACACCTTCACCAGGTCGGGGTGGGCGAGGATGTCGAACATGCCGCTGCGGGCGGCCTCGCCGAGCGTCTCGAAGTAGCGCGCCCACACCTTCTCGGGGTCGGCCGAGCGCCAGATGTCCCAGTCACCGCGCATGTCGACCGCGCCGTCGCGCAGGAAGTGGACCGATCCGAGCACGTAGTCCCACTCGCGCGCCGCCAGCAGCGACGCCATCCGATCCTCGCGGCCGACGACGAAGTCGGCCTCGATCCCGACGGCGAGCCCCGCGTCGGCGACGAACTCGCGGTAGGCGTCGAGGTCGTCGCGCGCGTTGGCGCGCCAGAAGGGGTGGTCCCAGACGTCGAGCGCCTGGGCGAAGCGGTAGACGTGCTCGGAGATCCCGAGCGCGTCGATGCCCCGCTCGGTGGCCGCCGCCCGGTAGCGCTCGGCGTTGGCGGCAGTGAAGTACAGCTCGGTGGTGGTGCCCTCCTCGTCGGGGCGGAGGTGCACGTGGTAGTCGGTCAGCACGGCCCGGCAGCCTACGCGTCGACGCGGCCGCTGAGCAGCAGCTCGGCGATCCGCAGGTCCAGCGCCGTGGTGATCTTGAGGTTCTCGCGCGGCGCCTCGACGATCGCGACGGTGCCGCCGGCCGCCTCGACCAGCCCGGCGTCGTCGGTCGCGGCGGCCAGCGTCGCGGCGTCGACGTCGAGCGCGGCGCGCAGCTGGTCGGCCCAGAACACCTGCGGAGTCTGAATCGCCCACAGCGAGCCGCGGTGAAGAGTGCGGACGACGCGCCCGGCCGTGTCGGCCTCCTTGATCGTGTCGACGACGGGCGCCGCCGCGACCGCTCCGGCGACTCCGGGCGCGTGGATCGCCGCGACGCACCGTTCGACGACGTCGGCGTCGAGCAACGGGCGGGCCGCGTCGTGGACGACCGCTATCTCGGCCTCCGGCGCGGCGGCGAGCGCGTTACGGACCGACTCCGACCGCGAGGCGCCTCCGCGCACCCACTCGTGTCCGTCGCCGCCGCCCTCTTGGCCGGCGGGCACAGCGACGACGACGCGGTCGCAGACCGCGTCGAGCACCGTGAGGCTCCAGCGCAGCAGCGGCCGGCCAGCGCAGTCGACGAACGCCTTCGGGCCATCGGAGGCCAGACGCTCGCCGCTGCCGCCGGCGGCCAAGAGCCCTACGCGGATGCGGCGGCCCCCATGCGGCCCGTGTGAGCCTCCTCGATCAGCGAGTCGAGGTGATCCTCGGCCTCGTCCTCCTCCATCTCGAGCGCGTACATCAGCTCGGAGGCGAGGATCTTCTTGGCCCGGGTGTACATCTGCTTCTCGCCGGTCGAGAGCCCCTTCTCGGACTCGCGGATCGCGAGGTTGCGCACGACCTCGGCCAGCTCGAAGACGTCGCCGGTCTTGATCTTCTCGCGGTTGTGCTTGAAGCGCCGGTTCCAGTTCTTGGGCATCTCGCTGACGTCGTCGCGCAGCACCGACAGGACCTTCGCGACGGCCTCCTCGCCGATGACCCGGCGCAGGCCCGCCTTGCCCGCGTTCTCGCACGGGACCATCACGGTCATGTCGTTGTGAAGGATCTTGATGGTCAGGTACTCGCGGTTCTCGCCGAGGACCTCCTTCATCTCCTTCTTCAGGACCTTGCCGGCACCGTGATGGGGGTAGACGACGTTGTCGCCGATCTCATACTCGACATGGGGCGTCTCACGGGTGATCTCGAGGTCCTCGATCTCTTGCTCAATCGTGTCGGAAATGACGGGCCTCCTAGTCGAAGCTAACCCGGCGCGCTGCGGCCTGGGCTGCGATGGTCACGTTTGCAGGTAGCGGTCCACGAGGTTGATCTCCTGGAGACGACGCAGGCCCTCGCGGATGTCCTTCGCCCTGACGTCGCCCACCCCCTCGACCGACTCGAGGTCGCCGTCGCCGGCGGCCAGGATCTCGTCGAGCCCGCCGAACTCGCGCACGATGCCCTGCACGACGAGCTTCGGCAGGCGGGGGATCCGCCCCAGCACGCGGTGTCCGCGCGGGGAGACGGGGTGGTCCAAGGTGTTGAGCTTGCGGTCGTAGCCGAGCAGCTCGGCGAGCATGCCGAAGTCGAGCAGGTCCTGGTGCATCAGCCGGGTGAGCTGGTCGAGCACCGCGCCGAACTGCTCCTCGCCGGGCTCGGCGATGTAGTCGTGCACCAGGGCGGCCTTCTCGGAGGCCACGCCGACCATCGTCTCCTCCAGCTGCATCTCGATCAGCCGTCCCTCGGCGCCGAGCTCGACGATGTAGCGCTCGATCTCGACCGCCATCCGGGTCACCAGCTCGGCGCGCTGCAGGACGGTGAGCACGTCGTGGAGGGTGACCCCGCCCTCGAACTCGAGCGCGGTCAGGCGCGTGGAGACCTGGTCGAGGCGGGTGCGGTACTTGTCGAGGGTCGCCAGCGCCTGGTTGGCCTTGGCGAGCACGACCGGGATGTCCTCGAGGATGTACTTGGCTCCGTCGAGGTAGAGCGATACGACGCTGCGTGCCTGGGAGATCGCGATCACCAGCGCGTCGGTCTGCTTCGAGACGCGCTCGGCGGTGCGGTGGCGGGTGCCGGTCTCCAGCGAGAGGATCGTCGGGTCGGGCATCAGCTGGACGTTGGCCCAGTGGATCTTGGTACCCGACGAGGAGAGGATGATCGCGCCGTCCATCTTCGCGAGCTGGAAGAGCAGCGCCGGGGTGTAGTCGACCTCGAGCTTGAGGCCGCCCGAGTAGAGGAAGGCCAGCTCGTCGCTGTCGCCGATGCAGATCAGCGCGCCGGTGCGCGCCTGCACGATGCTGTCGATCCCCTCCCGGACCGCCGTGCCCGGGGCGATCATCTCCAGTGCGCGTACGAGCCGTGGTTCCTGCCGAGCCTCTAGCTCTGAAACGTCATCCCCGGCGTACGGCATCCCGCCAATTGTACGCGAACGCTGGGAAAAAGGCTTTGTGGCGCGGATTCTGGGCCTGGTCAGGCTCCGGGGCAGCTGCCCGCGGGTCCTGCCGACGCTCAAACCGCCTCGGCGATGGCTCCACGTGAGAGGGCTCGGCGGAGTGTCGCGGCGAGGTCCGGGAGGTCGGCGGCCGGGTGCAGGACCGTCGCGAGACCGAACTTCGCGGCCTCGGCGAGGCGGCGGTCGGGGTGGGTGACGTGGCGCAGCTCGCCGGTCAGCCCCAGCTCGCCGAACGCCGCCAGCGGGCGGTCGCCGCCGAGCGGAGCTCCGCGCGCGGCCGAGGCGATCGCCAGGGCGATCGCGAGGTCGGCCGCGGGCTCGTCGACACGCACGCCGCCGGCGAGCGAGACGAAGACGTCGGCGCCGCCGAGCGCGACACCACCGTGGCGGGCGAGAACGGCCAGCACGAGCGCGAGGCGGTTGCGGTCGATCCCGTTGGCCATCCGCCGCGGCGGGACGATCTCGGTCGGCGCGACGAGCGCCTGGACCTCCACCAGCAGCGGCCGCGAGCCCTCCATCGCGCAGAGGATGGCCGACCCGGCCGCGCGCCGGCTCGCCTCGGCGACGAACCGTGCCGAGGCATCCTCGACCTCCACCAGCCCCTCCTCGCGCATCTCGAAGACGCCGGCCTCGTTGGTCGAGCCGAAGCGGTTCTTCAGCGCCCGCAACGTCCGGTAGGTCCGCTCGCGCTCACCCTCGAAGGAGAGCACGCAGTCGACCAGGTGCTCGAGCGCGCGCGGCCCGGCGAGCGCCCCCTCCTTGGTCACGTGCCCGACCAGCACGACGGCCGTGCCGCTCGCCTTGGCGACCCGCATCAGCCGTCCGGCGACCTCACGCACCTGGCTCACCGATCCGGGCGCCCCGGTCAGCTCGGCGGCGTGCAGCACCTGGACGGAGTCGACCACGCAGACCGCCGGCCGCTCGGTCTCGACGGTCGCGATGACCGTCTCGAGGTCGGTCTCGGCGACGATCGGCACCGCCAGGGCCCCCGGGCCGAGCCGCTCGGCGCGCAGGCGCACCTGCTCGGCCGACTCCTCGCCGGAGACGTAGAGGACCGGATGGCCGGCCGACGCGAGGTTGCCCAGCGCCGAGGTGACGATCGTCGACTTGCCGATCCCCGGCGAGCCACCGAGCAGCACCAGCGAGCCGGGCACCAGCCCCCCGCCGAGCACCCGGTCGAGCTCGCCGATCCCGGTCCGCAGCCGAGCTACCGGCGCCGCCGCGACCTCGCCGAGCGGCACCGGCCGCAGCGCTCCCGCACGGCGGGTCCCGGAGCGGCCAGCGGCCGCGCCGGTGGCCGCCGTCTTCGCCGGGCGCAGCTCCTCGACCAGCGTGCCCCACTCCTCGCAGCCGGGACAGCGGCCATGCCACTTCGCCGCTACGTGTCCGCAGGACGAGCAGACGTGCTGTGTCGCGGAGCGGGCCACCTCACCAACCTAAGGGCGGGCGGGGACGTCCTCCGCCCCCACCTCGGCGCCCGATGATGACTCTTGCAGTCCAGGCCCGGAAAATCGCTCATCGAGCGAGCGGCCGCGGCGCGACGGCCGGAAGCAGCGCAGCCCCGCGCGGCGGTCGCCGGCGCGGGGCTGCGGTGCGAAGCTCGCTTCGGTCAGTCGCCCTTGGCTGGGTCGTCGCCGCCGTCGCCCTCGGGGGCCGGCGGGGCGTCCGGAACATCCGGCAGCACCTCCGGCTCTGAAGGCAGGTGGCCCTCGCCTGCGTCCCCTGACTCCAGCTCGGCCGCCGGCTCGTCGTCGCCGCTGGCGCCGACACCGACCGCCTCGCGCTTGCGCGCCGGCTTGGCGATGGTGATGACCACCTCGCGCTCGTCGTCGTCGGGAGCCTTCTCGACCTCGACGGTCGAGCCCGGATGGAGGTTCTGCGCGAGCACCTCGTCGGCGAGCGGGTCCTCGATGTAGCGCTGGATCGCACGCCGCAGCGGGCGGGCGCCCATCGCCGGGTCCCAACCCTTCTCCACCAGCACGTCCGCCGCGTCCTCGGAGAGGTTCAGCGACAGCTCGCGCTCGGCCAGCGACTCGCGGATCCGCTTGAGCAGCAGGTCGACGATCTCCTTGATCTCGTCCTTGGCCAGCTTGTGGAAGACGATGACCTCGTCGATGCGGTTGAGGAACTCAGGCCGGAAGACCTTCTTGAGCTCGCCCATGATCCGCGACTTCATCTGGTCGTAGGTGACGCCGGTGTCCTCGTCGCCGATCGTGAACCCGATCTCGGTGTTCTTGGCGATCTGGGCGGCGCCCACGTTCGAGGTCATGATCACGATCGCGTTGCGGAAGTCGACCGTGCGGCCCTGGCTGTCGGTCAGCCGGCCGTCCTCGAGGATCTGCAACAGGATGTTGAAGACGTCGGGGTGGGCCTTCTCGATCTCGTCGAGCAGCAGCACGCTGTAGGGCTTGCGCCGCACCGCCTCGGTGAGCTGGCCGCCCTCGTCGTAGCCGATGTAGCCGGGCGGCGAGCCGACCAGCCGCGACACGGAGTGCTTCTCCATGTACTCGGACATGTCGATCCGGACCATCGCGTCCTCGTCGCCGAAGAGGAACTCGGCGAGCGTGCGCCCCAGCTCGGTCTTACCGACGCCGGAGGGCCCGAGGAAGATGAACGAGCCGGTCGGGCGCTTGGGGTCCTTGAGGCCGGCACGGGAGCGACGGATCGCCTTCGACACGGCCTCGATCGCCGCGTTCTGGCCGATGACGCGCTTGTGCAGCTCGTCCTCCATCCGCATCAGCTTCTGGGTCTCGGCCTCGGTCAGCTTGAAGACCGGGATGCCGGTCCACATCGAGACGATGTCGGCGATCTCCTCCTCGCCGATCTCGGGCCGCTCGCCCGACTCTCCGGAGCGCCACTGCTCCTCGAGGTCGCGCTTCTTGTTGGTGAGCTGGCGCTCCTTGTCGCGGAGGTTCGCGGCCTTCTCGAACTCCTGCGCCTCGATCGCGGCCTCCTTGTCGCGCCGCGTGGTCTCGATCTCTTCCTCGAGCTCGCGGTAGACCGGCGGTGAGGTCATCGACTTGATCCGCGCCCGCGAGGCGGCCTCGTCGATCAGGTCGATCGCCTTGTCCGGCAGGAAGCGGTCGGAGATGTAGCGGTCGGCCAGCTCGGCGGCGGCCTCGAGCGCCTCGTCGGTGATCCCGACACGGTGGTGCTGCTCGTAGCGGTCGCGCAGCCCCTTGAGGATCTGGACGGTCTCGTCGGTCGACGGCTGGTCGACGCGGATCTGCTGGAAGCGCCGCTCCAGCGCCGAGTCGCGCTCGAGGTACTTGCGGTACTCGTCGAGCGTGGTCGCGCCGATCGTCTGCAGCTCGCCACGGGCCAGCGCCGGCTTGAGGATCGAGGCCGCGTCGATCGCGCCCTCGGCCGCGCCCGCGCCGACGAGATTGTGCAGCTCGTCGATGAACAGGATGATGTCGCCGCGCTGGGTGATCTCCTTCATCACCTTCTTGAGGCGCTCCTCGAACTCGCCGCGGTACTTCGACCCGGCGACCAGCGCGGCCAGGTCGAGCGTGTAGATCTGCTTGTTCTTGAGCAGCTCGGGCACCTCGCCGCTGGTGATCCGCTGGGCCAGGCCCTCGACCACCGCGGTCTTGCCGACGCCCGGCTCGCCGATCAGCACCGGGTTGTTCTTGGTGCGGCGCGAGAGGATCTGCATGATCCGCTCGACCTCGGTCTCACGACCGACGACAGGATCGAGCTTGCCCTCGGCGGCGAGCTTGGTCAGGTTGCGCCCGAACTGGTCGAGCAGCTTCGAGCTCTTCTTGCCCTCGCCCTGCTGGCCCTGGCCCTGGCCGCCAGCGCCCTGGCGCTGGCGCCCGCCCGGACCCGACAGCATCCGGATGACCTCGTTGCGGATCTTCTCGGAGTCGGCGTCGAAGTCGAGCAGGATGCGGGCGGCGACGCCCTCGTTCTCACGGACCAGGCCGAGCAGGATGTGCTCGGTGCCGATGTAGTTGTGGCCGAGCGAGAGCGCCTCGCGCAACGCCAGCTCGAGGACCTTCTTCGCCCTCGGCGTGAACGGGATCTGGCCGGAGGTGACCTCCTCGCCGGACCCGACGATCCGGACGACCTGCGCGCGCACGCGCTCGACGGTGATCTCCAGCGACTCGAGCACGCGCGCGGCGAGCCCCTCCTCCTCTCGGAGCAGGCCGAGCAGGATGTGCTCGGTGCCGATGTAGTTGTGCTTGAGGATCCGGGCCTCCTCTTGTGCGAGGACGACCACCTGACGGGCCCGCTCTGTGAATCGCTCGAACACGGCTCGAGTCCTAACGTGTCGGGTGCGGCTTAGCGACTCAGTCTAACAACGGGGTCCGGCGACCTCGTCAGGTGCGCAGGGCGGGGAACAGCACCACCTCGCGGATCGCGCTCCGGCCGGCCAGCAACATCACGAGCCGGTCGATCCCGACGCCGATCCCACCGGTCGGCGGCATGCCCTGCTCGAGCGCCCGCACGAAGTCCTCGTCGTAGGGCTGTGCCTCCTGATCGCCGGCGGCGCTGTGGCGCCGCTGCTCCTCGAAGCGGCGGCGCTGCTCGTCGGGGTCGTTGAGCTCGGTGAAGGCGTTGGCGAACTCCATCCCACCGGCGAAGCACTCGAACCGCTCGACGAGGCCGGGCTCGCTGCGGTGCGCCTTGGCGAACGGCGACAGCTCGACCGGGTAGTCGACGATGAAGGCGGGGTCGACCAGCTTGGGCTCGACGTGCTTGGAGAGCAGCTCGTCGACCAGCTGCGGCCAGGTCTCCTCGGGATCGAGCTCGATCCCCCGCTCGGCGGCCGCGGCGGCCAGGGCGGTCGCCTCGCGGTGGGCGAGCACGTCGACGCCGGTCCGCTCCAGCACCGCGTCGCGCAGGGCGATCCGCGGCCACGGCGCGGCGAAGTCGATCTCGCCCGCGTAGCCGACCTCGACCGCGACGTAGGACACCAGCTGCTCCAGCTCGGCGGCGATGTCGCGGTAGTCGGCGTAGGCCTCGTACCACTCGAGCATCGTGAACTCGGGGTTGTGCTTGGGCGAGAGGCCCTCGTTGCGGAAGTCCTTGCCGATCTCGAACACCCGCTCGAGCCCGCCGACGATCAGCCGCTTGAGGTACAGCTCGGGCGCGATGCGCAGGTACAGCTCGCGGTCGAGGGCGTTGTGGTGGGTGGTGAACGGCCGCGCCAGCGCGCCGCCGTAGAGCGGCTGCAGGATCGGCGTCTCGACCTCGAGGAAGCCACGGTCCTCGAGCCAGCGGCGGATCGCGGCGATCACCCGCGAGCGGAGGATGAACAGCTCACGCGCGTCCTCGTTGGCGATCAGGTCGAGCTCGCGCCGGCGGTAGCGGGTCTCGGTGTCGGAGAGGCCGTGGTGCTTGTCCGGCGGGGCCAGCAGCGACTTCGCCAGCAGCGTCCAGCCGGTGGCGCGCAGCGTCAGCTCGCCGCGGCGCGACTTGAAGGCGGTCCCGTCGACGCCGATCAGGTCGCCGAGGTCGAGCGCGACCAGCCGTTCGAAGGCCTCCTCGCCGAGCACGTCGCGGCGGGCCTGGACCTGGATCCGCCCGGAGCGGTCGACGACGTCGAGGAACGCCGACCCGCCATGCCCGCGCCGGGCGGCGAGGCGGCCGGCGACGCGGTATGCGACATCGGTCTCCTCGCCGTCGGCGAGGTCTCGGTGCGCGGCGCGCGGCGCCTCGGAGGCGACCACTCCCGGGAAGTCGTGCGGAAACGGATCGACACCGTCCGCGCGCAGCTGCTCCAGCTTCTGCCGGCGATCGTCCACGGCCCCAGCCTAGGGACGGCCGGCTAGGCCGCTTCGATCTTGGTGATCTTCAGCTTGCGCGCGGGGCCGCGCGGCACCGGGACCGAGACCACGTCGCCGCGCCGGTGGCCGAGCAGCGCCTTGCCGACCGGTGACTCGTTGGAGAGCTTCTGCTCGGACGGATCGGCCTCGGCGGAGCCGACGATCTTGAACTTGGTCGACTTCTCGGTCTTCTGATCCTTGACGTGGACGACCAGCCCGACCGCCACCGTCTCGGTGTCGGCGTTGCTGGCGTCGATCAGCCGCGCGTTGCGCAGCTTCTCCTCGAGCTCGGCGATCTGCTTCTCGAGCATCGCCTGCTCGTTCTTGGCGTCGTCGTACTCGGAGTTCTCCGAGATGTCGCCGAACTCGCGCGCCTCCTTGATCCGGTCGGCCACCTCGCGGCGACGAACGGTCGAGAGGTGCTCGATCTTGTCCTGGAGCTCGGTGAGCCCCTCTGGTGTGAGAAGTGTCTCTCTGGGCATGAAATGGCCCCGGGGATCTGGCGCGATGCGCCCCGGGGAGCGCGTGAGTGTAGCAACCGTCGCGGCGGGCTCCGAAAGCCGCAGCGCAGCGCCCGCGAGCATCGCTCAGGCGGGCATCGCGGCGGTGGCGGCGGCCTCGATGCGAGCCAGTGCGGAGCGCGCGTCGGCGGTGCTCGGAGCGGTCACGAGGTCCTGCTTGCCGGCCCTGGTCAGCCCGAGTCGCTCGGCGTACCAGGGGTAGAACTTGCGCAGGTAGTGGCCGGCCCGCTCGACCCCGATGTGCTCCTCGCAGCGGTCGATCGTCCAGCGCAGCTCGTCGGCGATCTCCTCCACCGTCGGCTCGCCGTCGCGCCGGCCGAGCAGCCGCTCGAACATCCACGGGTTGCCCAGCGATCCGCGCGCGAGCATCACCGCGGCCGCGCCGGAGCGCTCGAAGGCCTCCTCGACGCGCTCGTCCGACAGCAGGCCGCCGGAGAGGATCACCGGCACCTCCAGCGCCTCGACGACCTCGCGCGCGAGGTCGTAGTCGGCGCGGCCCTTGTGCTGCTGGGAGGCGTGGCGTGGGTGGAAGGAGATCGCGGCGACCCCCGCCTCGTCGACGAGGCGGCGGGCCAGCTTCACGCCGCCCCGGTCGCCGGGGCGCTGGCCGGGGCGCAGCTTGACGGTGACCGGCAGCTCGCTCCCGGCGGCGGCGGCGCGGGCGATCGCGACCGCCTTGTCGGGATCCTCGAGCAGCGCCGCGCCGGCGCCGGTCTTGCAGACCTTGCGGACCGGGCAACCCATGTTGATGTCGATCAGGTCGGCGCCGGCCTCGGCGACCATCGCGGCCGCGCCGCGCATCACCTCGGCGTCGTGGCCGAACAGCTGCATCGAGACGGGGTGCTCGTCGGGGTGGATGCGCAGGAACTGCTCGACGGTCCGCTCGTTGCCGTGGTGGAGGCCGAAGCTCGACACCATCTCCGAGACGACGAGCCCGGCACCGTGGCGCTTGGCCTGCAGGCGCACGTACCAGTTGCCGATGCCGGCAAGCGGCGCCAGCACGAGCCGGTTGGGCAGCTCGATGCCGGCCAGCGTCCAGGGTTCACGGAGCGAGCGCACGGATCAAGACACGCTAGCCGAGACCCTCACCCACCGGCCAGGCGCCAGAGAGGGGGTCTGGGGGCGCGAGACCCCCAGTTCCCTATCCGTTCCGTTCCCAGATCAGCCGCAGACCCGTCAGTGTCAGGAGGTCGTCGAGCTCGTCGACCTCGCTGCAGTGCGGGACGATCGCACGCGCCCAGCCGCCGGTGGCGATCGTCGTCGCCTCGGTGCCCAGCTCCTCGCGCAGACGGGCGATCAGGCCGTCGACGGCGCCCGCGTAGCCGAAGATCACCCCGGACTGGATCGCCTCGCGGGTGCCTTTGCCGATCGCCGCGCGCGGCGAGGTGAGGCGGACCTTCGGCAGCGCGGCGGCGCGCGCGGAGAGCGCCTCGATCGAGATCTCGACCCCGGGGGCGATCACCCCGCCGAGGTACTCGCCGTCGGCGGAGACGACGTCGTAGTTGATCGCGGTGCCGAAGTCGACGGCGATGCAGGGACCGGCGCAGCGGTCGTAGGCGGCGATCGCGTTGACGAGCCGGTCTGCGCCCAGCTCGCGCGGATCGTCGATGCGGATCGGCATGCCGGTCTTCAGCTCCGGGCCGACGAGCGCGCCGCCGCCGCCGAAGTAGCGCCGGCGGACCTCGTCGTACTCCTCGGCGAGCGTCGGCACCACACACGACGTGACGATCGCCTCGACGTCGCGCAGGGTGTTCTCGCGCAGTCGCAGCAGGCCGCCGAAGACGACCGCCAGCTCGTCCGCGGTCGCGGTGCGCGAGGTGTGGAAGCGCCAGTGCTCGACCAGCTCCTCGCCGCGGAAGAGGCCCACGTGGGTCTGGGTGTTGCCGACGTCTACGGCGAGCAGCATCGGCGCATCATCCCAGAGCCGTCAGCCCGTCAATCCCAGCCGCTCCGCTCGCTGAACGGCCTCAGCGCGGTTGCGGACCTCGAGCTTGCGGTAGACGCTGGATGTGTGCTCCTTGACGGTGTGCGGCGAGAGGTGAAGCTCGGCGGCGATCTCGCGATTGGTGGCGCCGGTGGCCAGCAACGTGAGCACGTCGCGCTCGCGCGGGGACAGCGGCGCGCGCGGCTGCTCGCGCGCGGCGGCGAAGACGGTCCGGCCGTTGCCGACCGCGCGGACCGCGGCGGCGACGTCGTCGGCGCCCCAGTCCTTCGAGACGAACCCCGACGCGCCCGCGGTCTTGGCGGCCTGCGGCGAGATCCAGCCGGCGCCGGAGATCAACAGCACGCGGGTCGACGGCGACTCGCGCTGGAGCGCCTCGCTCATCTCCGCGCCCGACTCCTCGCCGACGAACAGGTCGACCAGCGCGACGTGGGGCTCGTAGCGGCGGGCCAGCTCGCGCGCCTCGTCGCCGTTGCGGGCGGTCAGGCAGCGTTCGACCCAGGGCTGCTCGGTGAGCAGCAGGCGAAAGCCCCAGTGGACGACCTCGTGATCGTCGACGATCAGCACCCGCAGCCGGCGGTCGCTCAACGCCGGTCCTCCGCGGCGATCGGCACGACGAGCCGTACCCGCCATTCGCCGTCGCCGCCGGTCGGGCCGAAGTCGACGACGCCACCGCTCTGGAGCGCGTCGAGCGCGGCGAGCCGCAGCCCCATCCCGGCGCCACGGCCGCGCCGGCCGGCCTCGACGCCGTCGTTGACGACCTCGAGCACGAATGTGCCGTCCTGCGCGCCGACGCGGACGTCGACCCGGGTCGGCTGGGCGTGCTTGTGGGCGTTGCGCAGCGCCTCGGCGAGCACCGACTGCGACAGCTGCTCGACGGCCGGCGGCACCTCCACCCCGTCGTCCCAGGCGATCTGCAGCGGCGGGCCGTCGTAGCTGTCGCCGAGCCGCTCGAGCTCCTCGCGCAACGTCGCCCCGGTGTCGAGCTGCGGCGGCGCGACCGGACGCGCGAGCGCGTGGCGGAGGTCCGCGACCGCCGCCTGGATCTCGTCGGCGCAGCGCTGGCGCTGCTCGGCGGTCAGCGTGGCCTCGGAGCCGAGCACCAGCGAGACGCCGAACAGCCGCTGCATCACCCGTTCGTGGACCTCGCGGGCGAGGTCGACTCGCTCGGCCAGCAGCCGTGCCCGCTCGTGCTGGGTCGCGGCGATCCGCGCGCTGGCGGCCAGTGCCGCGGTCTTGCCGAGCGTCCACATCGTGTGGCGCTCGCGGTCGGTGAGGTCGAACGGCGCGCCGCCGCGGTCGGCGAAGATCACACCGAGCCAGCGTCCGCCCGCCGAGACCGGCGTGCAGGTGATCTTCGTGATGCCGGGCAGCTGGGCGTAGCGCTTGGGCACCTGGCCGGTGAGGTCCCCGGAGACCTCGACCACACGGTTCTCGGCGAGCGCGCGCTGGGCGATCGGCGTCTCCTCGAGCGTGCCGTGGACGTCGTGGATGAGGTCGTCGCCGAAGCCGTGGCTGCCGGCGGGGACGACCAGCCGGCGGGCCTCCTGGTAGAGCAGCAGGCCGGCGCGCTCCATCGAGGTGAGCCGGCACATCGCCTCGCAGAGGCGGTCGTAGAAGGCCTGATGACCCCCGTCGCCGCCGACGTCGAGGCCGGACAGCAGCTCGACCATCGTGTCGAGCGGCTCGGTCGACTGGACGGCGTGGCCGGGACTCGACATGCCCTAGGTCTATCGCAGCGGCGCGACTGGGGCTAGCGCGCGGGCGGCGCGAGCGCCAGGCGCAGCGCCTGGTCGCCGGTCAGCGAGACGACCCGCTCGTCGCCGCAGTCGCGGCAGCGACAGACCACCTCGTGGTCCCAGTCCTCGACCGCCAGCGCCCAGTCGATCGAGCCTGAGAGACAGATCCGGCACGCCAAGGAGGCCGCGACCAGGCAGCCGACGTCGTCGCCGCGAAAGCTCGCCGTCTCGGTGCTGGGCCTGGGATCTGGCATCTGCGATCAGGATTGCCCAGCCACCTGCCGGTCACAAACCGCACCCGCGAATTCCCCCCGACTCGGGGGGACGCGCCGGCTGTCCGGGGGGCGGGCGACTCAGAACGGTCCGAGGCGGCGGACAGGCTGATCGGCGGCCGCCGCGAGGCTCTCGGCGAGTGCGGTGCCGTCCGGGAGCGCCAGCGTCGGGTCGAGCTCGAGCAGCGGCGCGAGCACGAAGCGGCGGGCGGTGACCTCGGGGTGCGGCAGCGTCAGCCGATCGGAGCGGTGGACGAGGTCGCCGAGCAGCAGCACGTCGACGTCGATCGGGCGCGGGCCGTGGCGCGGACCGCCGCCCTCGCGGCCGAGCGCCCGCTCGACGCGCTTGCAGGCGTCCAGCAGCGCTTCCGGATCGAGGTCGGTCTCGATCGCCAGGCAGGCGTTGAGGAAGTCGGGCTGGTCGAGGATCTCGCCCTGGGGGGCGGTCTCATACGCGGAGGAGGACGCGACGACGGCGATCCCCTCGCCACCGAGGCGCTCGCGCGCGGCACGCAGCGTCGCGGCCCGGTGGCCCTCGTTGGATCCGAGACCGAGGAAGCCGCGCACGCCGTTAGGCCTCGCGCCAGACCTCGACCGAGACCTCGTCGACCGGCAGCGCGATCGGCGGCTCGGGCTTGGCCGCCTTGACCCGTACCGACTCCGCGCCGTAGCGGCGCATCAGCCGGTCGACGATCGCCGCGCAGAGCCGCTCGAGCGTGCGGTAGGAGCGCTCCTGGGCGGCGAGCGCGACCTGCTCGCAGACCTCGCCGTAGTCGATCGTGTCCTCGACGCGGTCGGTCACCATCGCGTCGCAGTCGGCCAGCTCGAAGGCGATGTCGAGCACCAGCCGCTGGCCCAGCTCGCGCTCGGCGTCGGAGACGCCGTGGCGTGTGTAGAGCGAGAGGCCGGTGATCTCGATGGTGACGGTCGGCTCGGGCGCCTCGTCCTCGTCGAACTCGCGCTCGTCGAGGTCGTCGTCCATCTCGTCGGGGTCGTCGATCATCTGCTCTCCTCGTGGGCCGTCCCGGCATCGCGCGCGCCGGCGGGGCCGACCGTAGCAGCCGCCACCTGCAGCGCCTCCCCGACGGCCGCGACGTCGTGGACGCGGAAGACGGTCGCGCCGCGCTCGAGCGCCATGACGTTGGTGGCGATCGTGCCGGCGAGCCGATCGGCGGCGGGACTGCCGGTGATCCGGCCGAGGAACCCCTTGCGCGAGGTGCCGATCACCAGCGGCCGGCCGATCGCGGCCAGCTCGTCGAGGCGGCGCAGCAGCTCGAGGTTGTGGGCGACGGTCTTGCCGAATCCGATGCCGGGGTCGAGCCAGACCCGCCGCTCGGCGATGCCGGCGGCGACCGCGTGGGCGAGCCGCTCCTCCAGGAAGGCGCGCACGTCGTCGACGACGTCGGTGTAGCGCGGGCGGTCCTGCATCGTCTGAGGGTCGCCGCGCATGTGCATCAGGCAGCAGTCGGCGTCGCGGTCGGCGATCAGCGCCGCCATCTCGGGCGAGTGGCGCAGCGCGGTCACGTCGTTGACGATGTCGGCTCCGGCGTCGAGCGCGGCGGCGGCGACCTCGGCCTTCATCGTGTCGATCGACAGCCGCACGGTCCCGGCGAGCCGCTCGACCACGGGCACGACGCGCTCCAGCTCCTCGGCGACGGCGACCGGCGCGGCGCCCGGGCGGGTCGACTCGCCGCCGACGTCGAGGATGTCGGCGCCCTCGGCGGCCAACCGGCGGCCGTGGGCGACGGCGGCGTCGGCGTCGAGGAAGGCCTCGCCATCGGAGAAGGAGTCCGGCGTCACATTGACGATGCCCATCAGCGCATAGGTCACCGGCACATCACACCACCCCGCCGATCCCGGCAGGTCTGCCGCGGCGCGCGAGCGTCAGTCGGCGGCGCCGCCGGCCAGGCCCGGCCGCGGCAGCGGAGTCGGTCCGCGCTCGGGCTTGCGCGCCGCGGGCTCCTCCTCGGCCGGCTCCTCCGGGCCGGACGGACGCACCGGCTCGTCGGGTCCGAAGACCTCGAACTCGCCCTTGCCCTCGAGCAGCTGGATGAACTCCTCGCGCTCGATCGTCTCGCGCCGGAGCAGGATCTCGGAGGTGTTCTCGAGGTCGTCGCGGTGGGCCTCGAGGATCGCCCGGGCCGACTGGTGGGCCTCCTCGACGACGCGGCGGATCTCGTTGTCGATCTCTCGCGCGACGTCGTCGGAGTAGTCGGGCTCTGAGTTGTACTCGCGACCGAGGAACGGCTGGCCGTGGTCGTGACCGAAGACGCGCGGACCGAGCTTCTCGGACATCCCGAACCGCATCACCATCTGCTTGGCGGTCGCGGTGACCTTCTCGAGGTCGTTGGACGCTCCGGTGGTCACCTCGCTGAAGACGATCTCCTCCGCCGCGCGGCCGCCGAGCGTCATCGCCATCGTGGCCTGCAGCTCGGCGCGAGTGGTGAGGAACTTGTCCTCGGTCGGCAGCGAGATCGTGTAGCCGAGCGCCTGGCCGCGCGAGATCACCGAGATCTTGTGGACCGGGTCGGTGTTCTCGAGGAAGTGGGCGACCAGCGCGTGGCCCATCTCGTGGTAGGCGGTGATCCGCCGCTCCTTCTCGCCCATCACGCGCGTCTTCTTCTCGGGGCCGGCGATCACGCGCATGATCCCCTCCTCGAGCTGGATGTGGTCGATCTCGCGCTTGCCCTGACGGGCGGCGAGCAGCGCGGCCTCGTTGACGAGGTTCTGCAGGTCGGCGCCGGTGAAGCCCGGGGTCTGGGCGGCGAGGTTGTCGAGGTCGATCGCCTTCGACAGCGGCTTGCCGCGCGTGTGGACCTCGAGGATCTTCGCGCGGCCCTTGCGGTCGGGGCGGTCGACGACGATCTGGCGGTCGAAACGGCCGGGACGCAGCAGCGCGGGGTCGAGGATGTCGGGCCGGTTGGTGGCGGCGATGAGGATGATGTTGTCCTTCATCTCGAAGCCGTCCATCTCGACGAGCAGCTGGTTGAGCGTCTGCTCGCGCTCGTCGTGGCCACCGCCCATGCCGGCGCCGCGGTGGCGCCCGACGGCGTCGATCTCGTCCATGAAGATGATGCAGGGGCTGTTCTGCTTGGCCTGCTCGAAGAGGTCGCGAACACGCGAGGCGCCGACGCCGACGAACATCTCGACGAAGTCCGAGCCGGAGATCGAGAAGAACGGCACCCCGGCCTCGCCGGCGACCGCCCGCGCGAGCAGCGTCTTACCGGTGCCCGGCGGCCCGTAGAGCAGCACGCCCTTGGGGATGCGCGCCCCGAGCGCCTGGAACTTCTTCGGGTTCTCGAGGAACTCCTTGATCTCGTGCAGCTCCTCGACGGCCTCGTCGACCCCGGCGACGTCGCGGAAGGTGATCTTCGGCGCGTCGACCGACATCCGCTTCGCGCGCGACTTGCCGAACGACATCACCTTCGAGCCGCCGCCCTGCATCTGGTTGATGATGAACAGCCAGAACAGCAGGAAGATGACGAACGGCAGGATGTAGATCAGAGCGGTCGTCCAGCCGCCGCCGCCCTTGCCCTTGACGTCGACCGCGACGTTGGCCGCCTCGAGCTCGTTGACGAGGCTCTGCTCGGTGTTGTCGGGGTAGGCGGTCTCGTACTCGGCGCCCTGCTTGGGCTCGACGTCGATCTGGTTGTTCTTGGTGTTGAGCGTGACCTTCTCGACCCTGTCGTTCTGGACCTGCGTCACGAACTGGCTGTAGGTGACGTCCTGCTGCGGGTCGCTCGGACTGATCAGCCGCTGCGCGAAGAAGGCGAGGACGATCACGATCAGGATCGGGAATGCCGCGCTCTTGAAGAATCTGCTCACTGGATCGGTGTCATCGGCCGCCAGGCGCCCGACCTGAAGTCGGCGCAAGTTGCGGGCAAGGGATCGCCTTTGAGGTGAAACGCAAGCCTAGCAAGGGTGTAGCGCGCTCCCCGCAGGCCGGATCGGCCCATTCAGTGGCCGGCCAGCACGGCGACGTAGGGCAGGTTGCGAAACCGCTCGGCGTGGTCGAGCCCGTAGCCGACGACGAACCGGTTCTCGATCTCGAAGCCGACGTAGCGGATCGGAAGGTCGACCTCGCGCCGTTCGGGCTTGGTCAGCAGCGCGCAGACCTCCACCGTCGCGGGGTCGCGGGCGCGCAGGGTGCGCAGCAGGTAGCTCAACGTCAGGCCGGAGTCGACGATGTCCTCGACGATCAGCACGTCGCGGCCCTCGATCGACCCGTCGAGGTCCTTGAGGATCCGCACCACGCCGCTGGAGCTGGTCTGCGAGCCGTACGACGCGACGGCCATGAAGTCGACCTCGCAGTCGACCTCGATCCTGCGCATCAGGTCGCTGACGAAGAACATCGCCCCCTTCAGGACGCCGATCAGCAGCAGCGAGCGGCCGGCGTAGTCGGCGGAGATGCGCGCCGCCAGCTCATCGACGCGCCGCTGGAGGTCGTCTGGCTGGACGAGGACCTCGCCGATCTCCTGAGCCGCCACGGGGGCCGAGTCTAGGTGGCGACGGCGCGGCGCGCCGACAGGCCCACCCGGTCGTCGCCGGCGCCGGCCGCGAACCGCTCGCCGACGGCCACCCCGGCGACCCAGGCGATCTCGCCGGCGACCTCGACCACCGGCACGGTCGGGCGCAACTCGCGCGGCACCTTGCGGTCGGCGAAGAGGTCCGCGAGCGTGCGGCTGCCGCCGAGCCCGGCCGGACGCATCCGGTCGCCGGCGCGCCAGGCGCGCACCGTCGCTCGCGCTCCGAGCGCCGCCGCGCCGCACTCGACCTCGCCCCCGCCCCCGGCGCGCGCCACGACCTCCCAGGCGCCGAACCGCGCACGGCCCGGAACCGCCAGCTCGACCGCCTCCGGCGGCGCGGGCGGGGGCCCGGCGGCGAACCGCAGCGTCCCGTACTCGGCGACCGCGCGCAGGCCACCGCCGAGGTCGAGCGCACGCGTGCCGCCGCGCCGTCCGGAGTCGACCGGTTCCCGCGCGCCCGCCAGCTCCAGCAGGGCAGCGGTCTCGCCGCGGCCGAGCGGACGCGGGCCGCCCGCCGCGAGCTCGGCGAGCCGGCGCAGGACCAGCCGCGCGAGCGCCGGCCCGAGCGCGGCGAGCGCGGCCGCGTCGACCGCCGGCCCGCCGCCGAGCCGGTCGAGCGCCGCAGCCGCGGCGTCGTCGAGCACCTCCTGCTCGTCGCGCAGCTGGGCGGCCGTCTCGGCGATCGCGCGCTCGGCGCGGCCGTCGACCTCGCGCAGCGCCGGGAGCAGCGCCTCGCGCACACGCGCCCGGGCAAACCGCGCGTTGCTGTTGGCGGGATCGTCGATCCACGCCAGGCCGCGTGCCACACAGTGAGCGCGGGTGTCGGCGGCGGTGACGGCGAGCAGCGGGCGCACCAGCCGGCCGCGGCGCGGCGCCATCCCGAGCAGCGCCCGCCGACCCGGGGAGCTGGCGAGCCGGTAGAGCACCGTCTCGGCCTGATCGGAGGCGGTGTGACCGGCCGCGTAGTCGCCGACCGCGTGGCGCTCGGCCAACGCGTAGCGGGCCTCGCGCGCCCGGGCGTGCACGTTGCCCGCGCCGGCGAAGTCGAGGCGCTCGACCGTCAGCGCCACCCCGAGCCGCTCGCAGAGCGCGCGGCAGCGGTCGGCGTCGGCGCCGGAGTCGGGCCGCAGCCCGTGGTCGACGTGCAGCGCCGCGACCTCGGCGCCGAGCGTCACGGCGACGTCGAGCAGGCAGACCGAGTCGGGCCCGCCCGAGAGCATCGCCAGCAGCGGCTCGCCCGCGACCACCAGCCCACTCGCGCGTGCCGCGGCGAGCGGCGCCGCCGGGTCGCCGGGTCGCGCTCCTCCGTCAGCGCCGTCCTCGGTCACGGCGCCCCAGCGGCGCGGCAGAGCCGGCGCGGCTCGTCGAAGCCCTTGAGCTTCACCTGTCCGATCGGCTCGAACGCCAGCCGGTCGGAGTCGCCGGCGGCCGCCACGACCGTGTCGGTCACGACCACCTCGCCCGCGCGCGCCCGCGCGACCACCCGCGAAGCGAGGTTGACCTCGCGTCCGAAGTAGTCGCCGTCGCGGTAGAGCGCCGCGCCGTGATGGATCCCGATCCGCGGCTCCGGCCGGTCGCCGAACCCCTCCTGGAAGGCGACCGCCCACTCGGTCAGCGCCCTCAGGTCCTGACCGACGATCATCACCTCGTCGCCGATCGTCTTGACCACGCGCGCGTCCTCGGGCAGCGAGGTTGTCACCCGCTCGACGAACCGCTCGACGTAGGAGAGCGCCTGCTCGTCGCCCTCCTCCTCGGTGTAGCGCGTGTAGCCGGCGAGATCGCAGAAGCAGATCGCCACCTTCAGCCGGCCGAGGTCGACCTCCCCGTCCAGCTCGACCTCCATGTGACCGACGACGTCCTGAGCGACGAAGTGGGCCAGGAAACGGCGGTGCAGGTACTCCATCAGCACCGAGGAGAGCGGCAGCAGCTCACGCGTCATGCCCTCCATCCGCTCGGCCATCTGCAGGCCGGGCACGCCCTCGCGCATCAGCGGCTCGTGGACGTAGAGGTGGATCAGCCGCACCTCGGCGTCGGCGATCTGGCTCAGCGCCTGGCCATAGACGCGCGCGAGCTGGAGCGCGGCCACCAGCGGCAAGCCGCTTGCGAGCACCCGTGCCGCCGCCTCGATCGCCGCCACGTCCTCCTCGCCCAGCGTGTCGAGATCGTCGGTCGGCAGCCCGAAGCTGCTCCACAGCCTGGCCACGAGCGCCGGCTCGAGGCCCGTCGTCGCCGCGACCTCGGCGACCGTCGTGCCGGCGCGCTGATCGGGCAGCAGCTCCTCGACATAGCCGAACGCCAGCCGGCCGTCCTCGGTCGCGGCGCGGATCTGCGCGATCGTGTGGCCGCGCTCGCGCAGCCGAGCGACGATCCGCGCCTGCGCGGCCGCCGCCGCGGTCCAGCCGACACCCGACCCGCGGTCCGCCTGAGGGATCAGGCCGGCCGTCACCCAGCGACGGACCGTCGACGGGGAGACCCCCGCCCGCTCGGCGACCTCGTCGATGGTTGACAGCTCCTCGTTCACCGGCCCGCTGACGCTACCGTGACAGCCGCGTCGCACAACTGCAACGCGATCGGTCAGGGGAGTTAGACTCGCCGCGCGGTGAGTTATTTCGTAACAGGAGCGACCGGGTTCATCGGCCGGCACCTCGTCGAGGAGCTCCTGCGGCGCGAGGGCACCATCTACGTGCTCGTCCGGGACGGATCTCGGGGCAAGGTCGACGCGCTCGCCCAACGGCTGCGCGCGCCCGAGGGAAGGATCGTCCCGGTGGGCGGCGACCTCGGCGAGCCCGCGCTCGGCGTCAGCGAGGACGACCTCCCGGCCGACGTCGCGATCGACCACTTCTTCCACCTCGCCGCCGTCTACGACATCGAGGCCGACGAGGCCACCGCGCAGCGCGCCAACGTCGACGGGACCCGCAACGCGATCGATTTCGCCAACGCGCGCGGCGTCGGGCGCTTCCACCACGTCAGCTCGATCGCCGTCGCCGGCGACTACCGCGGCGTCTTCCAGGAGGACATGCTCGACGAGGGCCAGCGCCTCCCCCACCACTACCACCGCACCAAGCACGACTCCGAGCAGATGGTGCGTCGCAGCGTGCAGGCGCCGACGCTCGTCTACCGCCCCGGGATCGTCGTCGGCCACTCCCAGACCGGCGAGATGGACAAGATCGACGGCCCCTACTACCTCTTCACGCTGCTGAAGAAGATGCGCGCGGCGCTGCCCGCATGGTTCCCGCTGGCCGGGCCCGAGGGCGGCCGGATCACGATCGTGCCGGTCGACTTCGTCGCCAAGGCGATCGACCACATCGGCCACCTCCCCGAGGACGAGCTGCCCGGCGACACCTACCACCTCGTCGACCCCGAGCCGATGACCGTCGGCACCGCGGTCAACGTCTTCGCCAAGGCGGCCGGGGCGCCACAGATGGCGGTGCGCGTCGACGACAACCTGACCAAGGCGGTGCCCGCGCCGGTACGCGCCGGAGTGATGGCGCTGCCGACCGTCAAGAAGATTCGCAACCAGATCTACCGCGACCTCGGCATCCCCCCCGAGGCGATGGAGGTCCGCGACTTCCGCTGCACCTTCGACGCCCGCGATACCCAGCGCGCACTCGCCGGCAGCGGGATCGCGGTGCCGCCGCTCGGCAGCTACGCCGGCCGCCTCTGGGACTACTGGGCACGCAACCTCGACCCCGACCTCTTCCGCGACCGCTCGCTCGCCACCGCGATCGGCGGCCACCGCGTCGTCATCACCGGCGCCTCGTCGGGCATCGGCCTGGAGACCGCGCTGCGCGCCGGCGAGGCCGGCGCCGAGGTCATCCTCGTCGCACGCACCCGCGAGAAGCTCGAGGAGGTCGCCGAGCAGATCCGCGCCGCCGGCGGCGCCGCCCACGTCCACCCGGCCGACCTCGCCGAGCTCGACGACATCGACCGCGTCGCCGCCGAGATCCTCGAGGCCCACGGCGGCGTCGACGTGCTCGTCAACAACGCCGGCCGCTCGATCCGCCGCTCGGTCGCCCGCTCCTACGACCGCTTCCACGACTACGAGCGGACGATGCAGCTCAACTACTTCGGCGCGCTGAAGCTGATCATGGCCTTCCTGCCCGGCATGCGCGAGCGCAAGCGCGGCCACATCGTCAACGTCTCCTCGATCGGCGTCCAGACCAACACGCCGCGCTTCTCCGCCTACGTGGCGTCGAAGTCAGCGCTCGACGCCTTCTCGCGCTGCGCCGCGCCCGAGTGCGTCGCCGACAACGTCAAGTTCACCACCGTCTACATGCCACTCGTGCGCACCCCGATGATCGCGCCGACCGACATCTACAAGGCGTTCCCGACGCTCACGCCCGAAGAGGCGGGGCAGATGCTCTGCGACGCCATGATCGACAAGCCCAAGCGCAAGGCCTCGCGGCTGGGCACCTTCGGCGAGGTCCTCTACTCGCTGTCGCCCTCGACCGTCGACATCATCCTCAACACCGCCTACAACCTGTTCCCCGACTCGACCGCCGCCCGCCGCGGCCGCGACGAGATCGAGCCGAGCGACGGCGGCTCGCCCCCACCCGACGACGAGATGTCGACCGAGGCGGTGGCGATGGCCTACCTCCTCAAAGGCATCCACTTCTAACCAGCGGCGTGGTGGGCGCGCCTGGCGGCGTCCTCGGTCGGCCGTGGCCGCTACGCCCCAAGGCCTACGGCCTCCCTGCGTCCTTGCCAGCCACGCCCACCACGCCGCTGGCCGGTGTGGCCGTCAGTCCGCGGCAGACTGCTCGGCGGCGTCGAGGCGGCGCTCGATGGCGGCCAGGCGGTCGTCGATGCGGCGGAGCTCGTCGCTGAGCGAGCGCAGCTCCTCCTGGCTGGCCGGGAGGCGGTCCTCGACGACCGAGCGGACGCCGCGCCGGCCGCGGTGGATGTTGCGCTCGGCGCCCTTGACGAGATCGTCGACAGCGTCCGCGACACCGCCGGCTGCGCCCTGGGCACGGTCGCGGGTCTCGACGGTCGCCCGCAGCGTGCGGTCGACTGCGTCGCGGAGGGTGTCCTGGAGTTCGCGTCGCTCTGGCACGGGGCCGAGCATAGCCGCGGCCGGGGCTGTCGCCGCCCGGGCGCGGCACGTATGGTGTCTCGGGCGGTGACAGACCCGGCGCCCCTCCACATCCACCCGGCCGCGCCGCTCGCCGACCGCGTCCTGCTGCCCGGCGACCCCCACCGCGCGCTGGCGGTTGCCCAGCACCTGCTCGACGAGCCGCTGATGTTCAACCACCACCGCGGGCTGTGGGGCTACACCGGCGCCGGCCCCGACGGCGAGCCGCTGACCGTCCAAGCGACCGGCATGGGCGGCCCGAGCGCGGCGATCGTGATCGAGGAGCTGGTTCAGCTCGGGGCGCGGATCCTGGTGCGAATCGGAACCTGCGGCGCGCTGCGCGACGACTTCGACCTCGGCGACCTGGTCGCCGCCGACGAGGTCATCGGGGCCGACGGGACGAGCGCCGCGCTGGGGGCGCCGCCGCGCCAGCGGCCCGACCGCGTGATGCGCGAGGCGCTGGTCACCGCCGGGGCACGGCCCGCCGGCGTGGTCACGACCGACCTCTTCTACGACCCGCGCGGCGAGGTGATGGCCGACTGGCTGGCCAGTGGCGCCGATGTCGTCGAGATGGAGGCGGCCGCGCTGCTCGCCGTCGCCGCCCGCCACGGCGTGCGGGCAGCTGTAGTGCTCGCGATCACCGATCTGCTCGCCGACGGCGGCCGCGCCCGGATGGAGCGCGAGGCGATCGGCGACCTCGCCTCCCGGCTCGGCGAGGTCGGCTGGGCGGCGATCGCCGCCGGGAGCTCTACTTAGCCTTGGCCGCCCGGGTCGAGGCCTTCGGCGCAGCCGGCTTCGTGGCGGCTGACCGCTTCGGCTTTGAGGCCGTCGAGCGCTTCGGCTTGGCGGCAGCGGTCCGCCGGTTGGTGGCCGCCGACGCCTTCGGCTTGCCCGCGGGGGCGGCCGGCGCGGATGCCGCCGCCTTGGCGATGCGATCCTCGAGGCGGTCGAGGGTGTCCTCGATCGACTCCAGCCGCTGCGAGACCGAGCGCAGGCGGCGCGTGACGCGCTCGACGTCGGCTGCCGACGGGATGTTCAGCGCGCCGAGCGCGGCCTCCTGGACTTGGACCGCGCGCTCGCGGGCCTCGAAGACGCGGGTCACGGCGCCGGTGACCACCGGGCTCGCGGCGAGCTCCTCGGCAAGACGTCCGAGCGCCTCCTCACCCTGGCGCGAGATGCGGTCTACGAGGCTGTTGTCGATAGTTGCTCCCATGGTCGAGCCAGGCTACCGCACTGGGCCCGCGGCCCCGCGCCGAAATGGGCCAGTCGGCCTTGATCTCACCCTCTACTCGAGGGTTAGACTTGTGCCGAGAAGCCGCATTCCGGGTACCTCTTGGGCAGGGCGCGCGTGCAACGGCGCGAACACCGCTTACGACGGGTGCCAACCGTGCCGATACCCCCGCACGAGCCGCCCTCCCCGCCACTGCCTTCGACCCCGCTCCCCATCCCCCTTGTGCCCTCTCCTACCACTAGCTAGCTTTCCTGGTGCGCACGGCCGATCCGCTGGCTCGCGCGTCGCCAATAGCGCTCCCGCGGGGGGCGCGCTAGGAGGAGACCAATTCGACGGATGAAGAAGCGGCTGTGGCACACGCTGCTATGCGCGAGCGTAGCCCTGGTCGCCGCGTTCACGGGCTTCACCGTCGCGGCCTCCGCCGAGCAGCGGATGCTGACGGTCAAGCTCGTCGACGGCACAGTGCTCACCGTGTCGGTGGACGTCGCGCCGGGCACCCCGGTCGAGCAGATCGAGCTGCCGCCGGAGCTCGGCGCCGTCGAGTGGGTCGCCTTCGCCGACCAGGCGCCTGAGTCGGCGCCGCCCGTCAACACCGTCCCGACCACCACCTCCCCCGCCCCGGAGACCACGCCCGCGCCCGAGACGACCCCGGCTCCGGAGACCACGCCGGCGCCGAAGCCCGACGCCGAGTCGATCGCCCCGCTTCCCCGTGAGGGCCGCCAGCAGGAGCGCGGCGGCGACGTCCGTGACAAGACCAAGCGCCCCAAGCGCAAGAAGGCTCGACCTGAGCGTGAGGGTGAGACTGAGCGTGGCGGCGCTCGCGTCGAGCGCAACGAGCTCCGCAACGCCGATGGGTCGCCCGCGTTCTCGAATCCGGGATTGGTCGACGCGTTTCCGGGGTCGGGCGTGACCGAGGGTGTTCCGAACTTCGTGATCCGGAAGTTCCGGGTGCCGTTGTTCCTGTTGCCGATCTATCAGGCGGCGGGCATCGAGTACGGGATCCGGTGGGAGATCTTGGCGGCGATCAACGAGATCGAGACCGACTACGGCCGCAATCTCAACGTGTCCTCGGCGGGGGCGTTGGGCTGGATGCAGTTCATGCCGCCGTCGTGGAAGGCCTACGGGGTCGATGCCAACAGGGACGGCCGTAAGGATCCCTACAACCCGGTCGATGCGATCTTCGCCGCCGCGCGGTACTTGAAGGCGGCCGATTATGAGAACGACGTCCGTGGCGCGATCTGGGCTTATAACCACGCCGACTGGTACGTCGACTCGGTCCTGCTGCGGGCGCGGCTGATCGCCGGGATGCCGGCCGATCTGGTGGGGTCGTTGACGGGGTTGACCGAGGGCCGGTTCCCGGTCGCGGCCAGGGCCCGTTATGCGGACGATCTCGCCGAGCGTGAGGCGATCCGGCGGGTGCGCGTGGGCGAGAACGCAGCCAACGTCGTCGAGACCGACGACGACCGCCGCCACATCGAGATCTACGCGCAGAAGGGCTCCCCCGTCGTGGCGACCAACGACGGCGTGATCAAGAAGGTCGGCGAGTCCGAGCGCCTCGGCCGCTACATCGTCCTGCAGGACGTCTACGGCAACAGCTACACCTACTCTGGCCTGGGAGAGGTCGCCGAGCACTACCCGGTGCTCAAGGAGGACGCGACCGACGTTCGGCCGCTGAAGGCCCACGGCGAGGTCGACCCGACGCCCAAGGGCGCCGCATCGGCGGGCAGCCAGCCCGCCGACGCCCGGACCGCCGCGGACGAGGGCGCCGGCGACGGCGACGGCGACGGCCAGTCCGAGCCCGCCCCGCCGGAGCCGACGGCGTCGCTTCCGGTCAAGGAGCGGCTGTTCGCCCACCCGAACATGGAGGGCGCGCGGGAGTCCGGCGGTCTCGAGCAGGTCCTCGACGCCGAGGCCCGCGAGGACGGCAAGTTCGAGAGCTACAGCAACTACTTCTCGCGCCCCTTCGGCGCTGATGCCAAGGACGTCCGCCTGCGCCGCCTGAAGGTCGGCTCGCAGGTGATCGGCGGGACGATCCTCGGCCGAGTCGGCAAGGTCGAGGCCGATCGGGCCGCGCATCTCGACTTCGCGATCCGCCCGGCGGGCCGGGGCGCGCCGTCGATCGATCCCAAGCCGATCCTCGACGGCTGGAAGCTGTTGGAGGCGACGGCGATCTACCGGGCGTCGGGCAAGAACGTGCTCTACGGCCGTGACGCCAAGGCGGGCAGCCTGTCGGTCGGCCAGATCATGTTGCTGCCCAAGCCGGCGCTCGAGAAGCGAGTCCTCGCCGACGAGCGGATCGACATCTACGAGGACGGCCGCACCGACATCCGCTCCGGCCAGATCGACCGCCGCGTCCTCGCGACGCTCGCCTACCTCGCCGAGTCCGGGCTGCGACCGACGGTCAGCTCGCTGAAGGCCGGCCACAGCTACCTGACCGCCTCGGGCAATGTCTCACACCACTCGTCGGGCAACGCGGTCGACATCGCCGCGATCAACGGCACCACGATCACCGGCCACCAAGAGCCCGGCGGGGTCACCGACCAGGCCGTCAGGCGGCTGATGCGCCTACAGGGCACCCTGCGCCCCGCCCAGATCATCAGCCTGCTCGACTACGGCTCCAACACCGTCGCGATGGCCGACCACCACGACCACATCCACGTCGGCTGGCAGCCGCTGTTCGGCGCCAACCACCGCCTCGGCCGCCAAGCCCTCGCCGTCCTCGAGCCCGGCCAATGGTCCGACCTCATCGCCCGCCTACGCGAGATCGACCAACCCACCGTCCCCACCACCCCATCGAAGTACGCGCTGCCCGCGCGTGGGTCCGACGCGCACGACGGCGAGTAGCCGCTCCGGTCTGGCTCACGCCGCCGCGTCATGACGGCTGGCGGACCCGACGGCAGGCGACCGCCGAGCGCGCGATAGTGAGGCGCTGATGGCCTCCCCCCTGTTCGGCTTCGTACAGCTGGAGTTCGGCTTCCTGCTCGGCCCCGCCGACGGCCGCTACATGGTCCGCGAGTCGCCCGACCAGGACCCCGACACCGTGCTCGCCCTCACGACCCTCGGCGCGGTCGAGCGGCGGCTGCTGCGTGGCCGCCGTGGGCGCGTGGTCGATCACGCCGAGCCGGAGCCTGTGCCGACCAGCCGCGCGACGGTGATCCGCACCGAGCCGTTCCCGACCGACGGACACGCCGAGAGCTGGCTGGCGGCGCGACGCGACGACACCGAGCGGCGCGAGCGCGAGGTCGACGGCGCGCTCGCGGTGGTCAACGGCGCGCTGCGCGCCTGGAGGGTCGCGCGTACCGACCCCTATGTCCGCGATGTCGACCTCGGCACGGCGCTGGTGGCCCGGATCGGGTTCGGCTCCGGCGACGCCGTCGTCGCCGTCGCCGGGCGCTACCAACAGGCCTGGGAGCTGCCACGCGAGGGTGTCGCACGCGCGCGGCGGTCGATGGACGCCCCGGAGGAGCGGTTCGCCGCTCTGCTCAGCGGACGCCAACGGGTCCTCGCCTGCGAGGAGCTCGTGCTACGCGCCCGCGCCGACCTCGACGCCCACCGTGATCGCGAGGCGGCGCTCCAGGCGCGGGTGGCGCTCGAGGCCCTGCTGGCCGAGCTGCCACAGATCCCCGGCGACCGCCGCGGTCCGCTCGAGGCCGACCGCGGCCCGATCGGCGCCGCCGCCAACGCCGCGCTGACCGGCGAGCTGTCCGAAGACCTCGCCGACGCCCTGATCGACGCGGTCGAGCGGATGGAGGACGCCCTACACGCCCGCCGACTCGACAGCGGCGCATAGGCACTCGGTCCCGCGCCCTGATTCGGTGGTTCGCCCAGCTCGCTGCGGGCGCGCTCTCATCGCCGCGGTCCCCCGGCGGGGGCCGCCGCGTTGGCTCGGTCGTAGTTGAGCCGCATCAGGGCCACCGCCTCGTCGACATCGGCGGGCTCGCGCAACGCGCGCGCCGCCAATCCAGGCCGGTCGATCGGGTGGGCGACGACCCGTTCGGACGCCATCAGCTCGGCCCAGAGCGCCTTGGGGAAGCTGAAGTGGGCGACACGATCGCCGTGCAGGTGGCCCAGCTCGCGCCGGCCGAGGCGCAGCGAGAGCTCGCCGCGGCCGCCCTGCTGCGCGGTCACGCCCGGCCAGGCTGTCACGCGGTCGACGATCGCGGTGTCGAAGGGCGTGTCGGCGTTCGTCGTCTCAGTTGTGGTCGATGGAGGCATCGCCGTCCTTTCTCGAATGGATGCCTCAAGCTACAAGCTCAAGTGAGCTTGAAGTCAAGGCCGGATTCTGATTCGATGGCGGGCATGGCCGAGTTGCTCACGATCGGCGAAGTCTCGCGTCGCTCCGGCGTCGCGGCGTCGGCGCTGCGCTTCTACGAGGAGCGCGGGCTGCTGGAGTCCGAGCGGGCCGGCTCGGGTCACCGCCGCTACCCACGTCCGGTGCTGCGGCGGATCGCCTTCATCGTCTTCGCCCAGCGGATCGGCCTGACCCTCGCCGAGATCGCGACCGAGCTGGAGCGCCTGCCCGCCCACCGCGCGCCTACGCGGTCGGACTGGGGCCGTTTGACCAAGGCGTGGAGCGGGCGGATCGACGAGCGGATCGCCGAGCTGGAGCGACTGAAGGACGGCCTCACCGAGTGCATCGGGTGCGGCTGCCTGTCGCTGGACCGCTGCCAGCTCGCCAACCCCGACGACCACCTCGGCGCCGCCGGCCCGGGTCCGCGCGCCTGGGTCGCCCCCGGCGCCTGACCCTCCGCGCCACCCTCGCTAGTGGCCGAGCGCCCGCACGACGGCGGTCAGCTCGGTCACCACGTCGCCGTCGAGCTTGACGGCGGCCTCGCCGTCGTAGGGCGTCTCCCCCTGGGTCACCAGCGCCAGCGTCCCGCCGCCGTCGAGAGTCAGGGCGGGCAGGCCCGCCGCGGGGTGAACGACCAGCGAGCTGCCGACGCAGACCATCAGGTCGGCCTGGCGGGCCAGCCGTTCGGCCTCGGCCATCGTGTCGAGCGCCAGCATCTCCCCGAACAGCACCACGTCGGGCTTGAGCGCCACCGCGCAGTCGCCGCAGAGCGGCGGCCCGTCGCCGGCCTCCAGCAGCTCGACCACCCGCTCGATCCCGGTCCGTCCCCCACAGCGAGGGCAGATGCTCCACTGGATCGAGCCGTGGATCTCCAGCAGCCGCTCGGTGCCGGCGGCGCGGTGGAGGCGGTCGACGTTCTGGGTGATCACCGCGCGGATGCGGCCGTCACGCTCGAGCGCCGCGATCGCCTCGTGAGCCGGGTTCGGCCGCTTGTCGACCAGCATCGCGAACCGTTCGCCGTAGAAGCGCCAGAACGTCTCGGGGTCGTGCCGCCAGGCATCGACGTGGGCGACCTCCATCGGGTCGACCCCCTCCCACACGCCAGTGCCGGGGCTGCGGAAGTCGGGGATCCCGGACGGCACCGAGATCCCCGCGCCGGTCAACACCACCGCCCGCTCGCTGGCCGCGAGCAGGTCGGCGAGCGCCGCGGCGCCGCTGGGGGCGGAGGTCGCGGCGGCCCGACCGGCGGCGGACGAGGTCACCGACCCCGCCCGCCGCGCGGAATGGCCTCTCCTAGCGGCCCGTCCACTTCGGCTCGCGCTTGCCGAGGAAGGCCGAGATGCCCTCCTTCGCGTCCTCCGAGTTGAAGGCGGTCGCAAAGCCCTGCTTCTCGGCCTCGATGCCCTCGTCGAGATCGCCGGCGGCCGAGACCGCCTTGATCTGCTCGACGGCGATCGGGGCCTGACCGGCGAGCTTGCGCGCCCAGGAGATCGCGGTGTCGAACAGCTCGTGGTCGGGCACGATCCGGTTTGCCAGGCCGTGCTCGAAGGCGTCGCCGGCGGTGATCGCGTCGCCGGTGAGGTTCATCTCGAGCGCCTTGGACTCGCCGACCAGCCGCGGCAGCCGCTGGGTGCCACCGAAGCCCGGGATGATCCCGAGCTTGACCTCCGGCTGCCCGAAGATCGCCGACTCGGCCGCGATCCGGAAGTCGCAGGCCATCGCCAGCTCGCAGCCGCCGCCGAAGGCGATCGCGTTGACCGCCGCGACAGTCGAGACCCGGTTGGAGCCGAGCTCGCGCAGCAGCGCGTGGCCGGAGTGGATCAGCTCGGCGCCCTTCTCCTCGTCCATCTGGGTGAACGCCTTGATGTCGGCGCCGGCCGAGAAGACGACCGGGATCGACGAGGCGACGACCATCGCGCCGACGCCGTCGTCGGCCTTCACGCGCTCCCAGACCGCGCCGAGATCCTCGATCACCTGTGGCGAGATCGCGTTCATCGGCGCGTTGGCGAGCCATGCGATCGCCACGTCGCCGCGGGTCTCCAGCTTGACGGTGTCGCGCTGCTCGCCCTCGTCGGGCTGCGGCCAGGCGTAGAAGCCCTGGCCGGACTTGATCCCCAGCCGCCCCTGAGCGACCAACCGCCGCAACGTGACCGGCACGCCGAACCGCTCGGCGCCGTGGCGCTCCTCGAGCGCCTCCATCTTCTCCAGCGCGACGTCGAGGCCGTCGACGTCGGCCTTCCAGAACGGCGGCAGCAGGCCCCGGCGCGGATCGAGGCCGGCGCCGGCCATCAGGCCGAGGTCGATCTCGCGCGTCGTGCAGACACCCTCCTCGAGCACCAGCAGCGCCTCGCGCAGCGCCTTCATCGCCCACAGCTCGGCCAGCTCGTCGGCGTCGGCGTCACCGTCGCCGGCGACGTTCGGCTCGCCGGCCGAGTAGAAGCCCTCGCCGCCGGTCTTGGCGCCGAGCTTGCCCTCGCCGACCAGGCGCTGCATCGCCTCTGAGACGTAGAAGCGGTCGCCGTAGCTCTCGCGCAGGTGCTCGGCGACGTGCAGCACGGTGTCGAGCCCGAGCAGGTCGACGAGCATGAACGGGCCCATCGGCGCGACGTTGGCGGCCGCGACGCCCTCGTCGATCTTCTTGATCGACAGCGACCGCTCCTCCTGGGCGCGCCAGATCTCGCAGACGGCCGAGTTGAGGATGCGGTTGACGACGAACCCGGGCACCTCGGCGCAGGTGATCGGCTGCTTCTTGATCGTCTGGGCGAAGTTGAGCGCGACGTCGACGGTCTCGGGCGTCGTCTCGTCGCCGATCACGATCTCGATCAGCGGCATGATCGAGGCCGGGTAGAAGTAGTGGAAGCCGACGACCTTGTCGGGCCGCAGCGTCTCGGCACCGATCTCCGAGATCGACAGCGACGAGGTGTTCGAAGCGAGGATCGCGTGGCCCGGCGTGACCGCGTCGAGCTCGGCGAAGACCTGCTGCTTGAGGCCGATGATCTCCGGGACCGCCTCGATCACGAAGTCGACATCGCCGAAGCCCTCGTAGGTGGTCGCCCCGGTGATCCGGTCGAGCACGTCCGCGACCGCGGCCGTCCCCTGCTCCTCGGTCAGCTTGCCCTTGGACACCAGCTTGCCGACCTGGCCCTGGGTGACGTTGCGGGCCTCGGTGAGCCCCGCGTCGACGAGCTCCTGCTTGATGTCCTTGAGGACGACCGGGATCCCGGAGGCGGCGATCGTCTGGGCGATCTGGCCGCCCATCGTCCCCGCGCCGACGACCGCGGCTTTGAATACGTGCATGCTTCCCTTCCCGTTCTGTTAGCGGCGCGGGAGGCTATCTACTCGCCGCCGCCGCCGGGCAGTCGCTTGGACTCCTCGCCCGCGGGCAGCCGCGGGTCCGACGCCGAGGCGCGCAGCTCGTAGGCGGCGCGGGCGCCGGGGTCGGCCTCGGCGAGCACCTTGTCGGCGTTGAAGGCGCGTGCGAGCGCCTCGCGCGGGCGGCGCGGCAGGGCGTTGCTGAAGCTCACCATGCGACCCATCGAGCGCGGCACCGGGACGTCGAAGCGGGGCCGCTCGAGCGCCGCGACGATCTCCGAGGCGACGTCCTCGGGCTCGACGAACCCACCCCCGCGGACGCGCTGCAGCCCGGCCGCGAGCTCGGTGTTCACCGGCACCGGCATCACGACCGAGACCTCGATCGCGCTGTCGCGCAGCTCACCGCGCAGCGCCTCGCTCATGCCGTAGACGAAGAACTTGGTGCCAGAGTATGTGGCGCCGCCGGGGATCCCGGCGCGGCCCGCCATCGAGGCGATGTTGACGATATGGCCGGCGCCGCGCGCCTCGAAGCGGGCGAGCGCCAGCTTCGTCCCATGCAGGACGCCGTGGACGTTGATGTCGACCATCCGGATCGCCGTCGCCTCGTCCTCCTCGGCGAAGCGGCCGAGCTGCATGATCCCGGCGTTGTTGACGATCACGTCGAGCGGGCCGAGCTGGTCCTCGGCGGCGTCGAGGAAGGCGGCGAAAGAGGCGCGGTCGGTGACGTCGAGCGCCAGCGCGACCGCTCCCGGGACGGGCTCGGCGGCCCGCCGGGCCTCGGCGAGGTCGAGGTCGCCGATGGCGACCTTCATGCCGCGTGCGGCGCAGGCGCGCGCGGTCGCCAGGCCGATGCCGCGCGCGGCGCCGGTGATCGCGACGACTTTGCCGTTCAGGGGTCGGGGCTCGCTGCGGGCCAAAGTGCTCCTCCTCGCTCGGTATGGCTGTTTGGCCAGCCGGCCAGACCGTAGCGCAGGGCGGTCGCGCCCACCACCGCGAGCCGCCGAGCGTCAGTCGCCGGCGGCGTCCCCGTAGACCTCGCGCACGATCTCGTCGATCGACCGCGCCACCGAGTCGAGGAACGGCCGCACCTCGCCGAGCAGCCGCTCGTACTCGGCGTGGCCGGCGTCGGTCAGCGAGTAGAAGCGGCGCGTGCGCCGCTCGGGGTGCTCCCAGCTGCCCTCGATCAGCCCTGAGGCCTCCATCCGCCGCAGCAGCGGATACATCGTGTTCGGGTTGACGGTCAGCACGCCCTCGGTCATCCCGGCGATCCGCTCCATCAGCCGGTTCCCGTAGGACGGGCCGGCGGCGATCAGGTGCAGCACCAGCAGCGGCAGCACCTCACGGCGCCGCAACTCGCCCGAGAGCGGATCCTGTCCCCTCCCCTGCCGGCCGCCGCCCTCGGCCTTGCCCTCACCGAGACCGGCCTGGGCGACCGCGTCGCGCACGGCCGCCCGGCTGCGCGCACCGCTCTCCTTCGCCGACGGGGCCATCCCAGCCATCCTGACACGCCGCCGACGACCGGCGAGCGGTGAGAGTTGCGGCCAGCGAAACGAAGCGGTGAGAGTTGCGGCCAAAGTTTGGCCGCAAATCTCACATGAGAATCGGGGAACTACGCGGCGGCCGGGGCGGGCGTCTCGGCGC